>Ga0315277_10012571_pt1 | contig 10616 bp, 8 predicted proteins | sample YL17G05_15_MG_FD_203695 | JGI IMG/M metagenome (GOLD analysis project Ga0315277, IMG submission 203695) | Sediment microbial communities from Yellowstone Lake, YNP, Wyoming, USA - YL17G05_15 | ecosystem: Environmental > Aquatic > Freshwater > Lake > Sediment | place: USA: Wyoming | collected... | reverse complement strand
CGTGTTCCTATTGCCAAGGTGTCGTGAAGTACTAAAAAAGCATTTTCCTTTTTTTATTTCCTTTCTCGTTGTGGCTTCAAAATCAGCCCGTTCTTGACCTTCAAGTGGACACCATCCTGGGCCGTGAGCTTGCCGTTCACGAACACGTGCTTGATGCCAACGGGTGGCGCATTCCAGTTCTCGTAAGTCGAGTTATCCTTGATCGTGGCCAGGTCGAACGTCATGATGTCGGCTTTGCACCCGGGCTTGATGGAACCGCGATCGTTCAAGCCCAGGCGGTTGGCGACCATCCCCGTGCACTTATAGATGGCCTCTTCCAAGGTAAAGATCTTGCGGTCACGCACGTAGGTGCCGATGAGGCGGGGGTAGCAGCCCCACGTTCTCGGGTGGCCTGGGGTGCTGTCCGTGCCGATCATTACGAACGGCGCTTTCATGATGGGGATGAGCGTTTGCTTTTCATCCTCTTGGAACATGCACATCATTAAGTTACCTTGTTCCCGGCCGAGCATCGCGATGAATTTGTTGATGATCCCCTTCTCCGCGGCGAAATCTGGATCGTTCTTGAAGATATCGTCGAGTTTCCGGCCTGCAAGATTTGCCGATTTACCACCCTTTGTCACGATGATTCTCTTCGCGAGCAAGCCGATGACAAAGGCTATCAATGGTTTCGGGATAATATGAAGGAGTTTCGGGCTCACCCGAACGAACTTGAGCATGTTCAAGATGGCTTCCTCGTAAACACGCTTCCGCATGGCAGGGTCCATCAAGGTTCGCGTGATCTCCTCGCCATCCTTTGCGAGAATCCAGGAGGGAAGGACGACTGCACCGAGATTCGTGCTGCCAGCTGTGTATGGGTAAACATCAGCAGTAACATCCATTTCACTCGTCCTGGCCTGTTTGATCGTCTTTAACAATTTGCTTGTAAGTCCCTTGGCAAAAGCAACTTTCAAGTGCGATATCTCAACGGGAACGCCCGCTTCTTTCCCGATGTGAATGGCTTCACGAACTGCTCTTATGACCCCCTTCGCCTCGTTCCGAATGTGGGATGCGTAGAAACCACCGAAGTCGCGGAGCACTTTTGCAAGCTCGACGAGTTCAGGGGTTCCAGTATCGCTGCCGGGTGGATAGATCAAGCCCGTTGACATGCCGAATGCCCCGGCCGCCATATTCTTGGCAAGCATCGCCTTCATCTCGTCCAATTTGTCAGGAGAAGCCGGTTCAGTGGATACGTCCATAACCGCGACGTGTATGTTGCCGTGAGGAACGAGGGCTGCGATGTTAATGGAATGGCCGGCTTCGGATAATCGCCGGAAAAATGCCTCGAAATCCGGGAATGAATCCATGTGTATCCCCGCGAGCATAACAGCGGCCATACGACCGTAGTCGAAGGACGTTGCCGTCGTTGGAGCAAGGCTTACACCACAATTCCCGACCACCTCGGTCGTGACACCTTGCAATATCTTTTCCGGCGAATAAAGGTTACCGAGGATGTTCAAGTCCGAGTGACTATGTATATCGATAAAGCCAGGTGCCACGTGCAAGCCCGATGCATCAATAACAAGGTCCCCTTTTTCCTTTATGCTATTACTGACTGCTTTGATTGAATCGCCACTGATGAGGATATCCTTGCGCGTGGCAGCGTTGCCCGCGCCATCGAGAACGAACCCGTTGATGATTTTGATGCTTTCCGCGACCATGATATAAAGGGTATTTCTCGTGCCACCAATAAAAAAATAGCGCATCTTGCGCTGAATCTCGATGCGGTGGCACCGGATCCGAAGATCCCATAATCTACGGTTCCTCGAGATACAACGTATATAACGAGGTGGCATCATGCTAACTGAAGCAAATCGATTCCGGTACGAATATATGCGCCCGCCAATGATTAGCGAGATGCTCGAGCGTTGCCCCTTGGCGATCCAGCCAACGGGGCTCCTCGAATGGCACGGCGATCAAAACCCGATAGGTCTTGACGGCCTGGTTGCACAATATATCTGCGAACGAGCGATCGTGAAGATTGGAAGGGGCGCGCTCATGCCGACTAATTTCATTGGCACTTACGGGTATATACGATACCCGGGCAGCGTCGTGTATGACGAGCAAACCGTCGAGCGCATATTCATCCAGCAATATCAGGAGCTCGCGAAGCTCGGGTTCAAGGTCATTCTCATCCTGACCGGTCACTGGGGTGCCTTCCAGGAAGGTGCACTCCAGCGAGCAACAGATGCCGCGAAAAAAGAGTTTGCTAAGAAAAAAGCTCAAGTGAGGTTGTTCGGGTTGCGGTGGTGCGATTTTCTCTTTCCCAAGGAAGCATACGGCGGGCACGGGCAAGAAGGGGAGACTTCGATTGCTTGGCGTGTGGGAGAAGCTTATGACATCCCGCTCGTCGATGTTTCGGGATTCAAAACGGGAAATGAAGAACCAACGCTCTATTCGTTACCGCCGGACATTCCCCGCCGCGAGCCTGAATCATGGCCATGGCTCAAGAATCTAAAGGATCCAGCCATCTGCAGCCCTGCGATCGGGGAAAGATTTGTTAAAACCATTGCCGGGGGGATCGCCGAAGAGCTGCGCGATGCTATTCAAGAACTCGGCATTCACATGCAATGATGGAGGGCCTTTTTCTTTTTATCGTGCGGCCCGACCATGAGTTCACCGACGTATCTTTTTGATGATGAACTTCCCGATGCTGTCCGAGATGTCATAGGGTGATTTCGATCGCGATATCGCGGCTTCCAACAAGGACTTGACCTCCGCATTTTTTGACGGGTCGAGGGCCTCATCGAGATGGTACGTGAACGTGGCACGGAGAATCTCGACGATTTCGTTCTTAAACCGGTGTTCGAGCCGTTGGCGCAGCATTCCCGATGTTTCGAGAAATGCCTTGTGCGCGAGTACCTCATCCCACAAGTCAGATACGCCCTCGCCCGTGAGAGAATTGGTCATCTTGATTGACGGTCGCCATCCTGCCACGCTGCTTTTCTTGATCGCCGTGATGACGTGGTTGTCGTCGTGGGTGAGTTGCGTGTTTTCCCCGAGGTCGAGCATCGATTCGATCTCTGACACGAGCCGATCGGCACCCTCGTGATCCATCTTGTTGACCACGTAGATATCGCTCGTTTCCATAATGCCGGCCTTGAACGTTTGCACCTCGTCGCCCATACCAGGCGCAAGCAAGACAAGCGTCGTGTAAGCCGTGTTGTAGATGTCGATCTCGTTTTGCCCGACACCGACGGTTTCCACGATGATGTAATCCAGACCGAAAGCATCGAGGATCGATATCGTGTCCTTCGTTGCCCGCGCGATGCCACCGAGCTTGCCGCGGCTGGCCATGCTGCGGATGAACACTTGGCCGGGGGGATAATCTTCCTTCATGCGGATGCGATCGCCGAGCAGCGCGCCGCCCGAGAAAGGGCTCGTCGGGTCCACGCACACGATCCCGAGGCGAGCTCCCTTGTTCACGAGCAATTGGATGAGCTGGTTCACGAGAGAGCTTTTTCCGGCGCCGGGTGCTCCCGTGACACCTACGATGTAAGCCTTGCCCGTGTCCTTGAAAATTCGCGCCGAGATGCCGCGTGCCGCAGCCAGGTCATTTTCAGCCAAGGAAATGAGGCGCCCGACAGCGCGCCGATCCCCTTGCTTCATACGGGTGACCAGGTCATCGATCTCCATTGTTAGCATCTCGGTGGAAGGGTTATCAAATCAGCGCTTCAAGTGCGTCTTAATATAATCGATGATGTCTTGCAATTTCGAGCCAGGGCCGAAGAATCCTTCGAATCCGATTGCCTTCAATGGGGGAACGTCGTCATCTGGAATGACGCCGCCAGCCATGACGAGCACGTCGTTGATCCCTTTCTCTTTCATAATTTGCATAACTCTCGGGAATAGCTCGTTATGCGCGCCGGATAATATCGAAAGACACAACACATCGGGATCCTCCTGGATGACCGTTTCAACGATCTGAGCGGGCGTCTGGTGTAATCCCGTGTAAATGACTTCCATCCCCGCATCCCGCAGTGCCCTGGCGAGTACCTTTGCCCCCCTGTCATGCCCATCAAGCCCGGGCTTTCCCACGATAACTCGTATCTTCTTATCTTGGACCATGATCTTTCACCTAAAACACTGCATCCTCCTTGTGCACGCCAAAGACTTCCTTGAGCGTGGCTATGATCTCCCCGATGGAAGCGTATGCTTTCACGGCTTCGAGGATCGGGAACATGAGATTCTCCTTGCCCTTCGCTGCCGCGCGTACCTTGTCCAGCGAGGCTTTGACTTTCTTGTTATCGCGGGTTTCCTTGATCTTCTTGAGCTTGGCAACTTGTTTTTCAGCCACGTCAGCCCCGATCTTCAAGAGGTCGATCTTGGGACCGCAACCGCTTGCACGCTGAAAATTGACCCCAATGACGCTTTGATCGCCGCTTTCCACTTGTTTCTGGTACTCATACGCAGAGCGCGCAATTTCCATCTGGAAAAAGTTTTTCTTGATAGCGGGAATGACACCACCGAGCTCGTCGATTTTCTTGAAGTATTTCTCCGCTTCTTCCTCCATCTTGTTCGTGAGGGCTTCGAGATAATACGAACCGCCAAGCGGATCGATCGTGTTCGTGATGCCAGATTCATGGGCAATGATTTGTTGCGTGCGTAGTGCGATCTTGACAGCATGCTCCGAGGGAAGTGCCAAGGCCTCGTCGAAACTGTTCGTGTGGAGACTTTGCGTGCCTCCAAGTACGGCGGCGAGGGCCTGGAGCGTGACCCGCACGATGTTGTTCTCGGGCTCTTGCGCCTGAAGCGACACGCCGGCGGTTTGCGTGTGGAACCGGAGCCGCCACGATTCGGCATCCTTTGCATGATACTTGTCCTTCATGCGCCGGGCCCAGATGCGCCGGGCAGCACGGTATTTCGCGATCTCCTCGAAGAAATCGTTGTGGGCATTGAAGAAGAATGATAGCCTAGGCGCGAACTCGTCGATGTCGATTCCTCTCTTGGTCGCAGCTTCAACATAAGCGAACCCATCGGCGAGCGTGAACGCCAGTTCTTGCACTGCCGTGGCACCAGCTTCACGAATATGATACCCGCTGATGCTGATCGTGTTCCATTTCGGCACGTGCTTTGTGCAGAACTCGATGGTATCCACGATGAGCCGCATCGATGGTTCGGGTGGAAAAATCCAGGATTTTTGCGCTATATATTCTTTCAAGATATCGTTCTGAATGGTCCCGGTCAATTTATCTGCTGTGACACCTTGTTTCTCCCCAACCGCCACGTACATCGCGAGTAAAATGGCTGCGGGAGCATTGATGGTCATCGATGTCGAGATTTTCCCGAGATCAATGCCAGCGAAGAGCGTTTCCATGTCCGCGAGCGTGTCAATGGCAACCCCTTCCTTGCCAATTTCACCAATGGTCATTTCATGACCTGACTCCCATCCATATAACGTGGGAAGGTGAAAGGCCACGGACAGGCCGGTCTGGCCGTTTTCAATGAGAAACTTGAATCGCTTGTTCGTGTCTTCAGCGGTACCGAGCCCGGCGAATTGCCGCATGGTCCACAAGCGCCCGCGGTACATGGTAGGATACACGCCCCGCGTGAATGGAAACTCCCCCGGGAGTCCTAGATCACGTTTGTATTCCAAGTTCTTGACATCATCTGTCGTGTATAGTCCCTTGATCTCGATACCGGAAAGATTTTTGAAAACCTTTTTCCGCTCGCGTTCGTTATTCATAAAAAGCATTCCTCCGAAGTGGAAAAATACGCGCTTTATATAAAACGTTTATAGCAGCGTCGATGTTTTTGTCGATCATAAGAAACGCTCCAACCTTTTCGTGAAAGCTCGTTCGATCAAGCAAAATGAACGGTAAGAAGTAAAAAAATAAAAATTATGAAAATTTGCACGCTCATTCTTTCTCATACTTGAATGAAAGACGTACACGTGCCCTGTATTGAATGATCTTGTTATTCTCGATCCTCACGTCGAGCTGGTCAACTTCCGCAACCCGGAGATCACGTACAGATTTTCCAGCAGTCTCGATAACATTCCTTACTGCATCTTCCCATGATTTTTCCGAGGTTCCGATCAGATCGATGATTTTATAGATGCTTTCTGGCGTATCACTCACCGTATCGATTTTCTTTTCCGTTTCGGGTTTTTTTCCTATAACAATCACCTTTGCGTTTTATACACGCGATATAAAGAATAGCCGAACCGATATTTAAACAATCACCTTCAATATTTCCGTGGTTTCCCGGTTTCAATTCGGATCGTTGGTTAGAATACACAAAGCTATGGCTTATTTTTCACATTTAACCCTAATAAAAGGATTACTAATAAAAAGGATCATCGTTATCAAATCGTGATTGGAGATCAAGCTGACAAATTCCTTGGTCGTCGACCATGGCAAGAACCACTTTAAAGCGGGATAACGCCGAGAAAGGCGACGAGAAGTTAACGATATCTGATTTCCCGCACTTGGAGGAGATCCGGAGCTACATAGTGCGCGGCAAAGGTGAGCTTTGCATCGAGCGGGCGAGGTTCCTCACCCGTTTCTTGAAAGAAAAGGGGGGTTTGGATTACACGCATCCGTTCACTCGCCAGGCAGAATCATTGAGATATATCCTGGAAAACAAGAAAGCCAACATCTTTCCCTATGAACTCCTCGCAGGCTCGTCAACGGCGAAGCGCAAGGGCGTGCTGTATTATCCGGAATTCATGTCAGGTGCAGGCATCATCCCGGAGCTCTTGACCATGCAGACCAGGAAAACGAACCCGTACGACATGCCATTCGAGGACATAGAGGAGCTAGACCGCGACATCGCTCCCTTCTGGATGGCCAAGAACGTGGGCGAAGTTTTGCGACAACGGCTTGGCGATGATGACCCTAGCTACCGGTTGCACCAGGAATTGTTCATGTACATGGTGAGCAAGTACAACTGCCAGAGTCACACGATTCCTGATTATCAGCGGGTGCTCGACAAGGGACTGGACGGGCTCATTGCCGAGGCCAAGGACCGCGCGAAGAACGCAACGACCGCTCAAAAAATCGTCTACCAGGGCATGATCACCGCGATGGAAGGGGTCATCACCTATGCGAACCACCTGGCAGCTGAAGCTGCCCGGGAAGCCGCCAATTGCACGGACGAGCTCCGGAAAGCCCAGCTCGAGAGAATGGCCGAAATAAATCGCCACGTGCCTGCAAATCCCCCGCGCACGTTCTGGGAAGCGGTCCAAAGCATCTGGACGTGCATGAACGCGCTGTACCAGGAACAAGCCAACGTGGGGTTCTCGATCGGACGCATCGACCAGCTCCTCGACAAGTACTACGTGCACGATCTCAAGACCGGTGCAATCACGAGAAAGGATGCCATGGAGATCCTCGCCCACTTCTGGTGCAAGGTCGGGGACAACCTGCCGTTAGTGCCGGAAAGTGCCGAGCTCATTTTCGGCGGCACGGGATCCAACCAAGCCATCACGATAGGCGGTTGCGACAAGGAAGGCAAGAATGCCGTGAACGACACCACGATCTTGTGCCTCGACGTCGTCGACATCGTGAAGGTTCGTGACCCGAATCTCAACGCTCGAGTTCGCGAGGATGACCCGCCAGAATACACGCAACAGCTCGTCGACGTGATCATCAGCACGGGTGCCACGCCATCGCTCGTGAATGACGCCGTGGTCATTCCAGCCTTGCAAAAAACAGGAGTCACGCTGGAGGATGCCCGGGATTACGCCCAAGTCGGTTGCCTGGAACCAAACTCGGCTGGTCGTACGTTCGGCCATACGGGAGCGATATTGATAAACGTCATTTCTGCACTGGAGCTCGCTGCCGGTAATGGCGATTCACGTCACGCTCCCGGTCTTGGCCTGAAAACCGGCGACCCCACCAAGTTCGAGACGTACAAGGAATTCGAGAATGCCGTGAAGCAGCAGCTCAAGTTCATCATCGATCACGCGACACGGCTCAACAATGCCCTGGGCGAGGTCTGGCAATACGTGCACCCGCAACCTCTGCTTTCCGCGTTGTTCGAAGGACCGATGGAATCGGGAAAATGCTTGCTATTCGGCGGCGCTACATACAATTCATCCGGCATCGCGTTCATCGCCACGGCGGACTTGATCGACTCGCTTTACGCCGTCAAGAGGCTCGTGTATGACCAGAAAAAGTTGAGCTTTATCGAGTTCTTGAAGATCGTGAACTCCAATTTCAAGAGCAACAAGGGCATTTATAATTACGTGATCAACAAGCTCGATCATTTCGGCAACGGCAAGGAGGAAGTCGATGCGATTGGAAAGGACCTCGTCGATTTCTTGTACGAGACGAGCCACGGTATCAAGAACTATCGCGGCGGGTATTACAACCCCGGGTACTGGTCAATGACGATCCACAGCGGCCTTGGCAAGGTAATGGATGCGTATGCACACGGGAAGCTCAAGGGTGAACCTTTCGCCTCGGGCTTGACCCCGGTGTCCTTCGGGCAGCGTGAAGGCCCGACCGGCGTGTTCAAGTCGCTCACGGCGCTCGATGCGACCAAGATGCCGAATGGGATGGCATTGAACATGAAATTCAACAAATCGCTGTTCAAGAACCAAGAAAAGGTCGAGAACCTCAAGGCGTTGATCAAGACCTATTTTAAACAAGGTGGCATGCAAGTCCAATTCACGATCCACGACGCGAACACGCTCATCGATGCAAAGGCACACCCTGAAAAATATCCCGATCTCATGGTGCGCATCAGCGGGTATACGGCATATTTCGTTGACTTGAACGATCACATGAAGGACGAGATCATCAACCGTGCAATGATGGACTTGTGAAATCACGGATGCTTGGTTGCTTGCGTGTCTTTTAATTTTTTTTTGATTTCCTTAATGGTTTTTTTTAAATCTTCAATCTTAAAACTATATTTTAGGGTTGCATAGACCTGGATAGCGGCATCGTAATGCACGATGGCCTTTAATAAGTCCCCCATCTCCGCGCAAGTTGCAGCCATCTCGGTCAGGTCGGATGCCTCGTTTTTCAAGTTCTTGAGTTCCTTGTCGATCAAGAGAGCTTCCGTGAATGTTTCTATCGCCTTGTCGTATTCCTTGCAGTTTCGGTAGGCCATGCCCAGGTTCGATAGACCATCCGCGAGCCGCGTCTTGTCACCGAGCTGGCGATTCAATGCCGTGGATGCAAGAAAATCCTCGATCGCGGGACGATTTTGGCCGGCCTTCATCCTCGCATATCCGAGGTTGAGACTGGCTTCAGCTTCCTTGGACAAGTCTTTTGCTACCTTGGAAACTTCCCGCAATGCCTTCAAAGATTCGATACAAGCGGTCCATTGATGGAGTCCCTTGTGAGCCGCGGCAGTGTTTCGGAGGGATTCAATTTGTCCCTCCAGGTTATCATTTTCCTTGAAAAAATCATGCGCCTTGTTGAGAAATTGGAGAGCTTTCGGAAAGTTTGAATCCTTCAAGAGCTTGTCTCCGATATCGAGGTCGGATAGTGCTTTTGCATTCCCTTCGGTGTCGGGCTTGGATCTCGCTACTTCAAGCCTTATTCGCATTTGGATAACTCGCGTTTCGGCTTCACGATTCGATGGCTCCAACCGCAGGAAATTCTGGAATGCTGTCAGCGCGGTTTGCAAGTTACCGCCGGCCTCTTCGAGCAAGGCAAGGTTCCACCACGCCCGCGCATGCTTCGGGTCGATCTCCGTGGCCCGTGCGAAGCCATCACGTGCCTCTTCCGTGCGTTTCAACCGGAGAAAGGTCATCCCACGTTCAAACCAGGCCGGGGCATCCCCCCCGTCGATGTCGATTGATTTCGAGAATGCGATGACCGCTAATTGTGAATAGTTTTCCATGGTCTTGACGTCATATGCGCGCTCGGAAAGGCTGAGATACGTGCAACCCATGAACGCCCATGCCTTTGCGTGCCGGGGATTCAAGGTAGTGACAATGCCATAGCTCTGCAATGCTTCTTTCCACAAATCCTCCCGGGCCATGATGCCAGGCGGATTGTCTCCCATCCGCTCGAGCAGCTGCCCGAGCTCGAACCAAGCAAGCACGTTCATCGGTTCAACCTTCGTGGCTTGCCGGAAGCACCGCAGCGCTTCAAACACGTCGTCCCGGGACAATGCCGTGGCTCCCTCGTGTAGTAATTCCGTCGCTGTCTTCGTGGCTTCGCCGGTCGGGCCCTCGATACCGTGTTTGGTGGGAGTTTTTTTCCCCATAGATGCGATTCACCGGTTCTGTGATTGTGGAGGAACGGCGCCGATAATGTCACCGATTTTCCAGATTGCCAGGCTACCATCATCGAGCCCTACATACAGGTGCGTGCTATCGATGGCGAGCGTTGTTGCCATCTTTCCATTGGCTGTAAATGAGAGCATTTCACGAGCGGTCTGCATATTCCATAGCTTGATCGTCTTGTCAGCCCCGCATGTAAAGAGATGCTCGCCTTCCATGACGATCGAATGCACGATACCGACGTGAGCTGCGACGGTAACGAGTTTCTCGCGCGATCGTGCATCCCAAAAGGTGATGGTCCCGTCCCGGCACGCGGCGACGATCCTTCCTTGACCCGAGATCACGGCCTTGACGTCATCGCCGTGCCCTTCCAGCGATGCAGCGTCGTTCAGCG
>Ga0315277_10012570_pt1 | contig 10617 bp, 9 predicted proteins | sample YL17G05_15_MG_FD_203695 | JGI IMG/M metagenome (GOLD analysis project Ga0315277, IMG submission 203695) | Sediment microbial communities from Yellowstone Lake, YNP, Wyoming, USA - YL17G05_15 | ecosystem: Environmental > Aquatic > Freshwater > Lake > Sediment | place: USA: Wyoming | collected... | reverse complement strand
TACCATAAACCAATTGCGCCCGTCCCGAAACCGCAGGACTGACTCTTTTTACTTGGGCCCCAAGTCTTCTGATGGCCTCCACGTCCAGAAAGGTAAACCGTGTAACCGCGCCTGCCCCTAAAGAAACTCCGTGGAATTGGGAAGAACCCGGCCGCACCACCAGCAGATTCGAACCCAAAGACGCCAGTTGCTTTTCAATGGAAAGCTTCGCCCCTTCTCCCAACGCTAACATCGCGATCACCGCGGCCACGCCGATAAGCACTCCCAGAATAGAAAGCACCGAACGCATCTTATGCGAAAACATGGCAAATCCCGCCTCCCGGCAATAATCTAAAAATTTCGCCCCGCCGATACGCTGCGAAGACTCCGATATGATTTTATCCATCCCGTTATCGGCTATTGCCTGAGGAGACACTTTTGCTGCCGGGACGGTTTTTTCGTCGGAAAGAATCTCGCCGTCACGCACCATGATAATCCTCTTGGCGTGTGCCGCAACCTCTTTCTCGTGAGTGACCACGATAACCGTCTTGCCCTCTTGATTGAGTCGTTTTAATATAGCGATTATCTCTTCCTTGCTCTTGGAGTCAAGATTTCCCGTAGGCTCGTCCGCCAAAATGATTAAGGGATCATTGACCAACGCGCGCGCGATGGCCACCCGCTGCTGCTGGCCGCCGGATAGCTCATTAGGATGATGCGTTAAGCGGTCGCCCAGGCCGACTAATTCGATCTTCTCTTTCGCCTTTTCCTTTAGATTCCGTTTCCCGGCATAAACTAAAGGCAGTTGGGCATTCTCAAAAGCGGTCATCCTGGGCAAGAGATGAAACTGCTGGAAGATAAAGCCGAATAATCTGTTTCTGATTACCGCCAATGCCTCGCCGGATAATTTCGTTAATTCCTTGCCTTCGAGGGCATAAGAGCCGGAATCCGGCCGGTCCAAAAGACCCAGGACATGCATCAGCGTGGATTTCCCCGAACCGGAAGGCCCCATAATCGCCACAAATTCCCCCGGAAAAATTTTCAGAGAAACATTGATTAGGGCCTTTACCGCGACCTGGCCCATTTGATACGTCTTTGAAATATTCTTTAATTCAATCATGGCTATTCTCCCTAACGCCCCCCTTGCCCCCCTGGTCTTCTCTGGGCCCGGGCAGGCATAAACGGATTGGTGCCCGTATTGCTCGTAGGAAGCATGTATTTTTTACTTTTCGACGTGAGGGTATCGTTCAAGTTTATGCCGGATAGGACCTCGACATTCTTGTCATCCGTAATTCCTAATTGGACCGGGCGTTTAACCGGTTCTTTATTACCGGGCTGTTTTACGAAAACGAAATTTCCCTCTTTTTCTTTCGCTACCGCCTCAGCGGGGATAAGCAGGGCGCCATTGCTGCTGCTTACGATAAAATCTACCGTGGCATTCATCCCCGAACGGAAAAACTCCGGGACGTCTATGGACAATAGATCTACCTGGTATATAGTGACGTTATTCACTGTCTGTGATTCAAAATATATGTGGTCCACCTTCGCCTTTACCTTGGTATCCGGATAGGCATCCAGTACGATTTTGGCGTCCTGCCCTAATTTTATTTTACCGATATCGGTCTCGTCAACCTGGGCCCGCACGATTAACTGGTCGGATAAGACCACTACGGCGTCACTGGTAGTCACGGTCTGACCCGGCTGGGTCTTCGCCACAATAACCTCGCCGTCAATAGGAGAAATCAAGGGAATCGCCTTGTAGACCTGTTTCCAGTATTCTAAGGTCTCTTCCCCCTGCTCGCGGGCGGAATCCAGGAGCGCCGCGCGCTCGGTTGAACTCATCCAGGCCAAGACTCCGCTTGCCTTCACTTTCTCCCCTTCTTTAACAAGAACCTCATCGATCCTGCCGTTAACCGGAGGTTTTACCTCCAGCCTGTTTTTCGGCAAGACCGTCCCGGTCGTAGAAATTACATTCTGGATGTTGCCTACGAACGGTTTTATTTCTTTGGTCATTTCGCCGTTAGATTTAGAGGATTTCATTTTATAATACAAGAATATCCCCAGGGCAGCTAAAATCAGGACTGCGAATATTATTTTCATTTTTTTATTGCGCATATTCTAACGTTTCTCCTTTCGCCTGAATCCAATTTGCCTCGGCCAAAAGCGCATTGGCCTGTGCCTGCAGGTAGGACTTTTTGGCCGCGACCAAATCATTCTCGATAATAATCCAGTTATCAAACGCGATAAATCCTATCGAATACTGCGCCTCAGATATCTTTGAACGTTCCTCTGAGGCCTGCAATGTTTTTTGCTGCACTATAACGGTCTCAATCGCATCCTGCAATGCCGCCCAGGCCTGTTCAAGGCCTACGATAGCGGTATCCCGCGCAGTCCGCTCATCGGCTTGGGCCTTACGATATGTGGCCTGCGCCTGAGAGACTTGGGCTGTTCTTAATCCGCCTTCAAAGACAGGCATACTTAAGCTTAAACCCAGATTCCATTGGTTATCTTCAGGCGGCCATTGCGAACTTCTTTTACTCGCCCCCGCTGTCCCGGAAAGCTCCGGCGCGAAGTTACCGTATGCGGATTTAACGCCGTAAGAAGCGGAATTCTTCTTAAAGGCCGCCTGCAATAGAGACGGATTGGTCTTGACTAAATCTTCAAAGTCCGGTTTTTCTTTGGCGCTGTCACGAATGGAAAAATCCCCTGCGACCGAAAACGGCTTAAATTCCTTGCGCCCCATCTCTTTGCTCAACTGCCGCTTCGAAAATTCCACGTTCCTCCTGGCCTGGGAAAGACCGAAGTTTGCCGCAGCCAGATTCGCCTCTGCGGTCAGCAATGCCCCCCGATGCTCCAGGCCGGATTGATACTCGAGCGTTATCAATACCAGATTATCTCTTCTGATTTTGACAATCTCTTCCGCCACGCGGACTAATTCCTGGGCCTTTAATAAATTAATGAATGCGGTGCGCAGATTAAGCCTTACTTCCGACGAAGTAAATCGGTACGCCTGCTCGGCTGCCTTTATGTTTTCCTTATCCGCCTTTATGTTGCTGTAAGTCTTAAGGCCGTCAAAAATAAGCTGGGTGCCGGAGACACCGTAGGTATAAGTGTCTGTGGTAGATTTTGTGGTCACTGCGGTAGATGAACTGGTGGTGCTCGTCCCGGCAGTAGAAGCGCCAAGACTGCTGTCGATTTGCGGGAATAAGGCGCTGGCGCTAACGGCCTTGGCGGCCTTCTGCGTATTTATGGTCTCTACGGCGGAAATAAGTTCGGGGTTGTTCTTCTTGGCCTCGGAAAGACAATCCACCCAGGCCAGAGACTCCTCTGCTTCTATCCTATGCAGAGGAAGACATATAATAAATAAAATTATGATAAAAATATACGCGCTCTTCATCCGCTCCATTAATCCGGTTTTTTCTTTATCTTTTTCAAAATAGAGGTCGCCTGCTCCAGAAAACGGCTGAATTTCTCCGCCGGAATCAAGGCAATCGGGCCGCCGGGCTTAGAAAAGACGATCACCCGGTCCCCGGCCTTGATATGGTATAGCTTGCGCACTTCTGCCGGAATGACAATCTGCCCCCTCTCGCCTACTGCCACTGCTCCGTATACCTTGGATTCCGTATATTTATCCATCTTAAAAACCTCCTCTACCTCTGTCTGGACTTTTTATGATTTATATGATTTGTATGATTTACATGATTAGTATAATAAATAAGAAATAGATTGTCAAGCAATAAATACTTGCATAAGATATACCTCCTACCTCTTAGACAAAGGCGAGTTCCCTAATGCGAAAGAATTATACTGCTCTAATAAAATATCTTGCGGGAAGCCTCTATCCGGAGTAAACTAATAAGCCAATTGACAGGGTATGATTAAAATGGGTAAAAACCGGATAATAGTCATATTGCTGGTATTAAGTGCTTGTACTTTGGCAATCGGTGCTCCTGGCGTCTATGCCCAGACAGACCAGGAAATCCAGGAACATGTCATCGTAGGGTGCCGCTTTCTTATGCGCGAAGAGCTGGATAAAGCCATCGCTGAGTTTGATGCCGCCATAAGCCTTATAAAAGCGGAAAAAACCGACTATTGTCTGGCCTATTATAACCGCGCCCGGGCCTGGGAACGCAAGCAAGAGTTTAATAAGGCTTTATCCGATTATACCGAAGCCATCAGATTTGACCCTCGTTATCTATTAGCTTATTACGGCCGGGCATACGTCCTGCGCAAAAAAGGACTGCTCGATGCGGCAATTCTGGAATATAACCGGATAATGGGGATAGATAAAAACCAGCCGCATGCCTATAACAATCGCGGAATCTGTTATTATGAAAAGGGTGAGCTGACTCTGGCGATGTCCGATTATAACAAGGCGATTGAATTAGATTATAAATTGCTCAATGCCCATTATAACCGGGGGATACTCGAAGTCCACAACCGGGAGTATTACGAGGCCGCTTTTGACTTCCAAAAAGAACTGTCAATCTATCCCAACTCCTTAAAACCTAAATACTACGAACGGGCAGTCTCCGCCTATTATAATAAGAAATACGATGATAGCTGGAAGGCGGTAAAAAGATTGTTTGCCTTGAAGGTAGATGTAAATCCTAATTTCCTGCACGACTTAAGTAAGGCCTCAGGAAGGATAACCCCGCCGGATGACGAAGAACCCCGGAAAGAAGACGATCTTATCATCCGCTCTTCCGAAAAAAAATAAAAGGAATTACAAAAATTAAATTTCCCGGCGGGATTCCAGGGATTTAGAGAGGGTAAGAGAATCTGCGTAGTCGAGGTTAGAGCCCATGGGGATACCCACGCCTATGCGGGTTAATTTTACCCCCAGGGGTTTAATCAATTTCGTCAGATATAATGCGGTGGTCTCGCCTTCCGTATCCGCGTCTGTAGCGATAATTACCTCTTTAATATTATTTTGTCTGACCCGTTCCAGCAGGCCGTCGATCTTTAAATCTCCCGGGCCCTTGCCGTCGAGGGGAGCGATGGCGCCCAATAAAACATGATATACTCCTTTAAAATTTCCCGCCTTCTCTATGGCTGAGACATCACCTGGCTCTTCCACAACACAGACCATATCTTTTTGGCGGCTATTATCCTGACATATCCTGCAAAGCTCCTGTTCGCTTAAGTTATTACAGATACGGCAGAACTGCACATTCTCCTTTATTCTATACATCGCCTCTGCGAGGCCTTTTATCTCTTCGCGGGAGGCACCCAGTATATAGCCCACAATGCGTTCGGAGCTGCGCCGGCCTATCCCGGGCAATCTGATTAATCTGTTAATCAGTTTCTCTATGGATTCCGTATAACTGGGCACCCCGAACTCCTCCTCTATTGCTTAATCACCCTGGCCTTAAATGCCTCTAATGCGGATCTAACCGCAGGGTTATCCTGTGCTTCCTCGCTACTGGCCGTCTCTTTAGATAATACGAAGCTTACCCTTATATTGGCGTTGAACAGCCCCGCGATGATTCTCTCGATAATCGCCTTGTTTTCTTTACGCTCCAAAGACTCCTTATGCAGCGAATAGTTCTTGGGAAAGCTGACCGTCAAAATGTTATTTTCCAATTTAACCGGGTTGCCCTCGCTTAAGAAAGTAGCGATGGACATCTTGACATTGCCTATGGCATCAATAATATTCTGCCACCGGCTTTTTATATTCTCCATGAAAGCAGGGTCTATCGGCTCTGTTTTTGGCGGCGCGGGCTCCTGGAGGGATGCCCGATGAGTATCTTCCTTTTTCAAAGGCCCGTCAGCTTCTCTGGCCGGCGCCGGATGCGTATTTTCTGTCTCTGCCGTCCGGGTCTTTGCGGGGTTTGCTCCGGGATTTCTTTTGTCATGCGCTAATTTCACTAAAGCTACCTCTAAAGGGATGCGCCAGGAATCCAATCTCTTGGCCATCTCCTGCGTATTTACCAGAATATTGAAGGCCTGGAATATCTCTTCCAGGCTGAAATCATGGGCCTGCTGCCATAATCTCTCGCAAATTTCCTGGGGCAGGTCTATCAGCTTGCTATCCGCACGGGCAACCTTGGCAACCATCAGATTGCGGAAATGCTCAATCATATTGGACAAAAATAAAGTTATATCTTTCCCGTCATCGATAATGCCGTTGAGCAGGCCCAGCGTACCCGGGGCGTCCTTGCGGATTATTTTATCGGTTATCTCAAATAATACCTCTTGCTCAACAATGCCTAATACGGAAACGACATCCTCTAACGAAAGCTTGCCCTTAGAAAATGATACCAGCTGGTCCAAAAGCGACTCGGCGTCCCTTAAAGAGCCGTCACTGGCCTTGGCCACGGCAAAAAGCACGTCCTTGTCTACTTCTATCTTCTCCGCGCTCACTATACGCTCTAATTGGGCAATGAGCTCCATCAGGGGTATGCGCCGGAAATCAAAACGCTGACATCTGGAAAGTATGGTAGCCAGAACCTTATTGGGCTGGGTGGTAGCGAAGAAGAACTTGATAAACTCCGGCGGCTCCTCCAACGTCTTTAAAAGGGCGTTAAACGCCTCCTGGGTGAGCATATGCACTTCGTCGATGATGTATATTTTAAATTTGCCTAAGGTGGGAGAGAATTTGACGTTCTCGCGCAGCGTCCGGATTTCATCGATGCCGCGGTTCGAAGCCCCGTCTATCTCAATGACATCGAGGCTGCGGCCCTGGCTTATTTCTATGCAAGAGGCGCACTTCTGGCAGGGTTTCACCGTAGGTCCGTCTTTACAGTTCAGCGCCTTAGCCAGGATTCTGGCCGTAGAAGTCTTACCTACCCCCCGGGGCCCGGCAAATAAATAAGCGTGGGCCAGGCGCCCCTTTTCTATGGCGTTCTTTAAGGTACCGACAATGTGGCCCTGACCGATAATCTCGTCGAAATTCTGGGGACGCCACTTTAAGGCGAAAACGGTATATGGCATATTTAAAAACAGGTAATCTACCAGCCTCGGCTTACAAAATAGCCCCGGACTACTCCGGGCACTATTCTTCTATAGACTATGCATAAATATTCTGTATGGAGAGGGCCAATTATCCTGGCTACAAACCTATAGAATCTGCGCCTAAAGACAAATCTTGGTTTTCCCAACCCCAAAGACAAACAGAAAGCTTCTCTTGCCTGTGCGATTGCCCCTAAGTGAAATAGCTGCGAACCAAAATAGTCAGAGTATTCCGAAAGATATATATGGTAAGGGAAAGAAAGCTCACTTTCCAGGGATCGTATAGATTTAATTACTGAATAATAGCACATATTTTTATCCATGCCCAGCGCATTTTTGCGTAGATATTTTATCAACAGCGGTTCTAAAATAATGCTGTAACGCTCGCAGCGGTTTATCATTCTGATATGAAAATCATATCCTTCTCCGTGCGTTATGATTTCTCTTGTTCTATATCCCCCGATATTTAGCGCGATTTACCGCTTAAATACAGTCGTAGAGGGCAAAATCACACCCATAATGGCGAAGTGCAATAAGTCTTCTTTGTTTTTCATGCGCCGAAGACCTAAAACCTGCTTCAACACCACCCCCCCCTTTCATCAATAGATTTAATCTCCGTAATAATGATCTCGGGGCGGTCTCTTTCAATTGCATCTCTGATCTTTTCGCACCACCGAGGTTCCAAGAAATCATCGGCATCATGGGAATGGACATATTCGCATTTGCTGGCCTCAAGGAGAGAATTCCGCGCGAAGCCGGGCCCTCGGTTCTCTTCGCCCCGGATAATCTCTATATGCAAGTCCGCAACGGTGTAATCCCGCGCAGGGAAATCGGAGCCATCATCGTAAATAATAATCTCATCCGGGAGCACGGTTTGATTACGTATCGACTCCAAACACCGGGTCAACAATTCCTTCTCATTATGGTAGGCAATCAAAATACCGATATTAATCTTAGGCAGCATCTCTTAGGCGAATTTGAATATATTTAAAAAACTAACGTTACCAATCCTTCAAGCGTATCTGAATCATAATAGTGGATACGAAGGAATGCACTCCGCATAATTCGCCAGCTATCGCGTGTCGGTGAATTATCCCGAGTCCGAAGGCCGAGGGATTGGAAAATATCATTAGACTGCCCCATCAATAATTAATTTCCAAAGAAAGATCTTAAATGCCTCTTGTTTTACTTCTTTTCATTGATGCTTGCGGAACAATAATCTCTACTTTTGAGAAATAACAAGCATCTCAAAATCCCCTGTCGCCAGCTTGTCGTTTCTTGAGTACGCCCCGAGCTTGGCGCCGAAAATATCGATTTTTTTATACCCCAGCGTCTTTAAAAGCCATGTGAGTTCACTTGGCACATAGTAGCGCTCGTTACAGGTTAATTCCTTTTTAGTTCCCGCATCGTCCTCGAACACGACGGTGTTGTGGTCCCGGAACGTCATCAGATCGAAAGAACAATTTTTACACGCTGAATTGCCTTCTTTGGCCGCGGACTCATAAAATTCTTTGACGGAATGAAAAAGCGGAAATAACCCGTTCAATGTCGTGAATATAAACTTGCCCTTATCTTTTAACGCCTTTGTCGCGTTCTTTAATATTTCAAAATTCATCTCATCCGTTTCCATTAAAGAAAAACCGCCCTCACAGAGCATGATCGCCAGATCGAACTCGCTATCAAACGGAAGGGCCCGCGCGTCATGCTTCTGAAAATCGATCGTCACCCCTGCCTCTTTAGCCTTTTCTCTTGCCCTCGCAAGCTGTGACTCGGATAGATCGATACCGGTAATCTGATAACCCCTTTTTGCCAACTCAATAGAATGGCGACCAGTGCCGCAACCGATGTCGATGATCTTTAGCGATTTATCCCGGCTTATTTCCTGCTCGATAAAATCACATTCGCCAACAGTCCCCTGGACAAAACATTCCTTGTCGTATTTCTTGGCGTAATTTTCAAATAATGACTCGTACCACTGCTTCATCGCTGACTCCTATTATCTTCAGGGTTCGCGTCCACAATTAGTGTGGACGATTTTCCCTTTGCCAATCGTCGGAGGGTTCATCAAAAAATTTGGCGGAGAGGCTGGGATATCAGCCCCAACGCTTACAAGGTAATTATAATAAATGGCTTACGTTAATGCAACTTACTTGGTATACAGAAATCGTACAGTTACAGTCAATCAGAAACTTTTCTTATCCGCAATTGATTAGCAAAAAACTAACCTCTGTCGACTATGTGTTATTTAACATTCTTATTCGATTTCAAAAATTCTTTAATTTTCTCTATATCTAGCCCACTCTCTTGAATAAACTGCTGAAGATTGGCACCACCTTCAGCATCAAGGTTGAGGCCAAAGAATTTTTGCGCGTTTGTGCCGCTCATAATCCACTTCACATCCGCCTTTTGAATCGCCTGAGCAAGCGCGTTAAATTTCGCGATCATAATTTCTTTCTGGATATCCAAAATCTTAACATTTATAGCCACATCATTATATTCTTTCAATGCCTCGGCTAATTTCAGCGTACCTGCCGCATCCGCTTCTTTCTTAATCTGTATTATATTTGCCTCTGCCTTGCCTACATTTTGTATCTGATTAGCCTGGCCTTCGGCTTCAATAGAATATTTTAACTTCTGCCCCATGGCGAGCTGTTCCATCTTTTGTTTTTCAATTTCAGCTTGACCTACTTCTAATTTTCTCATTGCTTCAATCTTCTTAATATTCGCCTCTGCTTCTGTGGTGGCAATCTCTTGATTCTTAAATTGGTCGGCTATGCCTATTTGCTTATCTTTTTCTATTTGCCTTTTGCGATACGTCTCTTCTGCTTCGGCCTTAATAAGCTCTGCTTCTTTGGTGGTAGTGGCAACTCTTATTTCCGCGTCTCTCCTGATTTCTGCGGCGACTTTCCTTTCTATATCGGCGATGATTGTGCTTCCGGGAGCGTCCTTGATATCCTTCAATTCCAAATCGACAAGCTCAATACCCCACTTTGGAAACACAACCTCGACTTCTTTAGTGATTGCCTGATCTAGCAATGACCTATTCATATAGATATCTAAAATAGTTTGCTTGGTCGTAACCGTCCTGCCGACGCTTTCCATGATTGCCCGCAAATCCTCAGAAAGCTTAACAAAATCGAAACCTAATTCTTTCTCTGTATCGGTAAGAATCAAACGCTCAACAGCCAAATCTAAGTTGTTTATATTAATGAAACACATTATATCAGAAACAAACTTCGCCATATTTTTGTCGTTAAGCTTTATGTCATTCACCGGTATCGCCAAATTGCAAAGCGGCAATTTATGCAATTTAGTTATAAAAGGGATCACCCAGTATGCGCTTTTGCCTTGCCTAGAAGAAAATATCATTTTTGAATTTTGCAATATTCTGATATGCGCTTCATTTACAGGAACAACCTTGTATAATCCCAACGCTCCACCTAAAATATGTCTCAGAAAATATAAAACTACCAAAACTACCGCAATAACACCCACCAGTATCGGTACGCTCATTTCTCTGGCTCCTTTCGTGCTGTTAAAAGGACCTAATTATGCGTTACATTTTAATATACAACGGGTAGTCGTAGACGATAGGCAAACCCTACAACCCATTGAAATAGAGCTACTTATAAAAATTCATCGAAAACGTAGCATGGGTTGGCTTATCGCCCTAGATGAACCCATATT
>Ga0315277_10012569_pt1 | contig 10617 bp, 8 predicted proteins | sample YL17G05_15_MG_FD_203695 | JGI IMG/M metagenome (GOLD analysis project Ga0315277, IMG submission 203695) | Sediment microbial communities from Yellowstone Lake, YNP, Wyoming, USA - YL17G05_15 | ecosystem: Environmental > Aquatic > Freshwater > Lake > Sediment | place: USA: Wyoming | collected... | reverse complement strand
AACGAACACAAAATTAGCAATCCAAGAAGCTATTGAAGGAAAGAAGTACTTCACGGTTGATGCAATCAAGAAGGAATTGCGGAAAGCTGAAGTAAAATACAACTCTACGACGGTCAATCAATACCTGTACAATCTAAAAAATGAAGGTAAGCTGTTTGATGCTGGACGAGGGTGGTATGCTACGATTAAGACGTCCTTATTACTTAATACAAAATCGGTTGAAAAGTTGGTTTCCGCAGTCAAGAAGCGATTTCCATTGCTTAGATTCTCCGTCTGGAGTACTGAACAACTACAGCCGTTCGCACATCATATGATGACGCAATTCACAATCTTTCTTTATACTGACGTTGATGCAATTGAAACAGTTGGAAAGCATCTTAAAGATAAAGAATACAACGTCTATTTGAATCCTCAACAATCGGAAGTGGATAAATACTTTGAACCATCTTCTTCAACTGTGGTTGTGCGGCAATCGATAACGGAAGAACCGGTAAATGGATATTACGCTACGGTCGAAAAAATATTGGTTGACATGTTTTTAGAAAAAGATCGCTTGCGGTTAATGGATGGTGCTGAGTACGAGCGGATCTTCCGAAATTTGATATTGTCCCTTCGTATTAATATGCCCCGCCTTCTTCGCTATTCAGATCGTCGAAAGGTAAAGAATGTGCTGGTGAAAGATATTTTAATGGAAACCGATGTTGTGAGCATATAGGAATCAATGAAGTGATTACAAAAGAATCGTTTTCAAATGAATGGATCCAAAAGCAGAGGAAAAAGTATCCTAAAGCCGATCCTAAACTCATAGAGCGGCAAATTTATGCTTTCGAAATCGTGGGATTACTGGTGAAATCTAGAAATATTTTCGTGTTTAAGGGTGGAACTTCACTTCTATTACTGCTTCCGATAGCACACAGACTTTCAATTGATGTCGATGTTGTAGGTGATTTCAGTTTTGACGAGCTCATATCGATCTCAAAGGAAAGTGTGTTTGTTCGGATTGAGGAGGATGAACGACAGGAAAGCAATATTCCTAAAAAGCATTTCAAGTTTTTCTATCTCTCAAATATCGATGAGAGAGAATCCTATGTGCTATTAGATGTTCTTTACTCAGAACACGGTTATCCCAAATTGCTGAAACTACCACTTAAATGTTCAATCTTTCAAGTCGACGAAAATCTCAGCGTCAATGCTCCGACTATCGATGGAATTCTAGGCGATAAATTAACGGCATACGCACCCAATACCATCGGTGTTCCTTTTGGAAAGCGCAAATCAATGGAAATTATTAAACAACTTTTCGACATCGGAGAACTCTTCGATGCTTGCGATGATCTGTCAGAAATCAGTGCAAGCTACAAAGCTATCAAAGAGCAGGAATGTAAATATCGTACTAATGTATATACCTTAGAGGATGTTTTACACGATACTATCGAAACAAGTTTTCTCCTGTGTCAATCTCGTCTGAAAGGAAGTATAGATAATAAAAATATCCAAGAACTGCACCAGGGAATTAAACAGATTCAAAGCTATCTTCTTGGTGCAACATATAGAATTGAAGAAGCGCGGTTATGTGCTGCAAAGGCTGCATTTGTTGCTACTGTGATAATGAATAAAAAAGAGAATATCGATCTTAAAGAAATTAGATATACAGATTCAAAGATCCAAGATATTGCAACAACTACGCTCGATGGAAAATATTCTATTCTAAATAAGTTGAAGGCGATTCAAACTGAAATGTTTTATTATTGGTCGTTAATATCACAGCTGTGAAAATGACATTTGAGAATTCATGAGATATTTCTCTGGAATGACTTTCAAATTATCTGAAACGAATCAGATCCACGAGGTCGATACCGAATAAAAAATCTGCCACGTTAGGTGGTCGATCAAGGATTGCTAGTAAGTTGCCAGTAGGTTGCCAGTTAGTTGGTATCTACTTTGATAATATTCCGGACCTTCTCCACTCCCCATTACGGTTCCAAATATTGCGAAAAAAGCCAATGCTGTAGGTTCAAATCCCGGGCACGCTGTGCACATGATAGAAACTTAATAGACTTACCAAAAGAGCTCTTTTTTACCGAGTTATTCGAAAATATTCGTTAATATCTCCAGCCGATATGGGCCTGTCCCTCATGAAAGGACAGATTATTTCAAAGTTATCCTTAAAAGAAGGACACGTTTTAAAATATTTGACAATAGATGAATTATTATATATATTCTTAGCGAATTGCTAATAATTAGCATAATGTATCTACTTTGATAAATAGATGAAAAGACGCACACTATCGGGAAATGAGGCAAAACTGGTTCTACAGCTTGAATGGAAGAACGAGTGGTTCCTCGATGTTGCAACCATACAAAAACTGTTGAAATCTTCAAAGAGTTATGCTTACTATATCGCGCATTCTCTCGTCAAGAAAGGTTGGCTTGAACCCATCGGTGGAGGTTGTTATCTCCTCATCGAGGCAAAGCGTGGTTATAGGCAACTCGCGCCTAGAATGTCTCCCTATGTCATAACTAGGGTATTAAATCAACCGTACTACATAGCTTATTTCTCGGCTGCTCATTACCATCACCTGACGACTCAGCTTCCGCATGTTTTTCAAATTGCTGTTCAGAGACAACGTCGGCCGTTGAGTTTTAAAAACGTTCTTGTAAAATTCATCACACTAAAGAAGAAAAAATTCTTTGGTTATGAAAAAGTAAAAATTGATAACGAAATTGTTACTGTTTCGGATCTGGAAAAGACATTGTTGGATTCTCTTAATCGCCCCGATCTTGTGGGAGGTATTGAAGCAGTCGCACGTTTTTTGATCATATCAGCTCCGCGAATCAATTTCGAGAAACTTCTAATCTATGCAATAAATCTTGATAATCGTGCGCTTGCCGTTCGTTTGGGTTATTTATTAGAAACATTAAAGCTTAAAAATATTCCCTCTAAGGTAATCACAGAATTGGTAAAATATGTCGGCCGTGATAAGACTCCACTTGGAGAAGTGCCTAGGTGGGGGAAGCGGGGTACACTTAATACGAAATGGAAAGTCATAGAAAATGTGCCTTTCGAAAACCTACTTTCCGAGGTGGAAATCCGTTAGATGATAGAAGAAAAGTTCATAGATCTCTACGCCGCTAATTCCAAGGTTCCTGTAACCATCGCGAGGCAGGAGATTGTCCTGACGTATGTTCTGGCATTATTACGGGAAAAGAATCTACTCAGTCAATTGGCATTTAAGGGTGGTACATGCCTTCGGAAAGTGTTCTTTGGAAAACAATACCGTTTTTCTGAGGATCTTGATTTTACCGGACTGGAAAAAGCAAAGTCCAGTACGGTACTTGATGAAATAAAAGAAGCATTTTCCTCGCCTTACTATGATATTTCATTTCAGGAAGTTAAAGGTTCCGCCCGAACAACCGGTGGAGGAGTGTCGGCAGGTATTCAATTTGAATACCGAACCCTGGCAGGAACAGGGACATTCGGTTTGGAGATTAGTTATCGGGCTCAACCAATATTTCCTGTTACAGATAAACCCCTTCAGCAACAATCTTATTACAAGCAGCTTGAAATTGTAGTTCCTGATGTAAATACTTTAAACCTTGAGGAGATTGTCGCGGAGAAAGTGAGAGCGACATTTCAACGAACCCGACCCCGGGATGTGTATGATCTTTATTTTTGTTTTCAAAAACCCATTTCCATTCCTACAGTTAAAACACTTACTATTGTGAAATGTTGGGAAGTGCGTGATCCATTCAATCTCGATAGATTTTTATCAAATCTGCGTTCGACAAAATATCGTTGGGAGGAGTTGGATTTCTTGTTACCGAAAGGAAGTAGGCCTGACGCTAAGAAAATGGTAAAACTGGTGGAATCAAAAGTTAGTATATTTGCCAATCTCTCAGACCAAGAAAAGGAGATCATCGAGGATTCGAAGCGCCATCGGGAAAAACTTCTGGTTGAAAGAGTTGTAGCGGACCAGAAAGGTAATATGAAAAGTTCCTGAGTTACAATATATGATTTCTATCGATGAGCAAAAGATTTCAAGATTCATGTCTCTCTTCAGGGGGAGGACGGATGTCTACGCGCGTCGCTGGGAAAAAGATGGAATATCTGGCTATAGCCCTGCTTATGAATTTGATTGGAACAAGTTTATGGTTCATAAGCGGCGAGGTGGTTCGCTCAAAGATTTCGAAGAAAAGAGATTGTTACCACTTACCAAAGATGTCATAAAGAATCATCTCCTCGGTATCCAAGTAATCGGAATCTATCCTGCTTTACCAGATAGTGCGTCATATTTTATTGCTGCGGATTTTGATGAAAAAACTTGGAAGAAGGATGCGACTATCTTCGTGAAGATGTGCACCAAGGTTGGTATATTGGCATATTTAGAGCGGTCACGTTCTGGAAACGGAGGCCATGTGTGGATTTTCTTTTCTGAACCGGTTCCTTGTTATAAAAGTAGGCGAATCGGACTGGAAATCATACGCCGGGTATCCAATATCTCAGAATTTGAAAAAGAAGTCAGCTTCGATCGATTCTTTCCGAACCAAGATTCGATCGTAAAAGGTGGCCTAGGGAATTTAATTGCGTTACCTTTTCAAGGTAAGTCAATAGCGCATGGTAATACGGTATTTATTGATCTCGAGACAGGTAATCCATACTTGGATCAATGGAAGTTATTGGAGGAGGTAAAGCGACATTCTTTATATGAGATAGATACCATATATCAAAGACTATTTGCAGAGAAAAGTATTTGCTCGGTGTCAAATGTATCCACACAGGAGCCTCTGAGTATTCGTGTAAGGAATCAAATTGTTTTGGTTCGTACGCAAATTAGCGGGGAGATAGTAGAGTTTTTAAAGAAGGAACTCAATTTTCTCAATACTGAATACCTTGCAAAACGTCAGCTTGGTAAATCAGTATATAAAGTACAAAAATACTTCAAGTTGATTGAAGAATTAGGCGATACTATATTTCTACCACGAGGTTTCATTCATCGATTAATATCTTTTTTAGATGATCACAAATTAAATTATGCGGTCCAGCATGAACATGCTTCTTTTGATGAGATTTTTTTCAAGAGTTCTGTAGAATTGACGCCATCTCAGAGAATGGTGGTTGATTCTGCGATGATGTACGACCAAGGGGTTATTGTGGCACCTTCGGGGAGCGGAAAAACCATTATTGGACTCGAACTTGTTGCTAAAAGGAAGCTGCCTGCTCTAATTCTGGTTCACCGAAAGCAGATCCTGGATCAGTGGATTGAACGTATCCAGACATTCTTAAATATCCCTAAATCACATATCGGTCAGTATTCGGGGATAAAAAAGAAAATTGGTAAGGATATTACAATCGGTTCGCTTCAGACAATGGCTCGTAGGGAGGACCTATCAAACCTAAAGGATCAATTCGGTACAATCATAGTTGATGAATGTCATCACATCCCTGCATCGACATTTAGGGAAGTTATCGCACAGCTCAATCCTTACTATATTTACGGTCTCACTGCGACTCCGAAACGTAAGCACAATGACGAGAAATTAATTTACTTTTATATTGGGGATATCATTGCGCGGATGGAGACTGCAGGTTTAACCGCAACGCCACCGGTCATTAAACAACCGCTCGAAATAGTTGTCAGGACAACAAACCTTTCTATCCCTTTTGAATTTTCAACTGATAATTTTCAGCTTCTTGCACAGGTTGTATGTTTTGATACAGCAAGGAATCGTATGATTGTGGATGATCTCATGAGAGAAACAGGAGGGGGCAAAAAAATACTCGTTTTAAGCGAGCGAAAAGAACATCTCAAAATTCTAAATTTATATCTGAAAGGTAAATGCGAAACTATATTAATTTCGGGAGATGATTCGGTGAGAGCGAGAAAATCAAAAGAAAGGCAAATCGAGAGTGGAGATTATCAGGTGGTTCTTTCTACCGGTCAGTTTTTTGGTGAAGGAGTAGACGTACGGGGTTTTACATGCCTTATACTAGCTTTTCCGTTTTCATTTGAAGGCAAACTTGTACAATACCTTGGTCGTTTACGGGATATTGGAATTCAAAGGAGAATTTTTGACTATCGAGACAAGAATATTCCATTCCTTGAAAGGCAATACAAACAACGTGAACGGTATTATAAGAAATCCCTTGCTATAATAAGAGATGCGGATGAGATTTTATTCTGATGATGATTCGTGAATTTTTTAATGACACTCACACGAGTACTCACTGTTCTGTTATGAGAAGTCACCAGTGTTATTCTCGTAACAAGCAGCTGCAGGTTCATATCGGGGTATGAAAAAAAAGAGGCCGATCCAATTCAGAATCGGTCCGCCTACGCTACTGGCATGAACCGATAAGCTTCGGCGGACAGGCCAGTCGCGTAGCGGTTTACCCGCCGAAGCGGAGCGCAGGCGGGGGGTTGGGTCTTGTAATGACTTGCCTTTTCAGAATCAGCCAATTCAAACTAAAATCAATGTTATTGAAAATCTAACCTTCCCAGTCTCTGAATCAGAGGAAGATATACTGTGCGAGATGGATCTGGGATAGTTCATTTCTCCGGTGTCTACCTTTATGAAGCGGTCTTCGCATTGAAATCTAAATTGAATCGTATAATTGCAGCACATCTAATTGGATGTGCTTTATTTATACTGGATTCACTTCCGTACTTGCAAAAATCATGACAATTGAATATATTTGTGGCAGATAAAACATCTATCTGCCAGATATACATTACAAGATTTCTCACACAATAGAGGTCATGAAAACGTTCGATATCCGAAGCTCCATGAGCGATTTTCTTAACGGCAAGAAGTATTTCACAGTCAAAGCTGTACGAAGATACCTTGCCGGAAGATCGCTCAAATTCAAAGATCAAACGCTCCGACAGTATCTCTATGAATTGAAAGGAAAGGGAGTTATTCATAATGCCGGCTATGGGTGGTATTCCACGATCGACCAGAGTTTCAAGCTCGACACCTCTCCGCTGACGAAACTGGTCAGCCTTCTCGAAAAGAAGTATCCCCTGCTTCCTTTCTCATGTTGGAGTACGGTCCAAATACAAGGATACTTACACCATCTACCGTCGCGTTTTGTTAGCCTCCTCTATGTGGATATCGAGGATGTGATGTCATTATTCGAATTCCTCAGAGATGAAAATTATAACGTGTTTGCCAATCCAGGGAAATCAGAAACAGAGAAGCAATTCATGATAAGAGACCGGACAATTGTCATTCGTCCGCTTGTCACCGAAGGCCCCGTTTCCGGGCACTATGCGACTATCGAAAAACTTCTCGTTGATCTGTTTGTAGAAAAAAACCGTTTGATGCTAATGGATGGCATCGAGTATCAACGTTTTGTACATAATCTTATCGGGTCAACTCGCATCAATATGGCACGTATGTTACGGTACGCTCGCAGGAGAGAAATGCGTGAAAGCGTGATTGTTGCGCTCACTAAGGCCGATTCTAACTTGGTGTATGAATGATTGCAGAAGAATGTTTCACCGAGAAATGGCTGCAGGATATCCGAAGGCGGTATCCGCTGGCAAGTCCCCAGATTCTAGAAAAGACACTCTACGCATTTGAGTTTCTCGGATTGTTGGCCAGATCGGGGCAACCATTTGTTTTCAAAGGGGGGACAGCCCTTATTCTCATACTCCCTGAATTAAAGCGACTCTCAATCGACGTAGACATCGTCGGCAATATCTCGCTCGACGTTTTCGGCAAAGTAATTCAAGGCTCACGCTTTACACATATGGAAGAAGATATTCGCAAGGGAGAGGTACCAGCAATGCATGTGAAGTTTTTCTACAACTCTCTCCTTAAACCGTCCGTTAACTACGTCCTCGTCGATATGCTTAAAGACAATCACCCTTATACCAACCTCCAGAAAGCAATCCTAGAGAGGAGTGAGATTTTTATGGTGAGAGAAAAGCTTTCCGTTTCGATTCCATCTCCGGATGATATTCTTGGAGACAAGCTTACCGCATTCGCCCCTAATTCAACAGGTGTGTTGTATGGGTCAGATAAGTCGTTGGAAATTATCAAACAGCTCTATGACGTCGGAGAACTTGTGAGACAAGCATCATCTGTCGACACTATTCTATCCACTTTTGAACGTGTGTGTGGCCAGCAAAATAAATACCGTAAAACGACATTTACGACGGATGAAGTCATAGAGGACGTAATTGCAACAAGTCGACTCATATGCCACATTGACTTCAAAGGACACGCCGAGACGACGAACACTGCGGAGTTGCGTGCTGGGATGAAGTCAATACAGTCATTCCTTGTCGCTGCAAGGTTTTCACTCCCCGAGGCGAAACTCGCCGCATCTCGAGCCGCTTTCGTTGCTACGCTGCTTAAGAAGAGATTGACAGGGGAAAAGCTAAATCGTTATCAGTTCAAATCAGAAAAGATCGAACAGTTTCGAAATGAACAGCTTACAGGAGATCTGGTTGATTTGAACAAACTTAAAAGAACAAATCCCGAAGCATTCTACTATTGGTGGCTAATTTCAAAATTGGGCTGAAAGATGGGAGAAATCATTGATTCCACCGAGCGCACCTCAGATTAAACTCTTCATGTCACTCTTTCGCGGCAGAACAGATGTATATGCACACTGGTGGGAAAAAGACGGCCGATCCGGGTTGACATGCCCCCATTTTATGTACCAAGTGGAATGATAGTTAATTCCTTGTTCAGTGTCAAAAAAGCTTTGAAGACTTACACTCGCAATTTACTCCGATGCAATTATTCCAAAAAGCTTTTGCAGTAAGCATTGCAATATTGCTGGTTTTTCATTCGTCCAGTTCAAAAGGAATTATCGGCAATCGCTTTCTTACCTTGAACACGGTTGTCCGCGTAAATCAGATTGAAGTAACAAGAAACAGAAATGCGGGGGAGGATGAGTCAAAAATTCACACATTGGAATCTGTAAAAGCTTTTCGCGAAGCGATTGCTGCAGGATGGCCTGAAGCAAGAATTACGTGGGCGTTCAGCTGGCAGGCGTTATTCACCGATCTTGAAAACTACAAACAGATCCGCGAATTCGTAAAACAATGTCATAACAACTACGGTGACGACGTAACATTTATTCCCGGCGGTTATTTTGCGAACGCCTACAATACCCGCGAACAGGTCAACAAGGATCTGCACGACGGGATTGCGCGGGTCTCGGAATTTATGGGAAACGGATTCCGTCCGCAGAGCGTGGTTGCTGGTTTTCTTGCCGCGGAGAATCTGCGATACCTTGCCGAACAGGAACATATTCATGTTTGTCAGGGAAATATCTGGAGCCAGTATGCCATCGACAATCAGGATGGCGATGGTTCTCTTTGCTATCCGTACTATCCTTCCAAGGAACATTTCTGCAAACCCGCACAACACCAAAACGATCTCATCGATTGCGTGAACCTGGATGGTTGGACCTGTGATTTTCTTGCTGCGCGGCGTGAGGGATTTAAAGAGGGCTTTAACAGCAGGCTCGGCGTCGGACCTATTGAAACGATAGGGAAGTACGGTCCGGAAATTGGTCTTAAGCAAATGATAGCCACTACCGCTGTTCACTTCGATCTAGGATTCGAATTGAATAAATTCGCATGGGTGACCGATTGCTGGGAAATAAGCCTGGCCAAACCGATCGGACATCTTGAATGCTTGACTGCCTGGCTGAAGGAGATCCGCACACGCTGGCCTGATGCTCAATGCATCACCCAGGGAGAATTCGGTCTGCTCTGGAGAAAAGAATTTAAAAACAATGATGTAATAAATTATCGCTTTGTTGAGGAAGGAACAGGAATCGGTGGTTCCGATAAAGACAAGGAAATTCGATGGTACATGAATAATAAATTCCGGCTTGCGATGTTGAGAAATTTAAGTGATAGCACGGAAACTGTAATTGATTTCACACGATACGATATACCTGCGAAAGAGCCGCAGGACATGACACGAAGGTGGAGTTTACTGGGTTTGATCAACCAGAAACAAACACGTCCGCAGGACAAGCCGATTCCCTTACGAGAGCTGTCAGAAGAAAGCAAGGAAATTATTTTTCAAAAATATCCTGAATTGAAAAATTGGTAAGTCGAGCACCTGGTTTTCAATTTCTTTTTTATATATTCTTTGTCAATAACAGAATGATGAGTCGATCGCGGCAGGAAATATATTTGTTACAGGAAGTAGTTGTGTAAATTAAACATCAACATATACAACGATAAAATATACTCCGTAGTTGGTTGGAGTAATAGAGGACAAGAACGAGATACCGATAGCATTTAAACTTAAACAAAATTACCAGAACCCATTGAATCAAATTACGACTATTCAATATCAGTTACCAGAAAACAGTAAGGTAAGCTTGAAGGTTTTCAATACTCTCGGCCAGGTGGTAGTTACACTTTCGGATCAAGTAGATGATGCTGGTTTCAAATCAGTCGAATGGATTGCATCAAGTGTTTCAAGCGGTATTTACTTCTACCGTCTCGAAGCAGTGAGTATCTCTGATCCCAGCAAGACCTTCACCCAGGTGAAGAAGATGCTGTTGGTCAAGTGAGCGCCGAGGAAAGCTGTTCCTTTACTATTCGGGTGAGGGAGAGAAGGGCGCTCCTCTGCCAAGTC
>Ga0315277_10012568_pt1 | contig 10617 bp, 9 predicted proteins | sample YL17G05_15_MG_FD_203695 | JGI IMG/M metagenome (GOLD analysis project Ga0315277, IMG submission 203695) | Sediment microbial communities from Yellowstone Lake, YNP, Wyoming, USA - YL17G05_15 | ecosystem: Environmental > Aquatic > Freshwater > Lake > Sediment | place: USA: Wyoming | collected... | reverse complement strand
GCGTAGACGCTATCACTGAGCTCGACAATCGCACGGCCAATCCCAATCACCTCACCGTCGTAGGTGTCCCTTCGTGCGGTCAGAAGCAGCGTGTATTGTCCAGCAGCGTGCGCGGCCACATACAAAGTGACCTTCGCCAGTTGGCCGGACGGGACATCCGTAATGTAGAAGCCGCGCGAGATCTTGTCGCCGCCGCCGCCTGCTGAGGGCGGGCAATCGATCACCTTTTGGGTCGTGATCTCCTGATACGTCGTTGCCGACACCGGATTCGAGATGCCCGACCAGTTGCCCGATTCATCGGCGGTGCGCATCGCCAACGTGTATCTCGTGCCCCAATCGAGACCGTTGACCGCCATCGTTTGGACCGTTCCCGCCGTCGCGGGTATCGGCTCGCCGCTCACCTGGGTCGCGTTCTCCCATGACAGCGGGTCAATGTCCGTGCGGATGTAGCGGATATCATAAAGCGCTGCCCGGCCAGCGGCGCCGTCGTCACCCGGCGCCGTCCATCGCAGCGTGACCGATGAACCGCTCGAGTCGATGACCGCCAAATCGAGCACTACCCCCGGTGCGATCGCATCGCCGCTGCGCACCAGCACGGTGATCGTGTCTGACGTCCCGGCATTCCCGGCCGCATCGAGGGCCTTCACGAAGATCGAATGAGTAGTGCTATCCGTCAGAAGCGAGCAGTCCCAGTCGTACGTGTACGGCATGGTGCTGTCGGTGTGCTGCTTCTGCGCATCGATGTAGAAGTCGATGTGGCTGACCGCGATATTGTCCGTGGCCTCGGCAAAGATGGTCACAGAATGTGCCACTGTCGTATCTGCCGGTGGAAAGGCGATACTCACCACCGGCGCTGTGTGATCGCCGCCGTTCCCGCCATCATCATCGCCACCGCAACCGGGCGACACCAGAAGAAGACCCGCAAGTACCGACACGAACCGCCAACGATGTGTGCTCATGGACACATCCTCCTCTGCGTCACAAGAACCGAAATGCGGTGCCGATAGGTCAACCACTTTGCGCGGGCCGTCCGGTAACCGGAGGAAGGGCATTCCGCCCTGTCCAGGGCAGACAGGAATGCCCGTCGTCGGCAATACGCGACTGCTGCCCAGGTCTCAGACGTCTGTCGAAGAACCTGATCCGAGGCGACTTCTGAACGGAAGGGGATGGTTCGACTTCCTTCGGCTGCGCTCAGGACAAGTCGCTCACCACAGGTTGCTTCGTCGCTTGCCCGCTCTGCGAGCGGGTCTTCGCTCCTCGCGACGACGTTGTGTCGGCAAAAAGACCTATAATGTCATTGCGAGGAGGTCGTCCGCCCACGGCGGACGACCGACGAAGCAATCCCCCCCGCGGAGGCTGGCTTTCTCACGAAGCGACCGGCTGGAGTAAACCGAAGAGATTCCCCTCCGGATCCGCACAGTAAGCGTGCATGCCGATACCCGGTATCTCATTCGGGCCATTCACTTTCTTGCCGCCGGCCGCCTCCACTTGGGCAATCGTCCGCTCCAGCGACTCCACCGCCAGAGTGTTGATCACCGCCTGCGGAAAATGCCGATGCATGATCCCGCCGTTGATCCCGGGCGTCCCGGCAGTTCCCGTCATGACCACCCAGTAGTCCTGCGACTCGCCCCAGGTTGTGATTTCCCACCCAAAGACATCGCGATAGAAGGCGCCGACTCGATCCGGGTTGTCGGCAAGAATCTCGAAATGGACTGGGCGATTCATGGCGTTCCTCCTGTTGTGCTCTTGATCAGACGGCGGACTTCTTCTCTCACGCCGTAAGTATGAGTGTCGCGGGGCACGGCTTCAATCACTTTCCCTGGCCCCGGCACGGGCGGCCCCCAGGCTCAGGAGAGGTCAAGGCGGCACGGCCCCCTAACAGCCGGCACGAACACCGGAGGCAAAAGACCTTGTTGACGGGATCGCCACTGCCGCTTGATATATCCCATGGCGGGGTCAGATCCACATGGATCACCGTCTCCCGGAGAGCATGCCATGAAGATCAAGGAATTCCTGAAACGATTTGACCTGGTTGTGTGTCTCGTACGGATTCTCCGGAAAATCCGCGTGATTCCCTACTTGCTCTACCGGCCGATCGCCATCCGGTCATACATGTGTTCGCACACGGTGAAGAAGCTACAGCTTGGGGCGGGCGGCCACCTGGACACATGGCTCTGCACCGACGTCGCGCCGGCTCACCGCAAGGTCGTGTATCTCAACGCGACCCGACCCTTCCCGTTTGCCGACAGCACCTTCGACTACGTCTTCAGCGAACACATGATCGAACACATCTCCTACGAGCAAGGCCGGGCGATGCTGCGTGAGTGCCATCGCATTCTGAAGCCGCGTGGAACCGTACGCATCGCCGCACCGGATCTTGCCGTGCTGCTCGGCCTGTATTCGGCGACGCTGAACCCGACGCAGCGACGCTACATTCAATGGATCACCGACAGCTACATAGGAGTCGGTTCTTATGAGGCGGTGTTCGTAATCAACAACGCCTTCCGCAACTGGGGGCATCAGTTTCTCTACGACCGCAAGTTGCTGCAGATGGCGATGACGGAGGCGGGCTTTGTCGATATCCGCTGCCAGGCGCCCGGCGCGTCCGGTGACGCGAGTCTCCAGGGGATTGAGGCGCATGGGAAAAACGTCGGCGACGAGGAGATGAACGCGTTCGAGACGATGGTACTTGAGGGCACATGTTCTAAGTGAGCATTCGAGGACACCCTCATGTCCTTCAAATTAAGGCTCGCATCCACGATGCGGTCACATGTGCGGGCCCGCCGGCGCGGGGGACAGCTTCAATCACTTTCCACAGCCAGACGGAGTAGGGAAGGAGCCCCGTGCTGGCGGCACGCCTATCCCAGGACCGCAACCCGCAGGAGTACAGATGTCGAACCTCGGCGCTACAGCACCGAACAGGCAGCAGGATACCGGTTCACGATGCGCGGAGATGCGGGACGGGCGCAGGCCCGCTTGATTGGACGTTTCTGATGTGCGCGGCAAGACCTTTGTCGACTTTGCCTATGTGTTCCGCCAGCCATTCGAGCATGAACAACACGGTCTTAATGGCCACCGCATAGGTGGCACCGGAGGCGATGACTTCCTGCTTCAACTGCGCCACTTCCCTGCGGAGGTTCTCGTGCATTTCCTTATGGGCGACGTGATTCGGGTCTTTGTGCTTGATCTGAAGGGCCTCTTCGGCGGCGAAATGGCTATAGTAGTACCCCTCTAAGTAGTCGATGAGCTCGATCGCCTCCTGTTTGGTCTTGCCCTTTGTTGTACTGCCGATCATCTCCTCGGCGCGTTCGAAGATCCTCTGGTGCTGCTTGTCGATCACTTCATTGCCTGTAAGCAACTCGGAAGACCATCGGGTGAACATGGATTCCCCCTGCAGTGAGCGGTCCGCTGCCCTGCTCGATCATCGACCGGCCCAGCGTGATCCTTAATCCGTAGGTCAGGAGCCCTGCATGCGGTGAGCCCGCCGCGGCGGGTCGAACCGCGCTCCTGACATGCCCTTTCGGCACCCGCGTGGGGCGTGGCCCGAACGTTGGGACCCTTGAGAATGCACACTGTCCCTGCCGCCGGGCCACAATAGGAGGACAGGCATTCCTGCCTGTCCAGGGCAGACAGGAATGTCTGCCCTCCTGATTGAACGGAGGCGGACCCTTCGGGTCCGAGGTCAGCCCAAGGGCTGACCCGCACATGCTGCAGTAAGTGTCGATCTGGCTTTGACACGCCCCAAGGTCAGGGGCGCCTGCAGCTCTCCGAGCATTCCTCAGGATTGACATCCACCCCAGTTCTGACGCAATGCACACCCGCCCCATCCCACAGCGGGACAGGGCGGGGTAAACAGCCACCACAGGAGGAGGTGGACCAGTAAGCGCGGTTAGAATGCCACGACCGTCTGCAAGTAGACGACGTCGTTGCGGGCGCCTTCGGCGAGCTGATACTCCAGACGCAATTGCGCCTTGTCCGCCACGCGATACCCACCACCCAGCGAGGCGGAAAAGACAGTCGTGTTCGAGGTTGCATCCAAAGGATAAACGGTCCCGCCATCGGGATTGACCGCATCCTGACGCAGCACACCGAACCAGCGCCCCGATGAATACGAGCCTTCGAGATAATACCCGTAGATCGACTCTTTGGCCCAGGTGCGTTCGCGCTGGTGATTGATGAACTCGCCTTTCAGTTGCAGCGCCGCGAAGTTGGCGGTGAGATCCAAGCCGAAGAGCCGCTCATCCTCGCGGTTGTCGTCGGTGTATCCGGCGGCGAACGACGTCCCGAATTCGAAATGCTCATTCATGATGATCCCGGCACGGGCGCCATACGCTTCCGTGGGGACCAGATCGCTGCTGGCGGCATCGGCGGCATCCAGTCCACCGGCGGTCAAATGCACGGGACTGGGCCGGTCGGGGAGGCGTAGTGTCGGCGAGACCCCAAAGCCATTGACCGCGAACACCGCCCAGTTTGCCCACTCGGTCTCACCATAGTACAGCACACCCAGATCATTCCAGCCGCGATGCGTCGTGGTGACGATCAGCGGCAACGATATGGTTCTGCGGTTGATCGAGGGGTAGTCACGCCAGTCGATCCCGAACGGCACGTCAAACTGCCCGACCTTCACACCGGTCTGGAGAACTACAACCGGATCGGTGCGCGGCCTGCCATCCCAGCGGTACAGGTTCCAGTCGATATAGGCCTCGTCGATGGCGACCTGGTCATCGTACCCGTAGGCAAGCTCAAGCGCGGCGGTTGTGCGGCGGTTCAATTCCGACTTCAGATCGACGGCCAGTTGTCCCAGCTCGAAGTTGTTGTTCTCGACCGCGGCATTCCACCCGATCGCCTGCACATCGAGATGCCCGGTGACCGTGATTCCACCGCGCGTTGGTGTCACTGTCTGCGCCCATGTGACCGTGACCGGACTGGCCACCAAACCCAGCGTGACCGTGACGAATAGGCAACGTTTCATCCAGTGCGTAGTCCTTGCGTGCCCCATGGATCCTCCTCCGGAGTTTTCGACCGGTCCGGTCATCGGCGCCCGTGAGGTGGGGATCTATCCCCGCTGCCGATGACCGACCGGTACGGGCCAATGGAGCAAGAGCGCTGCCGAGACTCCGGACCGGTCAAGCGCCCGATCGCTGACCCGGCCTGTTCAATTGTCGGGAAACAGGATCGCGGCCTGCGTTAAAGCAGCACTTTAGGTGCATGGATGCGGCATGCGGTATCCCTTTGCGGGATTGAACCCACAGCCAGTGGCTGAAAACCCCTTGTCCTCAAGGGCAAGCGAGTCACATGGGGCGGCGTGCGTGCGACAAAGCGGTGGCGGAGAGTGAATCCGGACGTTAATTGGCTACCGGAGGTCAACAAGGGGTTTATCCCTTGTTTGCCGGATCATCGAACATGGGAGCAGCATGAGCGAGAATCGAACCGTCCTTTCGGGGATGCAGCCAACCGGGCGTCTGCATCTGGGCAACTATGAAGGTGCGCTCAAGAACTGGGTGGCCCTGCAGCGCGACTTTGACATGCACTGCTGCATTGTTGACTGGCATGCGCTCACTTCGGATTTCGCCGACACCGCCGGTCTCCCGGAGCGCATCCGCCAGATGGCGATCGATTACCTCGCCGCCGGGCTCGACCCCGACAAGACCGCGGTCTTTGTCCAGTCACACGTGAAAGAACACGCCGAGCTGCACCTGTTGTTCTCGATGATCATCCCGATTCCGTGGCTGGAACGAGTGCCCAGCTACAAGGATAAGGCGGAGGAACTCGGCCTGGACTCATACGGCTTTCTCGGTTATCCCCTGTTGCAGGCGGCTGACATCCTGATCTACAAGGCCGGCTGGGTACCGGTCGGACAGGACCAGTTGCCGCACATCGAACTGACACGCGAAGTGGCGCGGCGGTTCAATTCGCTCTACGGCGAGGTCTTCCCCGAACCGCAGGCGAAGCTGACCACCTTCCCGGCGGTGCCGGGGACCGATGGACGCAAGATGAGCAAGTCGTATGAGAATGAGATTTCACTGTCGCACAGCGAGGAGGAGACGCGCGCGCGGCTGAAGAAGATGTTCACCGATCCCCAGAAGCTGCGCAAAGGCGATCCCGGCCGCCCGGAGATCTGCCCGGTCTATGCCCTGCACAAAATCTACACGCCCGGTTGCGAGAGCGCAATTGCTCCCCCGTGCCGCACGGGGGAATTGGGGTGTGTCGACTGCAAGATGCGGCTTGCTGACAACCTCAACGCCGCCCTGCGCCCGCTTCGTGAACGCCGCGCGGCGCTGGAACGCGACACGAACGCGGTTGACCGTGCTCTTGCGTCCGGCGCCGATCGTGCCCGTGCGAAGGCCTCCGCCACCATGACGGAAGTGCGCCGGGCCATGCATCTGGCACCGTAGGGAGTGGTGAAAAAGCCAGCCTCCGCGGGGGGCATGGTTCGACTTCCTTCGGCTGAGCTCAGGACCAGTCACTCAACACAAGTTGCTTCGTCGATCGTCCGCCCTGGGCGAACATCCTCCTCGCAATGGCATTGTAAGTCCCTTGCCGACATGATGTCTTTGCGAGGAGCGAAGCCCCGCTCGCAGAGCGGGGTGAACGACGAAGCAATCCCCTTCCGTGCAGAACTCGCCTCGGATCAGGATTTTCAGAGGCCCGATAGGGGGGAGGGTTTGGTGCCATACGACAACCCCACGCTGTCTCGGAAGGGCAGCGTGGGGCTATTGTCTTTCGCCCTCTGATCTTGCGTACTACTTGCCGCTGTCCGCCGCCGGCGGTTTCTGCAATTCGATGATCTGCTCGCGTGCGAAGGCGGTGTCCTCACCTTTGGGCCACTTCTTTAGGTACTCCCTGAAGGCGGCAATGGCCTCGTCCTTCAGGCCGCCCTGACTTGCATACCAGCCGATGTTGACCATGGCGTCATCGGCGAGACTGCTGCTCGGCCAGCGCTTGAGCAAGTCGCGGCACTGCGCCACCGCGCCTTTCCAGTCTTCCCGCTTGCGCAAGTCCCAGGCAACATCGAGCACGGCACTGTCCGCCATGCCGCTCTTGTTGTCGGGGTCGAGCACCACCACTGCGGCGAAATGGGAATCGGCTTCATCGAGACGGTTGTGCGCCTGCAGGGCGCTGGCCAGCTTGGAGACAAATCGCGGATCCTTAGACCTGTCCTTCTCCTGGGCCAGCATAGCCGCCAGCGTGCCGATTCCCTTCTGGTAGCCCTCAATCGTGTTGATGAACTCGGCGGTGCGCCGGAAACCGAGCGTACGATCAATCTCCTCGCCGCCGGGCTTGCAGACTAGGACCGTCGGTGTGCCGACGATGTTGAATCGCTTACGGAGTTCGGGGTTCTCTTCGGTGTTGCCCTTGACGAGGATGTACTTTGCTTTGGACCACGCTTGAAACTTCGGATCTGCCCAAGTGGACTCTGCCAGAGTCCGGCATGCCCCTCACCCGTGTTTCCAGAAATCGATCAGAAGCGGCTTGTTGGCCGCCTGCGAGATCGCGAACGCCGAATCGATGTTCGTCATCCACATCTCGTGGCCTTTGAAGGTGCGCTCCCACGGTTGTTCTTCATCCGCGGCCAGCGCCACTTGGCCGATCACCAGACCCGCAGCGAGCACGAGCAGCGCTGCGAGGATGTTTCTGCGTCGATACATCACGTTCAACTCCTTTCGCAGATCGCGGCGATAGAATCGCCCCGTCCTGTGCGAAAGAAGGGTCCCGCGACAAAGAAGATCAAGGATTCCGTGCGGCCAGCCAGAGCAGGTTGATTCACGGCACGTAGAACCGCGACAGCAGCGTCGCGTCCGTCGATGCCTCAATGGGACCGTGGTGAAGAGCCCAGAGGGCCTCACCGTCCCAGGCGATCGCCTCCAGCAGCACGCCTGGGGCCGGGAGCGTATCTACGGGTTTCCCGTCCACGGTGAACCGGTACACGCTGCGCGCAATGGCCTGTCGACAAAGATGGTCGACGAGGATGTTCAGATATTGTCCGTCCCACGTCATGCCTAGGGGATTGCCGCTGAGATCTACCAGCCAGGACTCATCGATCACGGCCTGGCCTGAGTCAAGCGATGCCGCCACATTGATGCCGACCAGCTCGATCGGTCCGCCCCGCTGGATCGCCATCCAGATCTCGCCGTCGACCCAAGCCATGCCGCCCTCGTGGCTCCGGGGATCCCAGGGCGTACCGAACGCAGCCTCGTATGTACCGTCCTGCCAGACCCTAAGGACGTGCTTGTCGTCAGGACTTCGCAGCCAGAGGGTACCGTCGCCAAATGCCATGCCGTCGCACCCGCTCCATGAGCACCATGTACACTGTTTCCGGGTCGGCGTACCAGACAGATCGAATGCGATGATCGAATCGTTGCAGACGTCTGTCATGCGGTGGGCCGTCATTGTACTCACCCACACCTGTCCGTCGCCGTAGGCAAGTTGGCTCGGCGTACACTGGAGATGGGGCACGACCGTCACCGCCCGGTACCGGCGATCATACGACACCAGACGCATCACCGGCTGGCAGCCGTCTGCGCTTTTGAGGCGAAGCCACCGCGACATGTCGCGAAATACGTCGATAGGTGTCGTAGTGAACCGCGACAGTAGCCAGGTGTCGACTTCGCAATAGGGAGGGTACTGGAGAGGGCAATAGCGATCCGTGTGAAGCTCGAGCCACTCCATGGTTATGGGGTTCAGCACGAGCGCGAAGCTGACCGTTCCCCAACGAGTGAACGCGACGTGCACGTCGTTGGGTTGTGCCGCCGCCGAGAAGATCGAGTCCGGAATAAGGAAGCTGTATACACGGGAGTTCCACTCCGCTGAGTCAACCTCGGAAGGGTAGATCGGGTCCGAGACAGCCACCGTGGGCGCGAATGTCAGACTCATCGCCGGGAGCTTGGGCGCCGGCTGCGGTTCCAGGGAGCGCTCTTCGGCGCAGCCGAGGCAGAGGGCCGCAACAACCCCCAGTGGGAAGAAATGGACCTTGCTCATGGCCACCCCTCCATCAGCCATCGTCACTGCCGGCAGTCGGGCGCAGGATGCAGTCCTGACCGCATTACACTTCAACGGTCGACGTATTCCCGGTTTTTTCGTCCCCGTCGGACGCGGACTCAATTGACCCGGCACCGGCGTTTCGTACCTTCCCGGCGGAGGATGGTTTATGGCCAAACTGCGTGTCCTGGTCGTCGATGATGAGAAGACCCAACGGGAGCTGGTGGGCGGGGCTCTGCGCAAACGGGGGTATGTGGTCACCGAGGCGGGGTCGGCCGACGAGGCGGTAAACGCCGCCGAGAAGACGTTTTTTGAGATCGCCCTGCTGGATATCAAGATGCCGGGCAGGTCGGGGCTGGAATTGCTCGGCGAACTGAAGACCACCAATCCCGACTTGCAGGCGATCATGATCTCCGCCCACGCCGACTTCGACAAGGGGCTGGAGGCGATGAAGAAGGGGGCGTTCGATTTCCTCAAGAAGCCGGTCGATCTGCCCCAGTTGTTTGCGGTGATCGAACGCGCCGGCGAACGGCACTGGCTTCTGGCAGAGAATCGTTATCTCCGTGAGAAACTGGATGAACAGTACACCGCCGATGGTCCGGTGATGGCCTCGCCCGCTTTGCGGGAGGTCTTTTCGACCGTGGCCCGCGTGGCAGACGCGGATGCAACCGTGCTCATCCGGGGTGAATCGGGGACCGGCAAGGAATTGGTCGCACGGGCCTTGCATCGCGCCTCGCATCGCGCCGCCAAGAACTTCATCGCGGTCAATTGCGCCGCGTTGCCGGAGACGCTCCTCGAAGCGGAGTTGTTCGGCGCCGAACGAGGCGCATATACCGGCGCGGTTGCCAGGCGGATCGGGCGCTTCGAGCTGGCCACCGGGGGGACGCTCTTCCTCGATGAAATCGGCGATGTGCCGCCGTCCATCCAAGCCAAGCTGCTGCGGGTCCTGGAGCAGAAGACCTTCGAGCGGCTGGGGGGGAGCGAGACGATTTCATCCGATTGCCGCATCGTGGCGGCGACCCATCAGAATCTGGAGGAAATGGTGCGGACCGGACGGTTCCGCGACGATTTGTACTACCGCCTCAATGTCATTCAGATCACAATTTCGCCGCTGCGCGAACGTCCGGAGGACATCCTGCCGTTGGTCAAATCGTTCATCGACCGCCAGAATGTCGGCCGCAAGCAGCCGATCACCGGGATTACGCCCGAGGCCAAGGATGCGCTGCTTTCATACCGCTGGCCGGGCAATGCGCGTGAACTGCTCAATGCCGTCGAACGCGCCTGTGTGCTGGCGCGCGGCGATGCCGTCGATCGGCGCGATCTGCCCCTGCACATCCAGTCGCAAACCGCCCCATCCGCTAACAGCACGGCCACCGTCGAGTCGCCCACGCTGCCGCTGGCTGAAGTCGAACGCCGCCACATCCTGCGCGCCCTGGAGTTTCACCAATGGGCCATCGCCCAGACCGCCGAGTCGCTGGGGATTCACCGCAATACGCTCCGCCTGAAGATGAAGGAGTACGGGCTAGAACGGCAGGAGACGTAGGCGGCAGGGGACGGGATTGCTTCGTCGCTCGTCCCACCTTTGGGGGGACTCGCTCCTCGCAATGACGATGGGTGTTTCTTTCACCAGAGAACTAC
>Ga0315277_10012565_pt1 | contig 10619 bp, 7 predicted proteins | sample YL17G05_15_MG_FD_203695 | JGI IMG/M metagenome (GOLD analysis project Ga0315277, IMG submission 203695) | Sediment microbial communities from Yellowstone Lake, YNP, Wyoming, USA - YL17G05_15 | ecosystem: Environmental > Aquatic > Freshwater > Lake > Sediment | place: USA: Wyoming | collected... | reverse complement strand
AATGGGAAGGTTACCCTTTATCGCAGGGAATTGGAAGATGAATAAGACGGTTGGGGAAGCCCTCGATCTTATCAGACAATTAAAAGCCTCTCTTTCAAATATCGAAGGAGTTGAGGTTGCTGTGGCTCCTCCCTTCACAGCCCTTTACGCCATTTCTCAGGAACTCAAGAGATCTTTCATTCGCCTTGCTGCTCAGAACCTCTTCTATGAAGAGAAAGGAGCCTTTACTGGTGAGATATCCCCTCTCATGATTAAAGAGATAGGCTGTCAATATGTGATCATCGGCCACTCTGAAAGGCGTCAGTTTTTTGGAGAGACCGATGAGACAGTGAACCGGAGGATAAAGGCAGCACTGGGCCAAGGAGTGAAGCCCATCTTCTGTATGGGAGAGATTTTAAAGGAGAGAGAAGAAGGAAAGGCCTTTTCAGTGATTGAGAAGCAGGTGGAAGGTGGTTTGAGAGGCATTGGGGAGGAGGAAGTGAAAGATATTGTTATCGCTTACGAACCCGTTTGGGCGATTGGAACAGGGAAGACAGCGACTCCTGAGCAGGCTGAAGAAGTGCATCGGTTCATCCGCAAGAGATTAGAAAGATTCTATTCACGAGAGATGGCAGAGGGAATCAGGATCCAATATGGCGGAAGCGTTACTCCTGAAAACATCAAAGGGCTAATGAGCCAAGAGAATATCGATGGAGCACTGGTGGGAGGGGCAAGCCTGAAATCGGAAACCTTCTCAAAGATTGTCAGATTTAAAGAAATGTGATATAAATAATTTCAAATTCTTAGCTAATTTGGTTTCTCTTGTTTCTTTGGTTTGTTTGGTTAACCAAAGAGACTAAAGAAACCAGATAAACTATAATCTACAATTTGAAATCTTAAATCAGATTTGAAAGGACTAAGAATCATGGTAATCGTCACGGTTGTTCATGTTTTAGTTTGTTTTGCACTTATTATGATTGTTCTTCTTCAGGCAGGCAAAGGGGCAGAGATGGGGGCAGCTTTTGGGGGAGCAAGTCAAACAATCTTTGGAAGTGCTGGAGCAATGGGATTTCTTAGTAAATTGACAACGTTCGTTGCGATTCTCTTTATGGTCACCTCCCTTATTCTGACCTTTTCTTCGGCAAAACGGGCTTCTTCGGTGATAAAAGAGAGACCAGCCCAATCAGCCCCAGCAGAACCCTCAGAGATACCAGTTCAGCCTCAGGTACCTCTACCTGAGCCAAAGAAGTAGAGTGAATGGTTTTTGGGTTACGGTGATGAAGCCAGTTTAGTACAATGAACGATGGACGATGAACAATGAACAAAAAAGATAATACACCGTTCATCGTTCGTCGTTTAATGTTCATCGTCCCTAAAGAATGCCGAAGTGGTGGAATTGGTAGACACGCCATCTTGAGGGGGTGGTGGGTGATCCCCGTGGGGGTTCAAATCCCCCCTTCGGCACCATCCTAAGAGTATACGGGTCATCCGACCTATCGGGTGTCTATTCAGCGATGACAGTACTATTTGCAGAAAGCCTCGACTTCAGTCGGGGCTTTTCTTTTCGGGAGCGTTTAAGGTTGACATTGACTCAATGACCGGTCTCTACGAATTCCCATGGCCGGGTTCCAACCTCTTGAGGCCATCAACGCGGTTCAAATGACGATTAAAAGAATAGACCATCTTCGGTCCTTTTCGTAAAGCCGTTGTTGCTAAAACGGCATCAGCGAAATCCAGGTTCTTTTCGTGGTAAAGGCTTAGTGCTCCGATTAACAGGTCCAGACTTTCCACTTCGAGACCCTCGCACATTAGGAACTGGGTCATCGTCTCCGCTATTTGCTGTTTTGAGTATTCATAAAACGATTCCAATACCCAAACGACCTCCGCAACCGTAATGGGAATAATCGATAATGATATCTTGCCGTTTCTTGCTTCATCAAAAATCTTCAAGGCAGCCTCAGCCATTGCTGGGGGGGCTTTGGTTAAGTATCGAAGGATGACATTGGCATCGATAAAGGCTTCCTTCATTCTTTCTCCTTCCCGAGAAGGTGTTTCGCTAATTTATGATGGACCTTTTCTCGAACAGATTCCATACCAGAATAAGGTTGTGTCGCCGGAAGGATCCCATAAAAGTCTTTTAAGCTCTTTTTCTTAAGAGGCTTTAAAACGGCATGATCTTTCTGTATGACGAAGATAACAGAGTCACCTTCTTTAATATCCAGGGAATTCCGGACTTCCTTAGGAATGGTAACCTGTCCCTTAAACGTAACTTTCGCCTTGTTCATTAGATTACCTCCAAAATAATCATTACAAACATAAAATAGCATTACTTTTGAAGGATGTCAATGATTGTTTTGTTAGACAAGGAATTAGCGGACGGCAGCCCCAGCCGTAACACATAATTCCAATTGGTGGATCGGCGCTCTTTTCCTTCATAAGAAGATGCCCGAAATGACCGTCTTTTTTGGCTGTCGTTTTCTTTCTGGTGTTTTCCGTCTGCCGCTCGCCCTCCGAAGCTTTAGCACAGGAGGGCCTTTTCCCTATCTCTCCATCTCCCGACTTTCTTCTTCTGGAACCTGAAATGCGGATGGAACCATCTGGAAATTGCTATAAAATGAAATCTTTGGTATAAATAGGTCAACTTCTGGAGTGATTGAAATATGCTGCCTTCTGCCGTTGCCGCCTCTTCTGATATTTGGTATAGTTGAGTATCCACACTGAGGAGTCAGAAAAGGACAGTTAGACGTTAAGAGCTATTTCCAAAAAGGGAGAATCCCGACCATAATGAGATTAGGTATACGCTTTCCAAAAATAATGTACGTTTCAACGGAAGGAGTCTCCCGGAATAAAAAATGAAATGAAGGAGGTCATGGGCATATGGAAAGCACGGTAAAACGATTTATAGGCAAAGTCCTCCCAGATGGGCATCTTTCTCTGCCTGATGAGACAGCGAAAGAGGTTGGGAGTGTCTTTGATGTTGTCCTCATGCCGGTAGAGGATCCCGAAATTTACAGCTTCGCGGAATCTCTGGCGAGGGAGAAGGGCTTTATCAGTTTTACCGAGGAAGATGTTGAAAGGATTATCCACGAATCACGAGGTATCCGGTGAAGAAGGTTGTCCTTGATACAAACGTGATCATTTCTGCCCTCTTCTGGGAGGGTAATTCGAGAAAGATGTATGACCTGATACGTCAGGGGAAGCTTATCATGCTCCTCAGTGATGATATGGAGAAGGAACTTATCCGCGTCCTTGGCTATGAAAAATTCGGATTGTCTCCACAAGAGATTTTGCCATTCATTAGGAGCCTTCGAACCCATGCAAGACACGTGGAGACGAAGAGCAATATATCTGTGGTAATCGCTGACCCCACTGATAATATTTTTCTTGAATGTGCGTTGGACGGTGGCGCCGATTTCATCATATCAGGTGACAAACATTTGCTTGATATCAGAGTTTACAGGGGTATTAAGATAGTGAGAGCTGGGGAGTTTTTGTTGAAGGAAGGATCGCCTCACTCTTGATCATCGGCCAACTTCAGAACGGAAACTGTGATCTCTTCTTCTCGATCTCAACCTGTCGGCCTGAACTTAATCTGCCTCCTTCTTGTGATGCCAATCTTTCCCTTTAAAAGGGTATGCTTTTCGTTACTGCTTTCTGGTTCCTGCCTACTGCTCACTCGTTCCTCAGAAGATTGCTATAAGATTAAATTTTTGGTATAAATAGGTCAACTTCCGGGGGTGATTGAAACAGAAAAAGATTTCAAGACCAGGATCGGAATTTTACCCGTAGCCTTTTCATGGAATGTAATTGAGAGGTCCATCTCCTGACCTTCATTTTTTTTCACTTGATGGGGGTAGAAGTTTAAATAATGCCTTTGGAGTGTAACCGATGCCCCGTATCTTCGATAACATAGGAAAATCTCTTCTCCCGGCACTTCAGGAAACACTCGCGTTATCAACTCGATCTGACTTTTGTGTAGGGTACTTCAATCTCCGGGGCTGGAAGGCCATAGATGAGTTCATTGAAAAATGGTCAGGTGGACCTGACCACTGCTGCCGTCTGCTCGTTGGAATGCAGCGGCTCCCCCAGGAGGACCTTCATTCGGCCCTCAGCCTTTTGAAAACAGATGGAGGTATAGACAATCAAACCGCCACCCGCTTAAAGAAAAAATTGGCAGAAGAATTTCGTCAACAACTCATGTTCGGTGCACCAACAAATGAAGACGAAATTGGGCTCCGCCGCCTGGCCGAACAGATTCGGTCTAAGAAAGTCATCGTAAAGCTATTCCTCAGGCATCCTTTGCATGCCAAACTCTATCTGCTCTTCCGTCCCGACCCTATAAGCCCAACGGTTGGCTACCTTGGCAGCAGTAATCTCACCTTCGCCGGTCTTTCGGAGCAAGGTGAGCTGAATATCGACGTCCTGGATCAGGATGCATGCAACAAACTATCCCTGTGGTTTGAAGACCGCTGGAACGATCGGTGGTGTCTCGATATCTCAAAAGAACTCATTGAGATCATCGAGGAAAGTTGGGCGAGAGAAACCATAATTCCGCCCTACCACATTTACCTTAAAATCGCCTACCATCTTTCTCAAGAAGCCCGGACTGGCCTAACGGAATTCCTGGTACCGAACGACTTCGGCAATAAGCTATTTGAATTTCAAATGGCCGCTGTCAAAATTGCGGCTCACCACCTCAACAAACGCGGGGGTATTCTCATCGGCGATGTCGTCGGATTGGGGAAGACGCTGATGGCCACGGCGGTCGCCCGCATCTTCGAGGATGATTATGACCTGGAAACGTTGGTTATCTGTCCCAAGAATCTTGTTTCGATGTGGGAAGATTATCGAATGCAATACCGCCTACGAGGGAAAGTCCTGTCATTAAGTCGGGTCATTTCCGAGTTGCCAAAGCTTCGCCGCTATCGAATCGTTCTGATTGACGAGAGCCACAACCTCCGGAACCGGGAAGGGAAACGGTATCGGGCCATCCAAGAATATATCCGTGAGAATGAAAGCAAGGTTGTTCTATTGACGGCAACTCCCTACAATAAAACGTATATAGACCTTTCAAACCAGCTTCGCCTATTTGTTCCAGAAGACGTGGATGTTGGCATTCGCCCCGAGAATCTTCTGCGAGAACTCGGTGAGACTGAGTTCATTCGGCGACACCAGTGCTCTATTCGTTCACTCGCTGCATTTGAGAAAAGTATATATGCCGATGACTGGCGTGAGCTGATGCGGCTCTATCTCGTCCGTCGCACGCGGAGTTTCATCCAGGATAATTATGCAGAGACGGATCAAGAGAATGGGCGAAAATACTTGACCTTTTCTGACGGCACACGCTCTTATTTTCCCACTCGCGATCCCAGGGCAGTCAAATTCAAGATCAACGACAAAGATCCCAACGACCAATATGCCCTCCTTTACTCTGATCCAATCGTTGACAGTATCAACCATCTCACTCTCCCGAGGTATGGGTTAGGGAATTATATCAAGGAGCGTCCACATGAACCCCCAACCGCTGCTGAGGCTAAAGTAATCGCGGACCTCTCAAGAGCCGGAAAAAGGCTGATGGGATTCTGTCGCACAAATTTCTTTAAGCGTCTTGAAAGCAGCGGCCAGGCTTTTCTGCAATCTGTTGAGCGGCATATCTTACGTAACTATGTCCACCTTTATGCGATTGAAAATGACGAAACTCTCCCCATCGGTACCCAGGACGCCAGCTTACTGGATGACCGGTTTAACGATGCCGACAGCGAGCTTTTTATTACAGATGATGATGAAGAGAATGGAGGAATGGAGGGATCTTTCAATCAACTCCGAACCGAAGAGGATTTTAGAAAGCGTGCGGCAGAGGTTTATAAAAGATACTCTGGACCCCTCAAGACACGGTTCCGCTGGTTAAGGGCTGACCGGTTTCTTCCTCAACTCGTACAGGATTTGAAGGCCGATATCAAGATTCTCCTCAGCATATTGGGGAAGTGCGGAGCCTGGAAGCCGGAAGCTGATGCGAAGCTCGCTAAGCTCCACGAATTGATCACAAAGAAGCATCCTGGTGAAAAAGTCTTGGTTTTTTCCCAGTTCGCCGATACCGTGATTTATCTAAACAGTCAGCTTACTTCCCTGGGAGTCAAACGCATGGCTGAGGCCACAGGCGATACGGATGATCCGACAAAGATCGCCTGGCGATTCAGCCCCAATAGCAACAACAAACGGAGTGAGATTCTGCCGGAGAATGAGTTAGATGTTGTGATTTCGACTGACGTTCTGAGTGAGGGGCAAAATCTCCAGGACGGTTCCATCGTTGTAAATTACGACCTGCCCTGGGCGATCATCCGTCTTATCCAGCGAGCCGGGCGTGTCGACCGAATCGGACAGAAAGCTGAACGCATCCTCTGCTACACATTCCTTCCGGCGGAGGGAGTTGAGAGGATCATTCGCTTGCGGGCAAGAATTCGGCAGCGGCTTCACGAAAACGCTGAAGTGGTTGGAGCAGACGAAGCATTCTTTGAAGACGATCAAAACGATCAAGCCGTCCGGGACCTCTTTACCGAGAAGGCTGGAATTCTGGATGGAGATGTGGACTCGGAGGTTGACCTGGGCTCGTACGCCTACCAGATATGGAAGAATGCAATTGATCGGGATCCGGGTTTGCAGAAGATAGTTCCTAGCCTTCCCAATGTCGTTTATTCCACGAAGCCCCATTCGCCTAAAACGGATCAGCCTGAAGGAGTGCTGGCTTACGTTCGGACTGCCGATGGTAATGATGCCTTAGCCTGGTTGGACAAGAATGGGGACCCCGTAACCGAGTCCCAGTTCACCATTCTCAAATGCGCGCAGTGCGACCCGGACACGCCCGCTCTCGCCAGGCAGGAGAACCACCACGAACTGGTTCGGAAAACTGTCGATCTCATCGCCGCCGAAGAAAAGAGAGTTGGTGGGCAACTTGGACGACCATCAGGGGCCCGCTTCCGAACCTATGAGCGTCTTAAGCGATATGCTGAAGAGGTCAAAGGGACACTCTTCGATACACCACAACTTCACCGTGCTATCGAGGATATCTACAATTGTCCTCTGCGCCAGGTCGCAATCGATATTCTCAACCGGCAACTTCGAAGCGGCATCGACGATCACGCCCTGGCCCAACGAGTGATCGAGCTGAGAGAGGAAGGGCGGTTGTGCATCATCCACGAAGAAGAAGAGTCCCAAGAGCCACGGATTATCTGCTCGCTGGGATTGGCGGAAGAGAAACCGGGGCAGTGATATGCCATTGGATTTGAACAGAGCACGGAAATACCTCGCTAATTTTGAATTTGGGAAGTTGTTTATAGAGGAGCTGGGCTGGTCTCAAGCTCCAACAAGACAACTTATGCCCCTTGCAGTGAAACAACTTAACTTCACCCGCCGCGCCATCGCGCAACTGGCCGGTGTTGTGGTCTTTGAGATCGAAACGAGGGAGGGTGTGATCCCCGACGCAAAAACCCGAGCCGCCGTTCACAAAGACATTTCGGCCCATCACCTTGAAAATGTGCTAATCTTTGTGGACGCGAGACGGTCACAAAGCCTCTGGTATTGGGTCAAGCGACAGGAAGGGAGACCTTTCCCTCGTGAACACATCTACCTTCATGGACAACCCGGCGATCTCTTCTTGAGCAAAATCAACTCAATGGTCTTTGACATCAGCGAATTTGATGCCGATGGCAACGTTCCGCTCGTGGAGGTCACAACCCGCCTGAAGGAGGCTCTCGACGTGGAGCGGGTGACCAAGCGCTTTTACACGGAATTTGAGGACCAGCATCTTGTCTTCCTTGATCTCATCGACGGCATTGACGACGAGCGTGACCGGCGCTGGTATGCTTCCGTTATCCTCAATCGCCTGATGTTCATTTATTTCCTGCAACGAAAGTTCTTCCTGGACAATGGCGATGGACGCTACCTCCAGAATAAACTTACGGACACTCAGAAAAAAGGGCGAGACCTATATTACGAGAAATTCTTGAAACTCCTTTTCTTCGAGGGTTTCGCCAAGCCCGAAGACAGTCGCTCAGCAGAGGCCAACAAGGTTCTCGGAAAAATCAAATACCTCAACGGTGGTTTGTTCCTGATTCATCCGGTCGAACAGCGCTGGCTAAAAATCCGCATTCCTGACCGGGCCTTCGAGAACCTGTTCGCGCTTTTTGAACGCTATTCATGGAACCTCAACGATATTCCTGGGGGACTGGATAATGAAATCAACCCTGATGTCCTTGGGTACATCTTCGAAAAATATATCAACCAGAAAGCCTTTGGCGCGTACTACACGCGACCGGAAATCACCGAATACCTTTGCGAGCGCACCATTCACCGGCTTGTTTTAGATGGCGTAAACACCCCGGGTATTCCAGGAATTATGCCGCCTATCCGGTTCGGAAACGTCGGCGATTTGCTGATTAACCTTGATGCCTCACTCTGCAAAAAGCTGTTGCACGACGTACTTCCAGGTCTCCGTCTCTTAGACCCGGCCTGCGGTTCTGCCGCATTCCTTGTAGCGGCCATGAGGACACTTATCAACATCTACGCTGCTGTAATAGGCAGGATCGAGTTTCTCACGGATCGTAACCTAAAACAGTGGCTGGATGGCACTAAGAAGAAACACCCGAACATAAATTATTTCATCAAAAAGGCGATTATCACTGAAAACCTTTTCGGTGTGGACATTATGGAGGAGGCTATTGAAATCGCCAAACTTCGTCTCTTTCTCGCGCTCGTTGCTGCTGCAAACAGCGTGGACGACCTTGAACCCCTGCCGAACATCGATTTCAACATTCTGACAGGGAATTCTCTTATTGGCCTCATGCGCGTAGATGATAAGGAGTTCGAGAATCGCACGGCCAACCTTTTCCGGAAAAGCTATCGACAGGTCCTGGCCGAAAAAAATCGGCTGGTAGGGCTGTATAGGCACGCCACCAGCTATGCTGAAGACTTGCGTGCTCTTCGGGACCAGATTGCGGCTCAAAAGAAAGAAGCTATTGGTACACTAAATTCGATCTTGTTAGATGAGTTTAATCATCTCGGCATAAAGTATGAGCAGGCCACAGGGGACGACAAAAGGAATACAGAAAACAAGCCAATCAAGCGCGCCCTGCGACAAGCAGACATCGAAGCCCTTAAGCCCTTCCACTGGAGCTTTGAATTCGATGAGATCATCAACCAGCGGGGCGGCTTTGACGCCATCATCACCAATCCGCCGTGGGAAATCGTCAAACCGAATTCCAAGGAATTCTTTGAGGAGTATTCCGATCTGGTCACCAAGAAGAAAATGACCATCAAGGAGTTTGAGAAAGAACAGGCAAAACTCCTAAGAGATCCTGACGTTCGTAAGGCATGGCTGGAGTACCTGAGCGGGTACCCCCATGTGAGCGTGTTTTTCCGCTCCGCCGAACAGTATCATAATCAGATCAGCATCATCAACGGCAAAAAAGCGGGGACAGACATCAACCTTTATAAGTTATTTGCTGAACAGTGCTTTAATCTTCTTCGACCACGCGGCTATTGCGGTATCGTGGTTCCAAGCGGCATCTATACGGACCTCGGGACGAAGCAGCTCCGCGAAATGCTTTTTACCCAAACAAAAATTACTGGACTTTTCTGCTTTGAGAATCGTAAGGAAATTTTCGAGGGAGTACACCGAAGCTACAAATTTCTGGTTCTGTCTTTTGAAAAGGGAGGGAAGACCGGATTTTTCCCTGCTGCATTCATGCGGCACGACGTGGCAGAGCTTGAAAATTTCCCGGAGGAAGGAGCGATAGACATCTCAGTCGACCTCGTCCGCCGTCTCTCGCCAGACTCTCTCTCCGTAATGGAGTTCAAGAATGAGAAGGATATACGCATTGTTGAAAAGACGCTCGAATTCCCACTTCTTGCTGAGACGATTCCTGATAAATGGAATCTGCGACTGAGGAGTGAATTCCACATGACCAACGATAGCTACTTGTTTAAAACCGAACCGGGTGAAGGGCGATTACCGCTCTACGAAGGCAAGATGATTCATCAGTTTACGCACACATGGGATGATGGGCTGCGCTACTGGATTGCAGAGAAAGACGGACGTAAAGCAATCTTGGGGCGAGGTGAACACGATAAAGGACAAGTTCTTGGCTACCAGAAGTATCGGCTTGGAATCCGTGCAATCGGAAGGTCAACCGACAGCCGCACATTAATTGTCGGTCCTATTCCAAAACGGGTGTTCTGCAGTAACTCTATCCTCGTTGTAGATCGAACTTCTATCGGTGAACGAGATTTTTTTGATGAGGAAGTTATCTTTTTGCAAGATAGGGATTTGGGGTCAGACTTAAATATTGACATTTAAGATGATTATTTGTAATTTGCTACCATGGCTAGGAAACTCCGGATAGAGTTTGAGGGTGGGTTCTACCACGTGATTACCCGTGGCAACCAGAGACAGAAGGTTTTCAGAGAAGAGAAAGATTTCTTGAAATACCTTAAATTCTTGAGTGACTACAAGGATCGATACGGTTTTTGGGTCTATGCCTACGTCTTAATGGGCACCCACGTTCATTTATTAATAGAAACGGGACAGGTTCCTTTGTCGAAGATTCTTCAAGGGATCAACCAGCGTTTCACCATGTATTTCAACA
>Ga0315277_10012564_pt1 | contig 10619 bp, 16 predicted proteins | sample YL17G05_15_MG_FD_203695 | JGI IMG/M metagenome (GOLD analysis project Ga0315277, IMG submission 203695) | Sediment microbial communities from Yellowstone Lake, YNP, Wyoming, USA - YL17G05_15 | ecosystem: Environmental > Aquatic > Freshwater > Lake > Sediment | place: USA: Wyoming | collected... | reverse complement strand
CGGGCGATACCCAGATCGCGAACTCTAGTTGAAATTATCAGCATTTCTGTAAAAAATGATACAGGAGTGTTGATAGTTCCTGCTTGGGATCCAGATGTGTTACTTGACGTACAGTTGCCGGAAAATTATCCACATCCGAGCAAATATCCATTTCGATGTTTCGCAATGGTAACTCTCGGGGCAGATTACGAAGATATGCAAATTACTGATTGGGAGTTTGATGATGCAAGTGTTGGTAACAAATCGAAATGCAGTGCGGGAAATCAGTCCTCATAGTGAAGGGCTGGGACGAACTGTACTCATTCGAATCACTTCATACAGTAAATTTAAGCCGCTTCAGTTTCGTGAGCAGTTTGAAGACATCATGCATCGAAAGTTTGCTGATGTTGAGGATAACGATAATTTTATGTATGGTACAATATCGAAGACCATTCTTCCAATTACCGAACATGAAGCAAAACAAATTGTTAACTTTGTTCATCAACATGCGGATAAGGATTGTTTGATAGTTCATTGTGATGCCGGATTTTCTCGTTCGCCAGCGGTTGCATTGGCTGCGTGTGAAATTCTCGGATTAACGGATGAATCTCGTAGATTACGTGAGCTTGCTAGCAAAGGAATATACCAACCAAATCAGACAGTGTTCAATCGAATTACTGAGGCTGCTGGACTTCGTAAAAAGCGTCAGCAGGATCTAGAACATGTGTTTGGTGAAGAGGTGTTTGGAGATGTTAATAAATAGATTTTACATGTTGTTACTCTTATTTGTGAGCCAGTACGTGTTTGCTGGCTCACAAATATTAGTTATTGAAAATCCTCCTCCACCCATCGATCTAACGCTTGTGAATAGATTGTGGGAATATGCTAAGAAGGAGATGGGTGCTCCCAATAACATCGCTCCTCCGAAAATTACTCTTGATTGGAATGTACCAAAGTATGCACGGATGGGTACACAATTTCCAACAATTGAAATTCCAGATATGCCGATTCAAATTAGTATTGCTCCACGCACGATTGATTCTGAAGATCGCTTGATTGTTATTTGGGGATTAGGACATGAGATAACTCATTATCTTTTTGCACTGCAAGAGAATGGATGGGATCTAACACTGAAAGTGTTCAGTATTAAGCGAAGACATCATTGTGATCCAGAATTCAAGCGCATTACACGTGGAATGGCACAAGAACTATGGAATGTATATCACTCAGATGATATTCGTGGTAAAATGTTTGAAGAGGTAATTCGATCGTGTGCAAACTTCCCTCAGCAGTAAAACTTCGAAATATTGCAAAGCGTGTTCGCCGATGGGCTGAAAATAATTATAAAGCCTATAATGTCGCCGACGATTTATGTGGCATGTGTGGTGTTGCTGCTTACGCTACTGGCCGTATTTTGGCAAAAGAAAAAATCCCACATGAAGTATGTATTGCAGCTATGGGTGGTCATTGTTTTGTTGTGTGTGATGGATATTTGATTGATGTGACTGCAACACAATTCAACCAAGCAAAAATTATAGTTAGAAAGCTCAGCAACGATGTGATAGACGATCATTGGTTCTGGCGAGTTGATAGGCGTTGGAAGGAGGCTGATGAATTTCGCAACTATCTTCTCAACGAACGCACATGGAGTAAAACGTTATTGACGGTTTTCAACGGAGGGTATTTGTTCATATGAATTGGCTCCGATGGCGATCAGGGCGTCAAGAATCAAACAACATGTTGATCCGGTCGTTAAATTCTTAGCTTTGAATGGGTAATATGATGTATGCTATTAAAAATCTTCGGAGGGTAAGATGAACAAAACTGGTGAGATGGAAGAGCTTGCAATTAATTTGCATAGGGTTCTTGCTGCTGTCATTGATAATGATGTCAATGTTATTATTACACCAGGACGTGAAGGTGTGTCTGTTCGACTCGAAAGTTCAGAAAAGATAACAGCATTCTTCTTGCACACACAACGTGTAGCTCAATTCAATCAGAGTCTCAAGACTGTGTATGAGCCTCTCGAAAAGGCAAATGCGATGAATTCAAATAAGATGTATCTAATTGGTGTGGCCGTAGAGAGAGTGCTACGTGATCAATTTCTACTCTTTGAAGGACCAAAGTCGGAGATCGCATGAGCATCAAATTCAAAAATAAATCACTGCCAACTAAACAGGTTTGTGCCGAACCTCTTTCGGAACTTACTGTGTTGGAGGAATATCATGCTCTGAAGAAAGATTTTATAGAAGGTGGTGCTGTGGGAATTTTTGACGAAAGTGAGCTTAAAGAAATTCAAGGTTGGATCACTGCTCTTTGGGAAAAGATGTCCGCCTCTGACAAACTAGGGGTTAAGGAAGAAGATAAAAGCAGCTAAAATGGGGTCAATATCTACTGACAATGTTTCAATTTTGTTCGCTGGAGACAAAATGTTTGGTTCGAACCAAGAATACGAAGGTTCACTTATCGTAAAGATGTATGGAGGCAGCCATGCATATGGCACTTCTTTGCCAACCTCTGATATAGATTTTAGAGGCATCTTTGTGGCTCCTCCCGTGCGCATTCGTACCCCATTTTTTCCTATCAAAGAACAAGAAGACAGCAGTGAGATGGACACAAAATATTATGAACTAAATCAATTCATGAAGCTTGCAATGGATTGTAATCCAAACATAATCGAACTACTATGGACAGATGATAAGGATATAGTATTTCGGACTCCAGCATATGATCTACTTCGTGAGGCCGCACCGAAATTACTATGTTCAAAAATTGCTTTTACAACAAGCGGCTATGCTCTCGCCCAACTGAAAAGACTAAAACAAAGTAAGAAAAAAGTAAATTTTTTACCAGACCTTATAAAATTATGTGAACTTTTATCTCAAAGTTATAATAACGGTGAAATTGATGAGACTTTTATACAAACCCAATGTGGTGACGAAGTTCTTTCGTTTATGAAAGAACATAAGTATATTTAATAAATACCTTATCACAGTTGAAGCGATTTCCAGGTCAATAAGAATGAACGATCTAATAAAATTGGTTAAATCACAGTTATTCACTCGAACAGAAAAGTTGTGTTCACCACGAATTAGTTCAAAAAAATATAATTACATTATCAAACAGGTTGAACAACAAACATCATACTTACCCAACAATGCATCGTTTTCTCAACGATGGTGGCATTTGTTAAACGGTGAAAAATTACCCATATGTTTTTGTGGAAACATAATAAAATGGAACAATCATTCAAAATTTTATCCTTCTTATTGTTCACAACACTGTGCCACAACTTCGCCGGAAGCAAGTGAACGCACAAGAATACAATTTAAAGGGTCAACGGTTCCAAAAGAAAGAGCACAACAATCTAAACAAACACGAATACAACGTGGATATTATAAGGATAAACAAGCAACAGTAGAAAAATTATCTGTATCTAAAAAAGGAGCAAAAAATCCTCAATACGGTAAACCTTCGTGGAATAAGGGACACACAGCACATCTTTCCATTTCGTTTGGAAAAAAGTTTCCTGGTCGTGGACTTACCGGAAACAAAAACCCCCAGTTTGGAAAACCTCCATCCATAAAGGCTGGACGAGGAATAAAAGGAAAATACAAAAATATACATTTTCGTTCAAGTTTAGAAATGTTTTATTTGTTGTTTTGGGATAAAAACAATATTTTGTTTACAACAGCAGAAACAAAAGAATTTAGAGTAAAATATACAACACAAGACGGTAGGGAACGAACATATTCGCCCGATTTTTTTCTAACAGAAAGTAATACAATTGTAGAAATCAAACCAGAAAAACTACATCATAATACAGAAGTCCTTATAAAATTTAAGGCATTAAAAAAAGAGCATCCAGATAAAAATTGCAAAATTATAGGTTTTACAGAAATATCAAACTTTATTAAAGAGATAATTGTTAACAATACAATTGAACATCTAATTCAAACAAAACAACTCGAACTTACAACCAATCAATATCAACGATTAACGAAAAATTATGTTGACATCATTAGAGCAACTATTTAATAAACATGACGTTGAACACGTTCAACGTCATGTAATTAAAACAATATGCAAACCTCAACAAAAAGATTTTTTATCATTTGTTCAATCTTTTATTGAACAAAGTATGTTACCAAATCAATTTAAAATTGAAGATTATAACTTAGATCATAGATTGGTTCCGTATGGGCATAACGTTTACGGAATTTATCATAAAGTGGGATATCGACTTTATTCAAACAGCGGCTCACTCAATAGCACGTTTGATGAAAGCAGGGAACAATATAAACATCCATTATTCATTGTGAAGTTTAACAAGGAAGAATATATTACTTCAAAGAACCAATATGACAACTTTTGGGAATGGCGTAAAAACAGAAATCCTGACAGACTAAAGATGGAAGAAGAATTTTTCTTTGACGGGAAACACGCTATGCATTTGGTTCGACTACTTCGTATGGGTGTCGAAGCTTTAACTGAAGGTAAGATCATCGTACGTCGTCCTGATGCAGAAGAATTACTACAAATTCGTGCAGGAGCGTGGACATACGAACAGGTTGTTGCGTATGCTGAAGAAACAGATCGGTATGTTCGTGAAGATCTTTATCTTAAAACAAAGCTTCCGAAAACCCCCAACATTAAGCTAGCAGCTCAATTAATATTGGAAGTTCAAGATCTTATTTGGAACCAAAACAATAACAATGAACGATAATGAAACGTTAGAAAAAGATGTCAGTCATCTATTGCAACTTTTTGAAGAACGAGAGCAGTTATATACGGTAGGTACTGGAAGGATCATGGAAAGACTTGGTCCAACCGTTATCGCAGCTCTTTACGAATTTTTCAACGTATCATACGAATCAATAAATTGGCTTCATTTTGAAGTTGATGGTGGAATATTATTAATTGGTGCAGTTGTTTCATATAAAAACACAGACATTGTCCCAGAGATAATTAATCGCTTATCGCCACTGATTGGTGAATCGAAAGGTCACCTCACAGAAGTGCAGCGAGCTATGCGCATTGGTATTCCACTACATGTTGTATTTTTATCAAAGGAAGAAGTTCTTCAATTTCTAAACGATCATGTTGGAAAGCAACCTACACCGGAAGCACCCCCTCCGACGATTTTTGTTGATAAAGCAACTGGAGAAATAATAGAGGCAAAATTGGAACCACTTGCTAAAATAGTTCCGGCTGATTTTGATAATACCCAGTTATCACGAGAACAACTTACACAACTATTACACACACAACACCTCTTAAAAGGAACGAAGCACTGATGGCAGATGAACCGAAAAATATCTTTAAGAAACTTGAACCACGAGACAGTATCCAATTCAGATTATTACTTGAGCGATTTGCACAACTCGAAGAAGAATATACCGACGCTCGAACGAATCTTACGTTTAAGGGCAAAACATTAGCCCAAGCAAATAACGATCAAGCAGAGTGGCCAATATACACTGATGAGAGATTGGGTGAATTGAAATCAATTTGCAAACGTCTTGAAACCGTTGTTGAAATGGTTCGAGGTACTATTGTTCGAGAATTAAAAGGATCCGCATTAGATCTAGGTCGTGAACTTGCCCGGTATGTTGATCGCGATGATCGTTATTTGGATGCTCAAGAACGACTTTTAATGTTTGACGAACTTCGAGAAAAGTATGATGCTCTATCTGATGCATGGACCACTAGAGGGTATGCGCTCAAAAACAGGGTGGACATGTTGGTTCATCAGGTGAAAGACAATTTAATTTAAAAGAATGCAAATAAGAATTCGCATCTTAAATGAAGTTTCAGTTGTTGTTTTGGATCTACTTCCGGAACACGTCGATTACTTCTACGAAAAATATGCTGTCCACGCTCCTAATTATTTCTTCAATCCACGATATAAGTTGGGCCAATGGGATGGTAAGATTCGCTTCTTTCATAAGACAGGGAAAACATACCTGTATTTGTTAGAAGATCTCTTACCACGTATTGCTCAACTTGGTTACAAGGTGGTCCTAGAGGATCTTCGCACATCTGCAATCATCACACCTGTTGAAATTACAGCAGATATATTCAAAAATATTTTACATCCAGATGATAATCAACCAACTAAATTGCGTGAGCATCAAGTTAATGCTGTAAATTCATTAATCAAAGAAGGTTATGGATTGGTTGTGTCTTCAACAGGCAGCGGTAAGACTTTAATGTGCGCAGCCTTGTGTCATCAATATGGACAACACGGAATAAAGACACTTACAATCGTTCCTAACCGCGATCTAATTCACCAAACGCGAAAAACCTATCTCCACTATGGTCTTGATACGGGTGAATATAGCGGTGAGCGTAAGACGTTAGACCACCAACACGTTGTTTCAACGTGGCAAGCGTTGAAGAATGCTCCAAACGTAATCACCATGTTTGATATGGTTGTCGTCGACGAAGCTCATGGTCTAAAAGGACATGTTCTTTCAACAATTCTAACAGACCATGCTGCAAAAGTTCCCTATCGATTTGGGTTTACAGGCACTCTTCCAAAAGAAAAATCAGACGTATGGGCTGTACATGTTGCGGTCGGACCTGTTCGATACAAAGTACCGGCCGCTGAACTGATCGAAAAGGGACTTTTGGCAAAAATTAATATCAACTTGATTCAATTATTAGAAGACTTAACGGACGAATTTAATGCGTTTGTTGACGATTGTCCAACAGAACCTCCAACATATGCAGAATTTAAAGAAGGGTATTTTCCAGATTTTTCATCAGAAAAATCGTTCCTACAACATAAAGCAGATCGAATTACCTGGCTTGCGCAGTACATCGAAGCCAAGCGTGATGCTAAAAAAGGCAATGTGTTATGTCTAGTTGATAATATTGCATTTGGTCGCAAACTTGTTGCAGAAATTCAAGGTGCAATTTTTGTAAATGGACAAGACATTAAATCGGTTAAAGATCGCAAAACTGTGTATGACATGTTCTCAAATAATGATGATTTAGTAGTAATTGCAACTGTGCATATTGCGGGGACAGGGATTGATATTCATCGCATTTTCAACCTAATGCTGGTTGATATTGGAAAGTCGTTCATTAGGGTGATTCAAGCTATTGGACGAGGATTGCGTCTAGCAAAGGACAAAGATAGTGTGTTAATTTCAGACATTTCGAGTGATTTGAAATACAGTCGAAAACACATGCGTGAACGCATTAAGTATTATAAAGAAGCACAATATCCCCACAAGTTACATAAAATGAATTATGTGAAGCTTGTCCTTGAGGACTAACAACGCTATAATGATAACATGTTGATATTTGATACAGAAAATAAGCCTGTCCTTTTAGACAGCATATACACACCGACTTTAACTGATCATATGTGGGTTCTTGATTTGAACCTCATGGATTTCACAATGTCTCCTTTACTTGTGTTGGAGGAGATCGTCTGTCCAGTTATTGTTGTGACGATTAAAGGATTTGAATTTCCTCTTCCTGCAAATTGGAACATTCTCGTTTATGACACTGAAACGTCACAATTAGATGTGATTGAACTTTCCGAAGCAGCTGGTAGAGAATTTACCGCCTTAATTTATGGACCACATAAAGGAAATTTCAGTCCGGCAACCGTTGCGGTAACAAATTATTTTCCTGAATTTCGAATTGTCGCTCCTTCGCTGAATAAACATCAAATGTTATGTCATCCGATTGGACCCGATGAATGGGTAACGGTATCCCCATCAGATTCATATAACAAGTACCTAAAAGATCGCATTGTTGGTGATTTAATTGGATTCTAAAGAATTTGTTACTCGATCGATGGAATAGTGGTATATCTGTCAAAAATAATTGTAAATAATATTGCTTATAGTAGCAATTTAATTGGATTCTAACATGGCTGATAAAAAAGATAAGAAACTCACAGTGAAAGAGTTCCGATACTGGTTGGAAGGTGTCGAGGAAATGCAGGAGGATGATTGGTCTCCTGATGTAAAACAGTGGAAACGCATTCGCGAAAAGATCGCCATGCTCGACGACGTAACCACAACCAATACTTTTGCAGAAGTTGTACCTGTACCACCCGTGATGGTTCCAGGCATGGTATCATTTCCAGCAAACGTCAATCCACACAATCCTCTCGAAAGTATGAATATCAACCCATCACAGTTTCCAGCACCAACAGGACCATCTCCCACCGGACCATTTCTTCATGATGACCTCGCCCGACCAGCCCGCACGCCAAATATCGACACCGGACCAGGCAAACCCTACAAGAGCTCATTTGCATAGTACTGCGATCAAAGATCGTACGCTATGGTTTGATGGCAGTTCGTCTTTCAATCCTGACAATCTTGTTGATTTGATGCAACAGTACGATATTCACTTTGTTGATTGGATGACCCCGTTAATTAATCAATACAATCGACAGGTTCAAAAAGAAAATGAGATAAGGGTTAAAGAAACTTGCGACCCGTTGATGTTTGATTGGACTATTCCAAAGAAATACACCAATCTAAATATTGTCGAATACGTTGCTGAAAAGCATTTGATTTTACTAGAAACATGTCCTGAACATGAGTGGGCATCACGTGAAATTCGCCTTGCAAAAGAACTATATAACTATCATACCCGTGAATTGGACGGTGTTTTACGGGTGATCATTTACGTCATAAATACATTGACCGACAACAACATAGTGTGGGGAGTTGGTCGTGGAAGTAGTGTATCATCGTATGTGCTATACGTAATTGGTGTACACGATGTAGACAGTTTTTCATACGACCTTGATATCAACGACTTCCTGCACGACTAGGAGAGATTTATGCAAAAGAGAGCAGTGCGTAGTGCTCGTGGCGTCGAAGTTAACTTCGATTTGCTAAAAATCAAACAACAGATTGCTTCTGCCCCGAAAACAACGGAGGTAAAGGCACGAGAGAGTTTTATCGATCAAAAATTTAAACGTCGACTGAAAAGAGTGCAAGCTCAAGTAGCCGACGATATTGCTATAACACCAGGCCCCCAAGTTTTTCCGGAAGTTGTAGTTGAGAAATCTTTACCAGAACCAGATCAGGAGACTTCAAAATAATGAAACTTAGACCCATACTCAACCACATAGTATTCAAGTTTAAAGAAGATGTCGATAGCAAGGGATATTTTAACAAATCAACAGATTGGGGTTTTGAACTCCGTGGTCATGCAGATGACAGTGCAAAAGCTCCTCGTTGGGTGACTGTTATTGAAGTTGGTCCTGACTGTAAAGATGTTAAGCCAGGTGATGATATTCTTGTGAAGCCACTAATGTGGTCGTTACGCTTCAAATTTGAAGATGAACAAATGTGGCGAACTGACGATACAAAAATCGTCGCTGCTGACACAATCACCACCGATGTTGATGGTAAACAAGTACATAATTTCCGAGCATTTGGCAAGAGTGTAATTTTTCTTCGAATGGATGTTCAGAAAACCACCTCTGAATCTGGACTGGCAGTACTCGGTAAAATTGCTGATTTTACAGCATTTGGTAAAGTTGTTGAAGTTGGACCAGAAGTTGATGAAGAGTTGAAGGGTGCGACAGTATACTTCCTCGATCAAAATTTCTTCGGTTACTTCGAATATCGTAAGGCTAAGTTTTGCTATTTGCAGGAAGACGAAATCCTCGCCTACGAACCAAAGGAGTAGTAATGATTTTTATCCTAATGTTGATTGCTACAACAATAGCAATCGCTGGTTCCGCTGCCTTTTTTAGCGTATATGGATTAGCATTTACATTCAGTGGAATGTTCTGGTATGTTGTTATCATGGGTGCTTCTTTGGAAGCAGGCAAACTTATGGCAGCTTCATATCTGTATCGCTACTGGCAAAAAATGGGCAACTGGGGGTGGTTACGATATTACATGATTGCTGGTGTGGTGGCATTGATGTTCTTAACATCAGCCGGCATTTTTGGCTTCTTATCTTCTGGATATCAAGCAGATGTGCTACCACTGAAACAAAAAGAAGCACAAATCAAACTCCTGGATAATGAAAAAGTTCGTAAACTTGCACGTAAGCAACAAATTGATGATTTAATTGCAAAAGCACCAATCGTTCAAAGTCTTGAACGAAATGGTGAAATTGACAACAATGCAACTCGTGCTCTTCGAGAAAGCACACGTGCACGTGATAGTCTGACACGTCAGTATAAATCAGAACAAAACGAAGTTACCAAACGATTGAACCAGCTTGATAAAGAACTTCTTGCACTGCAGCAGGAAGTTATCACAACAGAAGCTCATATTGGTCCAATCACATATATTGCCAAAGCATTTGGATATGATACTGACCAAGCTACCAAGTACTTAATCTTCATTATTATATTTGCTTTTGACCCAATGGCTATTGCATTAACACTCGGTGTGAATATTGCCCTACGAGTTCGTGAAGACGAACAATCAGCAGGGTTGTCTACAATTCTCGCGTCATCTGCAACACCGGTCAATGAAATTCAGCCATCAGAACCATGGGCTCGAACATCCCCTGAACCAGTTGTTGAACCAGTTGTTGAACCAGTTGTTGAACCAGTTGTTGAACCAGTTGTTGAACCAGTTGTTGAACCAGTTGTTGAACCAGTTGTTGAACCAGTTGTTGAACCAGTTGTTGAACCA
>Ga0315277_10012563_pt1 | contig 10621 bp, 10 predicted proteins | sample YL17G05_15_MG_FD_203695 | JGI IMG/M metagenome (GOLD analysis project Ga0315277, IMG submission 203695) | Sediment microbial communities from Yellowstone Lake, YNP, Wyoming, USA - YL17G05_15 | ecosystem: Environmental > Aquatic > Freshwater > Lake > Sediment | place: USA: Wyoming | collected... | reverse complement strand
AGGTCATCAGGGATCTTTTCAAAGGGAAACCGGTTCGAATGCCGAAATTCGATTTTCCCACAGGTTCCCGCAAGGAAGCCGAGAATCTTACTCTCTCGAGGGATCAGATCATCATCCTGGAAGGGATTCATTCCCTCAATGACCGGCTTCTCACCATGATCCCCGAGGGACTCAAGTTCAAGATCTATGTCAGCGCCCTTACGACCCTGAATATCGATTATCATAACAGGATTTCCACGTCGGATTCGAGGCTTTTGCGCCGGATTGTGCGGGACAGCCAGTTCCGCAGCTACTCCACGAGCGACACCCTGTCGCGCTGGCCCAGCGTCAGGCGGGGGGAGGCGCGGAACATCTTCCCTTATCAGGAGAATGCGGATGTGATGTTCAATTCCGCGCTGATGTATGAGATGGCGGTTCTGAAAAAATATATTGTCCCGCGGCTCCGGGAGATTAAAAGACACGATCCTGGTTATCCCGAGGCGTGCCGTCTCCTGAAATTCATTTCGTATTTCCTGGACGTGGAGGATGATATTGTGCCGAGGCATTCCATCCTTCGGGAATTCATCGGAGGAAGCAGTTTCATTTATTGATAGAGCGCCCGAGCGCGCGCCCTGGTGAAAATAGGGATTGACCGTTTTGCAGGGATGTTCTTAAGATAAAAGTCAAAGTGGGGAAAAGAGATTGTGATAAAATTTATCATAATCATCGTTGTTCTTGCAGTGGTCGCAGGCGCGCTTTATTATTATTACCAGGCAAAGGAAGAAAAATTCAGCTTGTATGACCGGCGCGTGCTTTTCAAAGCCTATGCCCATTCCCTGGACGGTCTGCCTGTGGTGGCTTTGTATCAGGACCCGGAAATGTTTGTGGAGGATAAGAAAGTCGCCAAAGGCATCCCGGACGACTTTTTTCAAAAATCCGTTGCCGACAAGGAGGAATTGTATATAATAGGGAGTATGGAAATCATGGCACTGACCGGCGAAACTTATCTGTTTTATCTTGCGAAAACCGAGGGAGGAAAGTTCGGGTATATTCCGAACTATCGGCTTGGGGAAAAGGATGGAAAGCCTTTTGCGCCCGTGCCACCCAAAGGTCCGATTGACTGAAAAGACCAAAGGAGGACAAACATGGAAGAACCCCTGGAGATCACGGATGCGAATTTCAAAACCGAGATCCTGGATTCGGACATTCCCGCCATGGTGGATTTTGGGGCTGTCTGGTGCCCGCCCTGCCGCGCACTTGAACCCATTATAAAAGATCTGGCAGGAGAATACTCCGGTCGGGTCAAGATCGGGAAAGTCAACGTGGACACTTGCAGGGAGACGGCAGGGCAGTTCGGAATCATGAACGTTCCCACCATCATCTTCTTCAATAAGGGTCTCGAGATCGAGCGGATGGTGGGACTCAAGTCCAAAGAAACCATCAAAGCAAAATTAGATACTCTTATGGATTGACGCCCGGATTCCCGTGCGCCCCTCTTCCCAAGCGGCTCTTGTAACAAAGAACGAAAGCCATCATGGACATGGAAATCTCCGCTTATGCGATCCTGACGATTCTCTTTTGTTTAGGTCTTTTTGTTATATATCTTAAGACGGCCTTCGGCCGCAACTAAAGATAATAGTTTATCCGCAGATTTCGCAGATTACGCAGATAAAAAATATATTGTAATAAAAAAGATTTCAAATCTGCGTAATCTGTGTAATCTGTGGATTATTCTCCTCGTTCTTAACACCCTCTTATCTTTGATAATAACTTCTTCGCAAAATGCATAAAAGCTTTTGTGTAATATCCTAATATTCCAGAAATTCTCCTCCGACCTGGCGCCAGTCTATGCAGTGGACGGGAACTGGGATTCGGAGGAGATAAACCGGCGCGTTTTTTCTCAAACAGGCATTGTTTATCTGATGGATAAATTGGAGAGGAGAACGATCCGGGGCACAAATCTCTCTCTTATCGGGATCTCCGCATTTGGAACCCATAGCTGGAAAAAGATCGCTCCGGATATTTCCACCGATACGCTGAATATCATGATCACGCATTCGCCGGATCTGATCCCGGACGTTTCCTCATCTGGAAAGGTGGATTTTTATTTTTGCGGTCATTCGCACGGGGGACAGGTTCGGGTTCCCCTTTACGGCGCACTTATCACATTATGCTATACCGGAAAAAAATATGAGATGGGGCTTTATCGCGAGGGAGGCATGACCGCATATACGAACCGCGGGGTTGGCATGGAAGGCGGCGCAGCGCCGCGTGTCCGGTTCCTCGCGCCGCCGGAACTGGCGCTCATTACAATCTCCCGGGAATAAGATCATACGGAACAGGCAAAAGAGAAATATTTATTAACAGGATAGACAGGATGAACAGGATTATATTGAATACTGTTTATCCTGAAAATCCCGCAAATCCCGTCTAAAAAATAATTTCTCCCGTTTCTTTCCATCCTTAATAAATAACAATTTCACAAAATATATCTTGCGTCCGAAACAAAATGATAAGTATTATAATTATAAAATCAGAAAAGGACTCTGTAAAATGGATATTGAAAAAGTATCACTAGAAATCTCAGGCCCAACTGCAATGTGGACACGTCCCGATACGGGAGATGCCCCTGTCAGTTATCCGGCTCCAACCTACGGAGCAGTGAAGGGAATTTTTGAAAGCGTTCTTTATAGTGAATGGGCGGAAGTGGTTCCAACAAAGGTCGAAATATGCAAACCAATTGTTTATCATACATATACAACAAATTATGGTGGGCCGCTTAGAAAAGCGAAGAATATAAAAAAGGGGGCAAGTTATCAATTGCTTGCCACGGTATTGATTAATGTTTGTTATCGTCTCTATGCGGATATCCAATGCGACAAAAGCGGATATCATAAACATGGGAATAAAGAATTGCAAAATATCGGAACAACCAATGGCGCTCATGCTTATCAGGATAGGTTTAATCGCCGACTTTCACGTGGACAATTTTATCATATTCCATGTCTTGGATGGAATGAATTCACGCCCGATTATGTTGGACCTTTTCGAGATGGAACACAAGTCATTGAAGATACTATCCAAATTCCAAGCATGTTGATGACCTGTCATCCTGATGGTAGAGGTTCTCAATGGAAGCCCGAATTCAAACAAAATATCCTGATAAAAAAGGGGGCATTGATTTATGATAAATGAACTTTATGAATTAAACAAAAGCCAGGTTGTTTCTGGAATAAAAAGAGATTATTGGCATAATAATTTCGAAACCTGTCCCAAACGCTTGACATTCTATGTATATATTGCAAAAAATGGATCAATAACCGATATCGAATCCATCAATAATATTGAGAGAATAACATCACTACATAAATGGGAAGTAGCAAACGGAGTTTCGTTCCCATCATTTAATATGGCTCCACTTTTTCATGCAAAGAGTAATGATGCCTTGAATAAGTTAAAGGAGTTTAAAAGGAATATCAAAACTGGGAATATTGAAAATATCGAAGAATTGCTGAACGAATGTGAAAAGTTTGGGAGAGGAGATAAAGAAAAAGACAGAATAAATAAGAGTCTAAATTCAGCAGGGCTTAAAGAATTAATCAAGAATACTCCCGAAGAATATAATGCAATCAACGAATTGATTAATAGAGCAAAATTCCTAAGTGAAAAGGGAATAGATCAATTTCAAGATAGGTTAACTGAAATCCTTTTAAAACACATAAAAGAAAATACACAAACATCGGGAAAATGGATTGATTCATTTCTTGTATGTTCAGCGAAAAATCCGAAATCCAAAATGATTTCGTTGATTCTTGAATTAGATGATAGATCACAATATCAATATCCAGCAAATCACGAAAAAGTTCAGGTCTGGATAAATTTTCAATTAATGCAGAAAGAAGAAGTTGAAATAGAAGATACCTCATCATCGATTAAAGATGCCTTTGGAAAACCGAATCCAGATGAAAAAGAAAAATTTCCTGATATTAATCTTCCGATTTTAGGAAATGTTAAACTACGGTCCATGTCGAGCGAATCTCCCTGTCAACATCGTTATGGGAAAGCCGATTCAAGAAGTTTTCCTATGAGTAAAGAATTGCTTAAAGAATTGAAAGCATCATTAAAATGGTTGGGTGATAAAGAACGAAAAGGAAAAACATGGCAAAATGTGTCTGATTCCTGTGGTTATGATAGGGGATTACTATTTGTGTATCCATCGTTCTTACCTGAAGAATCTCCTGAAATGGCTTCATTGTTTGTCAGAGAAGAAAATATTGATGATACAGAGGGATGTAAATTTGAAGCAGCGGCAGCACGCATTACACCAGCCATTCAGGGAATTGTTAATGAACATCCGGATGCAACGATTAAAATATTTATTCTCGCTAAACCTGATGGATTCAGGACAAAAGTTCTTGTCAGCCGACAATATGGCTCTCATCAACTCATAGACGGCGCGACAAAATGGCAGGAAGGTTGTAGGAATATCCCATCAATTCACGGTTATGATCAACTGATTCCATACCCTGATGAAGTTGTTAAATGTTTGAATCTTGCTTGGTTGAAAGGAGGAGAAAAACAAAAGCCAGTGTTCGGGCTTGGAATAGGAGATGGGATTTCACTTATGGTGGAATCTGGGGCAATTGCCAAACGAATAACTGAACGCGCCCTTTATCTTGGAATAACAAATACTCGCCCCTTGTTGCTTGCTCTCGGACATGCCAATCATCATCAGGATGGCCGATTCAATGTTCCCCGAAAATATATTAAGCATCCCGGTTTGATTCCTGGAATTCTCGGATTACTATTATCTAAACTTGGATATAAGAAAGGAGACTATATGCAAACAGTGCCTTTTTATGTCGGTCAGATGCTTTCGTTGGCGGATATCCTTCATCGGGAATATTGCCGCCTGAAACGCAAGGATGTCAAATTACCCGCACAATTGATTGGCAATGCTTTAATGCCCTCAGCGATTGATAATCCCGAAAAAGGATTATCACGCTTGAGAGAACGCCTGATGATTTATCAGGCATGGGCAAGGACATCTGAAGGTGAGGAAACGCGAATTGCAAAATGGACTCTTGGTCAATTTGGTAGAATTTCAAAATTGCTTTCAGAACAAACCTTGCCCAACCGGACGAGTGATGCGGATAAGGCTCAGATGCTTCTTGGTTATCTGGCTCGTATTGAAAGTGAAGATGAATCAGACAATAAAACAGAAAAAATATAGGAGGGTATAATAATGACAAAGAACGAAAATGAGAAAATCATGCGGGCGACCGGATTGCTGGTAATCGAGGTCAGAAATTCCAATCCGAATGGAGACCCTGATAAGGAAAGCGATCCCCGTCACCGTCCCGATGAACGTGGTGAAATTTCACCAGTCTCTTTCAAACGCAAATTGCGTGATCTTGTTGAGGAAAAAGAAGGCGAAGTTTGGAAGGGAGAAATTAATAAATTATCTTTAAACAATGAAAACTTCCATATTCTTGAAAGTCGCGGGCGCGATAGAAAAGAGATTGAAAAAGAACTCAAAAATGGCACATTTAAGGATAAATATTGGGATGCCCGAATTTTCGGGAATACATTTCTTGAAGAAGGATCATCCACTTCAATCAAGACTGGCGTTGTTCAATTTGGTTTGGGAGTCTCCCTTGCTCCTATTATTATTGAACGCATGACAACCACAAATAAAGCCGGTGTTCAAGAAGGTAAAGATCGAGGAATGGCTCCTTTAAGTTATCGTGTTGTTCAGCATGGTGTTTATTGTATGCCGTTCTTTGTGAATCCAACAGCGGCGGGGAAAACTGGTTGCACAAAGAAAGATATTGATTTGCTTCTCTATCTCATTCCCTATGCCTATTCTCATACGGCGTCTTATGTTCGTCCTTTTGTTGGAATACGCCATGCCTGGTATATGGAACATAAATCGCCTCTTGGTTCTTGCTCGGATTTCGCCTTGATTGATGCCTTAACGCCGAAGAAAAAGGGTGATCCAGAAAAGGCTTCAACGTCATGGGAAGAATTTGATGTTCCCTCAGGATTACCCAAAGATATTCAGAATAAGATAAATTCATGCAGAGACCTTATGGCAGAAATATGAAAGAGCCTCTGGCACATAGCGCCTGTCCAGATAAGGGCATCCCGGAACAGAAATATGTGGAACATATTACTTCCGTGAAGGATTATGCTCTAAGGAATGTTAAAAAGATTGCTCCTTATTGGAAAGGAAATGCAGAACAGTTAATCCAAGCAGTTAGTCTTGCTGCAGAATTCCACGATCTTGGCAAACTTGATGAAGCAAATCAGAAAGTATTAGAGAAAGGAAGACAGAGAGAGGCATTACCAATTAATCATGTGGATGCCGGAGTTTCACATCTTAAAAGTATCAGGGATGGACTTGCTGCTGTCATATCATATTCCCATCATATTGGCTTGCCGGATTTCCCGGATGAGGAATTGAATCAAAATCTTTTATTTCGGGACAAGAGAAGTCAATATGAAGACAGATGGGTAAGAGATATAACCGATTCAGAGATCACGCATTATCTATCAGTTCATGAGAATACTCTCACATCCTCTCAGAAAAATTTAAAACCATCCCCAATAAAAAAAGATGCGCTTCTTTTCCGCATTGCCCTTTCCTGTCTGGTGGATGCCGATCATTATGATACTGCGCGGCATTATAATGATGCATTACCATTTGAAGGACCTCCTTTGAGGGCTGCAGAACGATTGGCTCTGTTGGATTCTCATGTTGATTATCTTTCCAGAACCAATATTGATGATCGGACACAATTACGAACCGATGTTTATCAAGCGTGTCGAAATGCTGATGCAAAGTCGGGAATGTTCGCTTGTGACAGTCCTGTAGGGACGGGAAAGACAACGGCAGTTATGGCTCATCTCCTGCGCGCATCCGCTGAAAAAGGACTCCGCAGAGTTTTTGTTGTTTTGCCATTCACCAATATCATCGATCAGTCAGTTGAGGTTTATCGCAGGGCGATTGTTGGCTTGGGAGAGAATGAAGAAGAAGTCGTCGCCGCACATCATCACCGAGTCGAATTCGATGATGAGGAATTACGGCAATATTCTTTCCTCTGGCACGCTCCGATTGTTGTAACCACAGCAGTTCAATTCTTTGAAACATTGGCAAGCAATCATCCGGCAACACTTCGCAAATTGCATCAATTGCCCGGTTCGGTGGTTTTCATTGATGAAGCCCATGCTGCATTGCCTCCGCATCTCTGGCCACAGGCATGGTTATGGCTGAAAGAATTAGAAATGAAATGGAATTGTCATTTTGTTCTTGGTTCCGGTTCGCTTAATCGTTTCTGGGAGTTGGAGGAATTCTCAAAACCGCCGATTCATCTACCGGAGCTTGTATTTATCAAAGCAAGAACAGGGGCATCAGATTATGAAACAAAACGAATAAAATATCAAAGAAAACCAGAACGCTTAAACCTTCAAGAACTTGTGGATTGGCTTTCCTTACTTGCTGACCCTCGTTTGCTAATAGTCAACACGGTTCAATCTGCGGCGGTCATTGCCAGAGAAATTGCCCGGCGAAATGCTCGTCAATCGGTAGAACATCTTTCAACCTCGTTATGTCCGCGTGACCGTAAAATAACGCTTAATCGGGTCAGAGAAAGACTTAAAGACAAGTCAGATTCAGACTGGACATTAGTTGCCACTTCATGCGTTGAAGCCGGTGTAGATTTATCATTTCATACTGGTATTCGCGAAAGATGCAGTTTGAACAGCCTGATTCAAATTGGTGGGCGTATAAATCGAAACAGCGAATATAATGACGCCTATGTCTGGGATGTTGAACTTAACCATGATGATTATTTGAGGGATCATCCAGCTTTTAAAACATCGGGGAAAGTGTTAAATGAATTGTTTAATGAAGGGATTGTCAAACCTGAAACATGCACAGAAGCAATGAGAAGGGAAATTCGACAAGACGAGTTGAGTTCAATCAGTGATACAATATTAAGAGCTGAACGAAACTTAAAATTTCCTGTAGTGAATGACAATTTCCATGTGATTGATTCTAAGACCATTACAGCGATTGTTGATGAAGAATTGATAGAAAAATTGAGAAATCATGAAAAGGTTGATCCCAACGCAATACAGATGTTGAGTGTTCAAATTTGGTATAATCGTGAGAATGAATACGATTTATTGAGACTGCATGATTCCTCCGAATTAAGAATCTGGAATCTCAAATACGATGACTTTTTAGGATATATGGCTGGCGTTCTTTCCGTATTGAATCATAAACATCATGGTTCGATTGTTTGAGGATTTCCCATGTTCTCCGAAGATGATTTAATGCCGGTTTCGGCTTTGTCGCATCTGGTGTTCTGTGAACGCCGCGCCGCCCTGTTGTTTATTGAATGTATCTGGGAGGACAACGTCTTCACTGTGGAGGGAAATCAGTTGCACGAAAAAGTTCATGAGGAGGAGCCGGTTGAATCCCGCGGGGATGTGAGGATTGCAAGGGGACTGAGGCTGAGATCGCTACGACTGGGACTGACCGGCATCGCGGATGTGATCGAGTTTCATAGGGAGGAAGTGATTAGTGACAAGTGTTCAGTGGTAAGTGAGATGCCGGAGAATCAATCCTCCTTCACTAAAGTTACGGAGGATAAATCCGCAATTGAACTTATTGGCGTGGAAGGGCTTTGGCGGCCGTTTATCGTGGAATATAAGCGCGGACGAATGCGGCATGAGAAATCATTTGAGGTTCAACTCTGCGCCCAGGCGCTCTGTCTCGAGGAAATGCTCAATGTGAGCGTCCCTGCGGGAGCGGTGTTCTACGGCAAGCCGCGAAGGCGTCTTGATGTGAATTTTACGCAGCAACTTCGCGCCGAGACAGAATCCGCATCCGCACGACTTCATGAACTCTTCCGGAACGGTCGCACGCCTCCGGCGGTCTATGAAAAAAAATGCGAGTCGTGCTCTCTTATGCCGCTGTGTATGCCAAAAACTTTGAGTGCTCATAAGGATGTTGAGAAGTATATGCGCGCTCAAGTGAAAATTGATTATTGATAATGGTTAATTGATAATGGCAACTGATAACTATCCACTATCCACTAACCACTGGATATTGATATGAAACACTTGCTTAACACATTATTCGTCACTACGCAGAACGCCTATCTCTCTCGCGAGGGGGAGACTGTTCTTGTGCGCGTGGAAAAGGAAACCAAACTCCGCGTCCCGATCCATACGCTCGGGGGGATCGTCTGCTTCGGACTCGTTTCCTGCAGCCCGCATCTTATGGAACTTTGCGGAGAACGCGGCGTCTCGATCTCGTTCCTTACCGACTATGGAAAATTTCAGGCGCGCGTGGAAGGTCCTGTCTCCGGCAATGTTTTGCTTCGCCGAGAACAATACCGCCGCGCGGATGATGAGTCCTCAAGCGCAGGACTTGCCCGCGCAGTCGTTACAGCCAAGATCGCCAATTGCCGCACGGTTCTCCTCCGAAGCGCGCGGGATCGAACCGAAGGCCCTGAAATGTCTGCCCTTGAAAATGCAGCCCGGAGATTATCCCCTCTTCTCGAACAACTTAAATCCCCTCTTGAACTCAATACAGCGCGAGGCATTGAAGGCGAGGCTGCGGATATTTACTTCAGCGTTTTCGATCATCTTATAGTTGCGCAGAAGGATGATTTCTTCTTTCGGGGTCGGAACCGCCGTCCGCCGATGGATAACATGAACGCCCTTCTCTCATTTTATTACACCCTCCTTGCGCATGATGTTGCATCAGCTCTTGAGGCTGTCGGACTCGATCCCCAGGTCGGGTTTCTCCATCGCGACCGTCCCGGACGACCGGGTCTCGCGCTCGATCTCATGGAGGAATTGCGGCCTATTTTGGCGGATCGGCTCGCCCTCACCCTTGTCAACCTTAAACAGGTGAAGGGAAAAGGATTCACAAAGACAGAAACAGGAGCAGTCACAATGGACGACTCCACGAGAAAGGAAGTGTTGGTTTCATACCAGAAAAGAAAGCAGGAGGAGATCACTCATCCGTTTATTAATGAGACAATCGCCATTGGTTTGGTTCCGCATGTTCAGGCGATGCTTCTTGCGCGGCATCTCCGCGGCGATCTGGATGGCTATCCTCCGTTCTTCTGGAAGTGATCATCAATGGACAATGGATAATTGACAATGGACAATTAAGATTTATCGACTGACAACTAACAACTGACCACTAAAAACTCATATGATGGTTTTAGTTACATATGATGTGAACACGGAGGAGAAGGAGGGACGGCGGCGGCTTCACCGCGTTGCCAAGGTCTGCCAGAACTACGGACAGCGCGTCCAATTATCCGTGTTTGAATGTCTCGTCGATCCTGCGCAATGGGCGGAAATGCGGCATCAACTCGAACGGGAGATCAACCCGGATGAGGATAGTTTGCGATTTTATTTTCTCGGGAAAAACTGGAGAAGACGCGTTGAGCATGTCGGAGCAAAACCGACTTATGACCCCGAAGGTCCTCTCATCGTATAGCCTTCGCGAACCTCAAGCGAACATGAATTTCCCGGGAGGTCCGCGATTGGCTGAGAGCTTTGACAGATAAGGAGGTCTAACGGGTGTTCTTTGAAAAATGAATAGAGATATGGC
>Ga0315277_10012562_pt1 | contig 10621 bp, 8 predicted proteins | sample YL17G05_15_MG_FD_203695 | JGI IMG/M metagenome (GOLD analysis project Ga0315277, IMG submission 203695) | Sediment microbial communities from Yellowstone Lake, YNP, Wyoming, USA - YL17G05_15 | ecosystem: Environmental > Aquatic > Freshwater > Lake > Sediment | place: USA: Wyoming | collected... | reverse complement strand
CAAGCACCGCCAACTTGATCCCCCTGTCGGTTGGCCCAACCTCGTTACCCCAGCCCGCGAAACCGCTGCCATTGTCGCCCCACCGCAGCCTTGAGTTAAGTCCGACAGACTCCTAGCACGTCAGAGGAATTTGCCTCCATTCAACCGCGAGAATCCGAACGAATGGATCGACGGGATCACCGCGAAACGACCGCCCTTCATCCGCAGCCTGTGCAAGTCTCTTTACTGGGAAAAGTGGCTCGTGCATTGGGCTGAACGAGCGTTGCTGGGCAAAGCAATTTGTGACAGACCCAACGGCCCCATTGAAGCGCCCGTTGGTGACAACACAGACGCTGATGATCCTGAAGTTTTCATTAGAAATATGCCCGGCATTGACCAGATGATTCCTGCTGCTGATGCTCAATATGATGCCCTAGTGCGGCAGGAAGACCCCGAAGCGCGAGAGCCTTGGGCCTTCGCCGTTGCCGCGTTCAAACGCTGTGGGGGCAATGTGCCGCAGCCTGTGCCGGGTGCAGAGCGGTGGCCACCACCAGTGCATCTCTATGCCGGAGCGCCCGCCCTTCCTAACGGTTCTGTATTCGAGGCCACGCGCCACCAGAATCACTACACACAGTCGGCGGGTTTGGTGGCCGTGCATACGGTGGTTCACCATCTGATGCCGCAGTATCCTTGCATCGTGAACACGCTGCGAGCGCGAGCCTTCAAAGAATTCAAATACGACCCCGCCAAGTACTTTTCGCCTCAAGCATGGCATGACGCCTGTGGATTCGTGATCTGACGGTGAACGAAGCTGACTTGAAAGGCTGATTCATGGCACGAGATCGAGACTGGGTTGACTACGCCAATCTGGCGGCCAACGCGGTGCAGACTGCGCAACTGGACGGCCTCAACACCAAGATGCGCCAGTTGGCGGAACTGGAGCTTCAGAAGGAGTACCGTGAACAGCAGGAGGCAGCGGTGGCAAAATGTGAAGACCTTCTCCGCGACGCGGTTTTTGTCTATACGGAACAACTGCGCGACGTGGAGGAAGTCGCCAGCCAGAATCCGGTCGCCGCGTACATTCGCGCCAGCCACGTGAAGCGGCTGTATGCCAACATCCCCCAGTTCACGGCCAGTGGTTTTCGGAAGTTCGAGGACAAGGAGCGTCTGGCCAACGTACAGCGGGCTTGCGACCGCCTGATCCGCGAGAGCGCTGGTCGCCTGAAGCCGGGTGAACTGGAGGACTGTAACCTGTGCATCGCCCACGTCTTCGACCGGAAGGAGTTGGTGAAGCTGATCGAAGTGCAGGAGGAACGGGAAACACTGGAACAGACAAAAGCAACCGCAGCCAAGAAGGTAGCGCCCCTGCGCGACGCATTAAACGAAAATGCACGAGAACGGAATTGGCTGGAGCAGGAGGCATCCAAGCATTCTGTCCGCCACAAGGTTTACCTCGCAATGGTGGCGCTGGGCGTGGGGACAATCTCAGTGCTCGTTGTCTTGGGATTGCTGTTTTGCATAGTCGACTCGGGGGGCCTAGACCGCTTCATGACGAGCGACTCTATGGGATCGGTGAACGCAATTGGCTTCATTGCACTCATTATCGCGGGAATCGGCGGCGTAGCACACTGGTTGGCAAGCGAAGAATACAAGGACAAGAAGGAAGCGCTCGAAAAACAAAAGGCTGACATTGCGTGCAAACTCGCATTAGCAAACCGGGAGGTTGATCGCATTCAATCCAACGTCGATCAAAGCAAGCCGCTGTATGCAAGGTTCGGGGAAGCAACCTCTGGCGACTATCGCAAGATGCTGCAAGGGCGCGACACGCTCCTGACCCAGATGCTGGGCGATTTCGCCAAGGGGTTCACCGAGCGCCGTCAGTCGCCAGTTTCAACTTCATCTCATGTCGTCACGGCAGATCAGAAGATCAACGACGTTGTCCTTGCGTTGTTGGCGCTGGGTTTCAAACAAATCGAAGCGGATAAGGCAGCGCGGGCGGTGCAGGCAATGCTCGGTCCTGACGCGAGCGTGGAGAACTTAGTGCGGGCCTGCTTGAGCAAAAAAATCTTGAAGTGTGCAGCGAACCAAGCTTCTCCGGCGGAAAGGCGTTCCTGATTTCTGACACTCGGCGAGTGCCTCCGCCCCCGTATCGGGCATGAATTCTCACCTGCGGAATCCCCTTGCATGACCAACCGCGACCGCTCGACGCTTCAGCGGAAGGCCAGACCATGAAATCCGCCCCGCTCGCCGCGAGGCGCAGGCGCGGAAACAAGCTATTGATTCCTTTCGCTCAACTAGCTTTCCGCCCTGCCCACGCGCGCAGGAAACCGTCTCGCCCTTTGCGGACGATTTGCGTCGGCGGCAGTTTCCAGACTGAATCTGCGTAGTCGTTTCCGAACAGGCCGTTGTCCGAGAGGATTTCCAAGTCGTACCAGCCGTTGAAACCGCCGGCTTCGAGCGCGGCGAGGCCTTCCGGCAAGGGAATGACGCCGTCGCCGGGGAGCACGCGGTCGCACCAGCCGCGGGTCGGGTCGCGCGGGTCGCTGAGGTGGACGCCGACTTCCGCCGCCGCGCGGGCCGCTCGGCGCAATCCGACGACGACAATTTCGCGCGCTTCGCTCGCAGCCAACTTGACACCCTCGCAGTGACTGTTAGCTTGCGCCTCCCTTGCGGCAGCCGCGGCAGGGCCGGAAACCGCGCGTTGTTGCGCGCGGCGGCGGTCGGAAGGATTTGAAACTGTTTTCGTCAGTTGCCCGTTTTGTCCGTGATGAAGTCTGCCAAAGTCCGTCCGCTAAAATGCCCGTCCGCGGCTTCTCCGCTGGTCCGAGACCTTCTGGCCGTCACGCGCTCGCCGCGATTCGAGCGTTTCCTGCGCGGCCTGCTCGTCGAGTTGTGCGCCGTCAACACGACGCCGAACCCAAACGTCGCCGTGATGCGCCGCGCGGAAGGCCAATGCTTCGCGATTCTCGAGCGCGAATTGCGCCGGCTGGGCCTGGCCAACGCGCGCACCGAGCGACGGCCCATCAACCCGGCCATCAAGAAGCACCCGCACTATTCGCTGCTGCATTTCACCAAGACGCCGCGCCGGCCCGACGGGCTTTCGGCGGAGAAGACTTACACCGGCCGCACGAACCTGCTTTACGTCGCCCCTGGGGCGAACGGCGCGCGCGATGGCAAATCGCAGTCAGTCGCGCTAGATGGGCATGTGGACGTCGTGTCGCCGTTTTTCCCGCCGCGGGTGCAAGGCCGGACGGTGTTGGGTCGCGGCGCGTGCGATGACAAGGGGCCGGTGGTCAGCATCATCGGCGCGTTGAAAGTGCTGGCGCATCTTGCGGTGAAGCGTGGGCTGCGGTTGAACCGAAACGTCGTGGCCATGTTCGTGGTCGAGGAGGAAATGGGAGGCAACGGTTCGCTCGCGCTCGCGACGGACCCCGAGGTGAGGCGGCTCTACGACAGCGTGCTCGTCTGCGAATGCACGGGGCTGAAGATTTACCCGGCCAACCGCGGCGCCGTGTGGTATCGCGCCGAACTCCAAAAGCTGCGGGGCGTATCGGCGGTGGAGATGTTCGCGTTCGTGAACGAGCATCTCGAAAAGGAAGGCGCGGCGATTCGCGCGGAAAGCCGGCACGCGCTGTTCCCGCAACGCCCCGTCCAGACGTGCCACGGCATTCTCGGCCCGTTCGGCGAACATCCCAGCCGTATCTGCGGCGAGGTCCGCTTTACGATCCAGTTCGACCGGAAGCCAAACGCGAAAACCGAGCAACTCGTGCGCGATTGCCTCGACGCCGGGTTGGCTGGTTACATCGGACATTACGGCGACAAGACGAAAGTCATGGACCCCGCCACGGGCAGGCCGATGGTCAAGCGCCATTACGATTTCGAGCGCAAGGACCACGGGTTCACCGTTACGGTGCACGGCGCCACTGGTCACATGGGCGCCATCCGCGAACGCGACGGTGCGATCACCAAGACGGCGCATTTGATTCGCAGCCTCATGTATTCGAAGGCGCGGCTCGAAACAGCCGGTGGTCACGTGCAGCTTGCCCTCGCGGGCGATCACGCGGGCGACCCGCTCGTTCTCGAAGGCGGGCAGGGTTTCCTTCCGACGCACGACATGGAAGAGGTGATGGAGCGGATGCGCCGAGCCACTCAGCGCGGCGCGGAGAATTACCTGCGGCGCATGGGACGGCGCGAGCGCGGCGAAGACGTGGTGTGCGTCACCTATGAGAAGCTGCACAACGTGGCGTTCGACGGCGACCCGAAATCACCTTCCATGCGCAACGCCATCGCCGCCGCGAAGGCCTGCGGCATCTGGAAGAATGAGCCGGTGCTCGGCTGGACGGTGTCGTGCGACGCACGGCTTTTCGCCACGGAATGCCCCGGCATGCAGGTGCTGACGTTCGGTCCTGGCCAGCTCGCCTTCGCGCATTCCGACCAGGAACAAATCAGCCTGGACGAACTGCGCGCGGCGGCGGAATTTCTCGCGTTGTTCCTGTTGCAGCAAACCGGCACGGCGAAAATCGGGTGAAGATTCGGTCGCCTACGGTTCCTCAGGACCGCTGAAATGAAAACCAAACTTCGACTCGGCGTCATCGGCGCGGGCGCGGTGGTCCGCGAGATTTACCAACACCTGTTTTTCCGCAGCCAATACTCCGGCCTGCTGGAAATCGCCGCCGTCGCGGACCCGAACGAGCAATGTCGCGACTGGTTCGGCGACCTCGCCAAGCTGCCTGCCCGCTGCCGCTTCACCGACTACCGGGAAATGCTGGCGAAGGTCGAACTCGACGCCGTCCAAGTGAACACGCCGGACCATTTGCACTGCGCGCCGACGGTGGCCGCGCTCAAGACGGGTCTCGATGTCATTGTGCCCAAGCCCACGGCCGCCACGGTGAAGGACGCGCACGCCATGCTCCTGGCGGCGCGGAAGTCCGGGCGGTTCCTAGGCATTGATTTCCACAAGCGCGACGACCCGCGCATCAAGGAAGCGGAGGCGCGATTCCAATCCGGGCGCTACGGCATCTTCCAGCTCGCCGTGTTCTACATGCTGGACAAGCTGTGCATCGCGGATCCGAATCACAGCCCACGATTTTTCGCCACGCCGGATTTCGCGGAGAAGAATACGCCGGTGTCGTTCCTCACCGTCCACATGGCGGACGCGCTGATGAAGATTGTGAACCTCGTGCCGGTGCGGGTGCGTGCGACCGGCTGGTCGCAGAAGCTCCCGTCGCTGCGGCCGATTGCCGTGAACGGCTACGACCTTGTGGACACGGAGATTGTTTTCACCGGCGGCGCGGTGGCGCATGTTACCACCGGCTGGGCGGTCCCGAATACCGCGCACGCCTCGACCGTGCAATCCGGCCGCATCATCTGCTCGGAGGGGATCATTGACCTCGGCCTCGACGCGCCCGGCCTGCGCGAGATTCATGCGGATGGCCTCTTCGAGGTCAACCCTCTGTTCCGGAACTTCGAGAAGGACAAAACCGTGACCGGCTACGGCATCCGCAATCCGGGCCGGCTCTACGAACAAGCGCTCGCGTTGCGCAACGGAAAGCTTTCCGCCGCCGACCGCGAAGCCGCGCTCAACCCGATGACTCTAGGCTTCTACGCGACGCTGGTCCTGGAAGCGGGCGAGCTGAGTTTGGCGAAAGGCCGGAAGACCTCGGAGGGCGTGACCTTCGGAACGACCGTGGATTTGTGCCAGCATGTGAACGACCAGCTTGGCGTCGCTGCCGCCAAGGAATACGGCTTGGGGTGAGACGGCACTTTGTGACGACGGTTGATCCAGCGCCCGCTCGGCAACTCGCAACGTCGCCTTAGCCACCTCACTTCTGCCCAGCGATGCTCACCCTGCAATCCGGCGCAATGTCGAACGACTAGCTTGTGGCGCAGTAGTCGGCTCGGGCCGTCTCCCAAACACTCTCCGCCATGAGAGCCACAATCGTCGTGTCCCCGACGCTGTCTCCTTCATCCAGTCCGTAGTCCGGCTGCAGCCCACCAACTTCTGTCAGAATGAATCTCGGGTGCAGTCGCTTTCCTCCAGGCCGCCGTATCCAGAAAAAGATCTCAAGCGTCGTGCCCGCCGGCACCAGCGCGGGCAGGTGGAACCGCATATGATGAATCCGGCTTTTCAGCACGGTTTTGTCGAGCGCACCGGCCTTGTCCGTCGGATGCGCCACGTGGAGTTCACAGCGGCGCCATGGTTTTCCCGCCCCGCGACTCGCCACGAGCGCAGCGAAAGGTTCGCGAAATCGCTCCTCCACCGCGTCAAAATTCCGATCCACCAGCACCAGTTCCTCAGAAACCGCCAGCAGCAGCTTCGCACACCGGAGCAAATCGTGCGGTGTCCGCGGAAGTTCCTTCTGCGTTGGCGCTGCCCACGGCGGCTGGCCTCTCGAAAACTCGCCCGCCACGAGCACCCGGCTTTTGCCCCGTGGGTTCTTCCGCGCCACGACTGCATCAAACTCACCTGGCGTCGCGTGGTTCTCCGCATTCGTCAGCCAGTCCTTGCCCTTGTCGAAGGCCAGCACGGTGCGGATAAACCGGTTCGGGGTCTGTCTCATCCGCTCCGTAATGGCTGCCGCCCGTACCGGCGGACTCAGGTCCAGCGCCCGCTTCCGTACTCGGTCAATCCAATCCGACGGATAGATCGCTACCAATCGCCCGTGACATACGCCCAGATCGTCGAAAATTTCCCGGAAGTGCTGCCAGGTTGCCATCACCTCCGGCTCGACCGCGAATTCTTTGATCATGGCAGGTCTTTGAGTCGCTCCGCGAAGAAGCCGCCCGGCCACGGTTCGGCAAAATCTCCATCCGGCGTCACCGTCATCTGCCGCACAATGCTCCCTTTGTCCGTCGGCTCCACAAACAGCACGCTCACGTCCTCCACCCCTACCGGCGTCGCTCCCGGCGGCAATCGCTTCTCCGTCGTTTCCCGCACCCGCCGCAGGATCCGCAAAATCAAATGCTCACTGTGCGTCTCCAGCAGAAACGTATTCTTCCGTTCCCCCAGCGCCGACTCGATGAACAAATCGCCTAGTTCCGCCTGGAGCGCCGGGTGGAGGTGAATCTCCGGCTGCTCAATCGCCACGATTCTCTCCTTGTCGGCATACGCATGCACCAGCACCGGCAGCACCTGGCTCACGCCAATCCCCACGTCACGGTGCGTCACGGGCGTGTTGGTTCGTAAGTCCATCAGTACCAGTTCGTCATACTTCTCGCCTACCCTGTCACGCAGCAGTTTCAGCACGCGTTCGGCCTCTGCCTGTGGGTTCTTGACGCCGTACACCGGAAGCTCCCCGTCGTGCTCACGCCCCGTTGAGTCATGACCCGGCCGATAACCCGCCTCCACGACCTCAATCGGCAGCCCCTCGATTGCCTCAGCCAACGGCTGTTCCATTTCCTCCATCGAGCCGAGCGACCTGATTCCCACCTCGTACCGCGTTTGCAGGCGTGAAGACCCGAGCCACTCGTTTACCGCCGCACGCACCTTTGGCTCCCGCCGCACGACATCCCACGCGTAGCCTCCGCCCGCGTACCAGTTCGGCCCGGTGTCCTCTGAGAATGCGAGATGGCGCGGCGGAAACGAGCGCAACGGTCCCAGATAGACAAGCCGTTCAAGCTGCGTCTGTAACGCCGCGTTGATGCTTCGCACCAAATCCGCGATCGCACGCGGCACAAACAGCCGGGCCGCGTTGACCAAATCCTCCGTGCGGCTGGCCTTGCCCACGGGGTAAAGCTGGGCTGCGCGGCCCGCGGCGATGTCCTCCCCAAGTAACTGGCTCGGCAAAAGTCGCTGGCACGTGAAGCGCAGATTCGGAATCAGGTTGTCCACGGCGCTTCGCACCGCCCCTTGCTTGTTCCCGGCCTCGACTCCTGCCGCCGTCGTGTGATCAGCCAGGATTGCGCTGACGAGCGGTTGGAGGAACGCCTCATCCAGCCGGTCGAGTTGCATCGTCGCCTCCGGTCGCCGGCTCAGGCGCAGAACGCTGCGCCCATCGGCCTCGACCTCGTACGACACCAACCGCGGCAACTCTCCCGGCTTTGGTCTTCCCACATCATCCAGCGGCATTCCAACCGTCAGCATCACCTTCAGCCGCTTCGCGCTGCCCCAATGCCGGCCCGCAACACCTCGCAGCGTGTCCGCCGCCAGCCCCGCCGCAAGTTCGACCCGCAGGCTCGCATCTCGCCGGTGGACATACTGGCGGAACCCGCCCAGGTCCAACGAGTCTCCACCCAAAGCGGTCCGCCAGATGTCAGCCTTCCCCGTCTCGACTGCCTCCCGCGCCAATAGCAATCCGTGGATTATGCTGGATTTGCCCGAGCTGTTCGCCCCGAAAATCAGGGTTAACGGACGGACCGGGATGGATTGCGTCCCCGCAAACGCTTTGAAATTCCCCAGACCAAAATGCTGCAATCCACGGCTGTAGGCAGATGCCAGGATGCTCCTCAACTCGTCCTCGAAATAGTCCGCAGTGATCTTGTCCAAGATGCTGGACGGCACCTTGGCGCCTGGAATCCCCAACTCCTTCGCCTTCGCCAGCACGAACTTGTTTTCCAAACCCAGCTTCCTCGAGATTTCGTAAATGCGGACTGGCATATCTGCGTCCTTTCGTGCGGTGATGAGCTACGCTTCCTGTTTCACGTTCAGCAGCCGCGCTTGCTGCTCCATCTCTGCCAGTAATTCCTTCAGGTGCGCCTCCCGCCATTCCGCCGTCAACTCCCCCGTGAACGCACGGTGGAGCAAGAACTGAAACAACCGCTCAAGGTTTGCTCGCGCCGCGTCCGCCTGGGCCGCCAGTTTGCGAATGGCGGCAACATGTGTCGCCCACTCCTGCTGCTTCGCAATCGGGGGAACCGGAAGCCGGCAGTTGCGCACGTCGGAATTGTTGATTGTCGCCATACCGATGGCGTGTTTGACCCCCTGGCAAAGCGTCGCGTGACCGAACCCAGTGTTGAGGAAATGCGCGACATAGTTCGGCTCAGCCACGTCGGCTTTCAGACGAAGACGGATGTTCTTGCTCTCAAAAACAGCCTCGCCCAACTCGGTCGGAATCACGGCGCATTTCCCGACAAGCTCCGGCGTGTTGACCCGATTCACGAGAATGTCACCCACCTCAAGCCGATACGCCGCCAGTTCATCCGCATCCAGCTCGACCCGATCCACCCGCTCCAAGTTCAGCCGCCCCGAGAGGATGTTGAACATCTTCAGAATCTGCGTGCCGCGTCCGTAAAAGTCGGCGTGCTTGTAAAGCCCATTGCGGGTATCCGCAATTACCGTTTCAAGTCGGACACGCGGCCACCCCTTCGGATTCGTCGCTGGGTCGCCAAACATCTTGTGAAACAGCGCCGGCATGATGCGGTCCGCCAGCGTGTCCGCCTCCGCCCGCTTCCGCCGCAACCCATCTGCCTGCTCCAACAACTCCACTATCCGCCGCTGCTCTTTCTCCGCGATATGCGGGAATCTAACCTCGCGCAAGAATTTGAAGTGTCGGCTGTACCCACGACTCGCAATTCGCACGGAAGTCAGATAGTAAAACAGAAACTTGCTCAGAAATGGAGGCTTTGCGGTCAGCGCCCGAACACCGTCAGCTCCAAGCGCAAACGGGAAATCAACGTGCTTGAAAAGCAGTGTGTGATCTCCGAAGAGGATCACAGGCAACGGCCCTTCGTAAGCAAGCCCCGGATCATTCGTGTAACCAGCGACGGCCTTTTGCCCTTGGTCGATCACGGGCACTGCCCCATCCGCAAGGTAATCACTCCGCTGCACCTTAGTTTGGCCCGGAGTTTCGTCGTCCAGAGCCAGCTCGAACGGGACCATTTCCACCGGCCACTTCATTCCACCGCCTCCACATCCTTGAGCAGCTTCTCCAAGTCGCGCGAAATCTCGCGTTCCAGCTTGAGCGTCTTGCCGACCAGTTCGCTCACGTCCTCTTCCGGCGGCTTCTCCGCCACCTGCGGCTTGTAGCGCGCCGCCGCCAGGTTGAAATCGTTCTCCGCCAGCAGGCTCACCGGTGCCCACCAGCACTTCGCCTCTGCGCTTCCCGGTTTCAGCAGCGTCCCCGCCTCCACGCCCGGCGGCTTCTTGAACCCGGATTCCCTGTAAACTGACCACTGCCGCAGCATCTCCGGAATCTCGTTCAGTTCCGGCGTCTCCGGCCGCCCCCCGCCCGTAATCTTGTCCGGGTCATACCCGTCGTTGTTGATCTGGTAAAACCAAACCTTTCGCCCATCCTTCTTTTCTGCTTTCTGCTTTTTACTTTCTGCTTTGGCGTTTTCCGTCGGGCGACGGAAAACGAGCACCCCCGTCTTCACTCCCGCATACGGCTTGAACACGCCCGCCGGCAATGAGATCACCGCCTGCAGCTCAAAATCCTCCACCAGTTTCCGGCGCAACTCGACATGCGCGCTGGTCGAACCGAACAGCGCTCCCTCCGGCACGATGATCGCGCAGCGCCCGCCCGGCGCCAGTGATTCCATCGCCAGCCCCAGGAACAGCAACTCGCTCTTTTTCGACGCTGTTGGCAAGTCCTTCCGGATCGAATCCGTCGGCAGCATCCCAGCGAACGGCGGATTCATCAGCACCACCTTGTAGCGCCGCTTCAAGTCCTCGTCGCTCAGGCCGCCCATTTCGGAAAGCGCATTG
>Ga0315277_10012560_pt1 | contig 10622 bp, 10 predicted proteins | sample YL17G05_15_MG_FD_203695 | JGI IMG/M metagenome (GOLD analysis project Ga0315277, IMG submission 203695) | Sediment microbial communities from Yellowstone Lake, YNP, Wyoming, USA - YL17G05_15 | ecosystem: Environmental > Aquatic > Freshwater > Lake > Sediment | place: USA: Wyoming | collected... | reverse complement strand
CTGCCCCAATTTTTTTACAATATGATAAAAGGCCACGAGATCAGCGATGTCTTCGGCCCAGTTCTTGCTCCCATAGATAGAAATATAAGGTGTCTGTGACAGACCTTTATAAACATCCAGTGCATCTTCTATATCTATCTTTGGGCCACCGCTGAAACCATAAAATGTTACCTTATCCCTGTACAAGTATTCGTATTCGCTCACAGGGATACTGTATTCTTTCCATACATTATCAGTGAATTCATTCTTTGACAATTTTCTTTTCTGTATCTCCTGCAGATCAGGTTCTACAAAAGGTGTAATATTTTCAACATAGTCAACTGCATGCACTGCTTCATGAATGAGTATATACTGGAACCCGCTGTACTTATTACCGCAGTCAATATGGACCTTCATGTCCTTATCACTTTTCTTATAGCAGGTCATCTCCTTTGCGGTAATGATCTCTGAAAGATCACCTTTAAGTACATGCGGAGAAAAAGTCATATAACAGTAAACATTTCCTTTTTTATCAAACACCCAGTCGGTCCAGCCGCTCCCCAGGAAATTTTCTACGAAATAAATCCCGATAAGCCGCTCCTTCATGATCCTAGAGCAAAGAGGCGGCAGGAGATCCATGCAGTCAGAGATTATCTTTCTTTCAACTCCTGATAATGAATAAGGCCGGTAATCATCACGTTCATCCCATTTTTTTAATGCATCAAGGAGAAAATCCGGGATATCCCGGACTCTTTCCTCAAGAGGAGTGCTCGGGTCATATTTGTAGCTCTCCAGGTTTTTTACCGGGTTCTTTAAAGCTTCAGCTAGCTTATTTTTATCTATAGTATTTGTACAGGATATAAGGAATAATAAGAGACATGAAATTAGAAAAATTGCTTTTTTAATTCTCATTTTTTATCTCTCCCGTCGAAATTTAATATTAACCGCCGAGTAGACTCAAAGTCAAGCTCAATAGCTCTTTGCCTATAAGGAAGGCCGGAAGCGGGAAACATAATCCCTTTTCTCCTCACTGAGGGAACTCTGGAACCACTTGCTGCGCCTCCTTGCCCCGGACGAACACGTGCTCTCAGGGGTGCCCAGGAACGACAAGGACCTGCTCCGCAAAGAGCGACCGACCCGGAGACCGCGCGTCCCACATATCTACCGTAACCTCAACTACAAGCCTCTAACTGACTTCGTCGATCAAGACACGTGCGCTCTGTTCAAGCGATTGGAGGTTTTCAACCGCGTCCACGAGCTCGAGTTGGAATTGACGGATGAACAGCTCCGCGCCCTCCTGCTCCGCACCGATTCTTGGCTCATGTACATTCTGCAAATCTGAAAGGGGCGTAGATAGCCGTGCTGACTGCAATAAGAGTTGGAAATTTCAAGGCCTTTGCCGACACGCAGCCTATTCCTATCCGCCCCCTTACCCTAATGTTGTATTTGGCATAAGGTGCAGAAGTGCGAGGATGCAAGGTCTGTTTCTATGGAAAGGCTTTTCGTTGCGTGAGCGTACAAGACTGTACAAGGATGAAGGTGTTTGCTGGAACGCCCAGGTTGTCTCTTTAATTCTTATTCTTCAACAGGTCCTCGAGACCGGCAAAAGGTTTATAGGTGGAAGACGGCTCCGGCCTCCCTCCCGTCGTCTCCTCGGCGTAGGCTTCAGCCACCTCGAGGCGGGCGTGCTCGTTGTCGTGACAATAGATGCACAGCAACTCCCAGTTGCTGCCGTCGGCAGGATTGTTATCATGGTTGTGGTCTTTGTGGTGGACGGTCAACTCGCGCAGCTTTTTTCCGCTAAATTCTCGTCCGCAGCGGGCACAGATCCAGGGATACATCTTGAGCGCTCGTTCCCGATAGGTCTTCTCCCACTCCTCCCGGTTGCGCCGGATCTCGTCAACCACCCGGTCCAGCCGTTCGGTCCCTGATGACCTCTTTTTCGACGGCATCGGCGCTTCCTCCATTAACCCGGCCATCCGGCTTTGATGCGGCCCTATTATATAGCATTCACAGGCCTCGACGCTCATCATACAGCGGCCGGCAGCGGTATTCAAAGACGTCTGCCCTGCCGGGAGTGTCACGACGAAAGGCCGCAGCCGCAGGTTTTCCGGCAAGGTAACCCGCCAAGACGCCGGCTGTCAATCCCGGGGCGGGAGGTATCATTCCGTGAACAGGGACGGGCCGTATGAGATTGGAGGAAAATCGGGACTGTGGCCTTTGGTCCGCCATAGGTGTGCTGCCCCTTTTTCCCGAACCATATTTCCCATACATCTAGGCTGGAATTATGCGGCACTCGCCACAGTTTCCGTATTTCAAGCCCTCTGGCTTCACCTTTCGCCTGTTGAACAGGCTTTGAACTAGGCCTTGAGGCTTGGGGCTCCATACCAAAAGGCGATTTCTCACCAATCTCATCGAAACCCTAACAAATATTCCATTTAGGGGCATAGTAATCCCGTGAAGGCTTCGCAGTCAAACGGAATTTCAACCGTCACCCACGACCAAGCACGGCTCGGTAGTGCTGACGCAGCGGGAAAGCCGAGGCTACATGCCCCCACCAGTAACGGCCTTGGTAGGAGATTCGGGACGCAATTTTGGTAAACCTCTGGATAATTCCCTCAGCTATATCCGATTCTATTAAAATTAAAGGAGGAGGAGGCTAAAAAATAAGCCTCCTCTTCCGCATGCTTAGAACAAGGTAAACTGCGCCACAGCAGGGGCTTTTGATTCAGCCAGCATCACGTCAAGCTCTGCCTGGGTTACTTCCACATGTGTTACTTTTTTCTTACGCTTTCCGATGTATTCGATAAATTCGACCTTAACGATTTTGTTTCCTATCTGTTCTGCTTCAAGAGAGATACTTTTAATCCCTGGGACTGAGACTGCTTTCTGTTCTGCCCGTAATGGCCTGGATTCTGTGACCTGACACTCGACTTGGACCTCCTTTTTTCGGTAGGCAGCCCATAAGTCCTTTAGGCTGCGGTTATCCTCGGATCTCTCCACCAACATTTTCGCTAGCTCCTTGGCCATGGAATCCGAAGAGCTGGACAAGGCCGCCAGCCCCTTGTCTGTCAATTCACCTTCAATGGCGAGGGAGCAGGCAAGCTTATCCGCCATTAGTTTCATGGCCCTTATCTGCATGGTATCGGCATAAGTAAGAAAAAATACTTTAACCGGCCTGGTTTGAGGGATTCGCCATGAGCGCCTGGCTGCCTGGCGGAGCGTATAGGTACTGTAGCCGCATTGGTAAAAAACCAGGGTCACGGCAAAGAGCAGATCAAGTCCTACCTCTACCAGCTTGGGATTGCAGATGAGCACATCCAGACCTTGTGCGACCCATTTATTGATCTTATCGGCTCTGCCTTCACTGTCTCCAGCCCGGAGTATCTTGACCCGATATCCCTTTTCCTCCATCAACCCCACTAGGCGTGGGCAAATATCCGTGGTATTCGAGTTCTGGATGTAAACAAGAACCTTTCTGCCCTGGGCCAGTTCCCGATTAATGATGTCCAGCAGCTCCTGCTCCTTGGGCATGACTCCCTGGATCGGCGGGCCTTCAGCCACAAGCTCTTTTGTATGAGGGTGAAAGACCTCAATGCCCCTGTAGATTCGTTCAGGGTAGCTGAGCAGGGAATTGAGGTAGCTACCCAGAAGGGAATAGTCACCCTGGCCAAGCGCCTCCATGAGAGCTCCCCGCATCTGCTCTTCGAATTCATGATAGCACTCAGCTTGTTCAGGACTCATCTGGATTTCATAGACGTCCTCTTCATAGGGCACCAGGTTGTCAGTGCAGTCGGCAAGCCTCATGAATACAGAGTTTGCGAGGAGCATCTTTCCCAGCAGCAAAGGGCTGATCCCAGGCTTGGCCCTGGTTATGGTTTTCCTCCTGGCCTTGGTCGTCAGACCATCTTGTTCAGAGATGGTGGTGATCCGCTCCAAGACACCATACTTTTCCATGAACCTTATAGGATTGCCCCATTTGTTTCCGTCTTCGATCATGAGCCTCGGATGGGTACGAAAGAGAAGGTAATAAAGATCAGACGCGTATCCACCAGCCAGGGTCCCGGTCAGACAGAGGGTGTATTGACAGGCGTTAGCCAACGCGGCAAAGGCCCAGCCTTGCCCAGTCTGGTTTTTGTACTGATGGCACTCATCAGCGATAAGCACGGTGAAGGTGTTTTTAAGCTTGTCTTTGATGTACTGGGCCGGCATGATCTTACGATACTTTTTCTTGTCGGAATCGGCCTGCCAGAGCTGTTCCTTACAAAGAGCCATGACCTTGACATGCTTTTGGAGGTCCTGGTCCCATTTGCATTTGAGGATTCTATTGTCGCAGGAATACTTCTTTTTAAATTGGCCCTGCGTGTTCCGCGAGAATATCGGTAGCGGTACCCCGTCCTTATCCAACAGCTCCTGTCCACATTTTGGGCAGTAGTAGCTGCTTCTTTTTCTGATAGCAGCCGGCCGCCATTGGTAGGTCAGCTTGGCGCGTTCTTTGCCGATAACGTAAAACTCAGGGCCCTGGGCCGGCGGAGCGTTTCTGAGAGCCTTCAAAAGCTGTATACAGTGTTTGCCGTTGAGATTGACAGCTTTCGCTATTGGTTTAGCTTCTTTAATCTCTTGGATCCATTTTCTGACAAGGTGTGATGGGCATATCACAAGCACCCGAGGATTCTTCTTCAGCAGAGTGGCAACGGCGATGGCCATGAGCGTTTTACCCACTCCCATTTCTGCCGCGACATAGATCGCACGGTTCCCTACCTGTAAGGCTTTGAGCACAGCCTGTATGATTTCTCTCTGGGCTGGGAATGGATTCTTATGAAGGCTGTCCATCCTCTGATCCAGCTCTTCAGATTTGTCCTTTGTTGGATCATAGATCACGTTCAGGTCTTGAGTGACCCTCTCGGCCAGGGACTCCCCGTAGTCATCGAGGAACTTTTTGAGGCTGATCTCTGCAGTCATACGCGCCCTCCATATTGTTCAGCTGAGGTTTCAGACAGTTCACGATCTCAGGAGTCTTTCGCTTAATGGCCTGAGATATCTTTTCCTGGAGCACTTCTGTGTTCATACTCGCCAAAAAGCCTTGGTATCTCCCAACCAAGGTCTCAAGCTTCACCAGCCAGTCTTCCTTTTTAAAGAGCTGCCATAGCCAGCTCGCCCATGATGGATGCATGGGTATCTCTGTCTTGGTTTCCAGATATCTGTAGAAAAGGGGCAGGAGCTCCTCAGAATCAGAACCGATCAAGAGGAATTCATCGTTTTGCTCTTGGTCATCCTGGCCAGGCAGGGCTATTTTAGGGATGGCGATTCCATGACAATATCCAGAAGGCAGCTTCTTGGTTTTGAGGAGGTAGCTACCAGGCTGACGCTTGATCCAATGGGTATTGTCAGACAGCCTGATGGTAAGGACTTCGTTTTCGACGAGGTTGGCTAAAATGCCTTTAACAGCGGTCTGATAACCGGCTACAGACAAAAAATAGACATGCTCCTTCTCTTCGGGTTCTACGATTAGATCAGAGCAATAAGCCACAATTCCACCCCTGCTTATTTCACAAAGCACTGGGTTACCTCCTTTAGGACTGAATGGTTATGAGGTCGCCAGCTTTGGTGAAGGCGTTGATGGTGATGACAATCCGGTCGGTCTCGATGTGTTTCTCGTGGTCTGCTTCAATCTCAACACGTGATTCCACGATTTTCTTGGTGACTCCTTTAACGACCAGGGGATTCCGATGGTTCTTGTCGAAGACCACGCCGTTGATAAAGCCGCAGGCAATGAGCTGAGCCAGGTGACCGTGCCTGAGAGGCATGATAGAAGTGATCTTCTCGGCCAAGCTAAGGGGCGTAAGCATCTCCCTGAGTTCACCATCCAGGCCATATTGAGCCACTTCTGCTTCAAGTTCCTGGAGGTCGATCTCTGTGGTTCTGAAAATGAAATGATTCAGCTTAGGCGCACAAGGCACCTCATAGATAAAATCAGGCTCAGTAGGCAGGAAAGCTATGTCTCTCTTACCTTCGCCGGCGCTGGCCAGGAATTCACAGACGCCATCATCCATACAAGGCGTAGTCTTGAGCACGCCGAAAAGGACGATCTGCTTGAATTGCTGGAAAAGGTCCTCAGGGAACTTATAGAGCCTGATCTCCTCGAACCTGTAAGCCAGCATCCTGGCAATGGTATTGTCCAGGCGGCTTAGAGGGATGAGGTAGACCAGAATGCCGCGGGGCATAAGGTACTTGATCGTATCCCGGAGGAAAGTTCTTTCGTACCGCTCTGACCTTTCAAGCTCTGCTTCCTTGGCTGCCCAGTCATAAGGCGGGTTGAGAAAGATCAGGCTCGCGAATCCTCGAGTGGCAATAACTGACTGATAATCGCTGACTAGGCATTTGGTGAGTTTCCTCTTCGCCAACCTGCCTCGCTTTCTATCGAGTTCAACCCCGTAAGCCTCGGCTTCAAGGTACTCGGCAATGGTTTTGAGCGCTGTCCCTTCACCTGCACAAGGATCAAAGACTCTCATGGGCCCGGGTCTCTGCCGTCTCAGAAACCTAACGATGATTGGGGTTAAGGTTTCTGGTGTCGGATAGTAGCCTATGCGGGCTGCGGCGGCTAGTCGTGCCATTTTCATTCTCCTGTTCAAAAAAAGAAAAAGGGCGGCTCACCCGTAATTGGCAAGTCGCCCTCCTCGTGGATTGTTGTGCTTCTTGCTTAATCCATTACAATCTTCCGCCTGGGTCTGGCCAGGATATCAGCCATGGTAACCTCTACTTCCTCCATCCCTGATCGAATACGCTCGCGTAACGACTCATCAGACCGGACATCATCAGGGGATGCATCACGCAGGACTTCTCGAGCTCTGGTCACGAGCTGGGCCAACTGCTCGTCGCGGAAGATGTTTCTCTCCTTGAAGGTCTCGAAAAAATCATAGAAGCTCTGCACTGCTGTGTTCTTGAATATCTTTGGCCTGCCGTCCGGCCCCATGGCAAACCTGTCTGTGACACGTTCCACCATCGAGGCAAACTCTTCTCTTAAGGATTGGATAGCCATCTCCCGGGCTTCTTCCATGGTCTGGATGAATTTTTCTTTTTCTCGCTCATAGACTTCCGGAGCCAGAATACCTGTGTTTCCATTGGGCACGTCCAGGATGATAAAGCGCCAGGCAAAGGAAAATTTCTGTCTGACGTTCACAGGATAGTCGACCTCATTGAACAGATCGCCCAGGTAGATCATGGCTGTTTCACGAAGGTTGTCATAGTCACTGATAAAGGCCTCGACAGCCTCGTTGAACTCGGCCTTGAACTCATTCATTTTCTCGTCCACCCGCGAGATCATCTCCTTGGGGACAAAGAGAAAACCCTGCAGCGGGAAGGGCAGGCTGATGCTGCTGAGATGCGACCTGGCTGCATTTGCCACCTTGCAGATGGGTTTCAAGGCTTCAGGATCAACCAGCTTCTTTGTCGCGTTCAGCCACTCGGAAGCTGAGACCATACTGGCCAGTTTGCTCTTGTCGATCTTCCTGGTAGCTCCCCATTGGCTGACTGACAACTGCACCAGGCAACCTTTTTCAAACAGATTTTCCATCATGTGCTCCTTTCATAAAAAAACCCCAGGCTTTAAGGCGCGGGGCGATCTGAGGGGAATAAAGTAAAAGAGAGGATCTGCTATGAAGACTGGACCAACCAGGTTTCGAGGGGGAGGCCTTGAATTTCGTAAACTATATCGATGTCAAAAACCTCGTCTGGCGCTATGGCATACCCCCATTTATCATTGTCCTCACCAGTGAAAAGCAGGTAAGTCCTTTCATCTGGGGCAATGAGCTTGCTGATAAACACTGCCAAATCGTAATCATGACGGTGTTTCTGGGTACAGCTCTCTGCCTCGAGCTGGATGTAGCAGGCCTCTTTTTCTTGCCTGAGCAAAAAATCATAGCCAAGCTCATCGATCGTCTCGGGCATGTCAAGGACGCCATCAAAAGTCTCCTTGAAAGTTCTCTCGATTTCCTCTTGTGCGGCACACCAGGTCTTAAACTCCATGCGTCCTTCCATGGTTGAATAATATCCCATTGCTTTCCTCCAATTTTATCCGCAGAGCGGCAGGTGTTTCTTCACAGCGGTTTTCTGATCCTCATAGTAGGCAGGCGTGAGCGACTGACTTGTTTCCTTGCCCAAGAGGTCTTTGAGGAACTGGGCTTCAGCAATACAGCTCTTGCCCTTAAACCCCCTGGTTTCGATCTTGATCTCGCCATCGCCAGATATGTCCACAATAATTTCCTTCACTTTAGACCTCCCTTCTCAATGCATCCGGATATGCAGCCGGACACCTGAATCTGTTTTTTTCTCGATGACTGTGTATCCTTTCCTACGGGCCTCGACCTTTGTTTTTTCAAGGGTGTATGCCTGCTTGAGAAGCCCGGCATTCTTTCCCAGCTTTTCTTCCAGACCTCCGGACCTCCAGAAGTCCCAGAGTAGGACGTAACTGTGTCCTTTTTTAACCACGCCAATTTCATACTCAGCTCCAGGAACATGGATAGCATGGTCGCACTTGCCAAGATCTGCTTGGGTAAATCCTTCAGGCAGAGGGTGGTCTCCCATGAAGCTACCGAACCATTTGTAATGGTTTTGACCTCTCCGAAATTCGAGACCCAGCCTTTTGCATGCAGCTGCCAGAGTTCCCAGGTCCTTGATCTCGAGTTCGATCTTGCTTACATGGCTCATTACCTGATCCTCCTTACTTTCTTGGACTCGTCGCCATCATCCGGCGAGTTCGCCTTGCGCGCCCGAGTCTTGGCCCATTCGCGGAGCGCATCAATCTGCTCCTTCATGGTTTTGGAAAGAGGCACGATCTGTTCATAGGCTGCGTCCAGGCCGTCGAACAGACTATCCTTGGCTAACTGCTCGATCTCTGCCCCGGTCCAGCCTTTCAGTTTCTCCACGTACTCGCTCGGAATGGCAGAACCATAACGATCGTTCATGATGGTGATGATCTGGGACTGTTCCTCTGGGGTTGGAATGTCCACGAAAAACAAGGCGTCGAATCGGCCGGCACGCATGAACTCTGGGGGAAGCTCTGATATGTTATTGGCTGTGGCCATGACCAGGATTGGGCTGGTGGTCTCCTGAAGCCACACAAGGAAATGTCCGAACATGCCGGCAGTTGTTCCTCCGTCTGTTTGTCCCGAAGATTTCACCCCAGAGAACGATTTTTCTAGTTCATCCAACCAGATAACAGCCTTTCCAAAGGCATCGATGGTCGCAGTGGCCTGCCTGATCTTGCGCTCGCTTTCCCCCACCAAAGAGCCTTTCAGGGCTGAAATATCCAGTCTGATGAGCGGCCAGCCAAGAAGTGAAGCAGCAGCCTTGCAAGAAAGGCTTTTCCCTGTCCCAGGAATTCCGACTAGGAGAATCGCCTTGGGTTTTGGCAGATGTTCGTTTCCAGGTTCAAAGGCTTTTTTCCGGTTATGGATGTACTGCTTGAACTGTCCCAGGCCTCCCACTTGATTCTCAGGCACTGGCGGCCAGAACTCCATGAGTCCGGTGCGTCTGATCATCTGCATTTTCTGCTCTGTAATGATCTGAGGGCAGAACTCTTTTTTCATGACCAGGCTCAAGGCAAAGGCAGTCTCACTCTCGAACTCAGTCAGGCCAAGGGCTGCCTCGACTGCCTCCATGTTGACCGCCGCATTCACGCTTTCACCGAGTTCTTGTTGGATTACCCGAAGGTCTTCCAAGGATGGCAGCTGGAAATCAAGCAGGGTGAAGTACTTCTCGATCTCTTGGGGTAAAATCACTTGCAGCCCGGCAATTACCAGGCAAGAGCCCTGGGCCTTCCAGATCGGGATGCTGTTCTGGATTTCCTGGATGATCTCTACTGAACCCAGGAAGTGATGGAAGTTCTGGACAATGAGTAGGGTATCAGCCTGCCCGCCAAGCCACCTTAAGGCGCTCAGGGGATCCTGGACATCTTCAAGGATCCGTCCGGTCTCAGGGACAGTAACTCCTCGCAAGCAATCCCACGAATAGCATTGCCAGCCTTGGGCTTGAATTGATTTAGTCGCTCTTTCTGGTTCCTGAGTAACCAGGTAGAGGGTAGGGTAGCCCGCCTTCAAATAGTTGGTTAGATCCATAACCCGCTTTCATCCTTTCTGCCTCTTCAGTCGAGGCCATGGAATTGGGGATAAAAAAAGCCGCTCCACCAAAGCGGCAAGACCTGCATCGGCTCAGGGACAGAGTTAGGAGTCGATCTGTGCGCCTCTTCGCTTTAAAGCCGGTTCATACAGATATTCCCGCACCAGCTCTGCATGAAATTCGTCGACCCAGGAGTCAGCATTGACCTTTTCAACCTCTTCCATCGTTGTCACTGGTCCACTGACTGGCAATACTTGGTAAAGTTTCAGGTGACAGCCATGATCCATTCTCATCAGAGCTAGCTCAGAGATGGCAGCGGCCGGGTCTGTGAAACCAAGTGGATCATCATATGTGGCGACCATGAACCCCAGGTCATGTGTCGGATTGCCGATAAGATAAACAGGCTTGCCATTTCCGCAGGTTGAGATTCGTTCTATGATTTCCTGGCAGTTCTCAACGAACTGATCTTGCTCATCCAGAAAATACTTGGCATTTGCCAGCAGGCCGCATGGCCCATAAAGTGCGGC
>Ga0315277_10012559_pt1 | contig 10622 bp, 7 predicted proteins | sample YL17G05_15_MG_FD_203695 | JGI IMG/M metagenome (GOLD analysis project Ga0315277, IMG submission 203695) | Sediment microbial communities from Yellowstone Lake, YNP, Wyoming, USA - YL17G05_15 | ecosystem: Environmental > Aquatic > Freshwater > Lake > Sediment | place: USA: Wyoming | collected... | reverse complement strand
GCGGATGGCCTGGACGGCCGTCTCGATCGTCCCGTGGCCGGTGACCATGAGGACCTCGGCCGCGGGGTCGATCCGCTTCGCGTGCCGGAGCACCTCCATCCCGTCGAGGTGCTGCATGACGAGGTCCGTGACGACGAGGTCGAAGTCGTCGGCGTCGAGGCTTGCGATCGCCCGGCGCGGGTCGGTGACGACGACGCACGTGTGTCCGACGCGCTGAAGCGCTTCGGCCATGGCGTCGGCCTGGGGGCGGTCGTCCTCGACGATGAGGATTCGGCCGCGGTCGGTTTGGGCGTCGATTTCAGTCATGGCTCTCGCGTTCGGGGGCGCGGTCGGCCGGCGGCAGGCAGAGGGTGAATCGCGTGCCGCGCCCCGGTTCGCTGTGAACCTCCAGCGTCCCGCCGTGTTCCTTCACGATGCGGTGGACGGTCGGCAGCCCGAGGCCCGTGCCGCCCTTGCGCGTAGAATAGTAGGGCTGGCCGACTTTGTCCAGGTCCTCCGGCCGGATGCCGACGCCCGTGTCCGTCACGTGGATGCACACGCCGCGCTTCGCCCGTTCCGTGCTGAGCATCAGGTCGCCGCCGTTCGGCATGGCGGCCTCGGCGTTCAGCACGAGGTTGCTGACGGCCTGCTTGATGAGGTCGGCGTCCAGGGCCACGGGCGGCAGGTTCTCCGCGAAACTCGTCCGCACCTGCACGTGCGCGCGCGCCAGTCGCTCCTCGTAAAACGCCACCGCCTCCCGGACTACCGTGTTCGCGTCCTGCGCCTCCAGACGCACCTCGTGCTTGCCGGCGAAGCGGAGAAAATCGTCGAGGATCTGTTCGAGGCGTTTGGCTTCCTGGCCGATCGTCTCCAGTTTCGCCAGTAGCCGCGGGTCCGTGCGGTTGCCCGGCCGCTCCAGGTCCTCGCGCAGCAGTTCCAGGTTCAGCGTCAGCGTCGAGAGCGGGTTTCGGATCTCGTGGGCGAGGCCGCCGGTCAGCGTGCCGACGTAGGCCAGGTGCCCGGCCTTCCGCGCCCGCCGCTCCGAGGCGCGCGCCCGCTCCTCGGCGCGCCTGCACCAAGCAAGCGCCGCCGGCACCGCGAGCGCCAAGCCGATGACCAGCCCGATTCCGATTGCCGCCAACGGATGCACGCCGGTTCCCCTATTTCCCGGGCTTTTTCAGTTCCGCCGCGAACGCTTCCAGATCGTCGTACCGGTGTTCCCACGTCGTGTACATGACGCCGACGACGCCTTGGACCTTGTCGGCGTCGGCCAGCCAGTCGCGGATTCGCTTCGGCGGACCGTCGTAGTACCCGGCGAGGATTTGCTTGTGGCCCCGTTCGGCGAAGTGGCGGAGCGATTCGAGCCGACCTTCGGCGTGGCCGTGCCAGTTCACGACGACGACGTCGCGGTCCAGCCCTTCCCACGAACCGTACCAGGGCCCGTCGCCCTTCACCAGATAGTATCGGCCTGTCCGGCCGGCGTTGTGATATGGGTCGAACATGTCAGACCAGACGTAGATGGGCTTCGCGGGGTCGGCCCGGCGGAGGATCTGGGTGCACCGTTTGACGTTGTCGGCCAGGATTTGGCCGGGCGTCATCTTCCGCTCGGCGCACGACGCGTCGTAGCCCTGGACGCGGATCTCGTCGTGCTGCATGAAGTATCCGTCCGGCGCGAGGTTCCTGCGGACTTGGTCCACTTGCCAGGTGAGGATTTCGTAAACCTTCGGCTCGCTCATGCAGCAGGCGACCTGCCCGCCGTAAATAAGGGCCGTGTGGTAGTAACTCGCGAGGACCCTCTGGCCGTCGTGCAGTCGGCTCCCGGCCGGGACGGTCATCACGGGCGGTTCGTGCCAGACGGTGAAATTGCCGGGGTAGGGGACCGTGCCGAGGCCCGGGTCAACCGCGCTGGCGAAATCCTTGCCCTCGACATAAAGGGTTTTCCCGTCCTCGCTGGTCATTTTGAGCGGCGCGCCCGGTCGGCGAACGAGGTTCACGAGGCCGCCCGGTTCCAGGCGGACGTCGTCCCACCAGATTTTTCCGCCCTTGCCGCCCCAGACGCCCAGGTACAGGTTCACCTCCGAGAACTCCAGGCTGTTGAAGGTGATGTCCACGCACTTCCAATCTCGCGTCTTCGCGAGGCCGAGGTCCACGTGGTTGAGCGCCGTGCCTCCTTCGCCGAGGACGGCGATGCGGACCTCGCCCGCCGCCTCGAAGTTCTCCGTCTTGACGAACGCCGAGACGTGGTAATAGCGGAACGGGTGGACCTTGAGGGTTTGGCACGCGCGGCCGTTGCCATGCTCGGGGTTGTGCAGGCCGATGTCCTGGAGGCGGAGCGAGGCCTGGCCGTCGTGTTTCACCTGCGTGTCGATGAACGTGATCTGGCCGGGCAGGTCCACGAAGCGCCAGCCGGTGGGCATGTCGCCCTTGTGCTCCTCGAAACCGCCGTTGGCCAGCGCGGCCGAATCGTCCGCCGCAATGACCTTCCCGGCCCGGACCACGAACGGCGCCTCGACGACGGGGAGTCCTTCAGCGAGGTTCGGGTCGCGCGACAATAGGTCGTTCGAGTAGCCCATCGGACAGACGCACGCGATGCAGTCGAGGCGGGCGGCGCGGCAGGCGTCGCGGACCTTGCGGACGTTCTCGAGGTACTTGGGCGGCAACTGGTCCCACCGCATGAACTTCGAATCCGTCAGGACCACGCCGGTGTAGCCGGCCTTGGCGGACCGCTCGAGGAGCGCCAGGGCCTTTTCGACGTTCGCGTCCACCAGGAGATTGGTCTGGAGATACACCCAGCGGTGCGGCAGCGCCGGTTGGGTGCCGCTGGCGCGGGATCCGAGCGCGAGCGCCAGAACGCCGACGAGGAGGATGGCCCGGCGTTTCACGATAGGGCCTCTTTGGCCGCTTGGCCGGAGACGACGGCCCCGCCGCTTCGGAGCCGCAGCGGCGAGGCGGGGGCCGGGCATCGGGCCCGTTACTTGTCGTCGGGCTTTTTCTCCCGGGCCTCTTCCTTCAGGACGGCCTTGCGCGAAAGTTTGATGCGGCCCGAGTCGTCCACGTTGATGACCTTGACGCGGACCGTGTCGCCGATCTTGACGACGTCCTCGACCTTCTCGACGTAGCCGTCCGAGAGTTCCGAGATGTGGCACATGCCGTCGGTTCCCGGCATGACCTCGACGAACGCGCCGAACGGCTTGATGGTGACGACCTTGCCGGTGTAGATGTGTCCGACCTTGACCTCGGCGGTGAGGGCTTCGACGGCCTCGCGCGCCCGTTCGGCGGCGGCGGCGTCCACGCTGGAGATCGTGACCGTTCCGTCGTCCTCGATCTCGATGCGGGCACCGGTGTCGGCCTCCAGGCCCTTGATCGTCTTGCCGCCCGGGCCGATCACTTTCCCGATCTTGTCCGGGTTGATCTTCACCTGGATGAGCCGCGGCGCGTGCTTGCTGATCTCCGCCCGCGGCGCCTGGATCGTCTCCAGCATCTTCCGCAGGATTTCGAGGCGCACCTCCCGCGCCTTCTGGAGGGCCTTGCGGCACGTCTCCAGGGTGATGGCCTGGACCTTCAGGTCCAACTGGATGCCCGTCACGCCGTGCTGCGTCCCCGCGACTTTGAAGTCCATGTCGCCGACGTGGTCCTCCTCGCCCTGGATGTCGACGAGGAAGAGTTCCTTGTCGCCCTCGTGGACGCGGCCGATGGAGACGCCCGCGACCGGCTGCTTGATGGGCACGCCCGCGTCCATCAGGCTGAGCGTCGCCCCGCACACCGACGCCATGCTCGACGAACCGTTCGATTCCATGATGTCCGAAACGATGCGGATCGTGTAAGGAAACTCCTCGGCCAAGGGCATGACCGGCGCGATGCTCTTCTCCGCGAGGGCTCCGTGGCCGATGTCCCGCCGCCGCGGGCCTCGCATCATCTTCGCCTCGCCCACGGAGAACGGCGGGAAGTTGTAATGCAGCATGAAGGGCTTCCGGTATTCCTCCAGCAGGCCGTCGATGATCTGCTGGTCTTCGGTCGTGCCGAGCGTCGTCACGACCATCGCCTGCGTCTCGCCCCGCGTGAAGAGCGCCGACCCGTGGGTCCGCGGCAGGACGCCGACCTCGCACGTGACCGGCCGAAGGTCGTCGAGTTTTCGCCCGTCCGTCCGCCGGCCTTCCATGAGCATCCGGTGAACCAGGCGGTCCTCAACCTGGGTCCAGGCCCGTTTGAAGTCCGGCGCGGTCCATTCCGACGCTTCGGGGTCGACGCCAAGGAGCGCTTCGCGGGCGCGTTCGGCCACGTCGTTCGTCGCCTGCTGGCGGGCGATCTTTCCGGGGATGCGCTTGGCGGCCTGGAGGTCCTTGAGGAACCTTTCTTCGATTTCCGCCACGAGGGCCGACACATCCCGCGGTTTCTCCCAATCCGCCTTCTCAACGCCGAACTCCTGGATGAGTTCCCGCTGCATCTCGAGGATCGTCCGGATGCTTTCCTGGGCGAAGGCCACCGCCTCGACGATTCTTTCCTCCGGGATCTCGGCCCCTTCGAACTCCATCATGTTGATCCTGTCGTCGCAGCCGGCCATGATGAGTTCCATGGTCGCTTTTTCGCGCTGCGTGTGCGTCGGGTTCAGAACGAACTCGCCGTCCACCAGCGCCACGCGCGCCGCGCCCAGCAAGCCTTCCCACGGGATCGGCGACAAGGCCAGCGACGCACTCGCCCCGATCATCGCCAGGAGGTCCGGATCGTTCTCCTGGTCCGCCGACAGCACCAGCGCCACCACCTGCACCTCGTCGTTGTATCCGTCGGGGAAAAGCGGCCGGATGGGCCGATCGATCATCCGGCACGTGAGGGTTTCCTTGGTGGAGGGGCGTCCCTCGCGCTTGAAGAATCCGCCGGGAATCTTCCCGGCCGCATACGTGTACTCCCGGTACTCCACTGTCAGGGGGAAGAAATCGATGCCTTCCCGCGGCGCCGCCGACGTCGCCGTCACCAGCACCACCGTGTCCCCGTAACGCACCAGCGCGCTGCCGCCCGCCTGCTTGGCGATCCGACCTGTCTCGATGCTGAGCGTCCGTCCTGCGATCTCGCGTTCCGTCCTCACCATAGCCATTGTCCGTTCCAACCTTTCTTTTCGTTCGCTCCGTGCTTTCCGTTCCGGCCGACCCTTGCGGTGTGTTCCTCTCCGAGGTTCCTGCCGACGCCTGCAACGACCGTATAAAGACACCGGGCGGGGCGCGATAAGAAGGTTCGCGCGCCCCCGTTTCTACCGGCGAATGCCGAGCCGCTCGATGACCGTCTGGTAGCGCTGGCGGTCGTGCCGCAGAAGGTACTTCAACAGACTGGCACGCCGGCCCACCATCTTCAAGAGACCCCGGCGGGACGAATGGTCCTTGCGGTGGGTCTTGAGGTGATCGGTCAGGTGGCGGATACGTTCCGTCAGGAGGGCGACCTGGACTTCCGGCGACCCTGTGTCGCCTTCGTGAACCCGGTAGTTCTGAATCAGATCCTGTTTCACCTGCGTCGTCATAACGCCTGCTCCTTACGACACGTGGGCAACGGGAGGCGACCGCTCCCGCGCCTGTTCGGTTGTCCGGGGCTCTTGCCCCTTCCCTCTAGCGGTCGCTTGTGCCTGCCACTTTACACAAACCGCCCCGCCAATGCAAGAGGGTGTGGCAAGATTTTGTGTGGCAGGATTTTCAGGCATCTGACGAAGGCGCAACAGGTGGTTCGTGTGGCACGGCCAGTCCTGCCCGGCCGTGCGGACCTGGAAAAATGACCCCTTGGGTCATTCTTTTCGCTGCGCCGCCCCAAATCTGAGAACGGGGATCCGCCTTTGCCGTGCGGGTCCGTTCCGCGACCACCACGTCTGCTGCGTGCCTGCTTTTGCCCCCCAACCGCCGGCCGCTTGCCTTCCGTGGCAACTCCTGCTATAGTCAGGCGAGAGGGCGGACCGTGCGCTGCGGGGGGGACAGTCTGTGCCTGGGCGCCGCACAAGCGGGGGTGGTTTCGATGGGAGGTGCGCTCGTGAGAATTGAGGTCGAACGTGAGGAAGACGGCCGTTGGATCGCCGAGGTGCCGGAACTTCCGGGGGTGATGGTGTATGCCAAGACGCAGGCCCAGGCCTTGGCCAAGGTCGAGGCGCTGGCGCTGCGCGTCATCGCGGACCGCCTCGACCATGGAGAGAGTATTCCCGAACTGCGTGAACTCTTCGGGGTGTCGGCATGAGGCCGTGGCCCTCGGCCAAGGCGAAACGGGTGCTCGCCGCCCTCCTTCGCATCGGCTGGGCGATCAAGCGCGAGAGCGGCGGTTCCCATCGCGTCTTGAGTCGGCCCGGATGGCCGGACTTCGTCTTTGCCTTCCACGATCGCGAGGAAATTGGTCCTCGCATGCTCGCCCGGATTGCCAAGCGCACCGGCCTGCGCCCGGAGGACCTATAAAATAGCGCGGCGGGTGCGGCCTGCCCGCCGTAGCCTCGGCGAAGGCGGGAGACCCGCCGCGCGAGAACCGTTGTGGTACTATTTCCGCCGCCTTCTCAGCATCAACCCCCCTATCCCAACGGCCAGCAAGGACAGCGTCGCGGGTTCGGGGACAACCGTGACTGTCAAGTTCACGCCCACAAAATCGCCTGCGTTTGGATACTCGCTCACGAACTCCAACTTGAGGACATCGCCGGAGCGTATCACCAAGTTCGTTATGGCCGTCGGGCCATTACTTCCGTCCGAGAAGTAGAAAGGGTTTGCCCGGTCATAGGGGTCGCCGCTAAATATCTCTCCAGAAGTCAATAATATCTCGTTGAGGTACAGAGCCCAGGTCTCAGCGCGCCCAATATCTCTGGCGATCCAGACAAATCCGCTTACATCTGCCGTGCCGTCAAGTGGACTTCTCCAGGTCAGGTTAGCCGTACCGTTCCCTACACCATTGGCGTAGTCGTGAGTATGAACGACTATATCACCGATCTGCCAGTCCAAGTCCAGGCCTGGCTCCACGCCTGTCGCCTTAAACCAGGCAGGTAGGCGATCCGTGCCGGTTTCAGAGTCCGCCCACGCGGGCTGCTGATAAGACAGACTTTGTTCCCAGGCATTTACGTGGTTGGACAGGACGTTATTCCCTTCGTTGTAAGACCAAGGCCCATTGGGATTTGTGGTATCGCTCCAATTCGCATTTAGGTCGAAGACGGCAGCCTCAGCACGTGGACAACACAAGGCCATAGCGAGGACCATCGTGAGTGTCACTCCCATTACGGTAGTCGGAATTTTCCGTCGTCGGACGGCGCACGATGGGAACTTTCTCCGCCTGCGAACCAGCGCCAACCCGCCCACGGCCAACAGCGCCATCGTGGCCGGTTCGGGCACCTGCATCAGGAACAAGCGGCCGTAGGCGTCGAATCCGCCGGCGCCGTCCGAGTCATAAGACCCGATCCCAACGATCCAGCCGGTGTCGCTGATGGCGCTGGCCTTCTTGAGCATCCAGCCGCTCGCCGGGTCAATCAGCATATTCAGGTCCACCGCCGCACCGTCCAGTCCCCAATACACCGCCTTATCGCCCAGGTACGTGCCCAAGACGTCGTACTTCTCGGCCTGCCCCACGGCCGCGCCGGCGGCGTTGATAGCGTAGGCCTGGGCAGAGGTCACGCCCGAGGCGTTTGTCCCCAGGTTTCCAAGTTCCGTGGCGGCCGTGCCCGAGGCATCCCAGCGGACGGCGCGGACGCCCTTGGAGGCGCCGGCATCGTACTTGTAAGCCCACCCCACGGCCGTGCCGGCGGCGTTGATAGCGTAGGCCTGGGCATCGGTCGAGCCAGTGGCGTCCGTCCCGAGGATCCCGAGTTCCGTGGCGGCCGTGCCCGAGGCGTCCCACCGGACGGCGCGCCAGCCCTTGTAGGCGCTGGCGTCAAACTTCCAGGCGGATCCCACGGCCGTGCCAGCGTCGTTGACGGCGACGGCGGAGCACTGGGTCACGCCCGATGTGTCCTTCCCCAGATTCCCGAGTTCCATGGCGACTGTACCCGAGGCGTCCCACCGAACGGCGCGGGCGCCCTGCTTGTTGGCGAGTCCCATGGCCGTACCGGCGTCGTTAACAGCATAGGCGTAGGCATCGGTTTTGCCCGAGGTGGTCGTCCCCAGGTTCCCGAGTTCTGTGGCCGTGCCCGAGGCATCCCACCGGACGGCGCGGTGGCCCTTGTCGGCGCCAGCGTCGTACTTTATGGCCACTCCCACGGCCGTGCCGGCGTCGTTGACGGCGCAGGCGCCAACATAGGTCACGCCCGAGGCATCGGTCCCCAGGTGCCCGAGTTCGGTGGCGGCCGTGCCCGAAGCGTCCCACCGGACGGCGCGGATGCCCTTGTCGGCACCGGCGTCGTACTTGTAGGTATCCCCCACGGCCGTGCCGGAGGCGTTGATGGCGCGGGCATGGGCATAGGTCACGCCTGTGGCGCTCATCCCTAGGTTCCCAAGTTCCGTGGCGGCCGCGCCCGATGAGTCCCACCGGACGGCGCGGGCGCCCTTGTAGGCGCCGGCGTCATACTTCTCAGCGTATCCAACGGCCGTGCCGGCGTCGTTGACCATGCTACCGGGAAGTACGTTTATGCCACTGAACCGATACCCCGTCTGCGTGGAAGCGTCGTACGTCGGCCCGCCGTAGACGGTGATGTAGGCCCCGCGAGCCGGCCCGGCCGCCAGCAGGACCATCGCCGCCACAACCGCCATCCTCTTCACATCTCTTGCGCTAATCATTGCCAATCTCCTTCATGCCGTGCGATCCCAAGGAAAATGGGGAAACCGGCCCACGCCGATCTCCCCCGGCTACGTCCGAACTCACTACCTGTTCCCCGCTCACCTCCTTGGCGGAAGGCAAACACGCCAATGATCACATCTTCCGGCGCACCCGCCTGGCTATCATCGCCGGCCCGAAAACGAGAAGGGCCGGCGCTCCGGTTTTCGCCGGAGACCGGCCCTTGGGCGCGCGCTTACCAGTTTCGGTGCGCTGACGGTCCCGCAATCAAAATAGGCCGGCCTCCGTTTCCGGAGTCCAGCCCCGCAGCATTACTTCCGTCTTGGTACGTCCCCTCGCTTGCCGATAATAATACCACAAAACCTGTCGAAAGCAAGGGGAAAATGGCGATGCGGCGATTCCGTAGGCCATCCTTTCCCTGGGTTTAGTTGGCTATTGCGACCTCGGCGGGAGAAAATTACCCCTGGGGTCCTTTTCCGGGGCCGCCGCGGCCACGACGCAACCGCAGGCCGGAGCCTTGGCCCCGGCCGCGGCCGCTCCCAGGCGCGGCGTCGGCCTGGAACCGCTCGACCCGGATGCCGCTCGCCCCGTCCACCGGGCAGACGTTCTCGCACACGCCGCACCCGATGCACCGGCACGGCAGAAGATAGGGCAGGGCGAGGAGGCGCATCTTCGGCGGCATCGCGTCCAGTTCCTCTTCCTCGGCGGGCGTCAGGCCTTCCGCCGTCGCCCCGCGGGCTATGGCGGACAGGTCCTCGCCGCGCTTCGCCTCCAGTTGCTCGTACCGGTTGCGCCTGTCGTCGGGCATCTTGAGCCACTCGTTGTTCGCGACCTCGGCCGTCTGGTGCGAGATGGCTCTCGGCGTGACGGGGCACTGTTCCTCGCAGACGAGGCACTCTTCGCCGCGCGCCCAGGGCAGGCAGCGGTTGTGGTCGAAGACGGCGGTGCCGATCCGCCACTCGTTCTTCTCGGCCCGCGCGAGGGGAGCGATCGCCCCCGTCGGGCAGACCGTCGCACAGAGGTTCGCCGGTCGGTCCTCGCCCGCCCTGTAGTAGAGAATATCTCTCACTACAGGGCCCGCTTTCCCGGCCTGGGCGTTGCACGTGTAGTCGCAATAGCCGATGTTGAAGACGAACGTGGGCGTCCAGAGGCCCGCGATACCGTTTTCGATCCCCGAGGGGTGCAAGGCATTCGTCGGGCAGACGCGCATGCACGCGCCGCAGCGGACGCAGGCGGCCTGGAAATCGCCGTCCGGCTTTATCGCACCCGGCGGCCGGAGCATCGGGTTCGACTCTTCCTTTTCGCGCGAACGCCGGTCGAGGAGAAGCGCCGGTCCAAGAACCGCGCCGACCGCCGCCGACCCAAGAAACGCCCGCCGGCTCGGACAGACGCCCGCGGCAGGTCGGACCGGCGCCGGCCGGCCGGCGCCGATGTGAATCGCGCCGACGGGACACATGCTGCGCTCGCATGCATAGCAAAGGATGCATTCCTGGACGATGCCGCGGTACTCCGTCCCTTCCTCGCCCGGCTCGAACGCACCCATCTTGCACCGCTCGCGGCACTTGTTGCACCGCACGCACGCGCTCCCGATGCGCGGGCGCAGGGGGCTCGCGGAACCCACAAGGCCCAGCAGGGCCCCCAGCGGGCAGAGGTTCCGGCACCAGAACCGTTTCTGGTAGGCCTGTACGAGAAGGACCGCCAGCAGCAGGGCGACGAACGTCCATCCCCATTGCGTCGCAGCCCACCGGCCGCCTTCCTTGAAATTGGCGTCGTCCGAAATCAGCCGGTGGGCGCGGGCCCAGTCGTATGCTCCGGCCGCGCCCGGCATCTCGGCCTTCTCAGCCGCGACGAGCGCGGTTTTCCCGGCGTCCTGGGCGATCGGCACGAGCGCCGTCCCGAACGACCGGGTCATGATGGAGATCGGGTCGAACCAGCCG
>Ga0315277_10012558_pt1 | contig 10622 bp, 6 predicted proteins | sample YL17G05_15_MG_FD_203695 | JGI IMG/M metagenome (GOLD analysis project Ga0315277, IMG submission 203695) | Sediment microbial communities from Yellowstone Lake, YNP, Wyoming, USA - YL17G05_15 | ecosystem: Environmental > Aquatic > Freshwater > Lake > Sediment | place: USA: Wyoming | collected... | reverse complement strand
CCAGCGGCCCCAGGACCTGGCAGGCCGGAAGGTGGGCACGCCAGTCACCTTCGGGGCCAGTTACATCGGCTGGCGGGCGCTGGCGACGGCAGTCGGGCTGAAAGACACAGACGTGCAACTGGAAGTCATCGGCTACACCGCGCTGGCCAACCTCACCGAGAAACGGGTGGATGCGGCCGTGATCTACGCCAACAACGAGCCGGTCCAACTCCAGCAGATGGGATATGAGACTATCCTCATGCCCGTGGCCGACTATGCCACGCTGGTCTCCAACGGGTTGATCACCAACGAGCAGACGCTCAACGAGCGCCCGGAGTTGGTGCGTGCCTTCGCCCGCGCCTTCCTGAAGGGGCTGGCCGACACGCTGGGCGACCCCGACGGCGCCTTCGACGTCTGCCGCAAGTACGTGGAGGGGCTGGACGAAAACGAGGCCGTCCAACGCGCAGTGTTGGAAGCCACCATCCTCTACTGGCAAGGGACCCCGCCGGGCTGGTCCGACGCCGCCGCCTGGCAGACTACAGAACAGGTGATGCGGCAAGCGGGGCTGTTACAGCAGCCGGTGGACGTGAGCCGGGCCTTCACCAACGACTACCTGCCGTGAAGGAGACGAGGAGACAAGGGGACAAGGAGACAGGGAGACGAGGAGACAAGGAGACAGACCGTGAAGGAGAGTGGGGTGAACGAGCCGCTCCTGGTGGTGGAGAATCTGAGGATGGACTACCGCCGGTCCACCGGCGCTCCCCTCTCCCGACAAAGAAGAAGGAATGGGAGTGAGGGTACTCCCCTCTCCCCGTCAGGGAAAGGGGCCGGGGGTGAGGGTACTCCCCTCTCCCTGGCAGGGAGAGGGGCCGGGGGTGAGGATGGATGGCTGCAGGCGCTGGACGGGATTTCGTTCCAGGTGGCCGAGGGAGAGTTCCTGTGCCTGGTGGGTCCCTCCGGCTGCGGCAAGACGACACTGTTGCGGCTGGTGGCCGGATTGGAGCGGGCCACGGGCGGCACAGTCCGCCTGGCAGGAGAGATCGTGGACCGGCCTCAGCGGGCCGTGGGCCTCGTCTTCCAGGAGCCGACGTTGATGCCCTGGCGGACGGTCGAAGCCAACGTAGCGCTCCCCCTGGAGGTGGATGGATTCCGCAGAGAGGAAGCCTGCCGGCAGGCGCGGGGGCTGATAGACCTGGTGGGACTGGCGGGCTTCGAGGACGCCTACCCCACGCAACTCTCTGGTGGCATGGCCCAACGGGTGGCGCTGGCCCGGGCGCTGGTGCACGATCCCCGGCTCCTGCTGCTGGACGAGCCCTTCGGCGCGCTCGACGCACTGACGCGAGAGCGGATGGGGCAGGAACTTTTGCGCATCTGGCAGGCCCGCTGCCAGACGGTGGTGATGGTCACACACTCCGTGCCGGAGGCGGTGCTCCTGGCCGATCGCATCCTGGTGCTCGGCCCGCGGCCCGCCTCCATCGCGGCGGAGGTGGTGGTGGACCTGCCTCGGCCGCGCACCCCCCAGGCAGCGGAGATGCCGGCCTATGGCGCGCTGGCCCGGCGCGTGCGGGAGGCACTCGACCGGGCCGGCGCATAACACAGATTCCTCGCTCCGTTCGGAATGACAACGTTTCCTGTCATTCCGAACGAAGTGAGGAATCCCGGAACGTTTCCTGTCATTCCGAACGAAGTGAGGAATCCCAGAACGTTTCCTGTCATTCCGAACGAAGTGAGGAACCCCAGCACGTTTCCTGTCATTCCGAACGAAGTGAGGAATCCCGGAACGTTTCCTGTCATTCCGAACGAAGTGAGGAATCCCGGAACGTTTCCTGTCATTCCGAACGAAGTGAGGAACCCCAGCACGTTTCCTGTCATTCCGAACGAAGTGAGGAATCCCGGAACGTTTCCTGTCATCCCGAACGACGTGGGGAATCTCGGAACGTTTCCTGTCATTCTGAACGAAGTGAGGAATCTCAGGCAGGTCGAGACTGGCCCCGCAACGGGCGCCGTGACCGGCGCCGCAGCAACAGTGGCCCGACCCGGTCAATCAGCCAACCGAAACACAACTCCACCCAGGGGACGAGCCACAAGAGACGCGGTACGTGGGCCACCCGGGCTGGCTTGTTGAGCAAGGACCAGATCCGGTCGGCCACTGCCTCTGGCCGGATGGCCAATCGCTCCGCCGGGATGCGCCCGCCGCCAGGCTGGCTGGAAGCCCGATCGTAGAACTCGGTGTCCACCGCGCCAGCCCTGACGACGCTGATGTGGACACCCGTACCCCGCAACTCGCGATACAGGGCCGTGGTGAAGGCATCCACGAACGACTTGGTTGCCCCGTACAGCGCCACCCCCTGGCTGGGCAGACTGCCGACGATGGACCCGATGTTGACGATGTGCCCGCTGTGGCGGGTCTTCATATCTTGCAACAACAGCAGGGTGAGCCGCACTACCGCCGAGACGTTGACCTGCAACATCTGCCAGGCCAGCGTCCACGGCATCTCTGTGCCAAAGCCATACCAGCCGAAACCGGCGCTATTCACCAGCACATCTACCGTCTCGTAGGCGGCGCGCACCTCCTCCACCACCCGCAAGCGCTCGTTCTCGTCGGTGATGTCGGCGGTGATCACCAGTGCTTCTCCGCCAGCCTCGCGGATGTGAGCCGCCAGGCTTTCCAGTCGCTCCTGGCGCCGGGCGACCAGCACGACTTTGAGTCCTTCCTGCGCCAACCTTCTGGCCGTCTCGGCACCGATGCCACTGGACGCCCCGGTGATGACGGCCACCTTCCCCCGCCATTCTGCGCCCACCCTGTCCAGCCTGTCATTCCGAACGAAGTGAGGAATCTCGCGCTCTTCATAGTAGGGAGATCTCTTCAGCAGCCAGGGGCGGACGAGGGGGCGAAAGATCCGTGCCAGGTGTCGCCGGTACCCCAGCAGCCCGGCCATGTCCTGGACATAATCCCCCAGGTCGCGCTGCTGGTACTGGAGTAGCCGCTGGCTTTCGGCCGTGTCCAGCCAATCGGTACAGAAGGGAGTCGAGCCAAAGGCCTCTTCCGGCAGCGCCCCCACCCCTATGCCGTCCAGGATGCGCTCCACGATCTCGCGATAGGTGTACTGGCAGCGGGGGCCACCTCCGATCAACAAGGTTTTACCCCATACGTCCTGGCTGCTCACGGCATTGGCGATCGCCAACCCCACGTCCCGCGTGTGCACGAATTCCATGCGGTTGTCCAGCGGGACGTCGAACATGCCCCGATCCAACTTGATGGCCAGGGGCAGCACCGCGCCAAACCTGAGGATCGTCCACTCCAGCCCGGACGCCTTGATCATGCGCTCGCAGGCGATCTTGTGATGGGCGTAATGCTCGATGGGTTGGACGGGGTCTGAAGCGGTCCTGGGTGGCTGCAGATCCTGCGTCCTGCCGTAGACGTGCAACGACGAAGCGAAGATAATGCGGGCGGGTACGTCCGTGCGCACGGGTACGTCCGTGGGCGGGCGAGGCAGCGCTACGGACGTACCCGTCCGCTTCATCGCCCGCAGGAGATTGCGCGTCCCTCCCACGTTGACCTTCCGCGCCCAGTCTGGGCGGGCCTCGGACTCGATGCCGGTGGCCGACAGTTTGGGGATGATGAATGCCAGGTGTACCACGACCTCCTGATCGCGCACCGCCGCCGCGACGTCCTCCGGACGACGCAAATCCCCCCACACCACCTCGATCTGCCCCTTGAACCTGCGGGCTGCCTTTTCGTTCGCCTTCGTCCTGAGGTCAAAACAGCGCACCCGGTGGCCCTGCTTGAGCAGTTCCCCCAGAGCGCTCATGCCGACGTTTCCAAACGCACCGGTCAATAACACGTTCATGGTTCGTTTTCCTCCATCACCATAGAATTTTCTACTCCTCCCTCTTCTCCAAACCTTCCAGCAGCATCTGCAAACCGCCCGCGGCCACCTGCCCCCAGTTGGCGCCGCTGGGGTCCAGCAATCCTTGCAACACCAGGCCGACGGCCAGCGACACGACGACGTGAGCCGCCACCTCAGGGTCAACGGCTCGCAGCGTACCCTCGGCGATGCCTGCCTCGACCATGTCGCGCAAGAGGTCCCGGTATCTTTTGTAGGGCGCGATGGTCGCCTGCCAGACCACTGGCTCGCGCGCCGCCTGGCTCCAGAACTCCAGGAAAAACGGAAGCCTCTCGCTCCCCGCTTGAAAGATCGCCTGGAGCATGCCCGCCATCTGCATGAGACCGTCCGGGACCGTGCGCGCGCCAGTACGGGCTGCCGCCAGCCGCGAATCCAGTTCTGACAACCAGTGATCCAGCAACTCCATGAAGAGCGCCTGTTTACTGGGAAAGTGGTGGTAGAAGGCCCCTTTGCTCACGCCAGCACAGGCACAGATCTCCGCTACACCAGTGGCGTCATAGCCGTGGCGGGCAAAGCACTCCACCGCCGCCTCCAGGATCCGCGCATGGGTCTCCTCTCCGTGCCGCTTCGACGTCATCTTCACCTCCCCAGGATACCGACCGGTCGGTATGATTGTACCACGAAGCGTGGTAATGTCAAGCACAACCACCTTCCCGAAAGCTGTGGCGCCGTTGGGTTTCGCGGCACACTTTAGAGCTTTCGGGAAGGTGGCCGTCGCGCGGCGCTTCCCCATTTTGACCAACTGGGGTAGAATCGGCATCGGGCAGCATTGGGCATAAGGAGAGAGAAAGGGGAAGCATGCGCAAGATATGGATACTTGGCGTCACGCTGGCGCTGGGCCTGGCGTTGGCCGGGCCGGCCTTCGCCCAAGGGCCCATCGTCCACACCGTGCAACCAGGGGAGAACCTGTTCCGCATCGCCCTGCACTACGGCCTGACGGCGGACGCCCTGGCGGCGGCCAACGGCCTGGGCAACGCGAGCCTCATCTACGTCGGGCAGCGGCTGACGATCCCAGGCGGCGGCAGCACCGCCAGCCCTGCCGCGCCTGCGGGGGGTACGGGTGTAGGCACCCGCCACGTCGTACAGACCGGGGAGAACCTGTTCCGCATCGCGTTACGCTACGGGATGACCACGCAGGCCCTGGCGGCCGCCAATGGCATCGTCAACGCCGACCGCGTGTACGTGGGGCAGCAACTGGTGATTCCGGGTCAAACGAACGCAGCTCCTCCACCGGCGGCCCCTGCCCCATCCGGCCAGACCTACGTCGTGCAGAGCGGCGACATGCTCTCCGCCATCGCCCTGCGCTACGGCGTTTCCACCTGGGCGCTGGCGCAAGTGAACAACATCCGCAACCCCTCAATGATCTACGCCGGGCAGGTGCTCAAGATCCCCAGCGGCAGCAGCGCCGCCGCCCCGCCCGCTCCATCCTCCCCGCCACCGGCGCCATCTGCACCGACCGGCGGCCGCTGGATTGACGTGAACCTCAGTACCCAACAGGTCACCGCCTACGAGGGGAGTACACCCGTGCGCAGCACCCTCGCCTCGACCGGCCTCCCGTACACGCCCACGCCCACCGGCCAATACCAGATCTACTCCAAGTATTTCTCCGGCGACATGGCCGGCCCCGGCTATTATCTGACCGGCGTACCGTACATCATGAACTTTTACCGGGGCTACAGCCTACACGGCACCTACTGGCACTCGAACTTTGGCCAGCCCATGAGCCACGGCTGCATCAACCTGCCCACGCCAGAAGCCCAGTGGCTCTACAGTTGGACCGCCGTCGGCACCCCGGTCCACATTCACTACTGACCCGAATCTACCGTATCCGCTCCCAACTCGGGCGGGGCGGCTATCACGCCCAGGCTGTCACCACCTACGCCTGCCAGGGCCGCCCCATACCCTGTTCCCCATACAGTAAAGTCATCATAACGCAGCCAGACCGGTGACTCTGGCCCGCTGCTGGCATAGATCCCCACACGACGCGCGCCGGTGTAGGTGCTGTCGCTGTAACTGGCCAGGTAATGATCGTTGACATAGAGTTGTATCTGCGAGCCCTGGCGTGTCACTTTCAGCCGATTATGCTCCTCGTCGAAGTTGACGTAAGAGGAATCGGTGTATGGGATGAGTGTCACCCATCTATCCCTGTCACGGCGCTGAAGGGAATACTTCCGCAGAAATGGCTGGACAATGAAAGCATAGAACTCGCCAACGCTGCCGTCGAGGCCAAACACGAGGCCGTAGACGCTGTTACCTCCAGTGCAGCGCCATGCCTCCACCTCAACCGTGCAGTCGGCACACGTAAGGGATGTCGGCGAGACCCAGACGAACAAGTTGTCCTGCTTGATCTGGACGCGATAGTTGCCGCTATCATAGTCAGTGGCGACGTTGCTGTAGTCAACGACCGGCCAGCCGCTGTCGGGATCGCTGAAATCGTCGAAGTAGAGCGGAACCGGCTCCGACCTGAGGTCTCGGAGGATGAGAGGCAGGTGAACTCTCACAACATCGACGACGCTCAGGCGAAGGTCGGACACAGCCATCTGGGAAGGATCAGCGGTGGACTGAGCGGTGAAAGTGATCTCATTGTGAAGCCCCACAGCATCGAGGGGAACAGCCGCCGTCGCGACGGCTACCCCGTCCGCCATCGACTCCAGGGACAGCGATCCGGGCGACAGTTGCCATGACCAGCCCTCCGTATCGCTAACCGCCAACTGAAAGACGTCAGCGTCCCCTCCAGCATTGGTGAGCGTCAGGCTGATGACCGCAGACGCACCGACGAACACCGTCGCTTCTCCCTGGGCATGCAAGAACCCCTGGTGGATGACCCTGGGCGGTGCCACCTGGGCGGGGGGATTGGTCAGGTCGGCCACTGAGACGCCGGGGTCGAGCCGGATCTGGCCGGGATCGGCATATAGAAAGATGCCCTGGCCGGCACTGAGGACGTTCTCGCCTATGCCATGCCCCCGCAAGTCGATCTGCCCACCGTTGCCCACCGCGACTGTGATACACTCGGTGGCAGTGATCGCGCCGGATGCTACCTGCGACAAGTCAATCCCCCAGCCTTGACCGCCGTAGATCCACACGTTGCGCGCGCTCTCCCGGGCAGTGTTGGTGTAGATTATGGTGGGCGGGTGGTTGAACCAGTCGCCCGAGAACCCATTCCCACCACACGGACTTCCATCCATCCACACCAGTCTGCCCATGCCACCGAGTCCCGCCTCCAAAATGCCCGCTATTTCCATCAGGAAGCTGGTGAGCTTGAGCAGACTACCGCCGTTGCCACCGCACACACAACAATCTGTGCACTCTCCTGCCCTGCCTGACAAATTGCCCCCATTTCCCCCGGCCACGTAGGCTCCCTGATTCACGTTCAGTACTGCCCCTGTACCGCACGGAACGTGCAATTTAACACGGCCACCGGGACCGGTATGGCCAGGGTGAGGTCCTTGAACATCCCCACCATGGCCGCCGCGCACTGTGCCACTCACTGTCAGTTGACGCGTACCTCCATAGGAGAACATTGCGCCACTACCCAGGAACACCGGGCCGCCACCGCCGCCGTCCTGCCAATGTGTTGGTTTGCCGGAGGCATCCCTGGGGCTGGCGAAATCAGGATTGGTGTGGCCTCCCTGTCCCCCCCGCACGATGCCAGTGCCGCCGACCGTGACATACTCACCGACCACGGTTACGCTGCCCCCACTGCCAGCATGATCCCTCCAGTACCTACCCAGGTCACCTCCCCGACCACCCTCCACCAGGCCATCGACAACGACGTTCTTGGCCAGCAGCTTGACCGGACCACCGTCCTCAGCCCATGCAGGTTGATTGTCCAACACACCGGCACCCATGCCGCCCATGACCGTGCCCTTGTCTCTGATGGTGATGGTGCCATTGGGCCAGGCGCCCAAGTCAACCGCGCAACCTGTTTTCAAATAGCCATCTTGTCCGGCCTGGATCAGGCCATCGATCCCGACCGTGATCCCCCGCGGCGCCTCCACGGGCACGTGACAGCTACCATCCAGCGTCCCATTTACCATCAGTTGGCGGACAACTTTCCGCTGCCCATCTGTGATTGTCACGTGTCCCCCTTTCTGGATCCATACCCGGTCCCGGCTGCCAGGTACCCCACGTGGGACCCAAGTACGGGCCTGCTGCCATGGCAACCCACCACCGACCTGCACTGAGAGCGCACCCTGCGCCACTATGCGCGGCCAGAAAAAATCGGGGTAGCGGTCGTTCGAGGCAGGGTTGTTGCTGACGTTTGTCGCTGCACCACCACCGGCCGGCATCAGGAAGACCTCCTCGTCACCCGTGCGGTTGGACGAGAAGGCGATCCGTTGGCTGTCGGGCGACCAAGCTGGCCCCCAGTCGTTCGCCGGGTTGTTGGTGAGGTTCACCGGAGCGCCGCCGGCCACGGGTTGCACCCAGATCTCACCATCGCCCGTCCGCCAGGACGAGAAGGCGATCTGTTGTCCGTTGGGCGACCAGGCGGGATACCAGTCGTTTGCCAGGTTGTTGGTGAGATTTGTCAGACCTGTGCCATCGGCGTTCATGATCCATATATCGTCGTTGCCGCTGCGGTTCGAGATGAAGGCGATTTTCTTGCCATCCGGGGAGTACGCCGGGCACGAATCCTCACTATCGTCGTAGGTCAGTCGAGTCACGTTGCTGCCGTCGTCGTCCATGGCATAGATCTCTTTGTTGCCATCGCGGTCGGAGGTGAAGACGAGACTACTTCCGCCGGGAGACCAGGATGGATAGAAATCATTGTATTGGTTGTGCGTCAACCGTTGCTCGTCCGTCCCATCAAAGTCCACCACATAGATCTCCTCGTTGCCATCGCGGTCGGAGACGAACGCTGCCCGCCCACCACCCGGCGCTGCCCGCGACGTAAAGTCATCGGCCGGGTTCGACGTCAGAGGAGTAGTCACGGCCCCCTCCCACTGGTAATCGTAGATGTCCCAGTTTCCCCCTGCATCCGACATGAACACCAGTTCCATGTAGGGCGGCACTTCTTCCACTGCTGAAACCTGCTCTGCAGGCACTGGGGCCTCGCCGGTGGGGGTGGACCGCACCTGGTACCCGCCCGAACCATCGTGCACGACGCCTCCTCGGCCCTGGGCTGTTACCAGGATCGAGGACGCAGGACCTATCACAGCCAGGCCCAGCGCCAGAACGATGTTTAGCAATACCGTAAACCGTTTCATGGTCCTCCTCCTTCTTTGTGCGACACACACAACATAACGCCCGCTGCACCTCGACGGTGAGCGGGCGTTATGATAGCCGAGCGTTTACCGCCAGGGCGCTCCTACTCTCGTAACGGAACCTTGGGCTTCAGCAGGCGGCGATGAGTGTCTCCTTGGCTGACGAATTTATTATAGCACACCGCAGGGCAAAAGTCAATCTTTCGGCACGTGACACGTGAAGCGTGAAACGTGAGGCATGTTGAATGCGCTCACGCATCACTTTGTCGTCTCGACTCGTTGCCAGAGGCGATCAAGAGGCCGGCGCAGCACCCGCACGTTGACGAACACCAGCAGCCACAGGTGCAGCCGGGCGGCGAAGAGGAGCAACGTCCAGAGGAACTCGCGCACGTTGCGGGGGTAACACAGTGCCAGCCGTGTGCCGGCCAGCATCTCCAGCCAGGCCGAGCGCGTGCGCAGCGGCGACTTGCGCACGTAATCCTGGGCGTGGCCGCCCGCGGAGCGCACCTTCTGCCGCAGCCAGTCCCGGTAGGTGGCGGGGTATTTGACGAAGACGTGGGCGTCGGGCGCGTAGCGCACGCGATAGCCCTGGTGCGCGATGAGGTGAGAGACCACCGCATCCTCTGCCAGCGCTTCTTCGGGTATCCGTTCGATCAGCACCCGGCGGAAGGCGAAGAGATAGCCGGAGCAAGACAGGAACTGGCCGGCCCGGTCGCGGGCCAGCCGCATCTGGTGAATGCCTTCAATGAGCAGGTGCGACCAGTAGCCCAGCGCGGTGTCGCGCGGGCTGACGCTCAAGGGGTGCCCACTCACGGCACCTACCTGGAGGTCCTCGAACGGGGCCAGCAACGCGGCCAGCGCATCCCCGGCCACAACCACATCGCCGTCGCTGAGCACGACGATGTCTCCCCGCGCGGCTTTCAGCCCAACGTTGAGAGCGGCGGGCTTGCCGCGCTGGGGGTCGGCCACGTGGCGCACCGCCGGATGGTGGGCGGCGTAGCCATCCACCACCGCCGTCGTCGCGGGATCGGGGCAGATGGCCAGGATCTCGGCATCGGCGGGCAACTGCGAAAGAAACGCGCCAATGGCCCGTCCAACCGTCTCCGCTTCACGGAAGGCTGTGATGAGGATGCTGAGCGTACAACATCTACCTGACGTCGCGATCTGCAAATTCCCTCCCATCGCCATCGTACTTCAACGCGCTGGCGTGCGCTGATTATACCCACAGCAAGGCTTTGCGCAAACCAGGCCAGGCATCCCTGCCCACCCGGCCACCTTCCGTCTACACACGAATGAAACAATCATCTGAGCGTCAGAATCATATCGCTCCCAGAAGATTTGCCCAACAGATGCTTGACACAGGCCCTCACCCATGTTATAATGATTACAAACTAAGAGGGATTACAAATAATCTCATGGCACCTGTCAATCGTCTTTGCGCGCAATTGAGGGCCGAGGGCCGGCGAGTCACCCCTCAATGCCGGGCCATCATCGAGGTCTTGCAGGAGAATAACTCGCACCCGACCGCCGA
>Ga0315277_10012557_pt1 | contig 10622 bp, 17 predicted proteins | sample YL17G05_15_MG_FD_203695 | JGI IMG/M metagenome (GOLD analysis project Ga0315277, IMG submission 203695) | Sediment microbial communities from Yellowstone Lake, YNP, Wyoming, USA - YL17G05_15 | ecosystem: Environmental > Aquatic > Freshwater > Lake > Sediment | place: USA: Wyoming | collected... | reverse complement strand
CTTTCATTTTTTTATCACCAATATACTGAATATCGACTGAATGACATCAAATGGCCTATCAAAAAAGTCGACAGAATAGTAATATAGTTCAAATAAAATATCCTTTTGTCGAGGATATGGAAAAAATTGATTTGAAAGATAGGAGAATATTATACGAGCTTGATGTGAATAGCAGGCAATCTTTTCGAAATATTGGTAGAAAGGTTGGTCTTTCAAAAGATGTGGTGACCTGTAGAGTTAAAAAATTACAAGAGAAAGGAATCATAAAACGTTTTTTTGCCTATTATGATATACTTCATTTAGGATATAATTTTTTAAGATTTTATTTTAAGTATCAATATGTCACACCTGATATTAAAAAAGAAATTATTAATCACTTTATGAATGATGATAATGTAAATAATCTGTTTTCAACTGAAGGAAGCTATGATTTAGGTGTTTTAATGATGGTGGAAAATATTTCTGATATTTATCCACTCTGGAGAAAAACTCTTGAAAAATATGGTGATTATTTTTCAATGCAAGTTTTTTCAGCGTATATGGGTGAATCTATTTATGGTCATGGGTTTTTACTAGATGAAATTGAAAAAGTTCAGAGAACTCCTTTACGAAAGAATTTGGGGAAAGTAAAGATTGATGCTCTTGATTTAGAAATATTAAAAATATTGGTGGTTGATTGTAGAATTCCTACTGTTGAGATTGCGAAAAAACTCAATTCAAATGTGACAACTATAAATTCAAGAATTCAGAGATTAATAAAGTCAAAAGTCATACTTGGTTTTTCCGTTGAGCTTGATATGGATAAACTTGGTTATCAAACTTGGAAAGTGGATTTTTATTTAAGTGAGTATACGAAATTAAACCAAATTGTTCAATATTTGGAAAAAAATCCTCTTTTATACTGTGTAGATTATACCATTGGATATGCTGATTTGGAAATAGAAATCAACGTAAGAGATAACAGTCAATTACATGATATTATTGAAGATCTCCATTTAAAATTCCCGAAACTAATTAGGAATTATTCATTTTTTCGCGGTATAAAATTTTATAAATGGTATAGTTTATAATAAAAAAATATCATTAGAAACGAATGTTTTGTGAACATATACACGGTTTTAAGACTCATGTTTTTTGTATGGGATTCAATAACAACCCAATGATCTACATCGACAATACAATGATTGATAGATAGCTCTCATCGGGAAGAAAACATAAATTTACCAGTAAAAATTGTATTTTTCTTCAATTAAATAACCATGCTAATAATTAGCACAAACCGCTGGAGGGATTACGGAGTATGACTATGAAGCCCGTATCAAATTTCCCTTATGGTATTTTGATAATTTGTTGAACTGTTTCTAGAAATTTTTCTGATTTCTCAAGTGCGTCTTCTGCCTCGTGTTCATCTACATTGGATTTTTCTAATCCATAGAATGATTCATGGCGCTCCAGTCGATACGTATCAAGCCAATTAATTTTACCCTGCCCTAGCGTTGATGAATAGTGTTCTCTGAGGTATGCGACGACACAGGCATGGCTTTTTTCAATGACTCCATCGTGAAACAAGAGCGCACGAGCCGCTTGGAACATACTTGTGTAGGATGATACAATGGATTCTTCAAAAAAGTCGCTTTCAAAGAGATCCTGCGCCCGCTGCTTTTTTACCTCAGCCATTTCCAAAGCTTTTGTTACTTTGAGGTGATCAGGTTTTGTTCTGCGTAGTAACCGTTTCTGAAAACATTCACTAGCTTTCATCAAACCACCGGTTTCGTGCCATATAATACAATCCCATCAAGGATTACGTCAAGATAGAATGCTTTATTGGTTTTTGCTTGTTGTGACCATTGCGCTGGTGTAAAGTTTATGAGGTTCACATCGCGCTTAAGTAATTTAGAAAGCTCAGTGACAGGTGTATTTTTTGAAAGGGAAACGGTAAGGATATCTACATCACTTTCCGCATCGTTTTCGCCTTTGGCGTAACTTCCAAATAGAAGTATTGAAGTGACTGTGTTCATATGATGATTAAGGAATTCAGGTATTCCTTTTTTCTGCAGCCATGAAAGATTATATGAGATTTTGAGATACCTAACACTTGGATTTTCGATATTTGTCTTGTAAAGGATTTGATTTTTTTCCTCAGTTTTCCGTAATATTCCATCTGCGACAAACAAGGTAAGTGCTCGTTTCACAGTCATGGGATCCATTTTTAAAAGCCGGGCTAATTCACGGAGATAATAGCTATTATAAGGATTCTCTAGGAATAAATGTAAAACAGTCAGTTGTTTGATTTTTTGATACAACTGTATCATAATTTCATACATGTATTGTTGGTTTAAATACCTTTCTTCCCAACTAACAATACATCCAACAACAGAAAAAAATGGTTCAAAGTGCAACTGGCAATTCTATTTTTAAATAACAATGCTAAATGTTAACATGAAGCTGCTGGAGGGCTTTCAACCATTAACAAAAATGCCCACTTAGAGATTTAAGCACTGATTAACCTAATTGTAGGTTTAAATCTCTTTTTTTCACCACGGTGTATAGTTCGTTATCAAAACAACGTTTTTCTCCTGTAAAAAGGTAAAAATGCAGGGGACGAGATTTGAACTCGCGGACCTCTACAGGACAAGGCCCTCAACCTTGCGCCGTTGACCATGCTTGGCTACCCCTGCAAGTATTTTTTTCCAGTAAATATAGGATAACCTATATATCTTTTCGGGTGACTCTCTCAGATATCATTGAGATCCATACCACATCGTTGGCTCAGTTCCCGATGTAACTCCATCAACCGCTCCGCATGCTTTGTGTGCCCTTTCTGCAATGCTTTTTCAACTTCTTTTTCAATTGGATGTTCTCGGTCGTTATCAATAAGGTTATCCGCGTGGGCGACTATCTTTTCCTCTAATGTTATCGGCATATAATCTTTTAGAGGTAATCCTAACGTCGCTGCTTCTTCTATTGGTATTCCAGCACCTAAATGCCGCTCAATAATGTTCACGATACATAACGGTAAACCTAATTCTGTCGCAATCTTTGCTCCTTCAATCCCATGCATAATCCCCTGCGTCTTCGACCGTCCGATATCATGAAGCAATGCGCCTGCTTCAACAAGCAATATATTCGCATGGGCTTTCTTCGCTATCCTAACAGCAACCTTTCGTACAGCCTCACAATGATTAATAACATCATCAGAACATCCTGCCTCTCTCAATAATCGAAGACACTGTCCCGGATTTGGAATCGTGCTCATGGCGTTCCCTTTGAAAGAACCTTTTTACCTTTAACACAGGGAATAATTTGAATGTTTCCGTGGAAATCCTTTCTTTGCCAAGCCGCCTTTGTAATGCGGTCAAGAAACAAGGCTAACGCGGCAACCTCGGAATGCGGTTGATTCCCTACAGAGACGTTTATGTCAGCAATCTCATAAAAATATGGAGGAACTTTTTCTGCTCCAACGATAATCAGCAGATCGCGTTTAGTATCAATATGGTCAACTGCTTTTTCCAGCTCTACTCCATACATCGTAAGATGAACAATTGTACCCTTCCATGATTTGATGATTTTTTTCGGATCAAGACCGGTTTCTACCTGAAAATCACCACCAAACCGCTTGCAGACTGATTGGATGTTTTTCTTAATTTTTTCATCTTTCGTGGTAATAAATATCGTATCTGCGCCGAATGCTCTTGCAACCAATCCAACATGTGTAGTAATCCGTTTATCACGATCAATCCGATGTCCAATTCTCAGAATCGCTATCACTATTACCCAACCATTCTTTTAAATGGTAAAAGAAAAGGAGTCTTAAAAACACTCCGATATCACCAGGGTTTTCTATCGCCTAACTTTCTTCTTTAAAAGGATGAAATCAACTTTCTTGTCGGTATCACTACTCGTTTGTGTTTTGGTTCCTGAAAGCATTGTTTGTTTGCGTCCCATGTCGTCAACATTATGCTCAATCGTACCCGGACTTTCCCAGCTTGTACGTTTCAAGGGTTGTTTCTTTTCTTGAAACGTTGTCGCAGGTTGTTTTTGTTCAGAACCCTTTGAGTATAACGTTTCGTTGTATTCTTTGATTGGTACTTCTTCTGCTTCTCCTCTTGTTTCAGGGATATTCAATTTTTCCTCAGATTCTCTAATATGTTCCGTGGTCATTTCAACTTCTGTAGGTGCTTCTTCTTTTCCTTTTGACCGGTTAAATAACTTCCATTTTGCCAAAGAGAATCCCTCGGTTCTTATTTTCTCGGAGATGCTATCTTTTTAACACTTGATAAGGTTTTCCTTATTAAGAAACAATCTGGCGTGTCTGCATGAACGAAAAGCATTTATCTGGTTCCTAAATTCACACTTGTACCTTATCAGTAATAAAGGGCCAGTGGTCTAGTTGGTTATGACATCGCTCTCACACGGCGAAGGCCGCCGGTTCGAATCCGGCCTGGCCCACTCACATTTTTTTTCATCAACCTCAACGCCACACCTACATTCATGAATTTTTTGATATTTACAAAAGCGACTTGTCCAATTCATCGTTTTTTTTTCAATCATTTAAATCGATTAGCTTATTAATCACAACGCGATTCACTATTTAGGTTTCGTGGATGGGATGCAGGATGGAACAAAAACAGCTATTTCTCCAGAGATGTTAAAACCTCTTATTATCAGATCGCTTCGGAGAAGTAGCGTACGGAAAAAAATAGCGGATTACCTCTTTGAGATTAGTCCCAGTGGGAGTTATACTTCTGAGATTGCGTACAGCGTTAAAACCACGCCGACAAATGTGATTGGCGCGATCCGTGGAATGAATACTAGATATCGCGACGATGAATCCCTTATAAGTCTGAATCTTGTTGAACAAATTGAAGGGGGAAAACATCGGGATATAAAGTTATACCGGCTCACTGATTTTGGCAAAGAAATTGTTGAAGGCCTGCGTGAAAACAAGAAGCGATTCTAAGAAATTTAATACATTCCTTTCTTGTATTCTTCATGCATTGTAGTGACCTGAGTTTCTTCTACTTGCTCCATATCACCACTTTCAAATTTTACTACGAACCATCTGCTCGGACGCGGATATGTTCTGATGACGACTGCTTTTCTTGCAGGACGATTCGGAGCATCTGGATCTCTCACTAAAACCTCAATACCTATTCGTATCCCTCTTTCTTCTAACATGATTACTCCCATCTTCAGCTCTTACCCAGCAATAAAAGAGAATATAATGGGCGATATAAAGAGTTATTTCAAATCCGTGTAATCAGCTAGCATCAATTATTAATTTACTAGCATGAAGTTTAAATATAGTACATTCGATGGCAGGATACGGTGAGGGAAATATGAAGTCAAAAAGAACGTTGTTTCTGATAATGCTTTTTGTCAGCCTTAGTTTTATAATGCTTCTAGGTCCAGTATGTACCGCTCAACATGCAACTATTTCTATCAAGAATGTCAATGTCCAATTAATAGAAACACGTCCTCCTGTGGGGGAAACGACAATACGTGAATATAAAATTATTGTTATGTTACATAACACTGGTGATACTCAATCAGTGAACATTACCGTAAAATTCAAAGAGCCTCAACCTGGAATAGGTGCTAACTTCACAATGCAACCTGAGAGTTATTCTTTAATGCCAAATGAAACAAAAACCTTTGTGTTTGAGAACTGGCCGACACCGCTCTCTGGAGATATCCCTATCAATATCAGTTTTGGTCCCTCATCTCCAAACATTATAAAAACAGAGGAAAACTCTGGCTCCTATATATATACCCTGTCCATAAACGGTGATAAGAAAACAACCTCAACACCCGGTTTTGAAATCGCATGTGTCCTCGTTGCAATCCTAGTTCTTGTTATAGGTAGAAGAATAAAAAATAACTAAATATTCTCACTCTAAGTCAGTCGTAGAAAAGTCTTGATTTCGGTTATATTTCTGTGGCAGAAATGACCACGTGATCAACGAACGCTACACCTGCTCCCTCATAGGTTACTCTGTTTGCGCCAGGGGAGAAAGATTTTTCAGTGTATCCAGCTGGCATGTTATTGATCCATTTGCTGTCGTTATACAAGAATATATTATTTTTGTCGAAGAATTTCACGTCTATCTTTGCACTAATCAGTTTACCTGCGATATTATGGAACAGCCATCCAACCGTTACTGATTCAATGCCCCCTGATTTGTTGATATTTTTTTCAAAAGTCACATTGACAAACTCAACGATCGTTGAATCAAGAAAAACATTTTGAGGTCTTTGTTGTGTCTTTATACTACTTGTGTCTTGACATCCACTCAGCGTCGCACTTGCACATATAACAACCACTAACACAGCCAATAAACCTTTCTTCATATTCACTCATCCCTCCTGAGTTGCTGATAAAAAGATATGGATAATCATCATATATATGTTTCTATACAGGAGAACGAAATTTTTTCTTGTCAATGTTTTTACTCCCGCAAAAGGTTTTAATAGATACGTAGTATCATTGATGTCATCCAGTTGAGAAATAATACATAATCCAAAGAAGTGAGAAGAGGTATGCCATCACCAGAAAAATCAGATGTCATGAAAAGTGTGTTAAAAATACTGATTTCGATTTCCAGTAGAAAAATTGATCTTCCCTATGCAGTCATGACGATGGATGATCTTATCAAACGGTTAGAGACAAAATATAATTTCCTGAAACACGTTCAAATCAACGATGACGTCTATAAAGAAGAGAGAGCTGACGTTATCAGCGTGATGTCTGATATTAACGCTGTTCCACCCACTGAATTGGGAAAAGCACTTCATGCGATCATCGACTCGGTGAATCGCTCACTTGGGGAAAACGCAGGTCATTTTTTCATCAAAGAGATACGCAATACGCTCAGTGATGAGGACCTTACCGTCATAAAAAACATGGGCATTGACCTGGGCATAATGCAGTTGGAAAGCGAAATAACCAGGTTAGAACGAGATATGGCGGAACGGGAACGGAAAAAATAACACGTATTCTTTTTTTCTAAGCACTGCATAAAGAATCATTATTAGCACATATTACCCCCACAAATTGTTGTATGAGAAAACACCAGTTGACCATGTTGGCTGGCATTCCCGGTTGCTATAAAACCGGTACAGTGATGAGCTGGCGATTGTCGTAGAAATGTCTCAAGGAGCAGGATAACTGCCAATCCGTAGACTTGGATCCCCCATGAGGAGCCATTGTTCTGCGTTTTTTGCTACAAGTGCAGTTCCATTGCGGCTGATATCATTCCAATCTATTGGATTGTTATCTAAAAAGGAAGCTATGGTTTTTCCCCATGCTTCTCCAAGGATGCTGATGTTTTTTTGTCCGTATTGTTCGAAGAAGTGGATGTCGAGCCATTCGATACCTCCGTAGCCCGTGTTGATGTCTGGGGATTCATAGCTAAAGGCGGTGGCTCCAATGGTGGCGATGCTACCGCCGTTGGGTTTTCTGGTGAGTGCCCAGCTCCAACAGATAGGTGTGGGGATGCCGAAGACGAAGGGAAATTTACTCCGGAGGCTGACATTAAACATACTGTTGAAGCAGCCGCTACCGTCGATGCAAATGGGTTGTTTTTTTCCGTTAACGAGGAAGGGTATGTTACGGAGTTTTAGTCCTGAAATCCATATAGTCGCATCGTCTGGTGGGTGTGTAGCCCAGCTTTTTGGGTTGCCATGCCCGCTGAAGAAGATGAATCCACAACCGTTGTTGATGGCTTTCATGACGTTGCGTGGTCCTGAGAGGTTGCCGTCGGATGTCCAGAGTTTTTTTGGAATGAAATTGGGCATATAGTTGAGTGCCATTTGAGTGTAGACTTCACCGTCGTAGTAGGGAGTGCTTTCAGGGTAGGTGTCTCCTGCGACGACGACCATAGTGTTGAACCAGGGATCCATTTTTGTTTTAGTTTCGTAGGTGATAATTTTTCGGACGACGTCTTTGACGTCCCCTGTGTTCAGGCAAGGGAGTCTACCGACGTAGACATCAGGGTATAAATCTGGAATATCTATGGCTTTTTGTCCTTCGGGCCATTCACCGAAGATGCCGTTTTGGTTGGTGTCCCAGCTGGAAAATGATCCGTTTTCAGTGTAGAGATCAGCAAAGTAGAGGTCGGTGAGGAATTTTTTTTCTGGGTAGTTTTCGTAGGGTCGATCAAGGTAAGTGTATCGGACAGGTATCCACCAGTTATCTCTGGGTGATTGGTCCTTGCGGCCTCCGATGAGGAGTACGTAGGAAATGTCCCAATATTCTTTAGCGTTTTTTATGAAGTATTTGAGTTTTTCTGCTTGGTCACGTCCTTCCCAATACATTTGGTGGTAGACTTCTTCGATGTCGACAAGGATGGTTTTGATACCGATTTTGTCTTTATGGCGCACGAGGGGATCGAGATATCTGATGAAGCGTTTTGGGGCGACTATTAACAGGTTATATGATGCATTGGAGAAGAAGGATGTTTGTTCTGGTTTTATTGTGTCGTTTGGTATGGCTTGGAGAGGATTTGTATAAAATATGGGGATAACAAGAATAAAGATTAGGAGGTAACCCATTTGTATTTTTTTGTATGTGGAGCTCATGTCTTATCTATTCATTATATATTTCCTTGCATAAATATATTTTGTTATAGTATAATGATTGCTTGTAACCTTAACGTTGGTATCTCTTCCCCTGCATTTTTTATTCTGACAAAGACAATATTCAAGGGTTCTTGTTTTATTATAGGGGCAGACTGGCCTTTGATATTACTTAAATCTATCTTCTCTGCACCTAAATTCCATATTCTGCACCCAAATTAATTGTTTTTACCTACTATGGGTGCAAAGCCTTGATAATTTTTCAACTCTAACACAGAGTTATAAAAAGGATTTAATCTCAATATGCTCATTGGTTTAATTTCTTTAAAAACATATCCTTAGACCTTCATGTTTTGTGTGTGAATCAAATGATAAAAAAACAGAAAAAAGGAATCCTTGCTTTCGTTGCTATACCTTTTTAGAAAATTACTGTACCTTCAGGTGAAAGACGTATAACGTCGGGATCTTCTTCTTCTTACCCGTCCAATACCCACACAAAGCACATCGAAACTCCAAGGTAACCTCACCACCATAAATCGTCTGATTCTTCACCCGCTGTAACGAACCCCCGCACACTGGGCACCTATGCAGAATCTTATCAGGATCACCATCTCTTGTATGAATCTCTGCCTGAACAAAACCACTGTTGAGTACCAGAGTCCGTAACCGGGGTCCACTCACATGGAACTGCTGTTTCTTCGTCTGTAACTCTTTTTCCACAAGTTTTTTCAGCTTATGCTGAGAAGAAACCGTATGATATTTCTGAAAAACCTTTTTCACCGCACCAAGGATTTCTTCATCGGAAGGAATATGGTACACCATACCATACTGAATCGTCTTAGTTGCTTTAAACCTTTTACACCACAATCGTCTTTAATAAATCCGTCCTTGTAACCATCCCAACAAGCATCTCATTCTCCAGTAAAGGCAGCGCCCCGATATTATGGTTTAGCATCAGTTGTGCCGCATCAAAAATACTTGTAGATGGTGTTGTCCAAACCACCGGAGTCCGCATCGCATCCTCTACGAGAAGCTCATCAAGATGATGCTTCTGCTTTCCCAGGGAAAACGATTTCTTCAAAGATGCGAACGCAAACGCAATCTCAATATCAGAGATAATCCCCACCAGTTTTTTTTCTTCAAGAACTGGGAGACGAGCGATATTCTCAGTGATCATGATCCGCCGTGCATGAATCACCCGGTCATCAGGACTGACAGTATGTACCTTTCGTTGCATGATAGAATAAATCGAATCTTTACTCTTCACCATCGGAAGCAGATCTGCTTTCGTCACCACCCCAACAAGCTTTCCTTTCTCCACAACAGGAAGCATCGTCGGACCAGGCTCACCAACAGATTTCAAAATGTTTCTCACATCGTCCTCCGTAGAAATAGTTTTCACCTCTTTCTCCGTCACAGATGATGCATGCAACCGAGAAGCAGTCACACTCCGCTTCCGTATCGACCCAAGCTTATACGCAATCACATTATCAGTCACAAGACCAAAAAATTTTTTTTCCTCAAGTACTGGCATCTTCGTGATATCATGCTTCTTCATCAGATCAAGAACGCGTTTCAGACTATCATCCTTATCCACTGAAATTATTTTTGTCGTCATTATATCCTTTACTTTCATAGTCGTTTTCCTCCTTTTCCTTTGTTTAAAAAATATTACTCATACTTTAATCCATCAATACAATCATCACAGAGCAGTCGGCCATCAACGCTTTTCAGACTTGTTGATAACGTGTTGCAATCCTCACATTTTCCAGAAAACGTCTGGCTCTGAAGATATTCCTCATCTTTTATGCCGATGTTGGACCATTCATGCGCGATCTCCGTAAGTGCTGGTGACAAACGAGAAATATCACGCTGGGTGATGATGCCAACAAGCTCATTGTTTTCGATCACTGGAAGTCGCCTGATATTACACTTCCCCATAATCTTCAACGCCTCTTGTAGGGAAATGTACGGCTCGGCTACTACAATTGGGCTGCTCATGACTTCTTCTACAAGCACATCCTGCGCGTTCTTCCCTTCACAGA
>Ga0315277_10012556_pt1 | contig 10623 bp, 9 predicted proteins | sample YL17G05_15_MG_FD_203695 | JGI IMG/M metagenome (GOLD analysis project Ga0315277, IMG submission 203695) | Sediment microbial communities from Yellowstone Lake, YNP, Wyoming, USA - YL17G05_15 | ecosystem: Environmental > Aquatic > Freshwater > Lake > Sediment | place: USA: Wyoming | collected... | reverse complement strand
ATCCTGCAGAGGATCAATACTGAGAGTTGAACTCTTACCACGTAGAGCGTGACCGCCGAGGCTTACGAAGTTAGCCGAGCATGCCACCAGTCTATTTGACTGGTGGTGCGGGCACGCATATTGACATAGAAGTTCGTCAATCTCAAAAACCTCCGCTATAGCAATAGAGTTCATCAATCAAATAAAAAAGAGTGACACAATTAGGTGATGGTGCAGTTCATGAACATCATAGAAATAAAAAACTTGACAAAAAAATTCGAAAAAATGACAGCGGTAGATTCTATCAACCTTCAAATAAATGAAGGCGAAATCTTTGGGTTACTTGGACCAAATGGCGCAGGAAAAACAACGACACTTCTCATGCTGGTAACACTGAAGCCACCAACCTCCGGCACTGCGACGATCAATGGTTTCGATATTGTAAAACAGCCTGACAAAGTAAGGAAATCCATTGGCATTGTATTTCAGGATCCAAGCTCTGATGAGATTTTAACTGGGTATGAGAATTTGAAATTACATGGGTGGCTGTATGACATGCCCGATGAGTTACGAGACGAGCGAATCAATGAAGTTCTCAACCTAGTCGACCTAACGGACCGAAAAAATGATCGAGTAAAAAAATACTCCGGGGGGATGCGACGTAGATTGGAGCTCGCACGAGGATTGATGCATCATCCAAAGATACTTTTTTTAGATGAACCAACGCTTGGACTAGACCCTCAATCACGAGAGCATATTTGGAAATATATCGAAAAACTCGCAAAAGAAAAAAACATGACCATTATCATCACGACTCATTACATGGATGAGGCCGACAAACTCTGTGACCGACTTGCGATTATTGATAGAGGAAAAATCGTTGTGCTCGGCTCCCCGCAACAATTAAAAAAAGACTTAGGCGGGGATATTATTCGTTTAAAAGCACAGACACTCGACCTTGATGCATTAAAGAAATTACCGTATGTAAAAGAAATCAAGCCCTGCGATGGTGAAGTATGCTTAACCTTAGAGAACGCAAATATCCATCTTCAAGAAATATTACAAGTCATTGGACCGATAGATTCTGTAGAGATTCGCTCACCTACTCTTGATGACGTGTTTTTACATTATACCGGACGGGCTATTCGAGAAGACACCCCGGAGGGTGGCTGGGCTGAAAAAGCAATGAATGCGAGTGCGAAAAAATGAGCGAAATAAAAGGGATTTACGCATTGTGGTATCGAGAAACCAAAGTATTCCTACGAGAGCGTTCCAGAGTCATTTCCTCGATTATCAATCCACTGCTCTGGTTACTGATCATCGGAGGAGGCCTTGGATCCGCGGTGTCCTTTAACGGAATTAATTATCAAACGTTTATTTACCCTGGAATTCTTATTCAAACAGCGTTGTTTTCATCGGTGTTCTTCGGGGTCTATATCGTCTGGGATAAAAAAATAGATTTCATGAAAGAAGTCTTAGTCGCACCAATGAGACGAACCTCTATTTTCGTTGGAAAAATACTTGGAGGATCCACTGATACCTTACTTCAGGTTTTAATCTTATTTTTCATCGGATTTATTTTTATGATTGCCGGAATAATGCCTGGTCTAAAACTTACTCCTTTTTCAGTGCTTGTTTCACTTGCGTTTCTACTTGTCATAACAGTTGGGTTAGTCAGCGTTGGTCTCATCATTGGTTCTCAAATGGAAAGCCCTGAAGGGTTTCAGCTCATCATCAGTTTTCTTATATTCCCATTGTTCTTTCTCTCAGGCGCATTGTTCCCAATAACTAATCTCCCCGGATGGTTAGCTCCCCTCATTTTAGCCAACCCCGTTACATATGCAGTGGATGGAATCCGAGGTGTCATGATGGGGATTTCCCGGTTTAACCTCTTGTTTGATTTTACTCTTGTCTGCCTCTTCGCCTTGGTTATGATTCTTATCGGGACATATGCATTTAAGAAAATGAAAATCTAAAAAGGTTTGCAAGGGTGCTTTCAAATGGAATCTTGGAAGTCTTATCTTTCCTCTGACACCACCGAATGGCTCTTGGAAAAAAACAATCCTTCGGTACGATATTTTACCTTACATGATCTTTTAGAAAAACCATGGGCCGATCCAGAAGTAAAAGAAGCAAAACAGGATATCATGAAAACAGGTGTCGTCCCAGTGATTTTAGCAAAGCAGAAGAAAGAGGGATACTGGGAAGAACCTGAACGTTTTTATCACGCGAAATACAAGGGGGCCGTCTGGCAATTGATGATCCTTGCTGAGCATGGAGCGGACCAAAACAATGACCAGATACGAAAAGCATGTGAGTTCATCCTTGCTTCTTCACAGGATTTAGAAAGTGGTGGTTTTGCTTATTCTTCAAGTACAAGAACCGGCGGAGGACGTCATAGTGAAGTCGTTCCCTGTTTAACAGGAAATATGGTCTGGAGTTTAATACGACTCGGGTATCTAGAAGATCCTCGACTTCAACAAGGCATCGAATGGATCACTACCTATCAACGGTTTGATGCCGGAATAAACGAATTACCCAAAGGATGGCCATATGATCGATTAAAAACAGGATGCCTCGGCAAACACACCTGTCATATGGGTGCAGTAAAAACATTAAAAGCCTTGACTGAAATCCCCGAAAAGAAACGATCTGCCGCAGCGAAACAGACCATTGAAAAAGGGGTTGAATACCTTCTCTTACATCATGTGTTTAAAAGCAGCCATGACCTCAATCGTGTACCAAAACCCGGATGGCTGAACTTTGGTTTTCCTCTGATGTATCAGACAGATGTATTAGAAATTCTTGGGATTTTAACCCAACTCGGCTACAAGGATAAACGGATGCAAGAGGCTATCGATGTCGTGATTTCAAAGCAGGACAACAAGGGGAGATGGATACTGGAGAACACGTTTAACGGCCGATATCAGACCAGCATAGAACAGAAAGGAAAACCAAGCAAATGGATAACCATGCACGCTCTGAACGTGTTAAAAAGATTTATAACGATGAATAGAAAATCATCTTGTAGCAAATAATTAAGATTTTTTTTTATATCTTGATTCTTTGGTAAATAAAAATTTATTTAAATTGTTTATACTGCAGTAATACTCCATTTAAAAGGAGAAAGCTGTTTATAGAAGAGATGACCCAAATATTTAATTACTACTGAACTATAATATAAAACAATATAATGGGGAGTCTTAGATAATATGAAAAAAATAACAATTCTATTTATTATAGGAATTCTTGTTGGCTCCACACTTGGAGTCGCAGGAATAAACAGCAACCAACAGGCAGCCATGTCTCTGTCTCAACATGTGTCCACACCACAAATCCAGATCCAATCAACAGACGACGATTATATCATGCTTGAACTTGAAGGATCGTCAACATATCTTTCCACCGCGGGTCATCCACGACTTCCAGAAATCATTCAAGTCATTGAACTACCATTTGGATCAAACCAAATAAGTGTTTCTCTGACACCACAAGACATCACGACTCAACAGATCAACCAAGAAATCAAACCAGCAGCCTCACTCCTTCCCCTCACCACAGAATACCAAAGTATCGCCGCTGGTACCACAATGAAAGATGCATCCATCTATGCAATGACAACACCTTATCCAACAACCTGGTACACCACAACAACGAGTGTCGGATTAAACAAAAACAACCAACATGTTACGTTTCTTTCAATTCATTATTATCCAATTCGATACACACCAGCAACAGGAATCATACAGGTAGCACACAACGCAGACATAGCTGTTACTTATACGCCATTAGAAAATAATCCATTCCCAACTACAAGTACCTACGATTTGGTTATCATCGCACCAGAGAAATTTGTAAGCGCACTTCAACCGCTTATCGATCATAAAAACACCTATGGTGTTCGAACATATTTGAAAACCACCGAGGATATTTATGCCGAGTATACTGCTTTTGATAAACCAGAGCAAATCAAATACTTCATCAAAGACGCGATAGAAACCGAGGGTATTACCGACGTTATGCTAGTCGGTGCTCTAAAAAACGTAGTAATGGCACAACCCCGAGACGATGAAAACCAAGGAAGCAAAGGTTGGTGGGTTCCTGTTCGATACACCAATCTATACGATAATCCCAAGTTTCCATTAGCAGCTGAAGCAGTAACTTATGACCCTGGTGTCATCTCTGACTTATATTATTCAGATATCTACACCGAGGGTGGAGGATTCTCTAGCTGGGACCCCAGCGGCGACGGGATATTTGCTGCATGGAATAAACCTGGTGTAGAAAATGACACTGAACTTGATTTATCGCCGGATGTTGCTGTCGGACGACTTGCATGTACAAGTGTTTCTGAGGTGGAAACATTGGTCAACAAGATTATCACTTATGAAACCACCACCTATGGAGCTGAATGGTTCAAGAAAATGACGGTTGTCAGCGGTGACGGGTTCCTCGATCAGGAGGATCTAAACATGCTATGGGACACTACTGGTCTCTCAACCGGAGCATACACGATTCATGCGCAGAGCAACAACCCTTCAGCACAATACGGACCTATTGAAACAATCAATGTCACAGTTGATAAAACCAAAACGACCAACTTAACCTTCAATCATAATGATAATCTACGAATCCATTCTTATCCAGGGTTACCCATGGCTGAAATTGTGACTGTCTCCGAAGGAAATATTCTTGGCAACACTGATTATACTTATTCCCCCGCCGAGAACGAAGCCTATTGTAATGAATTCTACTTCTGGGCAAATATGAGTTATGTCAATGGTGTTCTCACCATCCGGGGAAAAAGCTATGATCCCGTTCCATACGGGAATCTCAGCAGTATCCATGTCTGGATCACTAATAGTGGCCATGCAATCGTATTTGAGGACTGGCGCAACAACACCGAGATGTATTACGAAGGGGAATACACCACAGGTGAACAAGCCTTACTTGGCCGTGGTGGTGCCTTATATTATATGCCATCAGAATTCGAACGAGACATCATCTGGGCGTCTAATGGGAAATACACAGGACAAGAGGTTATTCTTGATGCATGGAATGAAGGTGCTGGTTTTATATTCCTTTCTGGTCATGGGAGTCCGAATGTCTGGGGTGATCAATACCCTGGTATTCCTGGGAATCGAAAATATGGCAGCATCGAAGGGATTTCGGTCACCACTTTAAAACCTTGGGCGCCGTATTTTTCAATACCTCTCTTCCCTATAGATACTTTAAACAATGGTGAGAGACTTCCCATAGCGGTCATCGGTGGGTGTCACAACAGCCAGTTCAATGTCTCCATGTTCTATGCATTCATTGATGTATTCCATATATTAAGTCCAATCTTTGCAAACAGACACATGTGGACCTATGGAGCACCAGTACCTGAATGTTTGAGCTGGAGACTGGTTCGCAACCCGAATGGTGGTGCGATCGCATCGATCGGGAACACTGGTCTTGGGTATGGAATGCCTGGTATTGATCTGACCACCGGTGGTGGAGACGGCTGGGTCACTATTGAGATCTTTAGACAATACGGAGAACTAGGCATAGACATCCTAGGACACGCACACCAGCAGGTACTGTCGACGTATGTCAATACCTTTGATATGACTGACATGGAAGCAGGACATGTGAAGAGTGTTACACAATGGGCTCTGCTTGGTGATCCGACATTAAAAATCGGTGGCTACCAGTAAGCCATCGCATTTTCTCTTTATTTTTTTTTTAAAATTTTACGATAACGTCAACAGTACGCTTTCAGCTGCGATAGACTTGTAATACTCTATCTTTTCATTTCTCCGGGATCCTTTTCGTCCACAGATATTATATCAATACATGTAATATCAAATAAGAATCGTAGTGGGAACTATCATGAAAGTATTGATCACGGGAATAACTGGTTTTATTGGATATCATCTTGCGCAGGATTTACTGAAACAGAAGAACTATGAGCTTGTAGGGACTTTCAGAGATAGAGAAAAAGCATTGATGTATGAAAAACAAGGAATCGAGATGAGAGAAACAGATCTGCTCAAACCAGATTCCCTGAAAAACATTACAAAAGACGTTGATGTCGTCGTTCATCTCGCAGGGTTGATGCGCTTTCACGACTCATGGGACTCATTATATACCCATAACGTGAAGGCGACACAGATCATAACAGCAGATGCTCTTCAACATGGTGTACAGCATTTCATTTACAGCAGTTCAACAGAGGCGATCGGCTCAGTAACCCGCATCCCTGGTGATGAAACAAGCCCGTATAACCCTTATTATGAGTATGGAAAAACCAAGCAACTCGCAGAACAGTGGCTCAAGGAAAAACAACAGACAGCAGGTCTTCCTCTCACCATTCTCCGACCAACAGGGGTTTACGGACCCGGCGACGTCTACGTCACCCTCTCCACCGTTCGTGCGGTTGCCCAAAGAAAATTGCGTGTCCTACCTGGAAAAGGAGACTCCTACATCCATTTCACCTATGTCGATGATATCGTACAAGGGTTTCAAAGAACAATCGAAAAACCAAAACAATCCTTAGACGAAACCTTTATCCTTGCAAGCGATGAGTATATCACGTATAAAGAAATGTTCACAATTGTTGCAAATCTGTTAGATATACCACCTCCTACTCTTTCCATCCCCCTGAGTCTAGCAAAAGCATATCTTTCCTACATTCAATGGAACAATAAAAGAAAAGGAATCGATGACTTCGTGATGCATACATCACTTATCGATACGATGAAAACAAATAGAGCATATACCAATGCAAAAGCAAAAAAAATTCTTGGGTTTACACCTCAATATAACTTTAGGGATGGGATGAAAAAAACTATTGAGTGGTACAAAGAAAAAAACCTGCTTTAAATCAAATGCAACAGAAACCTATTTAAAAGAATAGCAGAATTTCAATTCGTTCAAAGAACAAGGAACAAAAGTTTCAGAAATCAACCTTTGAAACATTTTGTTTGGGTTCATTTGTAACAAACTCCAAAATAAATAAGGAGGAATAACAACCATGAAAGGAACAATAAAATGGTATAATACGCGAAAAGGCTATGGATTCATCGTTGGCGAAGATGGAAAAGATATCTTTGTTCACCGATCATCAGTACCAGCGGAATTAGCCCTAAATGAAGGCGACAAAGTTGAGTACGAAACTGAAGACAGTGATCGAGGGCCAAAAGCAGTTAATATCAAAAAAGTTTAAAAAGAATAATTCCCACAAAAAATAACAATAAGTAATTTAGAATACTTATTCTTCATCCCTAGAAAAGCATTTCATAAAACAAGAGAGAAAAGCAAAAATCCTCTCATTTTTTTCTTATTATGTATTCCCATCGAAGAGAAAATAAACAACGTAAATGATTCTCCTTTTATGAAAGCATTTGTAACTGGTGGTGCGGGATTCATAGGAAGCCATCTCGTCGACAGCCTCATCAAACAAGGCCATACCGTAACTGTGTACGACAACCTCAGCTCAGGAAATACAAAATTCATTTCTCAACATCTTAAACAGGACACGTGTCGTTTCATCGAAGCAGATCTTCTAGCATTCAAAAAAGTCGAAAAAGAAATTGCTGGTCATGATACTGTGTTTCATCTCGCGGCAAATCCGCATGTCCGACTCGGGGAAATACATACTGATCTTGACATGAATCAAGGTGTTGTTGCGACCTACAATGTATTGGAAGCGATGAGGCGTCATGCTATCAAAAAGATTGTGTTTTCATCCAGTTCTGTCGTCTACGGAGAAACAACAGAGCCAAGCCTTCCTGAAACCTACGGTCCGACTCTACCTATCTCAATGTACGGCGCAGGAAAACTTGGGGCAGAAGGACTCATTAGCGCATTCTGCGGTACGTTTGATTTCCAAGCATGGATGTATCGTTTCGCAAATATAGTTGGCCAACGAGGCACTCATGGTGTGATCGTCGATTTCATTGAAAAACTTAAGAAAAACCCAAAGGAATTAGAGATCCTTGGAGATGGAAAGCAGTGCAAACCCTATCTCTATATCAGTGACTGTGTGGAAGGTATCTTGTTTGGTTATTCCTCTGCACATGATCGTATGAACCTGTTTAACCTCAGTTGCGACACCACCACTACGGTAACCCGTATCGCAGAAATGGTAACTGAGGAACTGGGACTCCACAATGTATCATTCAAATACACAGGAGGAATACGCGGCTGGAAAGGAGATGTCCCCCGATTCCAACTTGATGCCCATAAAATAAACGAGCTAGGCTGGAAAGCAAGCTATACCTCTGATGAAGCAGTGAGAAAAGCAATACGAGATGTACTTGACGCTAAGCTTTAAAAGAACCCGAAAGTTTTCCTTTCTCGATGAATCTTTCTGTTATTGGAACTGGATATGTTGGACTTGTGACCGGAGTATGTTTTGCTAAACTCGGTCATCAGGTCATTTGTGTTGATATCGATATAGAAAAAATACGGAAGATAAACAATGGTGTTTCCCCTATTTTCGAAGAAGGATTAGACCGCCTACTACTCACCTATAAGGAAAACATATCGGCAACTACGGATTATTCAACTGCCCTACAAAAAAGTGATATCACGTTTCTCTGCGTAGGTACACCATCCTTAAAAAATGGTAATATCGATCTTACCTTCGTCAAAGAATCAACCAAACAAATAGCAGCAGTTCTCAAAAACAAAAACAGTTATCACCTGGTTGTCGTAAAAAGCACCGTGCTTCCTGGAATAACACACAGAGTCATACTACCTCTCCTCGAACACTACTCAGAAAAAAAAGTCGGAAAAGACATCGGACTTGCGATGAACCCCGAGTTTCTCAAAGAGGGAGTCGCGATACAAGATTTTCTTCGACCAGACCGTATCGTCATCGGCTCCTATGACGAGAGAAGCAAAACTACCCTCCGTGAACTTTACAAAGGCTTCTCCTGTCCGATTGTAGAAACGTCATTATCTGCAGCAGAGATGATCAAATACGCAAGCAACACGTTCCTTGCAACAAAAATAAGTTTCATCAATGAAATCGGAAACCTCTGTAAAAAACTCGAAATCGACACCTATGAAGTTGCCACCGGAATGGGACTTGATAGAAGAATCGGCAGACCTTTTCTTGATTCAGGAATCGGCTGGGGCGGCAGCTGTTTTCCCAAAGACGTTGACGCGCTTATCGCTTGGGCAAAGGAAATCAAAGAACCTGCAAGAATCATCGAAAGTGTCAAGGACGTGAACAATGACCAGGCACTCCGACTTGTGAAAATCCTTCAGAAGCACATTCCGAAATTAAAAGGAAAAACAATCGGTATTCTTGGACTTGCCTTTAAACCAAACACTGATGATATCAGAGACAGTAAAGCAATACCAATCATCGAAGAACTCCTCAGAAATGGAGCACGAATCAAAGCATATGACCCCCAGGCGATGGATAATTTCAAGATACTTTATCCAACCATCGAATACTGTTCCTCCGCATTAGAGGTTCTTACAGCAGATGCTATTCTTATCACAACGAAATGGAATGAATTCACCACCTTAAATTACCAAGGAAAAATCGTTATTGATGGAAGAAGACTTGAACAAGCAAAAAACGCTAAGATATACGAAGGAGTATGTTGGTAATATGCACATAAAAAAAGCAGTCATCCCTGCAGCAGGACTTGGAACAAGATTCCTCCCGGTCACCAAATCTATGCCAAAAGAAATGCTTACGATTATCGATACGCCAGCGATTCACTACGTTGTCAAAGAAGCAGTCGATGCAGGTCTTGATGATATCATCATCATCACAGGACGAGGAAAACGGGCTGTCGAGGATTATTTTGATGAATCACCAGAAATGGAAATGCATCTTGCGAAACATAAAAAAGACGATCTCCTTAAAACAATCAGAGATATTTCTTCCATGGCTAATGTCCATTATATCAGGCAGAAGGAACCAAAAGGATTACCTGATGCTATCCTTGTTGCGGAAAAACACATTGGTGATGAACCTTTTGCGGTACTCTTAGGCGATGACATCATTGTTTCTGAGACGCCTTGCATTAAACAGCTTATTGATGTATACACCCAGTACCATTCTTCGGTTATCGCGATACAGGATGTTCCACGAGAAAAAATTAGTAGGTATGGAGCTGTGAAAGCTACAAAAATAATTCCTGATACAAATCAACTGTATCAGGTGGAACACATTGTGGAAAAACCCAGCATCGCAGAAGCACCATCAACACTGGCTGCTATCGGACGATACGTGTTCACACCAGAGATATTTGATGCGATGAAACGCACAAAACCTGGTGTCAATAATGAACTGCAAATCGCGGACTCAATTAACCTCCTCTGCGCGTCTCAAAAAGTCTATGCTTGTGCCTTCAGAGGAACACGCTATGATATCGGGGATAAACTTGGTTATATTCAAGCGATCATCGATTTTGCTCTCAAAAACGACGAGCTGAAAACAGAGTTATCAGCGTATCTGAAACGCCTGAACAAATAGGAACAGGATATACAAAAAAAAATTACTGATGCACGAATTTATTAACTGCAGCTGAGAATACTGCGCGGTCTGGAGCATAGCGAAAGACCCGCAGATGGAAAGCTGCATCTCTTTTTTCTCCCATCAAACCATACTCTTTTTTTGTCGCGTGCGGCAGG
>Ga0315277_10012555_pt1 | contig 10623 bp, 12 predicted proteins | sample YL17G05_15_MG_FD_203695 | JGI IMG/M metagenome (GOLD analysis project Ga0315277, IMG submission 203695) | Sediment microbial communities from Yellowstone Lake, YNP, Wyoming, USA - YL17G05_15 | ecosystem: Environmental > Aquatic > Freshwater > Lake > Sediment | place: USA: Wyoming | collected... | reverse complement strand
CCGAGACACATTGTTATCTTTCATCCATTTCGCGATAAACGGCACGTCCTGGAGTTTGGTCATGTAGCGCTGCTTCCCCTCACCGAAGTTGGGGGTGCGGTCAGGCGTTTTGTGGTTGGGGTCCGTATACCCTTCACCCCAATTGCCCTCACCACCGATGGTGGCGGCAACCGGAATCCAGATGGCGTCAGCGGGCTTATCCGAACAATCCAGATCGGCCTCGGTTAGAGAAACACCTTCTTTCTGCTCGGGGTAGAACTTGAAGAGGTACTGGCGATTGGGTTCCTCGCCTTTCGTGCACAATGCCACATGGACCAGGCCATTGCCATCCAGGGGGTCTTGTACCTTGAGCAGTTTACCATTGGGATCCCTGGGCAAGTATTTGCTACCAGGCTCCGGCCACATGTTCTTGTATACCATGTGGCTCGTCCCCTCTGTCACAAAGCGTGAGTGAGCAGCTGCGTGCGGAGTGCCGTCAAGTGACTTGGACAAGTTGGCGTCATGACACCCGTAGCAAGTCTTCATTCCTACATAGGTGGCGGCTGCGCTGGGACGGCCCGACAGGGCTATCGTCACACCGGAGACTGTAGCGCCAGCCTTTACGGAGATGGATTTTAGGGTCTCACCGTCCAAATATGCTTTGGAAGGCGCGGTTGCGTACAAGTACACGTTGCCGGGGGCCACCCCTTCGAGTTTGAAGGAGCCGTCTTTGGACGTGGTGGCAGTGATCTTCTGCCCCTCAACGGCTACTTTGGCCCCCGCGACACTCTTGCCGTTTACGTCCAGCACTTTACCAGAGATCTTAGCAGATCCCGCATGTGCCTGATCAAAGGCTATGATCGAAAATGACAACATAAACAGGAATACCAATTTTTTCATTTACAACCTCCCTTTCCAAAAAGGATTAGACGGAGCTTACTTTTTTGATGTGACTTCAAAAGAGTCAAGAATCTTCTTAATGTCCTGACGATCGGTAGTTCCTTCCTTGCCGACGATCATATAGAGGATGAAGATCTGATAGGGCTCGTTAAAGGCATAGATCCACCCCTGTTCCCTTTTGACTCCTTCGAGCGTGTAGGTTGCATATTTCTTTGCTGCGAACTGAACGCCCTTAAGCGAAATCGGCTCGGTGGGTCCAATCTCGACATTAATGTCTTTGCCGTAAGCTTCCTGCAATTCTTCTGTAAAACTGTCCCCACCCCACCCGGTCATAACTTCAATCTTCACCTGACTGAACGTAACATATCGCCCCGCTGGAGTGAAATCGACTTGAAGGCTCGAATGAGTCGCGGGATTAAACAGATACAGCTCTGCTGGTTCTTTCTCGTTCTCTCCGGGTCTGTTATAACCCATATCTTCCAAAAAGTCGGGAAACTCTGTCGTCATCTTCCAGTGAGGTGGAGCAGAGATTCTAAATGGGAATCGAATGCCTGTGAACTGATTTCCTTCGATCTTTCCAATGGGAAGATTGAGATCAATCTTTGCGGCCTCTCGAACAGGAACCCCGGCACATCCCACCAAGAAAGCAATAACGATTAATAAGAGAGTTAGAATTTTCATCCTTTTCATGGGCCCCTTCTCTTCCTTTCTATGTATTTGAAACTTCCATACAAAAGAAAAGGGGAGTTCTCACCCCCTCCTCATTTCTTAAAAAATGATGACCCCAGAAGATGGAAGGAAGGTGAATTAAAGAACCATCTTCCGGGATCATCCCTCAAAACGCTTTCTGCCTCAATATGGAATTAAATTTGCAAGATAAGTTCCAATATAAGTTCCAATAATCTCTTTAAAAAAAGATAATAATTTTCATTAGATACATTTAGGCATACGACCTTCTCCAGTGGCAAATTCGTTACCTCCGTGTAACATTTCAGATGAAAGAATGATAATATATGGATTTATTTTCACAATTTAAAACGTTACTGTTAAGTAACCCTAGTAACGGAGAATCAACGTTATTTTAGGGAGGCCCAATATAGAACTAGAAAGAGTTGACCATTAAAGGAGGTTTTGAAAATGGCAAAGAATATTTTCTGGACGGGAATGCTGATTGCTCTTGCTTTGAGTATGCCGGTTGTTACGTTCTCTCAGGAAGACCGGATGGTCCAGGTGGCCATCGACACGTTTAAATCTCAGGTTCGTCTCCCCCAGGGAACAGAAATCAGGTTTTTAGAAAAGAAGGAGAGTCCAATCCCGGACTTTTATTCAGTCAAATTACTCCTTGTTTATCCAGACAAGGAAGTGCCAGTGGTCATTTATGTGGATAAGGCGGGTGAGAAAGTCATTATCGGAAACCTCTTCATTAAGGGAGAGAATTTAACCATGAAAGAGGCGGGTCCTCCTAGACCACGGAAAATCGATATGGGTCTTCTGGAGATGGAGAAATCCCCTTCTCTCGGAGATAAGGGAGCCAAGGTAACGATTGTTGAGTTTTCCAATTTCCAGTGTCCGTACTGCATGGACTCATGGACAAAATTACAGAAGTTAATTCAAAAACATCCTCAAGATATTAAATACATATTCAAACATTTCCCATTTCAGCCTCAGGGAAAAACGTTTGAGCTTTCGGAGATGGCAGCCGCGGCGCAGGAAGTTAGCAATGAGGCTTTCTGGATTGTCCATGATTTCTTTTTCACCAAAGAGGGTCAGGACCTTGCAGGTTTGGAAAAAGAGGCCATAAAAAAGAAAATTGAGCAGATCCTCAAAGAGAAAGGTTACGATGCAAAAATATTCGAGAATGCGCTGGAGACAGGTAAAGGTAGAAGAAGAGTTCAAGACGATATGGCCGTGGGAAATAGACTTCGGATTACAGGAACTCCCACTAAAATCGTGAATGGTGACATTATCGTAGGTTCAACCCCGGATAGTGTCTTGGAACGATATCTGGGAAAATAACTATTCCACCACATTTGTATGGAGGGTATATAGGAAATTCATAATAGAAAATAGCTGGGTTAGGAACTTCTAAGGTGACTTAGGTCTGTAAATTCCATGGCTGTCATGAATGGGAGGTTCGCTTTTTTCAGGAAATTTAGACTTGTAATCGTCAACCATCTTCTTGATATCGGGGTGATCTTTAACAGCTTCCCCGAGGGGAAAGGAAGTAATGGTGAAAGGATTCCTCTCTTCGAATTGTTTCAGGGCCTGTTCGATACCCTCTATCGCTCTTTTCCACTGGTTTTTTTCAGACTCCGAGGCGTTTACTGAACTTAGTTGCTGTCGGAATTTCGCAAGATTACGTTCATAGGTACGTTTTGTCGTAACATTATAGAAGGTGGCTTCTCTGTTGGAGAAGGTAAGATTGAATTTCCGGCCATACATCCCCTTGGATGAATTTTGCACGATGACGGTGTTTTTGATTACAGGCGGAGTAGTCAGATCGACGCCTGTATGACTTCCTATGATGATATGGATCCCCGGGATTTTCTGGGCTAACTCCATATCTTTTTGATAACCGAGATGACTCAGGAGGATGATGAGATCGGTTTGAGGTCCAAATTCTTTGATCATTTCCTGTGCTGTTTCCAAAGGGTCCCGGAAGATCAATCCCTTTTTCCTCGGATCAGATAGGCCTAAGAACAGATCTTGAGAGAGGAGGCTGAAGATCCCGACCTTCAGCCCATTGACTTCTTTTATGATATAGCGCTGAAAAAGGGGCTTTCCTGAGTCTTCATCAATCAAATTGGAAGAAAGGAAAGGAATATTGGACGTCTTCGAAATATCTGTGAGAAATTTTTTCCCAAGGCTGAAATCGTCATCTCCGATTCCAATGGCATGGTAACCCATAAGGTCAAAACTCTTCAGGATGAGTCGGGCTTTTTCGCCCCGGCCCTTTATTTCATTTTCTGGATAGGGAGTTGAGAATTTTTTGAAAAATAGGTCCCCTGCATCTAAAAGGAGTATCCCTTTTTCCTTCTCTGCGAGTTCTTTGATCCAGGTTGCTCTTCTGGCCAGACCGCCAAAACGTGTTGTCGGTCCTCAAACTGGGCAGGGATCGATCTCAGCATTGATATTGTTGCTGTACATAATGGTGATGGATTGGGGGAGAGTTCCAGCGGATGAAAGACAGACATTAGAAGATAAGATAGCAGATAGGATGAGAACGATAGCGAAGATATGATTTTTTACTTTTTCACATCCAAAATAAATTGAGGAGAAGCCATAGTTGATCTTCATATTTCAATCTCCAGTTCTTTGATCTTTTCCCAGAGGGTCTTTCTCGAAATCCCCAACATATCCGCAGCCTGCCCCTTTTTCCCTTTTGTTTTTTCCAGAACGCTCTGGATATATTCTTTTTCAAAAAGCTTGGTAGCACTGGAGAGAGGTTTTGAGGCGCGGATCTTTTCACAGATATTGTGAACAGGGGTCCCTCCGCCGCAGACCTCCTCCGGAAGGTCCTCCGCCTGAATGACTTTTCCTTTGAGCAGGGCAATGGCCCGTTCCAGCATGTTTTCCAACTCCCGAATATTTCCCGGGAAAGGAAATTTTAAGAGAAGTGTTTTTGCATCTCCGGAAAGGCCGGTAATCTCCTTGCCCATTTTTTTGGAAAATTTGTCTATGAAATGGTCTGCCAAAAGAAGAATGTCCTCGCGTCTTTCCCTAAGGGGTGGAAGCGCGATGGGAACCACGTTCAAGCGATAATAGAGATCCTCACGAAAGTTTCCTTTTCGAATCTCCTCTTTCAAATCCCTTTGGGTAGCACATATCAATCGGACATCTACAGAGAGGGTTTCATTTCCGCCCACCCTCTCAAATTGCCTTTCCTGAAGGACGCGAAGGAGTTTCACCTGAACCCCCGGAGAAATATCCCCGATCTCATCCAGGAAAAGGGTTCCTCCATCAGCTACCTCAAACCTTCCCTTTCGCTGCTTCAAAGCTCCTGTAAAGGCTCCTTTTTCATGGCCGAAGAGTTCACTTTCGAGCAGAGTCTCTGGAAGGGCAGCACAATTGACCTTTACAAAGGATCTTCCTTTCCTCGGGCTTTGGAGGTGAATGGCATTGGCCACCACTTCTTTCCCTGTACCGCTCTCCCCTGAGATGAGGACCGTCACATCGGTCAGGGCGATTGTCTCGATCAATTCGTAAATCTTTATCATCTGGGGGCTTTTCCCCACCAATCCCTCCAGGCCATATCGTTCTTCTACTCTTTTCCTGAGGGAGATATTTTCTTCCTCCAGTTGCTTCATTCGAAGAAGTCGTTTGATGATAAGAAGGAGTTCATCCATGGCGAAGGGTTTGGTCAAATAATCGCTCGCTCCCTCCTTCATAGCTGTCACAGCCGAATCGATGGAACCGTAGGCTGTAATCATGATCACCTGGGTTTCAGGGTTAATCGTTTTGACTTCCTTAAGGATTTGAATGCCATCTACGCCGGGAAGCTTCAGGTCTGTAATCAGAAGGTCTGCCTGTTTCTCCATTAGAAGAGTTAACCCTTTTTCCCCGGTGTCAGCAGAAGTAACCTTGTAACCTTCGGCCACCAGAGCGTCCTGTATCGTTATTCTCATCAGAGGTTCATCGTCAATCACCATGACCCTGACTGCACCATCCATAAAACGTTTCCTTTCCAGTTTCAGTTTACTCTTTCATGCTGGCTAACATCAAGAATAATCCCTTGTGTAACATTAGAGGTTCCGAATAGCTGACCTCACGCTATGCGCCATGCCATATGCGCTTTGCGATTTTTTAGCGAAGCGGGAGTTGAATTTCGAGCGTCGTTCCTTTCCCTTCCTGACTGGAAAGGTGAATGGTACCTCCATGTCGCTCGACAATTCCTTGAGTGATCCAGAGACCGAGACCTGTCCCTTTCCCTTCTCCTTTTGTTGTAAAAAAAGGATCGAAAACCGTTGGAAGGATCTCCTTCGATATTCCTTTCCCCGTGTCCGATATCGTTATGATGAGTCGTTCATCCAGGGTACTTGCCCCTATCTTTAATACTCCTCCTTCTCCCATGGCCTGGATCGCATTGAGAAAAATATTGACAAAGACCTGTGCCATCTGATTTCTATCCACCTCAACGGGCGGAAGCTGACATGAAATGTTTTTGATTACCTCGATGCGGTTTGTTTGAATCTGGTAATCGAGAAGAGAAAGGGTCTTTTCAACGATGGAGTTGAAATCCGTTGGCGAACGCTCAAGCTTAGGGGGCCGGGCATACTCAAGAAGATTTGTCACCGTTTTTTGAATTCGTTTGATTCCATCCTCCATGAGCTGGAGGTACTCCTGTTGTTTTTCAGGAGACTGACCCCCTCGTTTGAAATGGTAGATACAGTTCAGGAAACCGCCCAGGGGATTGTTGATTTCATGGGCGACCCCAGCCGTTAGCTTTCCAACGGCAACCATCTTTTCGGTTTGGAGAAGACCCCGTTGAGTCTTTTCTCTTTCTCTTTCATCCTCTTTGATCCTTCCGAGCAATCGGTGAAAACTTCTGCGAAGGATCCCGATCTCATCCTGACGGGTTTCCGATAACGGAGGGGGATCATCTCCGAGCCTTGTCTCATCCATTTCTTTGGTGAGCCATTTCAATGGTTTCGTAATCAACCCGAAGAGAAAAGCAATAATCACAATGGCGAGCAAGATAAAGAGACCGGTCCAAAGGATGTATTTCCATATGAGTGTGGAGCTCTCTTTTTTGAGATTCTCCAGTGAGATGCCGATCTTCAAGGTCCCCCAGCGCTTAGTTGAAATAGACAGAGGTGTCGAAATATCGAGCACATTGTCAGTGGGGTATTGAAGAAGGGTATTCCATGAGGTCAGAACCCGTTGAGTTATCTCATCCTGATATAAATTCCCAACTTCGACCATGGAGTTGTGGGCAATGACTTTTCCCTTCGGGTCAAGAATCATGGCATAGATGATGTTGAGATCTCTTTTCTGCATCAGATCGGAGATGTAGTTGTCAAGCAGTCCCCCTTCCTCAACAAGTCCGATCTCCTCGTAAAGCATGGTGTTAGTGCAGGAGATGGCAAATGATTCAACGAGAGCTTTCCCCTCTCGAATAATAACTTTTTCCATCAGGTCCTTCTCTCTCGAAATCGTCCAATAGGAGAGACCGGACATCATGACCACGATGAGAATAGAAAGGTAGAGGGTGAATTTACCCTGAAGGGTGCGGAAGGGGTTGGTAGACATCAGTCCTGGATTCTTCCTTTCATGCCTTGATAAACAGGCATCGTCCGGAGGATTCTTCGGATGGGGTCGTAATCCGAATCAGACACCTCTGTAAATCCATATTTAAATTCCTCATCCCACTGGGCCATCATTTTCTGATGATTTGGATCCTTTGAGTTGAGGTTAAGAAGAGTGGTTTTAACCGATTTTACCATCTCCTGCGGAGCATCGGCCCGTACGACAATGGGCACTGTTGGAATAGGATCTGTCATGAAAATAAACCGGAGTCCGTCTTTCTGATATTTGTAGGCAATGATATCTTTCACCGCACCGGCATCAAATTGGCCCTTGAGAACAGCATTCGCAACGGAATCATGATGCCTGAGAAAAGAGTATTCTTTCAGATCTTTCAGGCGAATATTAGCCTTCTTGAGATAATGTTCGGGAAGAATGTGGCTCGCAGTGGACCAGGCCTGGCCAAAGGCAAAACTTCTTCCTTTCAGGTCCCTGAGGTTCTGAATCGGGCTGTCCTGCCGGACGATAATAACCCCCCGATAATAAGGCTTTCCATCCTTGCTCAAGGCACGGAGGATTGGTTTCACCCCGTATTTCTCTCTTGCCTTGATGTAGGAAACAGGACCGCAAGAGGCGATGACGATTTCGCCGTTTCCGAGTCGATCAATCGTGTCCTGATAGACACGTGAGAGTTTGATCTCAAACTGGTAAGGAGTGGTCTCATTCAGATAGTCTATGAAGGGCTGATAGAGCTGGACCATGATGCGGGGGTTATATTTCGGACAGAAGCCAAAAGGGATGACCTGTTTAGAGAAAACGGGGACGGAAGCAAAAAAAATAAAAGAGATGAAAAAAGATACACACCCAATGATAACTCTCTTTTCTAAGTTGATCATTTTTAGCTCTTCAATTCTATTAAGAGATTCCTCACCTTATCCTCGACCAAATCCCTGACTTCACGGAAAAAATCAACCGATTTTCCCTTTGGGTCTGGAATTTCCCACTCGATGATCTTTTTTGCCAGGACAGCAGGACAGGTTTCCTCGCACCCCATGGTGATGAGATAGTCCATCTCGATTGGCGGAAGGTCATTCAAGCCCTTCGGTCGCTTGACGGAGAGGTCGATTCCCTTCTCTTTCATAACCTCGATAACCAAGGGGTCGATCCGGGAGGAAGGGTGAGAGCCTGCGCTATAGACCTCTAATCTTCCCCGACCGATCTTCTTTGCAAACGCCTGCGCCATTTGGCTCCGCCGGGCGTTTTCAACACAGATAAAAACAATCTTGCTTTTTCTCTTGTTCATATCAAATACCACGATTGGGGATTGAGCTTTGACGGATAGGGCTCATAAGGCCTGGCTCGCCTCCTTCAACTTTTTCCATCTGGTTTAATCCCCTGGACTTTTATGCTTACCACAGAACTTGAAACTTCCTTTACTTTTTCAGCCACCACCCCCAAATTTTCTATAATCTTATTGAGGGTAGGGTCATTGGCCATGAATTCAACTGGGAAAATGGTCTCATCGATCATCCGAACATCCTTCTACGTACCCGTACTCGTAAGCCCTATGGATTTCATCCAACAAATTAGGAAAAGAACTATAATAAACAAGGATCGAATCTGTCGTTTCTCTTTCCTGCCTGGAGAGCATACTCATCTCATATACTGCGTGCCATCTACCCAGTTGACAAGCTTTTCCCAAATTGAAGGCCGAATACATTTCTGGGGCACTCCACACCCTGTGACTCCACACCCTTCGTTTGAATACCGGTATGTGGTCCTGAACATGGCAAACACCCAGATTATTAGAAGTGCACTCAAGGCAAAAATGCAAACAAGCAGCAGTTTCCTTAACTTCATTACATAACCTCCTTTTGTTGACTACTCTCGCTACAATCGTCGAATGCTGAGGACTGGCATTCCACTAAGGATCTCTGTGCTCATTTTGATGTTGTTTGACCTTTTCAATTATATAAGGTTTTCATGTGTTTTTATAATTCCCCTAAAGGTTTAATCGCCGAAACCTTTATGCTTATGATGGAACTTGCAACCCCTCTCGCTTCATCGAGCCCTATTCCCAAATTGTCCATGATCCCCTTTGCCGTTGGATCATTGGCTATTAATTCGATAGGAAAAGCGGTTTCATCAATCACACGAACATCCCGAAAACCTGCGGCCTCTATTTTCTCGAGGTATTCGCTTTTTATAATTGCCCCGGAAACGCAACCAACGTATGCTTCAATGCTTTCTTTTATAAGTTTCGGGAGTTCTTCTAGCAAAACGATATCTGAGATCATAAACCTTGCTCCAGGTTTCAGGACTCTAAAGACCTCCTGGAAGGTTTTACCTTTGTCAGGTGAGAGGTTGATGACACAGTTGGAAATGACCGCATCAATCGAGTTGTCGAGAACGGGGAGCTTCTCAATCTCTCCCAGCCTGAACTCCACGTTTCTGTAGTTGCCCTTCCTGGCGTTCTCCTTCGCTTTTTCAATCATCTCCAGAGTCATATCCACGCCGATTACTTTTCCTTTCTCACCCACCTTGTTGGCAGCAAGGAAAGCATCGAAACCCGCGCCTGACCCAAGATCAAGAACGGTCTCTCCATCCCGCAAGGAAGCCAGAGCCACAGGATTCCCGCAACCAAGACCAAGATTCGAACCTTCCGGAGCGACTTTGAGTTCTTCTTCCGAATATCCGATCTTTCGGCTGATGTCCTGTGCAAAATCGACACTTCCGCAACAGGAACTCGCTGGGCCACAGCAGGATCCCCGCTGCACTGCAATTTTGGCGTACCCCTTTTTTACAATTTTCTTAATATCCTTCTGTTTCATTTTACTCCTCCTTCGGCTTATGTAAATGCGGATTTTGAGTTCGGCGACGCAAGGTGTTTTAATCATCCCCCTTCATCATCGGACCGAGCAGATCCTTTACCATCCCTGTTATTTCTCCAACTTTTACTAAAGAGAAGCAATAAATTGTCCCCTTTTTTTCCAAACAAATCAAAGCTAATTTATCCCCTGGGTGGATATTTGCTTTTTCTCTTAACTCCTTGGGAAGTACCATTTGGCCTCGCTCATCAATGTTGATGATTGATTCAACCTTACAACAGCCCATCTTATCACCCATTGGGCTTAAAGACGATTCTTTTTTAATCTTTTTAACCATTCTAAACACGTTTTCTTTCAGTAATATTTTTCTCGCCTCTCTTAATCAGTCCACGGGAAGACCTCTATACAAGTCTGCCCGCTTCTCTATTTCTTATGCTTGCGTATGGACCAATTGAGGAATAATCCATCCAATATCCAATTCCTCCAACTTATATTTAGATGGAACCCCAGTTTGGGGATCCCAGCCCATCATGCCATAGTACATTTCGCGGGCGTGGGCAAATTCCTTAGGATCAATTTTCTCCCCTTCCAGAACACCGCCCTCTAAAGGTTGATGAAGTCGCTCGGGAAGCCGGTCGTCCTTTTCACTCAGACCCTCCCGAAGGTTAAAGAC
>Ga0315277_10012554_pt1 | contig 10624 bp, 6 predicted proteins | sample YL17G05_15_MG_FD_203695 | JGI IMG/M metagenome (GOLD analysis project Ga0315277, IMG submission 203695) | Sediment microbial communities from Yellowstone Lake, YNP, Wyoming, USA - YL17G05_15 | ecosystem: Environmental > Aquatic > Freshwater > Lake > Sediment | place: USA: Wyoming | collected... | reverse complement strand
GCCCCAATCACCAGCAAAGGACCGGCAAAGCCAGCGGCGGTGAGAGGCCGAGTGATGCAGGCGTATCCCAGGAAAAAGCCCAGGCAAAAGGCGTTCGCACGGGTGGGTCTTTCCAGGTTTCGCAGCCCCGCCGCAAAAGCGGCCATAAGGAAAAACGCGGCCGGGACATGTTCCATGAAACTGGACGCAAGAAGAGTGTACATGGGGGAGAGCATGAGGAGCAACGTCCCGAAAAGGGCGGTTTTGGCGTCGTAAATCTGTTTGCCTACCGCCATAGTCATCCAAACGCATCCACCGGCGAGCAAGGCGAAGACAATTGCGACGCTGCCGATCTTGAGTCCCAGCAGGTTCAAGACAATGGAGCCAGGCAGAAACTGGGAGTACCAGTGGCCATCACGAACGACCACCCAAAGCGGAACATAGTACTGAGGTTCATCCGGAGCTGGAAGATACCACAGCCCTCTATTTAGAATGAGCGCGTGAAAGAGCCTTGCATGGCTGTCGGGAACATATGGTTCCCCGTTGTGAAACCAATGGTTGATCAGGAAGTAGAGCGCGAAAGCGAAAACACCGAGAACTACCCCTGCGGGGGATGCAACCGCGGGGCAAGTGGTCAAAACCCGGTCTATGGCCCGGGATAAGGAGCGCCGAAAAATCCACCCCATGAATATCACCCCTGTGGAAAGCCCAAGCGAAATCCACCATTCATCCACCGCCCGATAAACGAAAAGAACTCCCCCCGCACTGAGAAGGAGGGCAGGCAGATTCTGTCCCCCTTTCTCGAGATAGCGACCACGATCGAGAGGGGAAAACCAGATCAGCGCGAGCGTTGCGGCAACCCAGACAATGGTCGTATAGCGGATTGGAAAGTAGGCCCTTTCGGGAACACGAATCACCAGCCCATCGTCGGAAAGCGCCAGAAAACCCCGGGAAACCGCTATGAGAAAAAGGAGCGACGCACAAGCCAGGAAAAGAAGAACCCGGTGCTCGGCTTGTCTGTGTTCTTCTCCACAATCCGTTGTGGTTCCAGGGAGCATCTTCTTCCTTTTACCTTTCTGGGAACAATATGGGAACAGTGAGAGATGTGAACCGCACCCGCAAGAGCGGCGTGCCACTGCTGAAAAGAAAGAGCCTATAATGCCTCGCGCAGTTCCACGTAATAGTAGGCCACTTCGGACTTCTTGGTGGAGGACTCCTGGTAGACCCCGAAGGAATGGGCCGGCAGGATCACCCGTCTCCATTCCGTCGGCCCGTCCGAAAGGCAGCGATCCGCGCTGTAAAACCGGGTTCTTCCTTCCACGCCAACGGGCGAGGAGGAAACGTTCCGCAGCATCAGGTTCACTTGCAGCGTCCCATCGGAGTTTCGCTTCACATACGGGTACTCATAGGAAACCCTTCTGGCCATCCGGGAGTCCAACATGCGGACGGTGTTCATGAGGTCCTGCGGTTGAGGGGTTGTCGCGGCATCGGGGAACTGGGCCGTGGTCTTGCCGGAGCCCTTGCCGGCGCAGGCCGAGAGCGCCAAGACGCCCGCCGTCAGTAAAAGAACGATTGCCGGCGTGAGGAATCTCTTCATCTTCTTCATCTCCTTGTGAGTGTTCAGGAATCGTAGGCTTTTCGCACGGCATCGAGCGCCGGGCCTCCGAGTTCACGGAACAACGCAAGCAACTGCCCGCAGGAAAGCGCCTCGGCCCGCACCCCGGCCCTCAGTCCCAGGCGCGCAATCGCCTCTTCCACTTTCCCGCGCTCGAGCATCCCGCGGCTGGCGGCGGCCAGGGAATTCGCCACGAACTTGCGGCGCTGGGCGAAAGCCGCGTCCACGAAGTTGAAAAAGGCCTGCCGCTCCTCCGCGTTGGGAATCAGGTCCCCCTCCGCGCGCGGCGTCAGGCGCACCAGGACCGAGTGGACCTTGGGCGGGGGCTGGAACGAGCCGGGCGAGACGGACAGGACCGTCTCAATATCGAAGCGCGTCCGAACCTTGGCCGCCAGAATCCCGTACCGCTTCGATCCCGGCGGCGCGGCCAGCCGCTCCCCCACTTCCCGCTGCAACAGAAGGCATACACACGAGAAGGGAACGGGAGAAGCCATCAGCTTAAAGAGGATGGGGGAGGTGAGATGGTAGGGAACGTTTCCGATGACGCGGACGTCGGGGCTGTGGTGCTGCTCCATGAGCAGCCTCTTCAGGCCGATCTCCAGGAAGTCCGCGTAAAGAATCGAGACGTTCTTCAGCCCCCCGAGTTCCCGCTCATGGAGGGGGCGGAAACGCTCGTCCAGTTCCACCGCGACAACGGCGCCGGCCCCGCGGGTGAGGATCTGCGTGAGATTGCCCAGGCCGCATCCGATCTCGAGGACGAGGGAACCGCCGGTGGCGCCCAGGGCGGCGGCGATTTTCTCCAGGACCGGCTGGTTGACGAGGAAGTTCTGGCCCAGGCTCCTCTTCAGGCGCAGACCCGCTTCGGCCAGACGGCGCGAGATCCGGGTCATCGGAGGCGCTGAGGGGCGGTCAGCGGACATCGGCGGCCCTCCCTTTTGCCACTCTCTCTGGACATCATCTTTGCTTTTCGGGTGAAGGATTTCAAGGAAGAACTCGCGGCCCTATCCGGCTCACGGGCTTCTATCCGGCTCACGGGCTTCTATCCGGCGAATCCGGAGGCGCGGCATCCTCCGCCCGAGCTTTGAGCGGAATGTCGTTCGTGCCGGCGTCCATCAGGTAGTAGTGACGTTCGGGATGGCGGGCCATGTATTGGCCGCGGATTCTCTCGCCGCAGTCCAGGAAGAATTCCGCGCCGCCGCGCGTCATCAAACTGCTGACGAGAAGCCAGGTGCCTCGGTTTCCCGTAGGGTCCACGCAGAAAACGGTAGCCAGAGGGTCATTCTGATGGGATTTCAGAACGTTTCGGTGGCTTCGGGTCTCGGTGGCTTGGACGCCGAAGTCGCAGGCCTTCCGCAGAACGGAGGGAACCGAATTGAGGAAGAGCGCCGCCACCAGCGCCGCAACAATCCTTCTTGCACTCTTGCGGGCCTCGACGCTTGCGCCGCTTCCAAGTAGGAACTCAGGCAGGAACAGAATCCCCCGGGCGGTGAGCAACGCGAGAAATGGAAGGGATTCCGCCAGGAAACGAGGGCCGAGAAACATGTCCTGGTAGGGGTAAAAAAAGTACGCGGAAACGAGTCCCGCCAGCGGAAGGAGAAGCATCCAGTCTTTGCGGGAGGCCTTGCCGCTCAGAAAGAGGATCAGTAGAAAGACAAAACTCGTGACGGGCCACATGAACATCCAGAACGAGAGGGAAACCAGATTGTTGAGCTGCTGACACAACCCGACAATCGGGGTATGGCCGTTTCTGACCGTGAAGCCGAGGCTGTGCATGGCCGGATTGGCGAGGCTATACCCGAGGGTGAAGAGATTGCCCGTCGTCTTCAGGTTGAAGTAGAACAGGAATAGGATGGGGACCAACCAGCCGCCCGAAGCCGCCAGCCAGGAGAACCAGGGCCGTTTGGGCTGAGACCATGCCTTCCAAGCCCATAGCGCCAGTAAAGGAGCGCCAATCGCGAAGGCGGTCAGGGGACGCATAATGGCGGTGTATCCAAGACAAAAGCCCAGCGCGGCCGCGTTAGGCAAAGTGGGCGCTCGGAGATTGCGCAAACCGGCAACGAACGCGGCCATCAGGAAAAAGGTGGCCAGGGGATGATCCATCTGCAGCCAAGCCAGGAGCAGGGGCATGGGAGAGACCGCAACAAGAAACGCGCCCAACAAACCCGCCGCCGCGCCAAAGAGGAGCTTCCCCGCTTCGTAGGTCAGCCAAACGCAGCCGGCGCCCAGCACGGCGAAGACGAGAGAGACGCTTCCGATCTTAAGGCCCAGGAAGTTGAGAAGAATGGCGCCGGGCAGATACTGCGAGTACATGCGGCCATCCTGAACCACAATCCAGGCCGAGGGAACAAAGCCGCGGTATTCCGGCTCCGGCAGGAACCACAGGCCGCGGCTCCAGAGAAGGGCATGGAAGAAACGGGCGCAGCTGTCATCCCCAAAGGGATCCCCCCCGAGCGAGATATGACAGAACAGCAGAATGAGGCCAGCCCACGCGCCGGTCAAGACGCCCGTGAGCAGACCGGGACGGCGGATTCCCAGGTCCAGCAGCCACACCGCGCCCACTGCCGCTTCCCGCCGCAGGAGCCAGAAAATGGCGAACGCGACCGCCGTTACCGGCACGAACAACTCCCAAGCCGGGAAAAAACCGCGAAGGAATAGGAGCATCCCACCGGCCACAACGCCAAAGGCGCAAAGCCGGCGCCGGCCGCTCCCCGCAAGCCATCCGCCGGCCGGCCGCAGCCAGAGAAGGGCCACAAGCGCGGCAACGGCGCCCAAACTGGACCACCGAACAACATAGTGGGCAACCCGTGGGACAAAAACCTCGAGACCCCGCCAAGTCACCCCAAGAAGATGACGGGATGCCAGAAAGCAAAAAAGAGAAACCGCCGCGGCCGTGACTACACCCAGCAGTACACGCGGTCTCTTTAGGCTGGTGCCTCCCACGGCAAGCGCCCTCCGCTCGCATCATCCACACCGGACGTGCATGGTCATCTAATCAGACGCGCCGTCTTTGTCAAGCGTTTTCTCCCCCGCACGCCCGTGGTTGGAGCCGAGTGGCTCTTGACACACCCCGCCGCTCCTGCTAAGATGAAAACGATTGATTCCCGCGGGCTCTCCGCGAAGGGTTCAGAGAACAGGGAAAGAGAGGGCGCAACAAATGGGAAAACTGCTCGGATGGGTTGTAATCCTTCTCATTATCCTTGGCGTGGTGTTTTACTACTTCGGCACGCCGGCGAACGAGCGGCATTTGCCTGAGCCGCCTTCGCCCACCCCAACTACCCCCAAAGTGGTGTGGACACAAGAGACTCTGCAGCAACGCCTCACCCAACTCGTCCAGGCAAACGACGACATGAAGCGGGTGAAAATGGAGGTGACCCTGCAGGAGATGAAGGACAAGCAGGCGCGGATCCGGATGGCGTGGATGGGCGACGTCGCTTCCTGCGGCGGGGACTATCTTGACAAGCTGATCACCGAGGGCATCATCAAAGACATCAACCTGAATGCGCCGGGTGAAAAAAAGCCTTGGATAGACCAGGACAGCCGCACCCACTGGGTTCAGGACATCACGGTCGTCCTGTTCTGAGCGGAATGCGGCGCGGATGCCGGGGCGTTCCTATGGGAGGTGTTGGAGGCGGGGCTCGTTTTCCACCACGAGCCGCTGGCGGCTGCCGCGTTGGCGTTCCGCGTCAATGATGTGGCCGATGGCGGCGATGGTGCGGTCCAGATTCTCATTCACAACCAGATAATCGAACAACCCGCACTGGGCGATCTCGTTGACGGCGTTGTGCATGCGCAGCCGGACCACTTCCTCGTCGTCCGTCTCGCGGCCGCGCAGCCGCTTCTCGAGGGTTTCCGTGGAAGGCGGCAGAAGGAAGATCGTCACCGAGTCGGGCTTCATCCCCTTGATCTGGCAGGCCCCCTGCACGTCCAGGTCCAGGGCGACGTCGTATCCCTGCGAAACCAGGCTTTCCACCACGCTCTTGCGCGTGCCATAGTAGTTCCCGTGGACTTTCGCCCACTCGTAGAACTCCTTGTGGTCTATCAGGCTCTGGAATTCCTCAGTCGAAACAAAGTAGTAATCCACTCCTTCCCGCTCCCCGTCTCGCGGCGGGCGGCTGGTGACCGACACGGAGTACTTCAGGCCCTCCGTGGCGGGGAGAAGCGCTCGGAGAACGGTGGACTTGCCGCCGCCGGACGGAGCGGAGATCACGAAAAGGGTCCCACTGCGTTTCAGCCTGATGCTCATGGTGTTTTCCCCCTTTTCCGGAACCTGACGAACGGACCGCGATCCCACCGGAGAACGCGGCCACACTCCGAACCGAAGGGTATCACGGGGCCGTTCCACCCGCAAGCAAATATCCCCGGCCGCATATCGGGGGGGCGCATCTTGGTGAAGCTACATGCCTTCCCGGGAATTCTTCCGGACTCTGGGTCAAGAGGCCCCTCACCCTACCCTACCTCGAAAATACCCTCCCGGAAAGCGGGGATAACTCCTGTCAAACCAGCCACGAACAGAGGCGTCGCCATTTTCATCCGTTTCCGGGTGGCGGAGCCGCCATGATGGCTCTCCCCCAGGAGAGGGAATTCTTTTCCCCTCCGTTTTCCTGTCACATGCCACACTCTCCTGGACTATCCCACTCTCTCCTGGACTATTCCACTCTCTCCTGGACTATTCCACTCTCTCCTGGACTATTCCACTCTCTCCTAAGGGAGCGACATTCTTTTCCCCTCTCCTGGGGGAGAGGGTAGGGTGAGGGGCCTTTTCCTTGGCATCGTGGAGGGACTTGCACAACGAAGCCAAACCGGCCCCCAGAGACGGACCTCCTCCGGTCCATCCCCCGGGTTTCGCCGCGCTCAGACCAGGCTATTCATATTGGACAGTGTCCCTGTGACAGGTAGCTCCATCAAGATGCGCCCATATCGGGGTTGACCTGTTCCCGCGTCTTGTGAGATCATAAGCAAGATAGTGCAACCCGAAGAAGGAGGCGCTCCCATGAAAATCGGAAGACAATTCGGTTCATCAATCTGCCTGCCATGCATGGCCCTGTTGGCCGCATCCTTTCTCTCCGGAGCATGGGCCGCCGGCTCCCATCCGCGGCGGGCGCAGGCCCGGCCCGCGTCTGCCTCGCACAAGTCCGTGCCCGTCTCCTATAAGGCGACGCCGGAGGGAATCCGGGTCCTGGGGGACCTGACATCGGGCGACCACGTGTGGGACGACACCGCCACGCCCTATCTGGTGGAAGAGGACATGACGATCGAGGAACCGGCATCCCTCACCATCAAGCCCGGCGTCACGGTCAAGTTCGGTGAAGGCGTGGAGCTCTGGGTGGAAGGCCGCCTGACCGCTCACGGCACGGAAACCAGCACCATCACCCTGACCGGCATGACCCAAACACGCGGGTTTTGGTGGGGGGTTTCGATCTCCGGAGACCCGGATAACATCAACCGTTCCTGCTCATTTCGCCACGTCCTGCTGGAATACGGCGGCCTGGACATCATGGGAGGGGGAATGGGGTATCTGGGAGGAGCGCTGTCCCTGTATGACGCGGAGGCCACCCTGGAGAACTGCGTGGTCCGCGAAAGCGGCATGAGCGGCGTTTACGGTATTTTCTCCAGCGCCTACACGATCCGCTCCTGCTGGTTTGAGGACAACGAGGGCTACGCCGTGTACCTGTGCATTCAGATGCGGGATTCCGAGCTGGAGAACCTGTCGGCGAGCGGCAACGGCTACGACGGGGTTGCGCTGGGGGAAGCGTTTCCCCGCTCGGACTACGTGATGGAGGAAATGGGACTTCCCTATTATGTCTTTGGGAGTATGGCCTTTGAGGAAAATGCGACGCTTCTGATCGAACCGGGAGTCACCGCCCATTTTGACGATGGGGTGGGGGTGATGATGCAGGGAGGGCGCTTGATCGCCTGCGGAACCAAGGAGAAACCCATCGTTCTCACGGGGATTACGGAAGAGCCCGGGGCCTGGGGGGGAGTCGCGATCGCGGGGGTATGGAGTATAGACTTCGCATCTTCCGAGCCGATCAAGTGGACCTATAACGAGGGTTCGCGGCTCGAATACGTCACCATTGATTACGCGGGTGGAAACGAGGGGGCCTTGGAACTGGATCACGCCAAGGCCACGCTGTCGCACTGTATTATCCGAAACAGCGCGAGGAACGGAATCTATCGGGAATACGCCGACGGGACCGTGATCGAGCGGAGCCAGATCTATGGCAACGCGGAATCGGGAATCGCGGGCTTCCGGGACGAAGGCACCATTCTGGCCGCATACAACTGGTGGGGCGACGCCAGCGGGCCTTATCATGAAACGCTCAACCCCACCGGCGCGGGAAACGAGATCGAGGAGGGCACGGCTCTCTTCCTTCCCTTCCTCACCTCCCCCGGCCAGGAGCCGGGTTCCACGCCCGAAACCGACATCCTCAGCCTTACCGTCACGCCCGCGCGATGGTTCGTGCCCGCCGACGGCGTCACGCATCTGGAAGTGAGCATCACGGTTCGAGACGGCGCGGGAGAGCCCGTCTCCGGAAGAAAAACACGGCTCGAAGCCACCCTCGGCGACGTCATTGACGGCGACGTCACCGGCCTGACCGGTCAGGCCAAAGCCTATGTCACATCCAATGCCACCGGCGATTCCACCCTCACCCCCAGTCTGGAGCCCGCCGGAGTCTATGTGACGCGCGCCGCCCCCGTCGTCGTCACCTTCACCAAGCCGCCCGCCGGAGTGGAGCTGTTCTCGAACGCCGAGGCGCCCTACGCGAATCACAACCTCCACATGTCGCCGCTGCCCGTGACGGTGGGCGTGCCGGTGACCATGACCATTGACGTGACGAATCCATCCTCCGTCTCTCTTCAACTCGATGCGAGTTTTGGCAAGCACAACTACGGGATAGGACTGCCTCTGGAGATCATTGACACGGTGACGCAGGTGATTCCCGCCAACACCACCGTCCCCGTGTCGGCCCAATGGACCCCGCTGTACCCGGGACACCAGTGCATCGGCGTGTTTGGCGCGTTCACTCTGGCGCCCGGCGTGAAAAACGAGAAGATGCGGCTGATCCTCCAGGGTTCCAGCTTCGAACTCCCTTGGTTGCACAACACGCGCCCCGTGCCCGCTCCGTTCATTGATCCCAGCGGAAAAATCCAAGCCGGGAGGGTGGAGGAAGCCGTCAACCTGATGGGCGACATCACCTCGAACATTGACATGATTTTCAGCGGGGAGAGCTGGATCGGCGGGCTTCTTCAGGGCGCGGTGCTCAACCGCATGCTCAGTATGATCCTCAGCGCCTGGAAGGACGCCATCAACGCGATCAGTCTGGATCCGCCTCGCCAGGACTTCCGCGTTCTGGCCACTGTGGAGGGATACGCTTTCAACCACGTCTCGCAGAGCGCCGAGCTTTCTTACGAGCGCGCCTACGCCATCAACGCCCTGATGGAATCCCATCTCGACCTTCTGGCCAAGCTCAAGGCGATGCAGATCACCTCGGACCGCTACGCCGGCGCCTGCCTTGCCGAGGAACAGACCTGGGCTTCGCAGCAGGCCGCCGCGCTGCTGTACTACTACCGGGCTTCGGGCCAGGCCATGCGCGCCGCCGCCGAGGCCATCGAGAACTATCTATACGTCCTGCGCTCCGAAGGCGTACAGGACAAGCAGGCTTCCCGGGATGGCTGTATTGCCCTTCAGGACCGCCTGCGCGCCACGGGCTTCGACGCCTCCGAACTCGAAGCCGCCGCCGCGCTCCGCCTGACCCCACAGGATCTCCAGCGGATCAAAGAAGAAATCCTGGCCATTGACCCCGACGAGGTGAGCCGGAAATACGCTATGGACGAATACAGCCGCCTTGCAAGCGAACTGCGCGCGATGGGGGACCGCCTGGCGCCCCTGGACAGCTTCGGCGGGGTTGCAGGCAGCTCCGCCTCCGCGAGGAAACTCTCCCCGCAAGAGGATTCCGTCCCGAACAGCTTGGTTCGAGTCTATGACACCGAGATGCGCATCCCGATCGCCAACCCGCTCGATCACGCCTCTTCCATCACCATGCGCATAAGGAAACTCGACCTGCCGTCCGACTGGATGGTGCGCGTCACGCCGCGGGAGTTCTCGCTCGGCGCGGGCGAAGCGACCACGGTAACGCTCACCGTCGGCGCTGGCATGCCCGCACCCCAGGGCGCCAGGCCGCGCGTCGCGCTCGAAGGCTACGCCGACGGCACGCTGATCGGCGGCGTGGTCGTGGACACGGTGCTTCCCGTGAAAACGCAGTTCCCGCCGCCGGCGCCCGCGCGCGTTGAACCCAGGCACTGGCCGCTGCTCAGGTAGGGGGGTTACAGGGACACAAAGGACATAAGGGACATAAGGGACCTCAAGGACGTAAGGGACGCTGAGGAGAGCGGACCTTTGCGCCCTTCCCGTTCCACCCTGCGCGGGTTGTATCTTGCTCAGATATACTCGTTGAGCAGGTTCTCGAGCATCTCCTGCCGGCCGCTTTCGACCTTCGGCTCGCCGTGTTCGAGCGTGTAGGCCTCGAGCTCCGCGAAGCCCGTCTTCCCCTTCTCAATCATTTGTCCGAGACCCTTGTCCCAACCGGCGTAACGTTTCTGGACGAACTTCTGGAGCTTCTTGTCCCGGATCATGCGCGCGGCGTTGCGCAGGCCGCGCGCGAAGGCATCCATCGCCCCGATGTGGGCGTGGAACAGGTCCGCCGGATCAATGGACTGCCGCCGCAGCTTCGCGTCGAAGTTCAGCCCGCCCGTCGTGAAGCCCCCGCCCCGCAGAATCGTGTACATCGCAAGCGTCGTGTCATACAGGTTCGTCGGGAACTGATCCGTGTCCCACCCCAGGAACAGATCGCCCTGGTTCGCATCCACCGAACCGAGGATGCCGTTGTCCACGCAGAAAGCGAGCTCGTGGTGGAAGGTGTGGGACGCGAGGGTGGCGTGGTTGTTCTCGATGTTCAGCTTGAAGTGCTCCATGAGGCCGTACTTCTGGAGGAAAGCCATACAGCCCGCCGCGTCGAAGTCGTACTGGTG
>Ga0315277_10012550_pt1 | contig 10627 bp, 5 predicted proteins | sample YL17G05_15_MG_FD_203695 | JGI IMG/M metagenome (GOLD analysis project Ga0315277, IMG submission 203695) | Sediment microbial communities from Yellowstone Lake, YNP, Wyoming, USA - YL17G05_15 | ecosystem: Environmental > Aquatic > Freshwater > Lake > Sediment | place: USA: Wyoming | collected... | reverse complement strand
TGCCGGCAAACGTCACACGGTGCCGCGAGCCAGTGTCGTCCTGCCAAGTCCGCCCCTGCAGAAACGTGGCCACATCGTCGTAGTACACGAGGCTCTTTGAATACGTGTAAGCGTATCCGGAAATGAAGCCGAGTCCATTGCGATAGCTCTTCCGCACTCTCGTCGCGAACTGATGAAAGCGCGCCCCGCCGTTGTTTTCGTAGTCGCTCACGGTCAGGGCCCCGTACTGCGGATAAGGCACCATCATCGTGCTCAGGCTTACGTTCCTCTGATTGCGTAACGAGCCGGGAAACTTACTCTCCGGCAGGAGTTGGTAAAAGGGGTTAAGAACCGATACGTTGGTCGCCGCCTTGTTGGTATAGGCGATTCGAGGGTCCACTTGGTTGACGTTGCGGCTGGATACGGCGTTCGCACGATTGAGATAGTAGGAAACGTCGGCAACCATTTCCCCGGGAATCTGGCGCTGCACTGAGAAGTTGAGGCGGTCCGTCTGCTGCCTGGGCCGGTCGGCGGCGAACCACGCAAGGCTGTTGCCCAGCCCGGTGTACGGGCCGAGGCTCTTTCCCAACACGGGCTGTATCGGGTACGACGGCGGGAACGGATTGTCCAAATTCATCTGCGGCACGCCGAGAACGGGCGAGGGGGCGGTTGTTTCCAGGCTATAGCCGTAGAAATTACCCTGGGTAATGTTGGTGCCCCTGGTCCATGGCGAAATGTAGCGGCCCCAGCCTATGCGGACCGAGGTTTTGTCGTTCACCCGGAGAGCGAAACCGGCCCGGGGCGACAGCGTGCCCGGGCCCGCATTCCACTGTCCGCGATGGCTGTCTTCGCTCCAACGGAACGCGCCGTTGAGAATCCACGGCCCGCTGAAAAACTGCTTGACTGCATTCGGCATCTGCGGCGCATTCGCGCCCTGAAGTTCGGGGATGGGAACAGTCAGGTCCACTCCTCGATCTGTCCGGTTCTCCACTTCGCGGTACGGCTGCTCGTACTCATAACGCAAGCCCAGGTTGAGAGTAAGCCTGCGGCTGATCTTCCAGTCGTCGTTGAAATACATCGAGAAGGCGCGATAGGTGGGAGTGGTCTTAACGCGAACGGGCATCTGGGCACTGTCGATCGCGCCGAGCAGAAAGCTCGCATAACCATCGCCCGAGACTTTGGTATCCGGGCTGACGTATGTGTTGGCGGTCGCCGATGCGTTGAAGGTGAAGTAGGGCCAGGTAATTTGGTTTACCTGCCAAACGCGAGCTCCGCGCGACTCGAATCCGGCTTTCATGTAATGCGCGCCCCGCTGCTGGGCGATCTTAAGGTTGGTGTCATCCTGCCACGGGTGTTTTATCCAGTAAGGGCCGTTTGTGCCGATCCCGGAGGAGTAGGACGACATGATACTGCCCCCATCTCCATGCGTAATCCGCATGCCTGGGGAAGCCTCGACAAATTTGTAGCCGTCGTATATCGGTTTGTACCACGAGCTGCTTGGCCAAAGGCTGGAATAGCCGGCGAACTTGGTTTGAGGGGCCGACTCGTCGACGAAACCGTAATAGGCGAAGCTGGCGTTGATCACCGTGGTGGCGCTCTTAACCCACGTAACTTCGTTCGTTATCTGGGTGGCGTCCCGGTTGCTTGCCCGGTCGCTCATCCAGGCGAGGTCCGAACCGGTCGGATTGTCGGCGGTAATCGGCGTCCGGAACATACTGACCCGGCCGCTATATCGCAGGCTGGCGTTGATGATGTAATCCGTACGGTCGGAGAAGTTCTTGTACGGAGTAAAGAGGCGCAGAGGAACGACGTAGTTGCGAGCGTGATAGTTTCCAACGCCCTCCGACGTGGACTGCGGGAGCGCCGCGGTGTACGCCGCCGCGACCCGGCTGATCGTCGAAGGCGGAATCTTGTTGTCCGGGAAGGCCGTGCGCCTGATCGTCGCGCCGTCCGGTGAGGTGAACGTGGTCCAGGGATCGTAGATTACGCGGAGCGCACCCCTGCTGTTGAGCGATTGCGAGAAGTCGCCCTTCCGCTCAAGAGGGGTTGGCAGTTGCCCGATTAGGGTTTGCGGGTCGGTCATTTTCCAACCCTCAAAGGCAACGAAGTTGAACCACTTGTTCCGCTTGATGGGGTGGCTCAGGGTGCCGCCGAACATGTGGTTGCGCTGCACGTTAACGGTTCGGGACACTCGATTCAAGCTCGCGTTCGCCCAAGGGTACACTCCTTGGTAGAAGGCCAACCCGTGCAATTCGTTGGTGCCGGATTTCAGGGTTATGGTGACCGCCCCCCCGGTGCCGTTGCCGAACTCCGCGTCCACGGCATTCACCTGCACGTTGACTTCCTGCACCATATCCGGGGATGGAACGTAGCCGGTCCATGTGCCGATGCCCACGTGAGCGCCGTCCACTTGCAGGTCCGGGGCGGCCGAGCCGCCGACTTGCTGCGTTCCCGTTCCGGTACTGTGATAGGGCTGGCTCTCAAGACGGGTTTCCGATTGCACAACGCTTGGATCCAGCTTCGACAGGAAGAACGGGTCCCGAAAGAACTGCGGCAGGTTAGCCGCAATCTGGTTATCGACGGTGGTCTCCAACTTGCTCGTATTGAACTGCACCTGCGCCGCCTGTGCCGCAACCTCGATGATCTCACGGACATCACCAATCTTTAGCGTGGCGTCCACTGTAACGTCGCCACGTTGTTGCAGCAAGACGCCCTGCGTCCGGGACGCTGTAAAACCTTGCATCTCGACCGTCAAATTGTAAGTGCCGGGCTCGACCAGATCAAAGATATAACGGCCCGTCTCAGTGGTCGGCTTGGCCGCCGAGACATTGGTGCCCGTATTGAGCAGCGTTACCGTGGCGCCCGCCACGGCCGCTCCGCTGCTGTCCAGGACTGTACCCTGGATTCGGCCGCGATACTCCTGAGCATTCAGGGCCGCGCCGAACATTGCCGCCAACAGGACGAGGAGACTGGTCCTCAATCCAAATCCCGCTTGTGCACATAGAATCTTCATAAACCCTCCAGTTCGCCGGATCTTTGGCCCAAGTCCGCCTTCAGCCCGGCAGTCTCGGGCAAAGCTCTTCAGCGTGCGGCTCCGTGCAATTTTTACCACTAGTCTGGCTGATTGTCAAGGACGGTTTCGTTCTTTTCAACGCAACAGGATAGCCCGGAGTGTGCCTTTGGGCACGTCCACAGGAGGATGCCCGGCAACCGTCATTTTGCCGGGTCCATCGGATGCTTGGACTGGCGGTAACTCCCGTGCTGTGCCTTCAGCCGCCAGCCGTCCGCCTGAAGGCGGTTCAACAGGTCTCGGAACCGCTGCCCATCGCTTGCGCGAACGTCTCGAACTTGCAGTTGTCGCGCGCGGCGTCACGGCACGGGCCGCGATCAAGATCGCGACCGGTCTGGCCGGCGGCCTGGCGGCCGCGCCGCCCGTGCTCATCTCGTTACAGCGTTGTGGTATGACTAACGGGAGGGAGACAGGAGCAATTCATGGCTAATGACTATCATTCGCGATTCAGCCGCAGGGCGCTGCTGGAACGGGCCACCGGCGCGGCGGCGCTGGCATCGGCCTTCAAGTTCGCCGACCGCGACGCTAGCGCCCAGAGGCCGGCTTCGGCGGGCGTCAACCGCAACTCGGCCCCATCGCAGTTGAAGATCACCGACATGCGGGCCTGCCGCGTGGCCTCGAATTTCGACTATCCGATCATCCGCATCGACACCAACCAGGGAGTTTACGGGCTGGGCGAGGTGCGCGACGCCGGGGTCGAGGGGATGGCGCTGGTGCTGAAACCGCACATCATGGGCAGAAACCCTCTGAACATCGAGCCTATCCTGGACAGCGCCCGAAGGTTCACCAATCAGCGCCGCTTCGGGGGCGGTTACAGCGCGCTGGACATGGCGTTGCACGACATCGCGGGCAAGGTGTACGGCGTGCCGGCCTACCGCTTGATCGGCTCCAAGTACCGGGACCGCGTGCGGGTGTACTGCGACACCCCGCAGACCAACGATCCGAAGGTGTTTGCGGATCGCCTGGTGAGGCGCAAGAAGGAAGGCTTCACGTTTTTCAAAATGGACCTCAGCGCGCGCCTGGTGCAGAAGATCCCCGGAGCGGCCAACACCCGCGGCGTGGCCACCGAGAAAGGACTCAAGCTGCTGTGCGAGTACCTGGCGGCGGTCCGCGACGGTATCGGATGGGACGTCCCGCTGGCGGCGGACCACTTCGGACCGCTGGACGTGAACGATTCGATCCGTTACGCTCGCGCTTTCGAGCCGTACCAGCTTGCCTGGGTCGAGGACCCGCTCCAGATCGGCACGCTGGGCTATGGCGGCGACGCTCCGCACAACTGGCAAGCCTACAAGGAAATCAAGGAGGCCACCACCTCGCCCATCGCCACCGGCGAGAGCCTCTTCGGTCTGGAGGAAGGATTCCGGCCCTTCATCGAGAACCGCGCCGTCGACATCGTCCACCCCGATCCGCTGACCTCGGGCGCGCTGCGCGAGACCAAGCGCATCGCCGACTATGCGTCGATGTACGGAATTCCGACCGCGGTTCACTTCGCCGGTTCGCCGGTGGGCTGCATGGCGTCGGTGCACATGATCGCCACCATCAAGGACTTCGTCGTGATGGAGAACCACGCGGTGGACATCCCATGGTGGGGCGACCTGGTGACCGGCGTGCCGAAGCCGATCGTCCAGAACGGCTACATTCAGGTTCCCGAAACACCCGGGCTGGGCGTCGAGCTCAACGAAGAAGTGGTGAAGCAGCACCTGCGCATACCCGGCTACTTCGAGCCCACTCCGCAGTTCGACAAGTACATCCTCGACGACTTTCGTATCGGCGGCCCCTACCCGCACCTGGACGAATTCGGCAAGCCGGTCGTCACCCGCTAAGCCGGTGGCACTGCCTTCAGGCTGTGAACTTCGGACACGGCCTGAAGGCCGTGCCACCATGCCATCCGGTCACAGCGTATCGAGCGTCAGGATCGACAGGCCCGGCACGATCGGCAGACTGAGATCGTTCGTCAGAAAAGAAGTTGCTCCATTCCGAATCGCGGTTGCCAACTGGATGGCGTCGGGCGTCCGCAGGCCGTGAATTGCTCGCAGGCGCGCAAGGTCCGCTCTGCCGGAACGGATTGGATGCACCAGGACCTCGACCAACGTCACCATCGACGTTGCGGTCTGGAATTCGCCGCGTTCGGCGGCGGACCGGCGATGGTCCCGCGCAGCGAGGTTATCCATTCCACGATGAACGTTCGCGGGCCAGGTATTCTTCCACGGAAACGCCCAGCCACACGTCCTTGCCTGGACCATGCAATTCAAGGACACTGCGAGGCGTAGCCTGGTCCAGCAGGCCGGCCAGACGCAAACGGTCGGCCGGGCCGAGCGCCTCCGCGCTCTTCACCACGTCCTCGTGACAAACACACCCACGCCTGCGGCCGGCGTTTGCGCCTCCACCTGCTATAACGGTAGACAGTGGAAGAAGAGGTCCAGGGAAAAATATACGACTGGCGGCTGATGCGCCGGCTGCTGGCTTACGCGCGGCCCTACACCGGCGTGGTGGCGATCTCGGTGGTTCTGATGCTGGCCGCGTCCCTGTTGCAGGTGATCGGGCCGCTGCTCACCAAGCTGGCCGTGGACCGCTACCTGGCGCCTGTGGGCGGCAAGGCCACAGCGGGGATCGAGTCATGGTTTTCACCGGATCCCTGGACCGGCATCGCGCAGCTTTCGCTGCTGTACCTGGCGGTCCTCCTGCTCGGCCTGCTGTTCGACTTCGGCCAGACCTACCTGATGCAGTGGACCGGCCAGCGCGCCATGTTCGACCTGCGCCGCGAGCTGATGGAACACCTCCAGCGGCTGGACATCGCGTTTTTCGACCGCAACCCGGTCGGCCGGCTGGTCACCCGCGTGACCACCGATGTCGACGTGCTGAACGAACTCTTCTCCTCGGGCCTGGTAGCCATCGCCGGCGACCTGCTGATGCTCAGTTTGGTCGTCGCGGTCATGTTCCGGCTGAGCCCGGGCATGACGTTGGTGCTTCTGGGGGTGATGCCGCTGGTGATTCTGACGACGGTCCTGTTCCGCCGCGCGGTGTCCTCCAGTTACCGGCGCATCCGCGTCGCCGTCGCCAAGATCAACGCTTACTTGCAGGAACACGTCAACGGGATCGCGGTCCTTCAGCTTTTCAACCGCGAGGCGCGCAACTCCGAACAGTTCGCGCGAATCAACAACGAGCATCGCGAGGCCTTCAAAGACGCCATTGCGGCTTACGGCTGGTTCTATCCGGTGATCGAGTTTTTGGGAACCCTGGCGCTGGCGATGCTGCTGGTCTACAGCGGCTTTCGCATCCGCTCGGGAGCTTTGACTTTCGGCGTCATGGTGGCGTTCTTCCAGTATGGAATGCGGTTCTTTCGTCCGATCCAGGACCTGAGCGAGAAGTACAACATTCTTCAATCGGCGATGGCCGCGGCCGAGCGCATCTTCTCTCTGCTGGACACCCCGGCCCGGATCGAGGCGCCGGCCTCGCCGGCGCGCTTCCCCGCGACGCCCGCGCCCATCGAGTTCGACGGCGTCTGGTTCGCCTACAAGGAGGACGACTGGGTGCTGCGCGATGTGAGCTTCCGCGTCGAACCGGGGGAAACCGTCGCCGTGGTGGGCCACACCGGGGCCGGAAAGACCACCATCACCAGCCTCCTACTGCGCTTTTATGACGTCCAACGCGGGTCCATCCGGGTTGGCGGCGTGGATGTTCGCGAGTTCGAGCCGCGGGAACTGCGCCGTCATTTTGGCGTGGTCCTCCAGGACCCCTACCTGTTTACCGGCACCGTCGGGGACAATATCCGGCTGGGTACCGGCGGCATCTCGGAGGAGGCGCTGGAGGCCGCCGCCGAGCAGGTGAATCTGATCGACTTCATCCGCTCGCTGCCCAACGGTTTCGGACAGGAGGTTCGCGAGCGCGGCTCCGGTTTCTCGACCGGTCAGAAGCAGCTCATCAGCTTCGCCCGCGCGCTGGCCCACAACCCGCGCTACCTGGTCCTGGACGAAGCCACCTCCAGCGTCGACACCGAAACCGAGACGCGCGTGCGCGAAGCGCTCGACCGCCTGGTCGAGGGCCGCACATCCATCGTCATCGCTCACCGCCTCTCGACCATCCAGCGCGCCGACCGCATCCTGGTCATGCACAAGGGGCGCGTGCGCGAAACCGGCACGCACCAGGAACTGCTGGCCGGCCGCGGAATCTACTGGAAGCTCTACCAGCTCCAGTACCAGGAGCAGGAGGCGCGCGCGCTGCGAACAATATGACACTCACCCGACGATTCTTCGCGGTTGCCGTCCTGGCGTTTGCCGGGACCGCCGCCGCCCAGCGGCCGGGCCAGCTCACCGCGCTGGACCGCTACGTGGCGGCGCCCGATTCGAACTTCCGCTACGAGCTGGTCTCAACTCTGCCCGGCGACGGCTACACGGCCTACGTGCTCGACATGACGTCGCAGAAGTGGCTGGGCGACAACGACACCAACCACCCGGTCTGGAAGCACTGGCTCACCATCGTGCGCCCGGACACGGTGCGGTACTCCACGGCCCTGCTGATGATCGGCGGAGGACGGATCAACGCGAAGCCGCCGGCCAAGCCCGACTCCACGCTGGCTTCCATCGCCACCTCCACCGGCTCCGTGGTGGCCCATCTCGGGCAGGTGCCCAACGAGCCGCTCACCTTCACCGCCGAGGGCAAGAGCCGCAACGAGGACGAGATCATCGCTTACACCTGGGACAAGTTCCTGCGCACCGGCGACGAAAAGTGGCCGCTGCGGCTGCCCATGACCAAAGCGGCCGTGCGCGCGATGGATACCGTGACGGCCTTCTGCGCCACCGGGAAGGCGGGAACGCTGAAGGTGGACCGCTTCGCGGTCTCGGGCGGCTCCAAGCGCGGCTGGACCACCTGGACCACGGCGGCGGTCGACAAGCGGGTGACCGCCATCATCCCAGCCGTCATCGACCTGTTGAACCTGGAACCATCCTTCATCCATCACTGGCGCGTCTACGGCTTCTGGGCGGCGGCGGTGGAGGACTACGTCCGCATGCAAGTGATGGACTGGAACGGCACGCCGCAGTTCCACAAGCTGATGCAACTGGTGGAGCCGTACAGCTACCGCGAGCGGCTGACCGTGCCGAAGTTTCTGCTCAACTCGGCCGGCGACCAGTTCTTCGCGCCCGACTCGTCGCGGTTCTATTTCGACGATCTGCGCGGCGAGAAGTACCTGCGCTACGTCCCCAACTCGGACCACTCGCTGCGCAAGTCCGACGCGCAGGAGAGCCTGGCGTCTTACTATGACGCCATTCTGCGCAATACGCCGCGGCCGCGCTTCAGTTGGAGCTTTGAAGACAACGGCTCGATCCGGGTGACGACTCTCGACCGCCCGGCCGAGGTGAAGCTCTGGCGGGCGACCAACCCGGCGGCGCGCGATTTTCGCCTGGAATCGCTCGGCCCGGCCTACCGGTCGTCGGCGCTCGAGGCGGCCAACGGCGTTTACGTCGCGCGCGTGGATGCGCCCGCCGCCGGCTTTACCGCCTTCTTTGTCGAGCTTACTTACCCGAGCGGCGGCAAGTACCCGCTCAAGTTCACCACCGCCGTCCGGGTTCTGCCCGATAAGTATCCGTTCCCGGCGCCCAATCTGAAGCCGCCGAGATAGCGGGCAAGCTGACGCATGCCCCGCGGGGGACGTGCTTCGGCTTGTCCCTGCGAGGCCACCAAGAGATTTCTTCACACCTGCGCATGGCGGTGCGCTAAGCTGGCTGTCTGTTGCAGGCTTCGGTTCCAAATCTACGTGGCGCACCCGGAACCACGTCACGTTCGAACTCGAGTGGGAAGCTCCGTCCGGGACGTGCCGTCGTGCCGGCAACTGAGGATGGTCCGGGCGCCGCGTGCAAGGACGCCCGCCCCGCCCTCTATGCCCGGATCCGGGCCTCGTCGATTTCAACGCCTAAGCCCGGGCCCGAGGGAACGGCCATCTCCCCTTCTTTCACCACCAGCGGCTGCTTCAGGAAACTGCCGGTCAGGAACTGAGGGCCGTTGAGCGCCGCGGGGAATTTCAGCCCGTAAGCGCCGTAAAGTCCCAGGGCGGCGGCCAGCGCCAGGTCCGGGTCCGTCAAACCGCTGCCCAGGAACAGCAGGCCGGCGTCCTGGACGATCTCGATCTGTTTCCTCGCATCCCATAAGCCGGCGGTGCGCGCCGGCTTCATCGCCACGCCGTCGAGCAATCCCAGCTTGATGAACTCGACCAGCTCGACGCTGGAAACCAGCCCCTCGTCCATCAGGATCGGCAGTGCGCCCTGCTTCTTGAGTTCCCGGAAACCGCTCAACCGGTTCGCCGCGACGGGCTGCTCGAAGACGTTCACGCCGATGGCCGCCAGTTTCGGCGCCACCTGAAGCGCCGTGGCGGTGTCATAGCCGCCGTTGGCGTCGGCCCAGAGGAAAGCGTTGGGCGCCAGCTTGCGCACCCGCCGGCACATCTCGAGATCGAACTCCGCATCGGGGGCGACCTTGACGTTGAAGTTCTTGTAGCCGCGCGCGCGGCCCTCCTCGACCAGCTTCTCGGTCTCGCCGATCGTTTGCGGGTTCACCGTCCAGCTCAGCGTGATGCGCCCGAGCGACTTCCGGCCCCAGCGCTGGGCCAGGCTCTGGCCGCGCAGCTTTCCGGTGAGGTCGTGCAGCGCCAGGTCCACGCCCGCCTTGGCGATCGGCATTCCGGTCGAGAACGACGGCGCAATGGCGCGGTTCATCGCGCCGTGCGCGCCCGCGATTTCGAACGGGTCGCGGCCAAGCAGCACGGGCGCCAGGTACTTCTCGATGGTGACCATCACCGACTCGAGAGTTTCGTAGCTCCAGGTCGGAATGGGCACGCTTTGCCCCCAGCCGACGGCGCCGTCCTCGGCAGTCATCTTCACCAGCACCGATGGCCGCTCGGGTTTGGTGAAGAACTTGAAATGCGCGGTGACAGGATACGGCACCGAGAAGACTTCGATCTTACGGATGGCGGGCGCGGAACCTCTGGCGCCGGCAACAGCGGCGCTGTGGAGCAGTTGGCGGCGAGTCATGCTGGCGGGTCCTGGGTTTCATTCTACTCGTATCGCAGCGCGTCTATCGGATCCAGGAACGCCGCCCGCCGGGCGGGGTAGTAGCCGAAGAAGACTCCCACCAGCGCCGAGCAGACGAAGGCCAGCAGCATCGAGGCCGGGCTGATGCGCGTGCTCCAGTCGGCCAGTCGGGAGATCAGCGCGGAGGCAGTCACGCCGGTCACAATTCCGATCACGCCGCCCAACAGCGCCAGCGTCACCGCCTCGACCAGGAACTGGAGCAGGATGTCCCTGGTCTTGGCGCCGACCGCCTGCCGCAGGCCGATCTCGCGCGTGCGCTCGGTGACCGACACCAGCATGATGTTCATGATGCCGATTCCGCCCACGATCAGCGACACCGAGGCAATCGAGGCCAGCAGGATCGACATGACCCGCGCCGAGTTCTCCTGCGCGTTGAAGACCTCCTCGAGGTTGCGCACCGAGAAGTCGTCGTCCTGCTCGGGTTGGATGTGATGCCGCTGGCGGAGCAGCGCGCGCACCTGCTCTTCGGCGTCCTTCATCAGTTCCGGCGCGCGCG
>Ga0315277_10012549_pt1 | contig 10627 bp, 7 predicted proteins | sample YL17G05_15_MG_FD_203695 | JGI IMG/M metagenome (GOLD analysis project Ga0315277, IMG submission 203695) | Sediment microbial communities from Yellowstone Lake, YNP, Wyoming, USA - YL17G05_15 | ecosystem: Environmental > Aquatic > Freshwater > Lake > Sediment | place: USA: Wyoming | collected... | reverse complement strand
CTTAGAAGAAAAACCATAAATGTCGACATTGCTCCTTTAGCTATTTTTCTTACAAGACAAACTTGTATTGCTCCGGTTGATATAGAGAAGTTTCAATTAGCTTTCAATGATTTGGAGAATAAAGTAAAAGAAAGTGTAGAGTTTATAAGAAACGCAAAAGATAAGGAGATAGAACGGTATGAAATAAAAGAATGGTATCCCAAAGGAGTAAGATTGCCGAGCAATTCAGATTTTGCATTTGTAGAAGATCTGTTTGACAAAAGGCAATTGATAATTTATGTAAAGCTTTTGAAAGAAATTAAGCATATTAGAAATCCTGTGGTGAGGGATTTAATGAAGTTGGTCTTCTCTGGAACCTTAGCCAGAGCAAATCTGACGTATAACCTCAGCACCACTCGTGGGGAGCATAGATTGGGGGATGGGGGTGGCAGCATTTTTGCCCAATATCGTTATTGGAAGCCGAAAAGAAGAGTTGTCCTCGACGTATGGGATAGATTCAAATATAGGTTTTACAGCGTAAAGAAAGCTAAAGAAGAATCTAACAAGTCCATAAATAAGTTTTTTAAAAAAGGCAAGACTTTCACGGCACAGGTCGAATCCGCCACCAATTTATCAAAGTTTATCAAAGAGAAATCAATAAACTATATATATACGGATCCTCCTTATGGGGCACATATAGCTTATCTTGATCTGACTACCATGTGGGATGCTTGGCTTGGGTTTAAAGTCAAGGATGAAAACAGAGAATTGGAAGTAATTGAAGGGGGTGACCAAAAGCATACCAAAGAGGATTATCTCAATCTCCTGAACCAGTCCATAATTGAGATGTATAAAGTTTTAAAGAAGGATGCCTGGTTATCGCTGGTATTTCAACACAAAGAAACTTGGCTTTGGTATGCAATTAAGGATGCGGCAAAAGATGCCGGATTTGAATATGTTAACACGGTCGCCCAACCTACTCATACCACTTCAATTCATAAAAAGAAAAATCCTCTTAAAGTCTTGGGTGGACAACTGATAATAAATTTCAGAAAATCCAAAAGTATGTATTCGACAATAGAACCCGAGGCTTTACCTGCAGTCAAGGTGGTATTAAATGCAGCGGAAAGAGAGATCGTGAGAACAGGTGGAGCTACCTTAGAAGAGGTTATGCAAGCAATAGTGCCTGAGCTTTTTGAAGCCAAGTTAATTGATAAATTTGCTCTAAAGACCGCTGGGGACGTGAGCGAACTTCTGGCTAAGGAATTTGAGTTGGGCTTAGATGATCGCTGGCACATAAAAAAAGAAAAGGAGAAATACATAGGGCAGTATCTTCCGACCAAAGATCGCATTCGCTATTATCTGATCAGTTTTTTAAGAAGGGAAAAGATGGCAGATTTTGATAAAATCGTGGCCACCATCCTTCCTCTTCTGATTAACGCTCACCAGCCTCCGCCCAAAAAAGATATCTTAGATGTGCTGGAGGAGATTGCGATTTCCAGAAATGGACGGCTTTGGGAGCTAAGACCACCTGAGGAAGTAATCATTCAAAATGAGTTTGATCTGGAAGAGGAAACCATAAGAGCACAGACCATCCCCAAAGGGAGTTTGCATAATCAACTACTTTATCGTTTAATCGTGTTAGCCGGAAAGCTTGGTTTTCTGCCTTACTTAGGTAAAAGAGAACAGGCGGTCGACCAGGGAAAAATGTTTAGAGACTTGAAATGTTTGACTGAGCTTCCGCTGAAAGAACTAACTGCTACACAGGAGAAACGTATAGAGCAAATTGATTGCATCTGGTTTCATAAGGATGGCACTCCGATATTTGCCTTTGAAGTTGAAGAGAGGACAGGAATTTTAAGTGCACTTGAGAGATTCCATGCTTTACTGAAAGTCCATGACAGAATTGGACATGATCGAAGACTGGTAATTATTGCCCCCAAGTCCAGGCAGAAAAAATTAATACAAGAGCTAACTTCATCTTCCTATGTGGGGCATCCCAATTTTCTTGAGCAAAAAATCGCTTATATGTTTAATGAAACTTTGATAAAATACTATCCTGAACTGCTAAGAAAACAAAATTTACAGATCGAAGACATGGATAGGCTTCTTACGCCAGCCAAAATATTGATAAAGGAAAATAACAAGATTTAACCCGTGAAGTATTAAAAGATCCATTGTAGCGGTCGGATTCATCCGACCCGCCATAGATAGGTAGGTTGGATTGCGAAGCTACCCGACAAAATGAAAACTTTAAACCTCACCCCCTTTTTGTTCCCCCTCTCCACACCTGTGGAGAGGGGGATACAGGGGGAGAGGTAGAAATCTAAAGAGATTATATATGAAAAGCATTGGAATCATCGCTAACATCAAAAAGCCTCTGACCAAAGAGGTGGTGGAAAAGATCATCCAATGGGCAAAGGAGAATAAAGTCGATTTCTTCTTGGATGAGGAGCTTTGCACTTTAGTCGATTACAAAGAAAAATCTTCTCCCAGAGAAAAGCTCTGGCAGGTTTGTGAAATGATAATTTCTTTGGGAGGGGATGGGACCATGCTCGCCTCCGCACGTGCAGTGAGCGAACACCAAACCCCCATCCTCGGGATAAATTTGGGTGGCTTGGGATTTTTGACCGAGATCACTTCTAATGATATTGATAGAACCTTAGACAAGTTGAAAAATGGGGATTTTTTCATTGAGAAGAGGATGGTTTTAGAGACCGAGGTGGAAGGGTTAAAAAAGTTCGACCAATATGCCCTGAATGATGTGGTTATAGACAAAGGCGAAGTAGCACGATTGTTCCAGATGCATCTTTATGCTAATGACGAATTCATCTGTTCCTATTCCGCCGATGGTTTGATAATCTCCACCCCTACTGGATCGACCGCTTATTGCTTAGCCGCCGGAGGACCAATAATAAATCCAAAGACAAATCTCATTATCGTCTCTCCCATCTGTCCGCATACATTTGCCTCACGCCCCATAATTTTTTCCGAAAACGAAAAATTGAAAGTAGTGGTTGAGCTTGCTCAACGAGGAGAGCTTGCTCAACGGGAAGCTGTTTTGACCATCGACGGACAAGTAGCTTTCGCTTTGAAATCTGGCAGTTCGGTCTTGGTTCGTAAAGCCAAACATTCGGTCAATTTGATCAAATTCAAAGATAGATCATTTTATGATATTTTAAGAACAAAGCTTCACTGGGGCGCCAGACCAAAGTTAGGGGAATAAATTAGTTCAAAAGTGGTTGGAACTCTAATATTTTGTAATCTTCTTCAAAATAATTGCTACGCATAGAAGTATGTTTGGGACAAAATTGTGACTGTTTCCACCTCACCCCCGGTTCCCCTCTCCACAAATGTGGAGAGGGGGAGATAGGGGGAGAGGTCTCTCAAAAAGGAGAGATGCCCTCACATGTTGAAAAATCTTAGAATAAGAAATTATGCTTTAGTCGAGGATTTGGAAGTGGAGTTTCATCCGGGATTGAATGTCCTCACCGGAGCCACTGGTGCGGGAAAGTCAATCATAGTGGGGGCGGTGAATTTGGTCTTAGGGGAAAGGGCGAGTTCTGATGTGGTCAGGACCGGCTTTGATAATGCAATAATCGAGGCAAGTTTTGAGTTAGAGTCCGATCAAATTTTTAAGAATTTGTTAGCCCCATTGGGAATAAACTGTCCGGACAACGTACTGATAATTCGAAGAGAGATTTCAGGCAAAGGAGTCAGTCGTTGTTTTCTCAATGACAGACAGATGACCTTGGGTAGTCTGAAATCAATCGGGGATAGATTAGCCGATTTGCATGGACAGCATGAACACCAATCGCTTTTGAATGTAGGAAGACATATAGAATATCTGGATGATTATGGTGATCTGAATGATTTATTAACTTCAGTCAGCCAGAATTATTATAGATTGAAAGAAAAGCAGAGACAATTAGAAGAATTGGAGAAAAGTAAGAAACAAGACCAAGAGAGGAAAGCCCTCTATGATTTTCAGATAAAGGAAATCGAACAATCTAATCTGTCTTTAGGAGAAGAGGAGAAGCTAATTCAAGATAAAAAGATATTGGAGAACATAGAGGAACTCTATCAATTATCTTCATCCATTTATCAAAATCTTCATGAGGGAGAAGGATCAATACAAGAGAGGCTGGCTATCTCTTCCAAAGAAATAAAGAAGGGAAAAGAACTGGATTCACGATTGAAAGAGCCGGCAGAAAGTTTGGATTCGTGTCTGATTCAGCTTCAAGAGCTGTCAAGATTTTTGGAAGGTTACAAAGACTCCTTAGAATTCGATCCGGAAAAACTGGAAATGATAAGGGAGAGGTTGAACCTGATTAATACCCTGAAGAAAAAATATGGGAATACGATTGATGAAATCCTAACCTATGCACAAAAGATAAAAGAGGATTTAAATAAAATTGAAAATAAAGATCAAATCATTAATGGATTAAAAGAAGAAATCAAAAGGCTTTCGGGTGCTTTTAAAAAGGACTGCCTTTTGCTTTCCCAAAAAAGAAAAACCAAAGCTATTGTCTTAGCCAAAAAGATTCAAACTACCTTAAGTGGATTAGGAATGAATAAGACTAAATTTAATGTAAAAATCACGTCTCAAGAAGATGAAAATGGACTCTTGGAAATAGATGGCAAGAGATATTTTGCTGATGAGAAAGGCATGGATCAGGTGGAGTTTTTCGTCTCCCCCAATCCCGGAGAGGAGTTAAAACCATTAGCCAAAATTGCCTCTGGCGGGGAGATATCGAGAATAATGTTGGCGCTCAAATCGATCTTAGCTAAAGCCGATCAGGTTTCCACTATGATCTTTGATGAGATTGATGTGGGAATCGGTGGTGAGGTGGCTTCGGCTGTGGGAAAAAGTTTGAAGAATTTAGCCTCGTCACATCAGGTAATTGTGATTACCCACCTCCAGCAGATCGCCTCTCAGGCAGATCATCATTTCAAAGTATTCAAAGAAAGTTCAAAAGGAAGGACGGTTACCCAAATTAAAAAATTGAAAGAAGAGGAGAGGGTAAAGGAAATCGCCCGCATGATCTCTGGAGAGAAAATAAGTGAACTGACTTTAAAGCAAGCTAAGGAGATGATCAAAGCCTCGAACAGGTCAGCGGATTAAGCGGACAGAACGGATGTAGCCGCAATCTTCAGATTGCGCTATCTGAACTAAGTAGTTCCCAGCCACTTTAGTGGCGTAGGCTCAAACCCGACTAAAGTCAGTTAGAACGAACCTCAGGCAATGGGTCAACGGATTAAACGGATTCAAGTTTTGTAGCCGCAATCTTTAGATTGCGCTATCTAAACTAAGCAGTTCCCAGCCACTTTAGTGGCGGAAGCTAAAACCTGACTAAAGTCAGTTAGAACGAACCTCAGGCAATGGGTCAACGGATTAAACGGATTCAAGTTTTGTAGCCGCAATCTTTAGATTGCGCTATCTAAACTAAGCAGTTCCCAGCCACTTTAGTGGCGTAGGCTCAAACTCGACTAAAGTCAGTTAGAACGAACCTCAGGCAATGGGTCAACGGATTAAACGGATTCAAGTTTTGTAGCCGCAATCTTCAGATTGCGCTATCTAAACTAAGCAGTTCCCAGCCACTTTAGTGGCGGAAGCTAAAACCTGACTAAAGTCAGTTAGAACTTTGATCGCAAAATGGTGATTAAAAGAAAGGATTTCTTTCTTATACCCAATCTTCTGGCTATTTTCCGCATCCTTCTTTTGCCTATTATCTTCTATTTTTTAGCTCAAGACACCACCACAGGCTATTATATCGCTGTCCTTTTGATGCTGGTTGCCATTGCCTCCGATGTTCTGGATGGATATTTTGCCAGAAGATTGAATCAGATCACCGATTTGGGAAAAATTTTGGATCCTTTGGCAGATAAATTAGGCTTGGGGATCTTTGTGATATTTATCATTTTTCATCGGGGATTTCCTATCTGGGCGGCTGCTCTTTTATTTCTTAAAGATTTTTTGACCCTTGTTGGGGCAATCTTATTGGTCAAAAGAAAGGATTTATTTCCAATGTCCAATAATTGGGGAAAGCTCAATTCTTGGGTCTGGGCAATCACCGTTATACTTTATGTTGTCCGCTTCGACTTTTTGAAAGAAATTTTTCTATTCATTGCAATAGCTGCAGTTTTGAATTGTATTATTCAATATCTAAAGATGTTCTTTGATCTATACCGAATTGGTGCAGTTGATAGACGATGATTCACGGGAGGAGTAGCGAAACTTGTTTCGCGCTCTCTTGAAATGTAGTTGTAGCCACAGGCTTTAGCCTGCGAAAGTGAAGCTACATCGCATTCCAGGTAGAATGAAAATCAAATCAATTAGAAACGGAGGCATCGCTTCCTTCCATCCCATTTTTCCGGATGATGAGCTTTTGGAGATAAACGGTCATCCCATAAATGATGTTATAGATTACAAGTTCCACTCATCTGAAGCTATCCTCACTTTAAAACTCAAAGATAAAAAGGAAAAGATAAAAACGGTCAAATTGAGAAAAAGACCCGACCAAGATTTGGGATTGGAGTTTTATGAAATAAAGTATAAGAGTTGTAAAAACAATTGCATTTTTTGTTTTGTTCATCAGCTTCCCAAAGGAATGAGGAAGTCCCTCTATTTCAAAGATGAAGATTATCGGCTTTCATTCTTACATGGGAATTTCATTACTTTAACTAATACTTCAGATGAAGATGTTAATCGGATTATACAACAAAGGCTTAGCCCCCTTTATATTTCCGTTCACACCACCGATGAAAACCTGCGTAAGCAAATTTTGTCAAAATCGGTTCTGGAGTTATCTTCCTTTTATCCTCAGGTGAAATCTTTAGCCTTAGTGCCAGTCGGTCTAACTCGACATAGGCAAAATCTGCCCAAGATAAAACCGGTCGACAAAAAGTATTCTTTAGAAATTGTTAAACTGGTGGACGGATGGCAAAAACTTTTCAGAAAAAGATTTAAAATGGGTTTCGTCTACGCCTCAGACGAATTCTTTACTAAAGCCGGACTTGACATTCCGAATAAAAAATATTATGATGATTTCGATCAGATAGAAAATGGCGTGGGGATGATGCGAAAATTTTCGGACCAATTTCAAATAAAACAAAAACTTTTGCCCAAAAGCTTAAAGGGAAATCTTAGCATAACTTTGGTAACTGGAGTATCCGCCTTCAGGCTGATCAAAAAAATTGTTGAAAACAGACTTAACATAATACCGGGTCTAAAGATCAAAATTATGACTGTAAAAAATGATTTCTTTGGACCAACTGTAACGGTTACAGGTCTTTTGACCGGCGTGGATATGCTCAATACTTTAAAAAAACAAAAAGAAATGGGAGATTTAATTCTTCTTCCGCCCAATTGCATAAATCAAGATGGTCTTTTCTTAGATGATATGACTCCCCAAGACATGGAAAATGAATTCGACAGAAAAGTGATAATTGGATCGTATGATTTGGTGAAAACCTTAACCAAGATATTCAAAGGGATGTAGGGGCGACCCTAAAGGTCATCTATAACCGAAAGCCATCTTAGAATGAGATCAAAAAAAACTTAAAATCCGGCAAATCCGTTTAATTCGCTAACCATATCTTTTCCGATGAACAAAACAGAAAGAAATAAGATAGAGAAAGCTCTTAGAGCCTACTTCAAAGAAATCCATGAGATTTATACAGGCGGGAGTTTCAGAGAAGAAAGCTTCTATCCATCATTTAAACAGCTCCTTGAGGAATGTTCCCTACTTTTTCCGATGCAAGCGGGAACAACCGTTCTGGTTCTGCCCAAAAAAACAGAAGCAGGAATTCCTGATTTTCGTATTGGTAAGAATGGCGAAATCATTGGATATATCGAAGCCAAAACACCGGATGCCAACCTCAAAGAAATCGAAGACTCCGAGCAGCTCGAAAGATATCGTGGTTCTTTGCCAAACCTTATTTTAACCAATTTCCTGGAGTTCAGATTATATAGACACGGCAATCTCATAGACAAGGTAGAGGTGGGACGCCAATTTACCTTACAAACTCTGAAGCACCCTCCCGACCCAGAGAAGTTAGATTTATTCTATGAACTTTTAGAAAAATTCCTATCCTTTTCAACGCCTGAGATTCAAAAATCATCTGATCTCTCTGTTGAACTTGCAAAGAAGACTCGATTCCTTGAGCACATCTTACAGGAAGAGCTTTTAAGAGAAAATGAGGAAGTAACAAGATTCTATAAAGCTTTTCAGGAAGAACTCATAGAAACTCTGACAAAGGAGAGATTTGCTGATCTTTATGCCCAGACCATCACCTACGGGCTTTTTGCTGCGAGGATGTCCGCAGGATCCATGGGAAAGGTCAAAAATGGGTTCAAAAGGGAAACCGCCTGGAAATCAATACCTGAAAGCTTACCTCTGCTCAAAGAGATATTCTACTCTATGACGGGACCCCATTTCCCTGAATCCCTGACCTGGATTGTTGATGACATAAGCCAGGTGCTTGAAAAAGCGGATATTCCATCAATCCTTAAAGAATTCAAGACCACTCGTTGGGAGGAAGATCCGGTCATTCACTTTTACGAGACCTTTCTTGCCACTTATAATCCGAAGGAAAGAGAGCGTTTGGGGGTTTACTATACCCCCTTGCCTGTGGTTTCCTACATTGTGAGGTCCATTCATAAGCTTTTGAAGGAGAAATTTGGAAAGGTCGAAGGGCTTGCCACAAGTGATGTTACTCTTCTCGATCCCGCCGCCGGAACTCTCACATTTGTAGTTCAAGCAATTAAGCAGGTCCAGAAGGAGTTGGAAGAAAAGAAGAAGGAAGGGCTAATCACATCTTACATAGAAGAACATGTCTTGCCACACTTCCACGCTTTCGAGATTCTGGTCGCTCCATATACAGTAGGACACTTCAAGGTTTCTATGGTTTTGGAGGAGATGGGTTATCAGTTCAAAAAGGATGAACGGTTTCAATTCTACCTGACAAATACTCTGGAGATGAAAGAGCCAAAGCAGATAAGTTTTCTCATCGACCTTGCCAAAGAGGGTCAGGAAGCAAAGAGAATAAAGGAAAAAGTCCCGATTCTGGTGGTCCTTGGCAATCCACCCTATTCAGTTAGTTCAGAGAACAAGTCGGAGTTCATAGAAAATTTGATGGATGAGTATAAAGAGGATGTAAGGGATGAGCGGAATATTCAGCCCCTTTCAGATGATTATATAAAGTTCATTCGCTTTGCCCATTGGAAAATAGACCAGGCAGGCAAAGGAATCTTGGGATTTATCACTAATAATTCCTATCTTTCCGGTATAATCCATCGAGGGATGAGAAAGAAACTTTTGGAGACCTTTGATGAGATTTATATCCTGAACCTTCATGGTTCTTCCAGAATTGGCGAAAAGACCCCTGAAGGCGGTAAGGACGAAAATGTCTTTGACATCCAACAGGGCGTGGCGATAGCATTGTTTTTAAAATATGGAGAAGACCAATGAAAAAAGAAGTTAAGAATTGGTTGGATTCAGCCTCCTATGATTTAGAGACCGCTGAGCACATGTTTAAAGCAGGAAGATATATTTATACGGTCTTTATGTGCCATCTGGCTCTGGAGAAGGTGCTTAAGGCAAAAGTTCAAGAAATTACCGGGGAAACGCCACCTAAAACACATGACTTAGAATATCTTGTGGGGCGGGCGAGGTTATCCCCAGATCAAGCTATGGAGAAGTTCATCGTGGAAATTAGCAACTTAAGCGTAGTGACCAGATACCCAAGGGATTTCCAAATGATGTTCAAGGATTTTTCACGGGAAAGAACCAAACTCATTTTGACGAAAACAAAGGAGGTTTTTCAATGGATAAAGAAATTCATCAAATTATAACGGAATATAGGCGCAAGCTCGAAGCGTTAGGGATTACGGTTAAAAAGATCATCCTCTATGGCTCTTATGCCTCTGGAAGAGCCAGAGAGGAGAGTGATATAGATTTGCTTGTGGTGTCTGATGATTTTAAAGATATGGACCTTTGGGAGCGCCTGTGCCTTTTGGGTAGCGCCCGCATGGGAATAAAAAGACCAATGGAGATACTTGGACTTACCGTGAAAGAATTTGAAACGGAGAATAGCGGCACATTCGTTGGAGACGAGGTTAAGACAAGAGGGGTAGAGGTGACATGAGCGAAAAGAAATTAGCCAAAATCTTCTATGCTGATCTGTGGGGGCTGAGAAGCGAAAAATATAAATACCTTTTGGAAAATGATGTAAAAACAACCAACTGGCAGGAACTTAATCCAATTGCGCCTTATTACTTCTTTGTCCCCAAGGATTTTGCCTTGCAATCCGAATATGATAAGTTCTGGAAGGTGACGGAGATTTTTAAGGAGTGGTCGTTTGGCGTAACAACTTCAAGAGACCTTTTTGTAGTCGGATTTACAAAAGAAGAAATTATCCAGAGGTTGAGAATTTTTACAGGGAACTTACCGGATGAGTTAGTGAAAGAGGGGCTTAATCTGAAAGATACTGGGACTTGGAGATTATCCGAAGCCAGACAAAAGGTTAAAGATCAACGCTTAGAAGAAAAAATTTATCCTTATGCTTATCGACCTTTTGATAACAGATGGATTTGTTATGAATCTTCTCTAATAGAAAGAGATAGAAGAGAAATAATGCACCATAT
>Ga0315277_10012548_pt1 | contig 10627 bp, 8 predicted proteins | sample YL17G05_15_MG_FD_203695 | JGI IMG/M metagenome (GOLD analysis project Ga0315277, IMG submission 203695) | Sediment microbial communities from Yellowstone Lake, YNP, Wyoming, USA - YL17G05_15 | ecosystem: Environmental > Aquatic > Freshwater > Lake > Sediment | place: USA: Wyoming | collected... | reverse complement strand
GACTACAGCGTGTACTGCGTGATCAGCAATGACACGACGGAAATGGCGACCGAAGCCATCGACATTTCAGACCAAGACACGCGCGGGCTTTCGTTCTATGATGTGACGGACTTCGTCCGAGACCGGCTCTGGACGCCCATGGCGCGAACACGGCGCCTCGAGATGTTTCCTGGTCAGGTGCACGTCATCCTGGCGGCCGAACCGGAGGTGTGCGCGCGGTGGCGCGACGTCATCGCGTCGCGGATTACCGAAGATGATGCGCGCCAACTCGCGATTGACTTGAAACTCGCCCGTGAATACGGCATCAGCCTGGGCGAGTTCGAGGGGGTTGCGGAGCATCCGCCCGAAAAGGGTGACGTTATGGCGCGACTCGCCATCATGAAGCAGGCCAGGAATACGCTCGTGGACCTCATCTACGATTGCAGCGACCTTCGCCAAGCCCAAAGCAAAATTCTGGAGGCATCCGCGGCGCTGTCCGGGTGTGACTTTGCGTTGGGCGCCCTGGTCGGCCACGGGAAGGTCGACGAGGCCGCCGCGCTGGGCCGCAAGGTGATTCCCATGGCTTCAGAACTGGCCCACCTGCGCTTGGAGCTGCGTCGAGGACGGGGCGGCGCGATCCGCGAGGCCTGCGCCGACCTCGCCGCCCGGACCGTTAAGGGGCTTTCCGAGGTCCGGGCTGCGCGGTGAACACACGTCGAGGGGATGCTGCGAGCATGCAGGAGACCAGGGCATGAATAAGGCGATTGTGGCGCTCTCCATCGTGCTCGCGGGACTCGTCGGACTGTTCTTTCTGGCCTATTTTCGCGACAGAGCCTCGTCCACGCAGGTTCATACCGTTACGCGCGTGCCGTCACCAGGATCGGCGAGAAGGGAAGCGCCGCCGGCCAAGAGGAAAACCCCTCTCGACCAGTCCGGCGCGCCCCATTCTTCAGAACCGCCGCCGGAGCCGCAAGAAGCAGCGCCTTCACTGTCCTCAGCGGGCCCTTCGATCTCGCCCGCGTCCGCGGGAGGCGTCGTCGAAGGCCAAGTGCTTCGCGCCGACACCGGGGCGCCGGTACCCTCTTTCGAGGTCAAATTCGAGAACCGCTCTCTGCGTCCGAGTGCGCGGGCGTCCGACGCGGGATTCGTCGCGGTCGAAGATGCAGAGGGTCGGTTCAGACTTGAAAATGTCCCGGCGGGACGGGGCGTCCTCGCGGTCCGGGCGGAAGGGTTCGCGAGCGCATCCGAGCACGTCGCCCAAGTCCGCCCGGGAGAGGCGGTGAGTGGGCTTGTGATCCGCCTGGACCCCGTAACACTGGTTGATGGACTGGTGAAGAACGTCCAGGGGGCAAACGTGGCGGGCGCGCTTATCTTCTTGGAGCGGATACCCCCGGAACCGGATCAAGATCGCGAGGCCGTCGGGAAGTCCGACAGCGAAGGACGGTTTGAGTACGAATCGGTTGCGAACGAACCGTTCAGACTTGCGGTCTGGCACGAGGACTATGCGCCGGCATTTGTGACGGTCACGACCGAGCCTGGAGTAACGGCGCCTTCTGAGTCAACGCGGCGGGGCACACCGACGGTTCCATGCACGGTGATATTGGGGCCGGGGGCAGTCGTTGAGGGAACGGTTTGGTACGGCGGGAGCCTGCTGCCGGGGCAGCCGGTCACCTTCAGGCCGCAATTCGAGGACCTCGGCTTCGCGGCAACGGTCGAAACCGACGCTACGGGCAGATACCGTCTGGCGAAACTGCCTGCGTGCGACGCTTCCGTCTCGGTAACGCTTGCCGGCGAGAACCAAGGAAACCGGACAAAACAATGGAACGGCCTTCTTGAGGACAACCAAGTCGTTACGGCGGATCTCCGCTTTGCGGCAGCAGACAGCATTATCGAAGGAACGGTCCTGATGGGAGGCGAGGCGCCCGAACGAGCCACGCTCTCCCTGTTGGTGCTCACCGAGGACGGCGAAGAGGGACGTACCACGGAGATCGCAAGCGACGGGTCTTATCGCTTTGAGGCCGTTCCTGCGGGACCGGCGTCGCTGACCGTCAACGGGAGAAACGCCGCCGGCCAGCTCGGCTTCGACGAAGCCTCCCTCCGGATTCGCGACGGCGAAACCCGGCAGGTAGACTTGGACCTCTCGGTCATCGAAGGTTCCGGCGTGCTGAAACCGCCGTGAACCGGTGTGCCGTCAGCCGCCCGCAAATCGAAGCAGGTGGTAGCGTTTCTTGCCCGTGCGGATCACCGCGATGCGCTCAGAACACAGACACTGTGTCGTCAGCTTGGCATCGGCCGAGTCGATCCGCTGATTGTTCACGTAAAGGCCGCCGCTTTGGGCCATCCGGCGCGCCTCGCCTTTGCTCTTGAACACGCCGCATTCCGCGAGCACTTCGGCAAGCGTCTTGCCCGCCGTCAGATAGCCCCGGGGCAGTTGGCTCGAGGGCACTTCGCTGAACACGTCCTCGAGCATCGCCTCATCGAGTCCGGCCAGGTCGCCGCCGAACATGGCTTCGGACGCGCGGACCGCGTTCCGAAGGGCCTCTCCCCCGTGGACCAAACGGGTCACCTCCTCCGCAAGCGTCCGTTGCGCCGCACGTCCTTCCGGTTGCTCCGTCGTCCGCCGCTCGAGACCGAGAATCTCTTCCCGTCCTAGAAACGTGAAGTAGCGCAGAAAACGCGGTGCGTCCGCATCGCTCGTGTTGATCCAGAACTGGTAGAACCGGTACGGGGACGTCCGGTTCGGGTCAAGCCAGATGTTGCCGACCTCGCTCTTGCCGAACTTTGTGCCATCGGTCTTGGTTACCAGCGGCACGGTCAGCCCGTACGCAACGGCGTCGCGCAGTCGGCGAACCAAGTCCATGCCCGCCACAATGTTGCCCCACTGGTCGCTGCCGCCTATCTGTAACCGGCACCCGTACGCGTCAAAAAGGCACAGGAAATCATAGGCCTGCAACAGACTGTAAGAGAATTCGGTGAACGACATGCCGTGCTCACGGTCGTTTACGCGTTGGCGCACCGACTCCTTGTTCAGCATGACGTTGACCGTGAAATGCTTCCCGATGTCGCGCAGAAAATCGAGCAGGCCGAGCCGGCACAACCACTCGGCATTGTTGACGATCACAGCCTCGTTCTTGCCCTCAAAGTCGAGTATCCGCTCCAATTGCCTCTGCTGGCCGTGAAGATTGATCTCGACTTGGTCTTTGGTCAGTAGTGGACGTTCCTGCGTCTTGCCGCTCGGGTCGCCGATCAGCCCTGTGCCCCCGCCCACGAGGACGATGGGCTTGTGGCCGCGGCGCTGGAAATGGGCCAGACACAGAATCGGCAACAGGTTGCCCACCTGTAAGCTGTCCGCGGTCGGGTCGAATCCGCAATACAGCGTGAACCGTTCCCTATCGAGAAGCTCACCCAATTCGGGATGGGTGATTTGCTGTATGAACCCACGCCACGTTAGTTCTTCAATCAATGTCATCGCTCACACTCCGTTACGCTGCGTCGACCTCGAAAGAGGCACACGGGATGCAGCACGTTGAGTCTCGGAAAACGACACACAGACGGAAGGGAACCGCAGCCTGTCGAAGAACCTGGTTTTCCGCCAATAACCGCGCAGCCATGCTGTATATGGACGCTTAGCCGCGTCCATATACAGCATGGCTGCGGCCACAATAGGAGGTTTTCCGACACGCAACTAGGCGCGGGGATACGCTCGGCCGGCGCGCGAAGCGCCGGCGCTCGAACCTCCAAGCGAACCGTGTTTTGATGGACGCCCACGTTTCACTTGCGTTCTAACGAATGCCGTCCCCATGCCGTGGACTCTAGCAAAGCCCCTTACGCCAAGTCAACGAGGAAGCGCGTGCTCATGGAAAAACGTGGCGGGATTGCCCGGCCTATCCTCGGCCCGCTACAATATAGGGAAGGTCGCAATCGGTCAGGTATCTGGAACCGGGGTGAGGATCGGAGAGGCAAACATGCTATTGGCCGTGTTGACAGTGCTGTTAGGGGCGGCGCCAGGCGGCGAAGGCGTGAACACCCCGCAGGTCCGCCGTATTCTCTATTTCACGCATTCCGCGAGCTATTTCCACGAGATTCTGCCGTATTCCGCAGAGTGCATGGCGAAATGGGCCGAAAAGGACGGCACGTATGTGGTGGATCAAACGGACGACTGCGCCGTCATTACGCCGGAAAACATGGCGAAGTATGCGTGTCTGGTGTTCTACACGAATCGGGAACTGCCCATTTCCGAGGACAATCGGCGGGCCATCCTCGATTACGTCCGAAACGGCGGCGGGTTTGTGGCCATCCATTCGGGGACGGGGACGTTTTTCGAGTGGCCTCCGTACCAGGAAATGATCAACGCCATTTTCGACGGGCATCCCTGGACGCAGAAGGTCCGCGTGATTATTGAGGACCGGAAGCACCCTATCACGAAGGGGTTGCCTGAAGCGTTCGAGGTACCGGACGAGATTTATCAGCATACGAATTGGTCGCGCGAGGTGACCCACGTGCTGGCCAGCCTGGATATCACCTCGGTCGACCTGAACGCCAAGGGGGTGAAACGGCAGGACAGGGATTTCGGGTTGGCCTGGGCGCACCGTTACGGCCAGGGGCGTGTGTACGTCAACGCATTGGGCCACACCAAAGACTGCTGGGACAATCTGTGCTTCGAGTCCATGATTGTCCGCGGCATCCGATGGGCAATGAAGGATTATCCCCTTGACCTGCCCGAAAAGGCCGAAACCGGGAAACAAACCCGATAGTCTATTGTAAACTAAGCAGAATGTCGACGTGGTAAAACAAATGCAGGAGCCGTTTCCCAGCCCAGCCCCCGACCGCGGCGAATCGCTCATTGAAGTGGAGGGCCTCGTCAAGAACTTCGTGATGGGGGAGGCGGTGGTCCGCGCGCTGCAACAGGTCTCGTTTGAAATCCACCGGGGTACGTTTGCGGCGATCATGGGACCGTCCGGTTCAGGCAAGACGACCCTTTTGGACATTCTGGGGTGTTTGTCCCGGCCCACATCCGGGACCTATCGGCTGGCGGGCCAACGTGTAGGCGACCTATCTGAAGCGCGGCTGGCCCAAATCCGCAACCACGAAATCGGGTTTGTGTTCCAGAACTTCAACCTTCTTGCGCGTTCTACGGCGTTGGCCAACGTGGAACTGCCGCTCCTTTACGACGGGGTGCCGCGCAGAGAGCGTATCCGGCGCGCCACGGAGGCGCTCGTGGCGGTGGGGTTGGCCGACCGGCTGCACCACCGGCCCAGCGAGCTTTCCGGCGGCCAGCGACAGCGGGTCGCTATTGCGCGCGCCCTGGTGAACAAGCCTTCGATTGTGTTCGCCGACGAGCCCACGGGCAATTTGGACTCGAAGAGCGGCGAGAGCATTTTGGCGTTGTTTGACGAAATCCACAAACGAGGCAATACAATCATCATGGTGACCCATGAACGGGACGTGGCTGTACACGCCCAGCGGATCATGAGTTTCCGTGACGGACAACTGGTGAAAGACGAATGGCAGAACGAAGACGGAATGCGTTGGGAATCCGAATACTCGGCAGGTTGATAATCTTGTGCGTGATCGTGGCCCCGGTGGTCTACCTGTTCATGCGCCAGGAGGAGGTCGCCGTGACCGTGAGCCCGATATCCCGGGGTCACGTGGAACAGACGATCACCTCGATAGCCGCCGGCTCCGTGATACCGCGACAGGACTCTCTGATTGCCGCGGGGCTGATGGGCACCATCGTGGCCGTTCCCGAGGAAGGGCAACGGGCAAAGCAAGGGGACGTGCTCGTCGAACTGGACCACGCCGAGCTGGACGCCCAGGTGGCCCTTGCCGAAGCGAATCTCCGAGCCGGTCAATCGCGGTTGGAGCAGGCCAGGCTGGCCGCGACCATCTACAAAGAAATCTGCGCCACGAAGGTCAGCCTGACAAAATCGCAGTTCGAACTCGCACAGTCTGAGTTCGATCGCATCAAGAGTCTGTCCGAGAAGAAGGCGGTTTCGCAGAGCGACCTGGATAAGGCGGCGTCGGCGCTGCGCGTGGCCGAGGAGAATTATGCCGCCGCCGTTGCCGGCCAAGGGGAGAATCAGGTCCGCGCCGAGGAGGTCCGTACGGCGGAAGCCGCCATTGAACAGCTCGAAGCGGCGCTCGATGCTGCCAAAGCGGCACGGGACCGGGCCTTCGTGAAGGCGCCCTTCCCCGGGGTTGTGGCCAAGCGAATCCTGGACGTGGGCGAAGCGACCGCCATGGGCGCGCCGCTGCTCCAGTTCGTCGAGGATAACGAGTGTTACGTCAAGGCGCCGTTCGATGAAGCCAACGCCGCCGAGATTAAGGTGGGACAGAAAGTCCGGCTCAACTTAGACGCTTATCGTGGCGTGGACCTTGCTGGCGAGGTGGTCTACCTCTCCCCGGTGGTGTCGCTCAATCAGGACCTGAGCCGGTCGTTGGACGTCAAGGTGCGTATCGACGAGGGGCGGGAGAGATTCGTCCCGGGCATGTCCGTCGACGTGACGATCATCGCAGATGCAAAGGACGACGTAGTGTTCGTGCCCACGGAGTCCCTGATTCGGGAGGAAATCGCCTACGTAGTCGAGAATGGACGGGCCGTTCGGCGGGGCGTCAAAACCGGCGTAGGCAATTGGAGCACTGTGGAAGTGCTGGAAGGACTGCGCGAAGGGGACATGCTCATCAAGTCGGTGGCCATTGAAGGTCTGAAAGAGGGCGTGAAAGTGCGCGTCGTGGACAAGCTGGAGGACCAATGAGTTCGTTTGAATCCATCGCGACGGCGTTGGGTTCGCTTGCCCAGAATAAGGTGCGTGCGTTTTTGACGACGCTCGGGGTGATCATCGGCGTGATGTCGGTCATCCTCCTCGTGTCGCTCGGAGAAGGCGCCCAGGCGTACATCGAGAATGAATTCGCCGGGATGGGCAGCAATATCCTCATCATCAATCCCGGCAAGCAAGAGACCACCGGCATGATCCCCGTCGTGGGCGGCGCCTTCCACAAACTGACCTACGAGAACGCCAAGGAAATCGAGCGCAAGGCCACAGGCATCAGCAAGATGTCGGCGAACATCGTCGGCGCGGGGTATGTGCAATACGGCGAGCGCCGCCGCGACGTGCTCATCATCGGCTGCACCGACGGGCTGGACGAGGTGCGGCAGTTGAACACACAAATCGGCAGGTTCATCAGCGCCAGCGACGTGGAGAAGAACAGCCGCGTGTGCGTGATCGGACAAAAGGTCAAGGAAGAGCTGTTCGGCAATGATCCGGCCTTGCACCAGAAAATCTCGATCAATCGGTCCAAACACCTGATAGTCGGCATCCTCGAGAAGAAAGGCATGATGCTCGGCGTCAATCTGGATGACATTGTGATCATTCCACTGCCGAGCGCGCAACAGATGTTCCAGGGCGGCGAGGACTTTCTGATGGAGATACTGGTTTCGGCGCGCAGTCCCGAAGACATCAAGCCGGCTGCCCAATCCGTCCGACGGATTCTGACGGCGGCCCATGACTACACCGAGGACTTCACCATCACGGACCAGGACGGCATGCTGGGCACGTTCAGCAAGATATTCGATGCGCTGCGGTTCATGTTGGCGGGCATCGCGTGCATTTCGTTGCTCGTGGGCGGGATCGGCATCATGAACATCATGCTGGTGTCCGTGCGGGAGCGCACGCGGGAAGTGGGGATTCGCAAGGCCGTAGGGGCTACGCGGCGGGACATCGGCTTTCAGTTTCTGATCGAGGCCGTAACGCTGAGCGTCATCGGCGGGGTACTGGGCATTTTCCTGGGCTGGATAGGCACGGGACTGGTCCGGCTGCTGTACCCTTCATTGCCCGTATCCCTTTCCGCCTGGTCGGTCACGATGGCCTTCACGTTCAGTTTGTCTGTTGGGGTCTTTTTCGGCGTGTACCCCGCCTTCAAGGCTTCCGGCGTCGACCCCGTCGAAGCGCTCCGTTACGAATAGTGTCCGGCCATAGTGCGTAATCTCATGAGTCTCTTGGAATGTCTTCGGACGGCGCTGGCTGCGCTGGCCCAGAACAAGGTCCGGTCTGCGCTGACGACGCTCGGCGTCATCATCGGCGTAGTGGCCGTAGTACTCCTGGTGTCTCTCGGGACCGCCGCACAGAAGTTCATCGAGCAGCAGTTTGAAGCCATGGGCAGCTACTTGATCACGGTCATGCCCGGAAAACAAGAGACCACCGGCATGCTTCCCGTCATCGGGGGCAGCGTCCACAAACTCACGGCGGAAAATGCAAAGGAGGTCCGGCGCAAGGTCCAAGGCATCAAGGGCGTCGCCCCTTTAGTCATAGGAGCGGGCAAAGTAAAATACGGCGACCGTGAACGCGACATCACTATCGTGGGCACATCCGCCGAGTTTTTGGTGGTTCGGCGGACCCACGTCGACTTCGGCCGGTTCTTCACGGAGCGGGAAGCGGAGCAAAACAGCCACGTTTGCGTCATCGGGCTCAAGGTAGAGCAGGAACTGTTTGGAAACCAGTCCCCGTTGTATCAGCGGATTACCGTCAATCGCACCAAGTTCCTGGTCATCGGTGTTATGGAACACCGCGGGATGACCTTGGGGATCGACCTGGACGACATTGTGTTTGTGCCCGTGTCCGCAGCGCAACAAATGTTCTACGGGGGAGAGGACACGCTCTTTGAAATGCTTATCTTGCCTCGGAGCCATGCCGATGTCGAGCGCGCCACCGAGTCGATCCGTGAGATCCTGCTCGCTGCACACAATCACACCGAGGACTTCACCATACTCGACGAGCGGTCGATGCTGGCGAGTTTTCGCCGGATTTTCATGGCGTTGCGGTTCATGCTGGCGGGCCTGGCCAGTATCTCGTTGCTCGTGGGCGGCATCGGGATCATGAACATCATGTTGGTGTCCGTGCGGGAACGTATCCGCGAAGTGGGCATCCGGAAGGCCGTCGGCGCCCGCCGTCGCGACATCGGCTTACAGTTTCTGATCGAATCCATGGCCTTGGGGGGAGTCGGCGGCGTGTTGGGTATCTTCGGAGGCTGGGTCGGCACGACCGTGCTGCGCGCACTCTACCCGTCGCTACCCGCTTACCTCTCCTTGTGGGCCATTCTCACCGCCTTCCTGTTCAGTCTTGCGGTAGGCGTGTTCTTCGGGGTGTATCCTGCGTTCAAGGCGGCGAGCGTCGACCCGGTGGAAGCGCTCCGTTATGAGTGACGCTACATCTGGAAAGGGTCGTCGGCCTTTTGAAGCCAGTCGCGCAACGTGGTTTCCAACTCCTTGCGCAAAGGGGCGTGAGCCGGGTCATCGACGAGGTTCTTTTGCTGATACGGGTCCTCCTGGTTGTCAAACAGACACCAAGGCTGACCGGGGTAGGCCGCGTAGGTGTAACGTTTTGTGCGGATGCCGCGGAAAATCGGGGCGGGATGGTTCTCGCCTTGGGACGCGTTCTTCTTCGAGATGTGCATGAGGAACTGGGATTCGGGCTCCGGGCCGCGTTCTCCCCGGAGGGCCGGCGCGAAATCAAGTCCCACGCAGCCTTCCGGGATACAAACTCCCGCCAAGCCGCATAGCGTCGGCATGATGTCAATGGTCCCGAAGAGCGGGTCGAGGCGTCTTCCCGCCGGGATCAGACCCGGCGCCCGCGCCAGGAAAGGCACGCGGATGGATTCCTCGTACGGCTGGCGCTTACTGCCGAGGCCGTGGGAGCCGAGCATCGAGCCATGGTCCGAGCTATAGACCAAAATGGTGTTCTCGGCGATACCGAGCTCATCGAGAGCGGCCATCAAACGGCCCAACTCGTCGTCGATGGCGCTGACATGAGCATGATAGCCCTGGTAATACGGCCAGGAGTTCTGGTCCCAGATTTGTTTGGCCAGCTCGGATTGGGCCACTTTACCCAAATCGACATTCGGGCGCCACGGCAAGGATCCCTCCGGGTACAACGCCCTCTTTGACTTGGGCGGATCGGTGAATGATGAATGCGGCGGGTTCCAAGATACCATGAGTAGAAATGGGGTGGGGTCAACAGCGCGTTTCCGGACGTACTCGATGGTCTGGTCCGTCATCAGTGTAGCGTTGTAGCCTTTCGGCCGGACCGGGGGGGCGTCTTTTGGATGGTACTCGGACGCATCCCAGTGCGTGTTGGTGCCCGTCCAGATGAGCGAGAAGTCAAACCCGTATGACTCGGCGCGCGTCCCGCCCAAATGCCACTTCCCAACATAGGCCGTGTGATACCCGGCCTCCTTGAACGCCTTCGCCAATGTCGGGTGGCCGGCATCCAGTGTGATGTCGTTATCGATCACGCCCTGCTGGTACGGCCAACGGCCCGTCATCAACATTGCCCGGTGAGGAGAACACACGGGATAGTTGCTGATGCAGTGGGTGAAGGAAACCCCCTGTTCGGCCAACGCCGCCATGTGCAGCGTCTTCACTTCCGGCATTTCCGTGAACGACATCGATTGGTAGCGGTGCTCGTCCGAGAAGAGGTAGATGAGATTCGGCTTGCGCCGTTCGACGGTTTCACCTCGAGCATAGGCACCCGCCAGAACGGCTGCTCCGGCCTCCGCCATAAACTCGCGGCGCGTCATGCATCCCCCGCGCTTTACCGTCATGTCCACTCCCTCCTTGCACCGGCGCATTTACGAGCCCACGGCCTGCCCGCGC
>Ga0315277_10012547_pt1 | contig 10627 bp, 7 predicted proteins | sample YL17G05_15_MG_FD_203695 | JGI IMG/M metagenome (GOLD analysis project Ga0315277, IMG submission 203695) | Sediment microbial communities from Yellowstone Lake, YNP, Wyoming, USA - YL17G05_15 | ecosystem: Environmental > Aquatic > Freshwater > Lake > Sediment | place: USA: Wyoming | collected... | reverse complement strand
ACCCACGCCGCTGCAAGCAAAGGCATTCAAACTGCTCACCGCGTGTGCCCAGTGAAGCGACAAATCAACCCATGACTAACCCCAAAATCCACAGGCATCCATCCACTTTTCTCTGGGTGAACTTCGGCTTAAGAACGAGACTTGTGCGGACACACGTTCATTCGCGCTTGGGCTGAGACCTCTCGCGTTTCGCCAGCGGCCTTCCTGTTCACCTCCTTCCTCGACTTCGTGATGCCGGAGTCATTACAACTTCTTACTGTTTCAACACATACTCCCCCCTCGCCGTCTTGTCAAGAACTTTGTTACATTCTTTTGGCAGGGCCTGAAGTCAAGCGTTATCAGTAGTGTGCGCCAGGGCGGGCCTGGACTGAGGATTGGGGATTGGGGATTGCGGATTGGGGATTGAGGATTGAGGACACAGGACGCGGAATCGGTGTGTCCGAGTGTCTTGTCCTGGCGCCATGTCAACCGTGTCTTGGCGGGCAGGATTTGCCCCCCGATAGTCCGGCTGCCACATCGTCCGGCCCTCCCTCACGGTCGGGCTACTGCATAAGGTCCCTCCTGCCGCAACTCCGGAAACCCCTCGCCGCAATCGCCCACCCCAATCATCCCGCCTTTTCACCCCGCCTTTTTCCCTATACAACCGCCGGTCGGGAACTTATGCTAAGTACAGGCGTTCGCAAGTGCTGTGAGATGTAGCGGGCGCGTGGGAGATATTGGACTGGATTAACAAGATCAACATGATTAGGGCTCTCATCCATTCATCCTGTTAATCCTGTTAATCCTGTTAATCCTGTTAATCCTGTCCACAGAAGATACGTCACCGAACTTCTGAACTGGAGCGCTAAGGACGGGTGTTATCTCCTCCGAAGGTGAGTTCCGATGGCAGCTGTGCATCCTGAAATCCTGTACCTGGGGCCGTTCGATCCGTCCCGCTCCGCTGTGGCGGATTACTCGCGGACCTTCCGCGATACCGTGGGGCAGTTCAAGGGGCTCACGATCACCCCGGTCCTGGCCTCTGCGGTTCCGGAACGGCTCGAAGAGGGCGAGGAGGCGGTGCGGCAGGTCCAGAGGATGACGGCGGCGGCTCTCAAGCAGTGCGGTTCGGTGGCGAGCCAGGTGCTCCACGTGGAGCTGGGCCGGACGACGTTGCGCGAGTTCTGGGCGGGGTATCACGCCGCGCGGTTGCGTCCGGACTGCCCGATGTGCCTGGTCTTTCACGATCCGCCGGATTTTCCCCCGCCCCTCCAGCCGGCCGACTCCGTGAAGAGCCGGAACTTTCTGGTCAGTTGGATCACGGGCATTACGCGAGGGCTGTCCCTGGATGCGCAGGAGCGGATGGCGTCCGCTCTTTTGAGCCAGGCCTCGGTCCTGCTGGCACTTTCCAGGCGCGGCTGCGAACTCCTGGCGCAGCGCTTCCCCGCCTGGCGGCACAAGATCGCCTGCCTTCCTCCTCTGCCCTTGGGGTGGATTCCCGACAAGATCGAACCCAACGTCCGGAAAGCGACCGACGCGCTGCAACTCACGCTTTTCGGTTTTTTGAGGCCGGGCAAGGGCATCGAGCAGGCGCTGCAGGCACTGCTGATCCTGAACCGCCGCTTTCCTCTTGCCGGGCGTCTCCGGCTGAGGATCCGCGGACGAATGACGCCCGGAGTTCTGGCGAGCGGATACCGCGAGCGCATTGCACAGCAGATCGAGGCGGCGTCGCTGACGCGGGTGGCGGATTTCAATCCCGGCGCCCTGACCGAAGAGCGCGTGAACCACTTGCTCACCGCGACCGACGTTCTGCTGCTTCCCTATCAACGGGGGGCTTGCGAGGGCGCCAGCATGTCGCTCTTGCGGGCGGAGGCATGGTGCGTGGCGCCCATCGCGAGCGACACGGGATCGCTGCGGGAGCTCATCGAGCACGAGCGCGACGGCCTGCTCTTTCCAGTGGGAGACACCGTGGCATTCGCCGAGAGCCTGTTGCGCCTGATGAAGGACGGGGATTTGCGGCAGCGCATCTCCAAGGCTCGCCGGGAACGCGCCCTGCACGAGCGCTCAGGGGCGCAGATCTGCTCGTTGCTGCTGCCGCTGTATCGCGAGATGCTGCGGGCGCGGGACGAGAAACGCTGGGTGCGTTTCCCCAGGCCGATGATTGCGGCGGGAATTGCCGAAGGGGAACAGGAAGCTCTCGAAACCGGGGAAAAGGACAATGTCTGAGTCCCCCTTGGTCCTGGTTGTCATCCTCAATTGGAACGGCGAACAGGACACGATCGAGGCGGTGCGGTCGGTCCGCGGGTTGGATTATCCGCAACTGCCAACAGTACGTAGTGCGGGCTTCAGCCCGTCTTCGCTGGACCAGCCCGTGGATTCCCCTCAAGGACAGGCTGAAGCCTGCGCTACAAACAGTCAACCGCAAACAGTGCAAACAGTACTTAGTGCGGGCTTCAGCCCGTCTTCGCTGGACCAGCCCGTGGATTCCCCTCAAGGACAGGCTGAAGCCTGCACTACAAACAGTCAACTGCCAACAGTACGTAGTGCGGGCTTCAGCCCGTCTTCGCTGGACCAGCCCGTGGATTCCCCTCAAGGACAGGCTGAAGCCTGCACTACAAACTCTCAGCTGCAGACAGTGGTCGTGGACAATGGGTCGCGGCCGGAATCGCCGGCGGCGATTCGCGCGGAGTTTCCGGACCTGGAATGCGTGGAGACGGGCCGGAACCTGGGATATGCCGGCGGGAACAACATCGGGCTGCGGCTGGCGATGGAGCGGGGCGCGGAGTTCTGCCTGATTCTCAATAACGACGTGACCGTGGATCCCGGAATGCTGAGGGCGCTGGTGGACGCGGCGCAACGCGATCCCGCCGCCGCGGTGCTGGGTCCCCGAGTCTATCGCTGCGACAAGCCCGCGGAGCTTTTCTACACGGGCTGGAAGATAGACTGGCGGCGCTGGCTCTTCCACCGCGTGCCGGCGGACCCGTCCGGCGCGCCGCTGCTCGACGTGGATTTCGTCCAGGGGTGCGCTCTGATGGTGCGGACGTCGTTTGTGCGGGAGCATGGCCTGTTCGACGAGCGGTTCTTTCTCTACTGCGAGGATGCGGATTTGTGCGTGCGCGCCCGGAAGGCCGGCCTGCGCACCGTCGAGGTCCCCGCCGCCCGCGTTTGGCACAAGGGATACGGTTCCTCGGGCCGGCAGTCGCCGCTCAAGGCTTACTACGGACTGCGGAACCGCCTGCTGTTCATCGCGAAGCACGCGCCGCCCGAAAACCAGTCGCGCTTGCGGGCCCATCTGCTGATCTTTGACGCGGGCGGGCAGGCGCTGCGCGCGTGCGCCGGCCTTTGTGGCAGGAATTGGAAAGAGGCCTGGCTTACGCTGTGGGCGCTGGGGGGCGCGGTTGCGGATTGGGTCGCCGGACGGTATGGTCCGGGACCCGATTGGCTACATCGGCGGTGAGGGGGCAAACAGGATGGACGAAACCCAATGGATGGAAACCATACGCACCTTGCGTGAGGTCGAGGAACTCGCGCGCGACGTGTATCGGAGTTTGTCCGGGCGGTTTGCGGAGGACAAGGGGCTCTCCACCTTCCTGAGCCAACTTGCGGATGATGAATCGCTGCATTGCTCTCTGCTAACCGACGTGGAGAACCATATCGAGAAATCTTCGAAAGATTTGCCGGCGCTTGAGATCACGGTGGACAACGACACTCGCCGGAACGTGGAAGCTCCGTTTAGAGAATGCCTCTTCAGTATCCAGCTGGGAACGATCACAAAGCGGCGGGCGATAGATTACATAGTTCAAGTGGAGTTCTCCGAATGGAACGCGATTTTCCTCTACGTGGTATCCTGCTTTCAGGAGGTCTGTAAGTCTTTCCAGGAGATCGCCGCCGTCATTCAAGCCCATGAACACCGTATCGAGGAGTTCGTGGATGGGTTGCCGGAGGATCTCAGGCCCGAACGGGATCTCAGGCGCCTGCCCCGCATCTGGGAACATCGGTTTCTTGTGGTGGACGATCAGGAGCGGGTTCGGGAACTGCTGGCGGCGGTTCTTGCCGCGCAAGGGCGAGTCGTGACCGCGGAAAACGGAGAGGAAGCTCTGGAGAAGCTAAAGAACGCGTTCTTCGACGTGGTGGTCTCGGACATCGAAATGCCCGTCATGGACGGGTTCACGTTCTACCAGCGGGCCGCCCAGGCCGACCCGACGATCGTTCGGAGATTTCTTTTTTGCTCCGGAACCGTTTCGCCGCTCGTCGAGGAATTATGCCGGAAAAACGGGATACCTTTTCTAGACAAGCCCATCCGGCTCGATCTCCTCAAGAAGACGGTACAAGATATCATGGGCCGCATCCCGTGATACCCCGGCGGGACGACTGAGTGCTGAGTGCTGAGGACTGAGTGCCGAGGGCTGAGTGCTGAGTGCTGAGTGCTGAGTGCTGAGGACTGAGTGCTGAGGACTGAGGACTGAGGAGGAAAGCCCGAGAAACAAAACTCACAGTCCCCAACCCCCCAATCCCCACTCAGCTTTCCAACCCTCAATCTTCACTCAGCACTCAGTCCTCAGCACTCAGCACTCTTCTTTTCCCCCTCCAGTCTCCAGCCTGTCCTCACCCCCCGGGTGGGGCAAAGTGGGATTGCCCCCAAGGGCGAAGAAGCGGGCGCGCGCCCTCCCCACCCCGCCATGCGCCATTTCATTCCCCTCTGCCGCAGCGGGATTTAGTCCCTGGGCTCATGTGCTTTTTTTCAAAAAAAGAGCTTGCATTGGGTGGGTGGATGTGGGAGAAAGTGGATCAATGTGGCAGATTGGGGGCGGAGTCTCCCCAGCCACGGCTATCTTTGGGGTTTACTTTGATATTGGGATCGGCAGTGCGGACTTGGGCGGGGAGTGGGTTCATGTCTTCGCTGGTGGGCTTCATCGGCACACACGATCTTCGGCTGGACGACAAGAGCCGTCTCGTGATCCCCGCGCGTTTCAAAGCCGTTCTGCAGGAGAATTTCGCGCTGGACAATATGCAGGTGGTGGTGAGCGCGTCGCTGGACCGGTGCCTGATCGTGCAGCCGAGTTCCGAGTACCTGAAGATGGTGGAGAAGTATCTGCACTACAGCGAGTTGGAAGAAGCGGCCCGGCGGATTCTCGAACTGATGACGGGCCTGGCGAGCCAGGAGAAGGTGGACGGCAGCGGGCGCATCCGGTTGACGCCCGAGCTGCGGCAGTACGCGGGGATTGATCGCGACGTGGCCTGCGTGGGGCGCCTGCACTCTTTCCAGATTTGGGACCGGGCGCTCTGGGAAAAGACGCAGTCCGAGACCCTGCACAACCGGGAAACGCTGATCCGGCAGCTGAAAGAGAAGTGCTGAGTGCTGAGAAGTAAGTGCTGAGTGCTGAGAACTGAGAACTGAGAACTGAGAACTGAGAACTGAGAACTGAGAACTGGGAACTGAGGAGCATCTGCTACAGACTACGGACTACAGACTACAGACTACAGACTACAGTCTACAGTCTGAAACAAGGAACAGAAGACCAGGGTGAGTGTGACAGATCGCTATCACGAGCCCATCATGGTCCAGGAGGTATGCGCACTTCTTCGGCCCCGTCCCGGCGACACGATTGTGGACTGCAATCTGGGGACGGGGGGACATAGTATGGCCCTGCTGGACTTCTGCGGAGGGAGGGGCTTCCTGGTCGGTCTGGATCTGGATGAGTCCATGCTCCTGATCGCCCGTGACCGGCTCCGTTCCCGGGGTTTCCCTTCCTGCTCCCACGCTCTCGCTCACGCGAACCACGCAGACCTGGCCCAGGTCTTGGGCGGCCTGGGTCTGGAACGCGCCGATCGGATCCTGATGGATCTGGGAGCCTCATCCCTCCATTTTGACGATCCCCAGCGAGGTTTCTCCTGCCATATCGAGGGGCCCCTGGACATGCGCTACGACCGCGCCTGCGAGGGTCCCACCGCGGGGGATATCGTGAACGGGTGGGAGGAAGCGGACCTCGCGAGACTGTTCAAGGAGAAAGGGGACGAACGTTGGGCGCGCCGCATCGCGGGATGGCTGGTGGAGCGGAGGAAGCGAAAGCCCTTCACCACCACCACCGACCTGGCGACCGAAGTGGGGGCGGCAATCCCCCGCAGGGTCTGGCCTCCCAGGATCCATCCCGCCACGCGCGTGTTTCTGGCGCTCCGGGTGGAGGTGAACCGGGAGGAGGAATCGCTCGAGCGGGGTCTTGAGGCGGCGATGTCGGTTCTGGCTCCGGGAGGGCGTTTGGCGGTTCTGACTTTCCAGAGCCACGAGGATGGGAGGGTCAAGAGGAAGTTCAGGGCGGTCTGCCGAGACGAGATTGACGAGGCGGATCCGTTTGGGAGAGTGAAAAGGGCCGCGCAGTTCGGGGATCTGACCCGCCACCCGATGACCCCGCGGCCCGAAGAGATGGAGGCAAATCCCCGTTCCCGCAGCGCGAAGCTCAGAGGAGTGGAGAAACGGAGTGCTGAGGACCTCACAGATAGTGCTGAGTGCTGAGGACTGAGAGGAAAGGACTGAGTGCTGAGAACTGAGAAGAAAGGACTGAGGACTGAGTGCTGAGAACTGAGAAGAAAGGACTGAGGACTGAGTGCTGAGAACTGAGAAGAAAGGACTGAGGACTGAGGACTGAGTGCTGAGAACTGGACGCTGGTGTCATATATGTCCTATAGGTCGTATGGGTCCTATAGGTCCCTGAAAACTGAGAACTGAAAACTGAAAACTGAAAACTGGAAGCAGGAAGGAGAAGAACCTATGACCCCGCTTTCAAGATGCGAACTGCTGGATCGTTCCCGGGTTCTTTTCCGGGGGAAGGCTTTCTTCTGCCTGGTGAGTCTTCTGGCGGCGGTGGTGGTTCTGGCGATGGGCCAGGTGCACCTGCGGTTTCTGGCGCGCGACCTCCAGATTGAGACAGGCAAGCTTCAGCGCGCCCGCGAGGATCTGCAAAACCGCAAGACGGTGGTCGTTTCCGAAGTGGAACGTCTCAAGCGCTACGAGACGATCCGCGAATACGCCGAGAGCCGGCTCGGATTGCGTGAATGCCTGCCGGGGCAAACCTGCAAGGCTGTTGTTTCCGCCGAAGTGGTTGCGAAGTGGTCCGATGCGGCGAACGCCGCGGCGCAGCCGGCCGATGTATCCTCGAAAGGCGGGCGGAGCTGGCTGAACGCGCTGGGGGAGAAAGTGGTGACGCTGTCAAGCGTTTCGATGGCCCGGGAGAAGTGAGCCTGCGAAGGCGCCTTCTCCGGAAGGCATGGATGGGGTGGCGCCGCCGCGCCGCCTAAGCGGACCCAAGTCCGCGTGGTTCTTTCACATCGTGATTGTCAGGTTTGACCAGGCCGGCTTTGTCGCTCGTTCCCATTGCTTGTTCCCGCACCTCGTGGCAAGCTGCCGATCCTGTTCCGACACGCGCTCCTTACTCCTGTTCCGGTTCCTTTTCCTCTCCCGCTCCCATTGCGCTCCCGTTCCCGCTGAACTTGCTCCTGATCCCGCGTCCCGTTCATGCGTCCCGCAGGCGTTCCCGTTCCCCAAGCCCGTTCCGAACCTTGTTCCTGAGGTCTCTTCCCTGTTCCAAGTGGACTCGTTCCCGGCGTATCGTTCCGGCTGTCTGTAGAGGAAGACTCTCTGTCCGGCTGCCCCCTGGCTGAGTGTTTTCGGCCGGCCTGGTCAATTAAGACTTGAGGCTTGAGACTTGAGACTTGAGACTTGAGTCTTGAGTCTTGAGACTTGAGTCTTGAGACTTGTGACTCAAGCCTCCAGCCTCAAGTCTCAAGCCTCAACCGGGCATGATGCCCGTGTACTATCGTTTTCAAACACCGAAGCCGTTGCCGAAGGCGGCCGCACAAACGGGAGCACCGGCCATGGCCGCCCCAAAACCCACCGAAAGAAAATACCTCCACCGCATCCTACTGGTCGCCATGGGGCTTTCCCTGCCCTTTGGGGGCATCGTGGCCCGCATGTACCATTTGCAGGTGGCGCGGCACGAGTACTACCGGGATCGAGCCGAGGACCAGCACGTCAAGACGGTCAAGATCACCCCGTTGCGGGGTTCCATCCTGAGCGCTTTGGGCAGCCCGCTCGCGGCCAGCTCGTTCCGCGAAACCGCCTACATCGCCCCGCGTTACATAGACGAAGACGCGCTTCTGCGGCGCAAGCTGGCGCGTGAGATCGCCGACTGCCTTTCGATGCCGTTGGAAAACGTGAAGAAGCTGATGGCCCAGGAAGGAGAGCCTGTGCTCAAGCGCAAGCTGGAGGAGACCGAGGTGCTGCAGCTCATCGGCATCCGGGAGGAATTCGACCTGCCCCGTCCGGCGCTCTACTTCGTCAAGGAAGGGAAACGGTTCTACCCGCAGGGCGAGCTCGCGTCCCACGTGGTCGGCTTCACGCGGAGCGATGATTACGGCGACAATATCGGCGTGGAGGGGGCGGAAGCGGGGTTCAACCGGGAGATTGCGGGCTCCTACGGCAAGGAGAAGGTGGAGGTCAACGTCGTGGGTCAGATCCTGTCGCCCATTGAGGAGGACTCCTATCTGCGCGCGGCGGGAAACGATGTGTACCTCACGATCCACGAAGGGATTCAGCACTACACGGAGACCGCGCTGAAGAAGCAGGTGGAGCTCTACAAGGCGCGCGGCGGAGTCTGCGTGGTTATGGAGGTGGGGACCGGCGCCATCCTGGCCATGGCCAGCGAGCCGACGTTCGACCTGAGTAACCCCGGTATTGTCCCCAGCCGCGACCGCAAGAATCAATGTTTGGTTGAGTCTATCCCGCCCGGGTCAGTGATGAAAGTCTTCACTGCGGCCACCCTCCTCGAAAACAACCAGTTGTCGCCGTACGAGATGGTGAATTGCGAAAACGGGTACAAGGTGTTCGTGGAGGGGCGGCTGAGGAGAACGATCAAGGACAGCCACAGGATGGGCGTGGTCACGGTGCTGGAGGCATTCGTGGAGTCGAGCAACGTGGCTTGGGCGACACTGGGCCTGCGTTTGGACAAGGAGGTCTTCTACAATCAGCTGCGGAAATTCGGGTTTGGATCGCGGACGGGCATTGATCTGCCCGGCGAAGGCAGCGGCATCATGCGTCCGCTGGGGAGTTGGGACGCCGGGTCGCGGATTTCCCTTCCCATCGGCTATGAGATCACATTGACGCCGGTCCAGGTTGCCGCGGCCATGGCCGCCATCGCCAACAACGGTGAGTACATCCGGCCCCACGTTCTAAAGGAAGTACGGTCTCCCAAGGGCGAGCTTCTCTACAGGGCCCAGCCGGAGGTGGTGGGGCGCGTGTGCTCGCCACAGACCACAAAAATCCTTCTGGACATGATGGAGGAAGTGGTGCAACGTGGAACGGGCAAAGAGGCCGCCCTGCCGGGATACCGAATCGCCGGCAAGACAGGCACCACCGTCAAACAATTCGGCTCCGTTGACGATCCCAATAAGGATGCCTATTGCGGCTCTTTTCTTGGAGTTTTCCCTGCTGAAGCGCCCAGAGTGGTTGTTTACGCCTGGATTGACGAGCCCAAAGAGGACAAGTTCGGCGGCACGGTTGCGGCCCCGATCTGCCGGATGGTGGCCGAGCACGCCACGCGCATCCTGGGCATCGAGCCCACCATGCCGATCCCCTCGGAGGCGCCTCGTGAAACCGAGGAACCCCAGTCACCGGAAACCATGATTGTGGAGACGAACTCCCTTGCGCCCGCTCTGCCGGACGGCGATTTGGTGCTGATGTGCGATCTGAAAGGCCTTACGGTCCGCGAGGCGGTGGAGAAACTCAACGAGATGAAAATGGACGCCGACCTCGTGGGCACGGGCGTGGTCATCCAGCAGCAACCCGCGCCCCAGACCCCGGTGGATACCCAAGCCCGCGCGCTGGTGGTCTTTGGGATGAAAGAAGACAGGACTGAGGACTGAGGACTGAGAAGATAGGACTGAGGACTGAGTGTGAAAGGGCGCATCTTGATGGATTGCCAAAAACCCGTAGGATGGGCCTTGGCCCATCATTTCCGGTGCCTTTTCCGAATATGTCCGCATGACATGGCGTTAAGGATTGATGGGCCAAGGCCCATCCTACGACTGAGGACTGACCGTGAAGGTGAAAGTTAGGATATGTCCATGACATCCCGATCCAAATCCCCCGAGAACCCCCAAGACTCAGTCCTCAGTCCTCAGTCCTCAGCACTGTCTTCTCAGTCCTCAGCACTGTCTTCTCAGTCCTCAGCACTCAGCACTCAGCACTCAGCACTGTCTTCTCAGCACTCAGTCCTCAGCACTCAGATTGCCCATCCCGCCACGCTCGGCGAGCTTTTCCGCCGGGCCCGTCTCGCGCTTCCGGCGGACGCTCCGGCCCAGACACCGCTGACCGGGTTCACCGACGACTCCCGGGAAGTGACGCCCGGCGGGGGTTTCCTCGCGGCGGCGGGGGAGGCCGTGGACGGACACCAGTTCATCTCGGCGGCCCTGGCCAAAGGCGCCGCCGTGGTGATCGCCGAGCGCGTCCCGGAGGGGACCGATGCGCGCAAAGCCGTCCTTCTGGAAAACACGCGGCACGCCCTTCCTCCGCTGGCTCACGCCTGGTGGGGCAATCCCTCGCGCGGGATGAAGGTCATCGGGATCACCGGCACGAACGGAAAGACCACCACCGCCTATC
>Ga0315277_10012546_pt1 | contig 10628 bp, 9 predicted proteins | sample YL17G05_15_MG_FD_203695 | JGI IMG/M metagenome (GOLD analysis project Ga0315277, IMG submission 203695) | Sediment microbial communities from Yellowstone Lake, YNP, Wyoming, USA - YL17G05_15 | ecosystem: Environmental > Aquatic > Freshwater > Lake > Sediment | place: USA: Wyoming | collected... | reverse complement strand
CCTTTTCGGCGAAGTCGGCGAGCAGCGTCTGGTCGTCGAGGGGGACGAGGAAGCCGCCCACGCCCTCGACCAGCACCACGGGGTGGCGTTCCATGAGATCGATGAGACCCTGGCGCATGTCCCGGAGGACGGTGGTGACGCCCGACATGTGCGCCGCTCGGGCGGGGGCGAGCGCCGGCTCAAGACAAATGGGGGTCACCATGAAATAGGGGTCCTGAACCCCGCTCACGGTGCACAGGAATTCCGTATCGTGGGAGATGAAGTCGCCGTTTTCGTCCCGCACGACCCCCGTGGCGATAGGCTTCATCACGCCCGCATCGATTCCGCGACGTCTCAGCGCGGAGGCGAGGCCGGCGGTGACGACGGTCTTGCCGACGCCCGTGTCCGTACCCGTGATGAGAATCGCTTTGGACATGCCCGCCTCCGCGGTCATTATACCTCCACCCGTGGAAAGTCGTTGAATATATTGAACGAGCGGGGCGCACGATGTACTCGATATTAAACACGCCGCTACCTCTTACAGTGTAATGTTTTAAGGCGAATTCTCGACTCTCCACGTGGTCCGTTGTTCAAAAAATTAAACATCACGCCCAATCTCAATTCTGCTTGATACATTTTACGGGCAGGCATGCTCGGAGCGTAAGCCCCTGTGTCCCAGAAGGTTACGCGGCATCGAACGCATCCCACCGCCAAAAATCGCCCGAATGGCACGGAATTTGCAGTATGAAGGGCAAATAGAAGGGGTATCCACCGTCACAACGCAATTCATAGGGAGTGCCCTCATGAGGAAACTAGCGACAAGATCCATGGCCAAGGCGATGCTGGTCCTGTTCGCGGCACTGGGAGCGTCGATTCCGATGATTCTTCCGGCGGATGCCACGGCGGATCCGATCACGATGGTTCTCATCACAGCGGAGATCAGCGGGGGTGGCGAGAGCAGCACGTATTTCTGGAGTTTTCCAGCGCCCTCGACGCCAAGCGGTACTTGGTCTTGGACGATGTCGCAGCCTTTCCAGGCATACAACGGCGGCACACTTCTGGGATCGATTGATGCCCTGTCGATGACGGCGAACGGGGATCCGGGGGTGTCGGCATCGTTCGCGGTGACGGCCGGGTCGTCGCCAACAAACTTCACGGTCAACTCCGGGCTGGTAAGTTTCGGGGCGATTGTGAACCCCCTCGCGTTTGCATCCGCCGGGATCACCCTTACGGACATGGACTCCGACGGGGCGACCCTGACGGGGCTGTATACGGGCGCGAACGCCTATAAGGCGACGTACAACGGCTCCGTGGACTGGGCATTCCTCCTTCCGGGCCTGATTGCAGGCGCAGACAATACGGCTGTTCTTAACGGCCGACAGCCGGGGTCGGGACGACTGCCGATCTCCGCCACGCTGACCAGCATCCAGTCCCAATTCTATTTCACGCTGACTGCGAACGACCAGGCGAGCGGGAGCAGCCGGTTCGACGTGCAGGCGCCCGTTCCGGAACCGGCGACGCTCCTCTTGCTGGGCACCGGACTCGTGACTCTCTTCGTCCGCAGGAAGAAAGCATAACCTGTAAACACAGCGCGGTCGCGGAAGAGAAACTTCCGCGACCGCTTTGTTTTCCGCCCCTTTCCGACCCGCTCACTTCCTACTTCTTCCCTTTCTTCAGCTCTTCCACTCGCTTCACCACGGCGTCCTTGTTCTTCGCCTCGGGGTAATCGGTGAGGACACGTTCGAGGAGCTGGACGGCGTGGGTCTTGTCGGCGCCCGCCTCGGCACAGTCGGCGGCCAGCCAGAGGAGCGAGGGGGCATAGAGGGTCTTGGGGTTGAGCTGGAGGAGGGTTTCGACCTCGGCGATTCCGCCCGGGTATTCCTTGTTCTTGATGAGCCACTTGACGCGGAGCTCGGTCCACCAGCCGTCGATCTGGTCTTCGGGGAACTCCCATGCCCACTGGACGAGGAACTCGTAGGCGAACTGCATGTCGCCCTGGGCGATGAACTCCTCGATGCTCCGCGCGAGGAACCCGGCGCGCACCGAGCGCTGGACGGGACTGCGGTCGTCCACCGGGATGGACTGCGCCCGGTGGAGGAACTCGCGCATCTTCTCGCCGTCGCGACGCCAGCGGTAGATGTCCCCCATCCGCACCAGAGCCTTGCGGAGGGTCATGCGGTCGGCTTTCTCGGCGTAGGTGAAGATGACGCGGCGGTAGCAGGCCTCGGCGGCTTCGAGGTCCTTGAGGTGCCACATGTCGATATCGCCGGCGGCGAGGGCGAGTGCGGCGGCGTATTCGGCGTTCTTCATCCGCGTCTCGTGGGAGAGGAGAAGTCGTCGGGCCTCCTGGAAGTCGGTTCCCTGGACGCGCATCGTCTCGGCGAGGAGCTTGACCGCGTCGAAGACGGTCTCTTCGGCGAGGTCGTTCTCGCGGGAGAGGAGTGCGCGACCGGCGCGCACCACGTCGTCGCGCCTGGCGATCCGGTCGAAGTAGACCATCGCCCGGCAGGCCTGCCGCGGGTCCATCCGGCCGATGTCGTAGGTCTTGACGAGGTCGTAGTAATCCTCGCGGAGGTCGATGGACCTGGCCTGGCGGTCCCAGTCGGCGGCCGCGTGGACCTTCATCGTGCTCTTCCTTTCGTCGTATCCCCTGGCGAGAACCAGCGTGACGTCGTAGTCGCCCTCGATGAGGTAGACGTGGTCGGGGGAGACGTCGGTGGAGGTGCATCCGTCGCCGAAGGACCAGCGCGGGGAATACTCTTTGAGGACGGGCGGGAGGGCGAGGTTCTCGAAGTGCATTTTGACGATGTGCTCGGTGGCTTCGGGGTTGAGCACCGCCTGGCCGACGCCGACGGGGAGGAAATCTGCGAGGAGCGTCCCGTCGCGACGCTCCGCCTGTCGCACCGAGGCGGTCCCCACGGGCACAAACGCCCCCCCCGGCATCACCTCGACCCGTGCCGCCCCGGGCGGCTTCCAGGCGGCGTCGATCAGCATCCCGCCGCCGCCCTGGGCGTGGAGGTATTCGATCTGGTGGACGCCCGCGCTCAGAACGGTCTTGCCGGCGTGTCTGGCGTTGCCCGCCCCCCCGTGCGCCCCGGGCCACTCCGCCACCGGCTTGGCGTCCACGAGGAGAAACGAAGCGTCGTCGCTGTCCGTAGCGAAGACGTACTCCCCGCCGCCTTCCGCCCGGAAATACCCGACGAAGCGGCTGAGGAGATTTTCGCTGGGACCGAGGGGGTTATAGCCATAGAAGATGTTGGGAACAAAGCGGAGTCCCTGGGAGCGGTCGCTGGCGGCCCAGGCCTGGCGCATCGCGGCGAGGGAATTGATCTCGGCGCCGGGATAGCTTCTCACCTCGAGGAGACAGCCGGCGCGGATCGTCGCGTTTTTGGCCGGAGGGGCGGCGGGGTTGTCCCAGTAGATGAAGTGCCGATCCGTGCCTGCGCGCTCGAACACGATGTGCACCAGGTCCCCGGGGCCGGTCGAGAGCACGCGCACCGGAAGCTCGACGCCCTTCGCCACCACGCGCACGTCGCTTCCGTCCGCGGAGGAACGACCGTGGTTAGGGAAAGTCACCTCGAAGACGCTCGCCCCGGGATTTTCCGGGAAGACGACCTCACGTCTGAGCTGCCACTTCGCGTCCCACCATTGCCCCGGGGGCGCGTCGGCGGCCAGCGCCCCGGTCGCGAGCGTCGCTGAAGTCAGGATGGCCCAGATTGTCCGCATCTACTTCAGTCCCTCCAGCTTCGTGACCGCCGTCTTGACGAAGGGGCTCTCGGGATACTCGCTGAGGACCCGTCTATAGGTGTCCCGGGCCTTGGATTTGTCACCGACGCCGACGTAGCATTCGGCGGCGTCCATGAGGGCCTCGGCGGCGTAGTTTGACCGGGGGTTCACCTGGACCAGCGAGGTCAACAGCCGGATCGCCCGCGGGAATTCGGCGCGTCGCGTGCAGAGTCTCGCCCGGAGCACCGTCGAATACCCGGCCAGCCGGTCCAGGGGATACTCCCATTCCCACGTGTCGAGGAGGTCGCGGGCGTCGGTGAACTCATTCCGTCGGATGTAGTCCTCCACGGCGCGTGAGAGGCTCCCGACGCGCACCGCCGCGCCTCCCTGCTCCGACCTGCGGATGGGGATCGCGTCCGCCTCGCGCAAGAGTCGCTCCGCTTCCTTGCCGTCGCCGGAGAAGACGGCGATTTCGGCGAGTCCCATGAGGGCGCGTCGGCGGGTCTCGGGCTTCGTCCCCTGATAGGCGTCGAGCGCCCGGCGGTAGCAGTCGCGCGCGCGGTCGGGGTCGTTCAGCTCGTCCACGAGGAGCGCCGCCGCCCGCTCCGCCAGCACCGCTTTCCAGTCCGCCAGCCCCACCCGCTTCTCCCCGTTGAGGTACGTTTCCACCGCCGACTTCGCGTCCCGGCGCTTGTCCAGATAGAGTCGTGCGAGGCGCTGGGTCTCGTTAAAGAGCCCGACGTCGGAGACGCGTTCGGAGTCGAAGAGCAGGGTTCGGCTGGTCCGCTCCAGGTCCGCCCACTTTCCCAGCCGCTCGAACATGTCCGCGGCCGCCCGCAGGCTTTCCGGCGACATCTTCCGGAACTCGTACGCTTTCACCGTCGGGTAATAGTCCTCCAGCGACTCGATCGAGGGGGCCGACGCCTGCTGCGACCAGTTCCGTTCCACGAGGATCCGCTGCGTGGTCGTGGCCGACCGCTCGACCCCTTTCAGCTGGTAGGTCACGGTGTAGACCCCGGGGGCGAGGTAGACGTGACTCGGGGTCCAGACGTTCGCGGTGTTTCCGTCGCCGAAATCCCAGAGCGGGCGGTAGTATTTGCGGTCGATGCCTGCGGTGAGGTCGCGGAAACTCCAGCGGTAGAGGAAGGTGTCGGCCTCCGGGTCGAGAAACGCCTCGGTGCGCTTCACGTCGAAGTCGGGGATCACGGACTGGTCGAGCACCTGCTCGGGCTGCACCGTCGCGTGTGCCACCGGCAGGAACGCGAGGGCCGGGATGACCTCGGGTCGCACCGCCCCCGGCCTCGTCCACGCCGCCACCGCCGTCGGATCGCCCCCTGTGTGGACGTGGTAGTAATCGATCTGGTGTCGTCCGCTCTTCAGGTCCGCCGGTCCCTCGTGTCGAGCCCGGTGGGCGGGAGGATGCCGTCCCGGCCAGCTCACCACCTCTTTCCCGTCGATGAGGAGGAAGCTCGCGTCGCTGGAGGTGGTGGCGAAGAGATAGCGTCCGGGTTGTTCCAGGTTGAGCCACCCGCGGTAATGCGCCTGGAACGAATCGCTGGGCCCGAAGGGGTTATACCCGAAGAAGATATTCGGCACGAAGTCGGCCCCCATGACCTCCCTAGTTCCCTGCCAGAATGTCAGGGCCTGTGCAAGGTTCCTGGGGGGGTTGTCGCCCACGAACTTCTTCACCTCCATGAGAAGTCCGGCCGAAATCATCCAGTTGTATGTCGCCGGGGTCGCATGAGGGTTTCCGTAGTAGACCTGGTAGGAGTCCGCGCCCACCTGGAGCTGAAATGCCACGGTGACTTCGTCCCGGTCCATGGTGAGGGAGAGGACGCGCGAGGGGACTTCGCGACCGCGGGCGATCACCCGGATGTCGGAGGCATCCGGCTTCATGTACCCGTGGGTCATGAACTTCGCCACGCCGACCGGCTCGTCGGCCTCCACTCCGGCGGGGATGGAGGCATTGAGCGTCCGCCGGGCCTTCCAGGCGCTCTGCCACCATCCACCGGTCTGACCCGAGACGGGTCCGGCGAGCGACAGCACCAGGAGGACGACGCTGAGCCGACGCATGACAACCCTCTCGGGTCGGACTTCGGATGTCGTCATTATATCCGGGAAGCAAGTCCGGTTCGCTGAAAACCGTTGAAAATGTGGGTGCGTGCCCATACACTGAAACCCGTGCGGTGAAGGGGGGTGTCGGGTGGAATCGCGGCTTCGGGCGCTGAGGGCGGTCGTCTTCGACATGGACGGGACAATCACGCGACCGATCCTCGACTTCGCGCGGATCAAGCGGGAGATCGGGGCGGGCGAGACGCCGATCCTCGAATTCCTAGCGGGCATCCCGGACCCGGTCCGGCGTCGCGACGCCCGTGAGAAGGTGGACCGCTGGGAGCGTGAGGGAGCGCTCGCCAGCATTCTCAACCCGGGGGTGCCGGAGGTGCTCGCTTTTCTCAGGGACAGGCGCATCCCCGTCGCCATCCTCACCCGGAACACCCGCGAGTCCGTCGACATCGTCCTGGCGAAGCATCGTCTGCGCTTCGATGTGGTGGTGACGGCGGACGACGAGATAGCGCCCAAGCCGAGTCCGGAGCCGGTGCGGCACATCGCGCGGGCGCTCGGGTGCGACCCGCGGGAGATGCTGGTCGTGGGGGATTTTCGTTTCGACGTCGAGTGCGGGCGCGCCGCAGGTGCCCGCACGGTCTTCCTCAGAAACCCCTCTAGCGCATCCGACGACGCTCAGGCGGACGTCGTCATCGACGACCTGCGAGAGCTCGTCGAGCTCATCGGAAAGAGCGGCGCACAGGAAACGGAAAGCGGAGGCCGGACCCCTTGAGCGGCACACTCCATGCACCGGCGCCCAAGTTGCTGCGCATCCTGGGGGGCATGCTGCTGTGGCTCATCCTGGGGGTGGTGCTCTGGCGGCTCTTCGCGGGGACGGTTGCGAAGCGTCACGACACGCTCCTTTTCGTCTACCTGATCCTCGTCGCGGTCGCCGGGGCGCTGTGGCTATCCGCAGCGATCAACGGTCTCGTCCTCCGATCGCGACTGGAGTGCCCGGTGCTCACGGTCGTGAACGCCCGACCGTGTCTCGGGGAGCACGTCCGGTTCCGGCTGGCGCTCTTGGCCCGCCGACGCACCACCGTCTGCAAGGTCGTCGCGGTCCTTTCGCTCAGCGAGGAGGTGCGAAAAGCCAGACGACGCGAGAAGATCCTTCCCGTCGTGGTCTTTCGCGCCGATTCCGTCCTTGCCGAGGACCTTCGACTGGACAAGGGCGAATCGAGGGATCTCCCCGGCGAGCTTCTCGTCCCGCCGGACGCGATGCAGAGCTTCGAGAGCCACCTGTGTGCCTGCCGCTGGCAGCTCGAGGTCCTCGTCTTCGTCGGTCGACAACTCGTCTGGCGTGAGCGGGAGACGCTGAGCGTCCAGCCCGTGCGAATCGAGACTACGGAGAAGAAGCCCGCATGAACCAGGCCTTCGCCAGCATCGAGCTTGATTCCACGGCCATCGCCGCCGGCGAGGACCTCACCGGCCGCGTCATCCAGGGCGAGTCCGCCCCCGCCATCGACGCCGCAGTTACCCTCGAACTCCTCTGGCGGACGAGCGGGCTCTCCCAGGCGGAGGAGAAGATCGTCGTAAGCCAAACCCTGCCTCCCTTCGGGGCACAGGGAAGCGCCTTCCAACTCAAGGTCCCCGAGGCCGGACCCATCTCCTACGCCGGAAAGACCTTCTCCATCACCTGGTGCGTCCGCATCGTCTCCGCGGTTCCCGCCGAAAAGACCTTCACTGTCGTTCCCGCCCTGCAGAAGCCCGAGTTGCCCTGAAAGACAGGCCACATTGGACCCGCATCGCTCGGCAGAATGGCTGCCCAGCGGTTGCATTATCTCAACAACGGGCCTGACACGTGTTCAGAAAACCGAATATAGTTGCAACCTCCTATTTTGCAAGCGGTTACGCCAACTTAGGTTCGATGTCTGGAGGGAAAATGTTGTTTTTATTGAACGCATTTCGCATGTTCAACACTTTGTACAAGCCGGCTGGTAAGGCGCCTCTTGGGTATCTCCTTACTGTATCCGGGGTTACGAGCAGCGCTAGAAAAATCCACCCCCAGCCGCCCCATTTGGCACGGGATTTGCTGAAACCCCATGATGGTACAAGCGCACGAAGGCCAACTAACCAAACCGTATACTTTTCATTGTTGTTTTGTCGCGAAAGGAGAGGGGCTATGAGGAAGATGGTGATTGCAGTGGTTGTTCTGGTCGGTTTCGCGGGAGTGTGCTGGGCACAGTTTCCTGTACCATTGGACATCCAGAAAGAACTGGCCCTCTACGGCAACCTTGCCCAGACCGACGCTGGCATCACGAGTAACGGGGAGATGGCCTGCGGGCCCGTGGCAGTTACGAACTCCCTGGCCTACCTCCAGAACAAGTATGGCGGGGTCTACGATACCCTTCTCATCCCCGACGTGGACGGCACCGGTACCATCACTAATCTTGACCTCGTCTCCGTGTGCAATACACTGATGACGGCCAATTACATGAACACCGGGGCAGGCGGCACTACCCAGGATAACCTCATCTGGGGCAAGGAGCAGTGGATCGAGGGTCAGGCTAAGGGCAAGACCAAATACGCGGCACAGGATTCGTGGGGTTGGGTCAATCACACTCAGCCCGATTATGTTCAGTCCATGTATCCCACTTGGTCGTTCCTCTACAACGAGCTGGTGGCTTGCGAGGATGTGGAGATTCTCATCAGCATTGACGCGGAGAACGGCCACTACGTCACACTCACCAGCTTCCACTGGGCTGACACTAATAATAACGGGATCATCGACGACAGTGGCGCCTTCATCGATTTCATTGATCCGCTGACTGGTGGCGTCAATCAGACTTCGATCTCGCAAAGCACCCTTAATGGCAAGATCTTTACCGCCTACTTCTCCTCGACTCCATCGTACATTGCGACGGCCGTGTCGGAGAGCCCCACTCCCGAGCCAGCGACGATGACGCTCCTGGTGCTGGGACTCGGCGGCGCGGCACTCCTCAGGAGAAGGATGAAATAACCTGATCCTGAAGTTGGATGCACCGATAACGGACGGCTCCTTTGAGCCGTCCGTTTCTTGTTGGGCCAGATACATCCCCGGCCCGTCGCGGCCTCGCAAGCCCATGCTGCCCTTTTACAACGTTGGCGCACACGTGGTGTTTAAGAAATTCAACGGCATCGTAACTCCTTATGGTACAAACGATTGTGTCAGGAACCCGCCCCATCACCGACGAGGCGTGTTGACTTTATTAAACAAGACCTGAGCGCTTCATCAATCCTGTCCAAATCGTTGAGGGATTATTCTTTCCATATCCCGATGCGGCGTATGACTTTACGAAGCGAGGCGAAAAATTCCGCGTCGGCTGGTTCGTTTTGGTACGCCATTTGCTGGATAAACGGACAGCGGGAGGGGTGGGAACCCGCCGGAAGACGCGTAAACGCCTGTGTTTCGAGGGAAAAGGGGCAACACATGAAGACGACCGTGCTGATGGCTGTGGTTTTCCTGGCGGTTTTGGCAAGCGTGTCATGGGGACAGGGCATCACGGTCGCCATCGACGAATACGGCAACGGGACTGTTACTGGCATCGGGATTGCGCCTATTCCTATTCCGCACCATTTCGGCCAAGATCCGAGTCCGGGGGGCTTGGAGACCCTGATCTATGATACGATCCCCTTCGCATTCCAATCTGGGGACCTGGTGATCTGGGAAGATGCGTCAGAGAATTGGCCTCCGAGCGACATCCTGCGCTTCAACACCCAATTCGGGACAATCGCTTTCTATTCGGACAATAGCGACGGGAGCGACGCCCCGGCGGACGTCGGGTTCCCGGGCAACATCATAGACCCTCTGGCACAGGGGGTGGAGACCGGGACGGAAGGAAACAACTGGTTTGATTACACGCCTGGGGTCGGCGATCCGGGTTATGTCTCGCAGTTTCCGGGAGTGGTAAGCTACCACATCATCAGCGACGTGGTTCCCGAGCCCGCAACCATGACGTTGCTGGTTCTTGGTCTGGGCGGCGCCGCGATCCTCCGGAGAAAGATGAAGAGGTAACCGGCGTCCTTACGCGGTGTGTTCGACGAACAGCGGACGGCTCTTTTGAGCCGTCCGTTTTTTTGCCGCCTTGCAGGCCGCAAGTCATCGGCAAGACAAAAGAAGAGGCGCCCGGCGAGGAGGGCGCCCGAGAGAGACGTAAGGCACGGAAGGTCAGCTTGCGGCTTTGGTTTTGAGGAGTGCGGCGAGCTTGTTGGCGGTGACGGATTTCTTGTGACCGGCACGGTTCCTGTGGATGATTCCGTGGGTGACCGCCCGGTCGAAGCTCTTCTGAAGAAGGAGTGCCTGCTTCTTCGCCTCGTCGACGTCGCCGGCGGCGATCGCCGCGTCGAACTTCTTCACGCGGGTCTTGAGATGTGTCTTCACCGCCTTGTTGCGGGCCTGGTGCGTAGCGTTCTGTCTGAGTCGCTTCCTCGCCGACCGAGTATGAGGCAAAAGACAGCTCCTTTCCGTTGGAAGGGCTCTATCCCTTCTTCTCCCGTGCTTTCTTGTAGACGGCCTCCATCCTCCGGCTGACGTCGCGGAAGGCGACGTCGGAGTCGTAGATTTTGCCGAAGGCGTGCTCCGCCTCCTCGTGGTTTCCCATCTTTTCGTAAGTGTCGCCGAGGTCGTAATAGACGGACTTGACCATCTGGTTCATGACGACGGCGCCTTCGACGGCGCGCTTGAACATGTTGATGGCCCGGTCGAACATCTTCTTTGCGACGAGACACCGGCCGAGGACCTGGTTGGAGCTCATGCGGTATCGGGGGTCGGCGACGGACTTCTGAAGGACCTGCATGGCCCCGTCGTAATCTCCCCGATCATAGAGGAGGACGCCCAGCTG
>Ga0315277_10012544_pt1 | contig 10629 bp, 8 predicted proteins | sample YL17G05_15_MG_FD_203695 | JGI IMG/M metagenome (GOLD analysis project Ga0315277, IMG submission 203695) | Sediment microbial communities from Yellowstone Lake, YNP, Wyoming, USA - YL17G05_15 | ecosystem: Environmental > Aquatic > Freshwater > Lake > Sediment | place: USA: Wyoming | collected... | reverse complement strand
TGAAACACCGGATCGATGAACGCCTCGGACGCCGAATCGCGCGCCGCAATCTCTTCCAGCACCGCGCGGGCCGCCTCCGACGGCGCCGCCAGCACCTCCACCAGGATCGTGCGCGCGTCGTCGGAATCTTTTTCGAGAAGGCCGGCGGCGGCGTCGCGGCGGGTGGCGAACGTCCGGTTCGGACCGGCCAGAAAATCCCGCAGACGCTCCAGTTCCTTCTGATGAAGGTCGTCCGCATCGGCTGGCGCCTCGCCGGCGCGGACGGCCGAACAGACGAACGCCACCAAAAATAGCAAACCGATCCCCGCAAGAAAGGCCGGATGGGCGCCCCATCGAATCTTCATCCGCCACACGCCCCGCGCCATCGCACCGTCCTTGACATGCCCCGCCGCCGTCGAAACCGTAACCTACCTTTGAAAAAAACGACTGTCAACCGCAAATGCGTCTCGAGCGGCGCGGCGCTTTTCGAGCCGGGTGCGGAAGCACCCGGTCAGGCTCGGTTGGCCGTGGCACGTGCCGCGGCAGATGCGCATGACCGGCGGCTTCCGCCGCCGGCTCGAAAGGCGAGCGGCGCTCGCCGCCAAGTTATCGGACTTTTCCTCAAGCCCCCCGCCGGGCCGCGACGATGGTATCGGCGTAGCGGCTGCGCCGCTTCCGCCTCGCCGCGTCCTTTCGAGCCGGCGGCGGAAGCCGCCGGTCACGTTCCCTGCCTTGGCACGTGCCACGCCGGAGAACGTGACCGCCCGCTTCCGTCTCCGCCCTGCGGGCTACGCCGAGACAAGTCCGCGGGCGGCTCACAAGGTGATGCCGACGCGGTGGAACGCACCGAAGGGAGCCATGTGCTTCAGGCAACCGCCAAGCCCATCGACGCCTTCCTCGATTACCTGACGGTCGAGTGCGGCCTGAGCGTCAACACCATCCAGGCGTACCAGCGTGACCTCGGCCGATTCGCCTCCTTCGTCGAGGCCGACGAGGACGACCAGTGGCGGAAGGTGCAACCGGATCAGGTCATCCAATTCCTGATGGAGGAGAAGGCGCGCGGCTGCGCGGTCGCCACCGTCAGCCGGGCCCTCGTCGCCATCCGCATGTTCTTTCGGTTCCTCGCCGGCGAGGGACTCACCGAGCGCGACATCACCGAACACCTCGAAAGCCCGCGACTCTGGCAGAACCTGCCCGAGGTCCTCGACCGCAAAGCGGTGGACCGGCTCCTGGCGGCGCCGGAAGAGAAGCACGACCGCTGGCCGCTCCGCGACAAGGCCGTCCTCGAAATGCTCTACGCCACCGGCGCCCGCGCCAGCGAAGTCGCCGACCTCACGACCGAAAGCGTCAACAGGCAGGTCGGCTTCGTCCGCTGCATCGGCAAGGGGCGAAGAGAACGGATCGTGCCCGTCGGCCGCCGGGCCCTGGAGTCGCTCGCGGCGTATCTGGAGAACGAACGACCCTCGCTCGACCGCCGCGGGGAATCGTATCTCTTCCTCTCCCACTCCGGCCGGCGCCTCGGACGCGAAAGCATCTGGCGCCTGGTGAAAAAGTACGTCGTCCGCGCGGGTGCCTCGCCGCGCGTCAGCCCCCACACCCTTCGCCACTCCTTCGCAACGCACCTGCTGGAAGGCGGCGCGGACCTCCGCGCGGTCCAGGAGATGCTCGGCCACGTGGACATCGGCACGACGCAAGTCTATACCCACGTGGACCAGAGCCGACTCAAGGCCATCCACAAAAAATACCACCCGCGGGCATGACCCGGTTCCGATTGCGGATTGAACGGAAGCGACACCGCGCCCCGGGCCGTTGTCTTTTGCGCGGCGCCTCAGCCGGCGTCGCCTTCGCGTGTGTCCCTGGGCGGAAACACCGGCAGCGCCAGACCCCACCGCAGCGCAGCCAGGCGGATGGCCAGAATGACGATGACCGCGACGATGGTGTTGGCGCGAGCGCCCGGGAAGAACGCCGAAAGCGAGACGAAGACGATCGCGCCGCACAGGGACGCCGTCGCGTAGATCTCGCGCCGCAGGATCAGCGGGATCTCGCCACTCAGGACGTCGCGGATCATCCCACCCGCCACGCCGGTCGTGAGACCCATCACGACACAAATCATGCCCGACGCCCCCAGGTCGGCGGCCTTGCGGGCGCCGATGACCGTGAAGATCGCCAGGCCGAACGCGTCGGCCACGGGCAGAATGCCGCGGGGAAGTCGGGACCAGCGGGCCGCGGCGAACGTCAGGAGCGAGGCCACGACGGCCGCGATCACGTACGTGGGGTCCGACACCCAGAAGACCGGCAGCGCCCCAAGGACCACGTCGCGAATCGTGCCCCCGCCCAGCGCGGTCGCCAGCGCCAGCACCGCCACGCCGAACAGGTCGAGGTGTTTCCTGCCGGCAGCCAGGGTGCCTGAGACCGCGAAAACGACCACACCGAACAGATCGAGCAGATAGATAACGTTCATGACCACCCTCGTCGCCCTGTAAGCAGGAACCGGGCCAGCACCCGCTCGCCGGCACGCCGAGTGTACAGTCTGGCCCGGCCCGGACAACTGCTTTCCCGGAATCGTCCTGGGCGCGGCCTGAGCACGCTTGACGGCTAGGCGGGGCCGCCTATAATCCACGCCTGCGGCCCAAGCGGCTCCACCCTTGCGGAAGAAGGGAGCGACGGCATGACGCATCCGAAGATCACGGTCGTCGGGGCGGGGAACGTCGGGGCCACGTGCGCCCTCTGGGCCGCGGCGCGGGACCTGGGCGACGTCTGTCTGGTGGACGTCGTCCCCGGGCTCGCGGAAGGCAAGGCCCTGGACCTCGCCCAGGCCGCGCCCATCGCCGGCTTCTCGCACAAGATCACCGGCTCGGCCGACTATGCCGCGACGGCCGGGAGCGACCTCGCGATCGTGACGGCCGGCCTGGCGCGCAAGCCCGGTATGAGCCGGGATGATCTTCTCGCCAGGAACGCGGAAATCGTGGCCGGGGCCGTTCGGCAACTCGTCAAGGCGAGCCCGCGGGTCATTCTCATCATCGTCTCGAACCCCGTGGACGCGATGACGGCGCTCGCGCACAAGGTCTCCGGCCTCCCGCCGCGGCGGGTCGTCGGGATGGCCGGGGTCCTGGACTCGGCGCGGATGCGAGCCTTCGTCGCGATGGAGGCCGGCGTCAGCCCGAAAGACATTCAGGCTTTCGTCTTGGGCGGCCACGGCGACTCGATGGTGCCGCTGGTCCGCCACTCGAGCATCGGCGGCGTGCCGCTCCCGGAGCGGCTCCCGAAAGCCACACTCGAGCGAATCGTCGAACGCACGCGGAGCGGCGGCGCGGAGATCGTCGCGCTCCTGAAGACCGGCTCCGCGTTCTACGCTCCGGCGGCCGCGGCCGTCGAAATGGCCCAGGCCATCCTCCGCGACGAAGGGCGCGTCCTCCCTTGTGCCGCGTTTTGCGATGCCGAGTACGGCGTGGGCGGCTACTTCGTCGGCGTCCCGGCGCGACTGGGGGCGGGCGGCGTCCTGGGCGTCCTGGAGTTCGACCTCGATGCCGAGGAGCGGGCCGCTTTCAATCGCAGCGTCGAACACGTCAAGGGGCTCGTCAAGAAACTCGACGCTTTGAACGTCTGACGGCGGGTTTCCCCATCCTCCCATTTTTTGAGACCTTGCGCATCTCACGGCGTATAATATGGAAGACAGAGGAAGGGGACTAGAAATGCGACACGCCCTTCTTGCGGCCTTCACCGTGTTCGCGTTAGCCGGCGCTGCCGCCGCAGCCCAGGACGACTTTGCCCTCCAGAAGGCCTACAACGACCGGCTGCTGGCGATGGACGACTCGGCGGCCGCCCACGTCGAACTCGCAAAGTGGTGCGAGGGGCAGGGCTTGGCGGAGCGAGCCCTCGTCCACTGGCAGGAAGCCCTTTTCCGCGACCCCGAGAGCGCGGAGGCGAAGCGTGCCCTCGGCCTCAATTCGCCGGTCGCGGCAAAAGCGGCCGAGCCGAGCCTCGCCCCGCCCCAGGATCCCGCGTTCCAGGAGCGCCAGCGCGCCTACGCCGACCGGATCCGCGAGATCGCCTGGCGCTACCTCGTGCCGACGAACGCGGAGGCCTGGGCTGAGGGGCGCCGGCGGATCCTCTCGATGACCGACCCGGCGGCGGTCGAACCCCTGAGCCGAATCCTCTCCCTCGGCCCCGTCGAACATCGTCTGCTGGAGGCGGAGGCCCTGGCCGGCATCCCCGGCGACGAGGCCCGCCAGGCCCTCGTCCGCATGATCCTCACGGAAAACTCCAAAAGCGCCTTCCTGGCGGCCATCGAGAGGCTCCGCAGCCGGGCCGACAGCGACCGTGTCGGACCGCTTCTTGCGGCACTCGACGCGCCGACGGAGGCCCGGCGTCGAGCGGCCTACGCCCTCGGGGAACTCCGGGCCGCGTCGGCCATCCCCGCCCTCATCGCCCACCTCCGGGCCCCCGAGGCCCGCACCGTCACCGTGACCGAACGCGTCGAACCGATGGGAATGTTCTCCGGCACGATCATCCCGTACGTCGCCGGCGTCCGCCCCATCGTCTCGAGGAACGCCGTGGCCTTCGACCCCGTCATCGGAACCATCGGCTCGGGCGTGAGTGTCGGCTCGACCGCCGGGCCACAGGAAGTCACCGTCGAGAAAACCAGGATCAAACTCGTCGAGCAGCCCGCCGTCCTGGAGGCCCTCAAGAAGATCACCGGCCAGGACTTCGGCTACAACCTCTTCCAGTGGCGCCAGTGGCAGTACCAAGTGGACCTCGACGGCGCGGGCGGGCAACCGAACCCCGCCCTGAACCCCAATCCCGGCGCGCCGGGAGCAGGCGGGGCAGGCGCGCCGGGCCGGTAGCCCGGCCGAAATCCGCGTCGAGACGCCTTGCAGGTACATCTCCACCAGGGCCTCGGTTCACGGCTCGAACGTGATCCTCCAGTCGGCCTTGCCGGGAGGGGGCCCGTGGGCCGTGTTGGCGGTGGGCGTGAAGGTCGCCCGGACCACGCCGCCGCCGCGCGTCAGTTTGACCTCGCCCGCCGACGACGACGCCGCGGTCGCCACGTACTTATCCGGCGCGAAGACGAGTTCATACGGGTCGCCCTCGACCAGGTGCGACGACGTGCCGGAGACGATCCACTTGTAGCCCTTCGGTTCCCATTGCACATACTCCAGGTCGAGGCCGCCCTGGCTCACATGGCGGCTGGTCGAAATGAGTACCGGCCGGCCGTCGGCCGGGGCGGGGGTCAGCGAGAAGACTTTGCCCTCGTACGCCGCCAGGGCCATCGGAATCTTCGCGTCGCGCGCGAACCGGCCCAGGTACACGCCGCGCCAAAAATCATACACGTGGACCTCGCCGTTCTCCAGCGGCAGCCGCGCCAGGTCCAGCGGCTTCTCGACGGCCTTGCCGTCGTAATTGAACAGGCCCGCCACGTCCCACCGCGCCCACGTCTTGGCGATCTTCAGGTCCACCAGGTCATACCGCCGCCAGTCCTTGATCTCGTAGAGGTTCACCGGATAGACGTCGAGCATCGGGAAGGACTGCTGCCAGACCCGCCGCTTGTCCGCCGGAATCTGCGTCCAGAGGTCGTCGGTCAGGAACTGCTGGCCCGTCAGGACGCGGGCCTGGGCGTTCAGGCGCACGCGCTCGATTGTCACGGCCGGCTTATACAGGCTGGCGGCGGCGTCCGGGTCGCACCACCAGACGAAGTGGTTGAGGAAGTTCCATCGCAGGAGCACTTCCATGGCGTGCGGGTGGTACCCCGTGTCGCCGCCGATGCGCGATCCGTTGGCGTGGCCGATGGCGTCGAGCACCGGCCCCGTGCACGTGTTGATGAACTTTTCCGGTCCGACGATCTGGCGGGCGATGGCCAAGCCCTTGCGATACCCTTCGGGCCCGCCGCCGTTGGCGGCCTTGCGGTAGGCCGCGACCACGTGCGTCTCGCCGTCGATCTTGAAGAAGTCGTAGTTCCATATCTCGCTGGCCTTATGCCACCACATGCCGTACCACGCCTTGACGGCCTCGGCGTTGGTGGTGTTGAGGACATAGTTATTCGCGCCCCGGTCGGTCACCGTTTTATAGGAGATGCCGGCGAAGGCCGTGAGGAGTTTGCCTTGGCCGTCGCAGAGGAACCAATCGGGATGCTTCTCGGCCTCCCCCGCCGCCGCCACGCCGTGCGGCGTGAACCAGATGCCCGGCACGAGGCCCTTGGAGCGGATGTAGTCGGAGAGTTCCCGCATCGCCCGGTCGTCCTTTTCCGGATAATTGTCGTCCAGTTGGAAGACCAAGTTGTCGCCCGCGTAGGGCGCGAGGTGCTGGGCCACCCAGTCGATCTCCGGCCGCAGACGCTCCATCGTCTGGGCCGGGCGGCCTTTCATCGCCTCGATGCCGTACCAGGTCATCGCCACGACGGGGGCGGTGGGCCACCGCTTCTGCTCCTCGCGGGGGGCGTAGAACTCGATGCCGAGCGTGTCGCGGTAATAATGCGGCCGCACGCGCAAGGCGAGGAGCGGCTGGCCCGCGGGGGCCGAAGACCGTATCTCCGTCGGCCAGCCCTTGTCGAACCCCCACGTTGCCGCCGGCGCCGGCCCGACCGTCAAGGCCAGGTCGCGCCCGGGATCATACAGCGACGCCGCCCCCGGCACCTCGGCGTGTCCCAGCGTCGTCACCAAAACACCCTTGTCCGTGGCCGCCTCGTCGTTCAGAATGGCGGCCTGGAACTTGTGGACACAGAGGCGACCTTCGAGGGCGGCATTGCCCTGAAGGTTGCCCTCGACGCGGATTTCAACGGCATCCTCCCGCACGGCCGCCTTGAGCACAAATGCCTTCTCAAATTGGATCTCGAGTTCGCCGCTCTTGGGGGAAGGAGAGATGGCGATTTGCAGCGCCTTATCGGCCGAGCAAACGTCCTTGCCGCCGACCTTGGCCCGAACGACCAGGTTGTAGAGGATAATATCCTCGCCCTGGGAAATCGTCAGCGTCCGCCCCTCGCGGTCGAACCGGAGGGTGATGTCCCCGGCCGTGACGACCGCAGGCTCAGCGGCCCCAGCGCCGTGCGCCCCCAGAACGTACAGCCCCAAGGCAACCGCGATCAGAGTTCGTCGTAACATGGCGGTCCTTTCCGTTGTCTCAACCGGACGGTCACCATACCCGGCCGCGCATAAAAATGCACGCCTACGGGGCCTTTGGGTGCGCCTCGCCGCGGCACTGCGTGCACAGGGCCACATACGTGTCGGAAAAATCGCCGCCACCCACCAGGAACATCATCTCCGGACCGGCCAACACGAACACGGGCGATTCGGCAATGCCGGTCATGCGGTCGTTCGACGGCGCGGACGTGAAGCACGAGCCCCGCGGCCGTCACCGCCACGGCCAGACAGAGGCTTCTGGAAACCGCGATCCTCTTGGCCCCTCCAGGCCCGGAAACCGTTGATTATCGCGCAGCCGGTGGCCCCCTGCCCCGCACGGTCGCAGGAGATTGTAATCGCGCCGGGACCGGCCCGCCAGCGCTTTTGCGCCGGTTCCGGCCCGCAGGGTGCGGCAAGACTTTCTGCAAGGCCCACGCTCCCGTACGGGCCGCTGTTCGCGTGGGCATGTCGCGCGTGGGCCAGGGAGCATGCCCCCATACGGGGGCATGCCACCCGTGCCAGAAACTCTTGCCGCACCCCCTCCCGCCCAACCCCTCAAAAGTGCTTGTGTACCCGGCCCGAGGGGTCTAAAATAACTTTGGCCGGTCGCTGAGGGGTTCCCGCCGCCTTTCTGGGGTCGCTGCCATGGCTTACGAACCGCTGGTATTCGACCGCTTCAGCGCCGCGCACAACCTGCGTGAGTATAGGGGCAAGTGCGAGCACCTGCACGGCCACAACGGGCGCGCGGACCTGCGGCGGGCGGGCAAGTCCCTGGAGCACGTCCACCGGACGATGCACCTGCGCGGCCAGGAGAAGGACCTCGACGCCGTCGCCCGCAAGACGCTCGGCGTGGGTCTCCAGGAGATCACGACGGCCCTGCCGAAGTAGTGCGCCGGCCGCACCTGGGGCCCGTGCGGGCCGGGAACCTCAAGCGGAAAGGAGAAACGTATGCCGTCCGTCACGCGTCGTCAGTTTCTTGGAGCCCTGGGCGTGGGCGCCGCGGCCTGGGCCGCCCGGCCCGGTCTGCTGGCCGCCCCCGCCCCGGCGAAGAAGCCCAACTTCCTTCTCGTCTTCACCGACGACCAGGGCTACGGCGACTTGAGTTGCTACGGCTCCAAGACCATCCACACGCCGCGGCTGGACCAGATGGCCCGCGAGGGGCTGAAACTGACCAGTTTCTACGTCCAGCCGGTCTGCGGGCCGTCGCGCGCCGCCCTGATGACGGGATGCTACCCCAGCCGGGTCATCCGCAAGTGGAGCCTGGCGGGCAGCGAGATCACGATGGCCGAGGTGCTCAAATCGGCCGGCTACGCCACCTGCTGCATCGGCAAGTGGGACCTCTCGGGCCGCCAGTTCGTGGAAGGCCGCCTGCCGACCGACCAGGGGTTTGACTACTACTTCGGCACGCTGGGCGCGACCGACTCGGGGCACGTGGCCTTCTACCGCAACAAGGAGAAGGCCGGCGAAACCGACGACATGGGCAGCCTCACCGGCCGATACACCGACGAGGCAATCACCTTCCTCCGCCGGCACAAGGACGAGCCGTTCCTCCTGTACCTGCCCCACAGCATGCCGCACGTCAAGATCGGCGCTTCCGAGCAGTTCCTCGGCAAGTCCAAGGGCGGCCTCTACGGCGACGTCATCGAGGAACTGGACTGGAACACCGGCCGACTCCTCGATTGCGTCAAGGAACTGGGCCTGGCCGAAAACACGATCGTCCTCTTCACCAGCGACAACGGCCCGTGGCTGATCAAGGGCGAGATGGGCGGCTCCGCCGGCCCGCTGCACGGCGGAAAGGCGACGGCCTGGGAGGGCGGATTCCGGACGCCCTGCATCCTCTGGGGCGGGCGGATACCCGCCGGACGCGAAAGCAACGAACTGGTCGCCTCGATCGACCTGATGCCGACCTTCGCCAGGATGGCCGGCGCGGCGGCGCCGACCGACCGCGTCATCGACGGCTGCGACCAGGGGGCGTTCCTGACCGGCGCCTCCGACAAGTCCGCACGCGACACGTTCCTTTACTACACCGGGGATCAACTCCGGGCGGTGCGCAAGGGACGATGGAAACTCTTCGTCGGCAAGGGGGCCGCCAAGAACGCGCCGGCGCAGGACAAGTCCGAACTCTACGACCTGGAGGCCGACCTCGGCGAAACCAACAACGTCGCCGACGCCCATCCCGACGTGGTCAGCCAACTCTCGGAACTGGCCGCCAAGGCCCTTGAGGATATCGGCGAGGGAAACCAGCCCGGCAAGAATGCCAGGCTGGACGCGGATGTCCTGAAGGCCCTTCAGGAGAAAGCCAAACCCAAGACGAAAGAGCCTTGAAAGAGCACCACGAACCCAAGGAGCGAGCCATGAGCGATTGCGACTGCCGCGACTTTGATTGCTGCGCGGGACCGAACCGTCGCCGGTTCCCCGCGATGGCGGGAATGGTTGCGGCGGCCTTGGCGGTCGCCGGGTGCCAGGCCGGCGCCTGGCGACAGAAACTGTCCGATGAACTGCCCGTCCTGGGCCATCGCAACTGGATCGTGATCGCCGATTCCGCCTACCCGGCCCAAAGCCGGGCCGGCATCGAGACGCTTTACACGGGGGCCGACCAGGCGGCGGTCGTCAAGGCGGTGCTCGCCGCCCTGGACGCCTCGCCTCATGTCCGCCCCGTCGTGCACCTCGATGCCGAACTGCCGATGGTCTCCGACAAGGACGCCCCCGGCATCGCGGCCTATCGCAAGGAACTGGCGGCCGTGCTGGGCAAGCGCCCCGTCCACTCGCTCCCCCACGAAGAGATCATCGCCAAACTGGACAAGGCCGGCGAGGGGTTCCGCGTCCTGATCCTCAAGACCAATATGACCTTGCCGTACACCTCGGTGTTTCTGGAACTGAATTGCGGCTACTGGACCGCGGAGGCCGAGCAGCGCTTGCGGGACGCCATCCAGGCCGCCAAGTAGGCGCCCGCGGGCGGTCACGTTCCCTGCCACGGCCCGTGCCAAGGCGGGGCACGTAGCCGGCGGCTCCCGCCGCCGGCTCGAACGGCGCCACGTTTAGCCGCGAGCCGGAGGCGAGCGGGTTTCTTACGGTCGCGGCTCGAAAGAAAATCGCGCGGCGGGCCTCCCGAACCGCCACGCGACAAGGAGGCATAAAATCATGACCGAAGACAACGAGCCTTGCTGCGGCAAACCAGGATGTTGCGGGTCAGGGCCGAACCGGCGTGACTTCCTGAGATTCGTGGGTCTGGGCGCCGCTGCCGCCGCCCTCGCGCCGCAGGAGGTCGCCGCCGAATCGCCCGGCGCCGTGGACCTGGAGAAACTCGTCCCGGCCGACAAGGGCCTGAAGCCCGAGTGGGTCAAGTCCCTTTTTGCGCGCGGCACGCCGACCGTCTATCGCGGGGAGGAACTGAAGTACATCGGCATGCCCGTCGGCGGCATCTGCTGCGGGCAAGTCTACTTAGGCGGCGACGGCAAACTCTGGCACTGGGACATCTTCAATGCGCACACCAAGACCGGCGCCGCCCACTACGCCAAGCCCATGGTACCGGCCTCGC
>Ga0315277_10012540_pt1 | contig 10630 bp, 5 predicted proteins | sample YL17G05_15_MG_FD_203695 | JGI IMG/M metagenome (GOLD analysis project Ga0315277, IMG submission 203695) | Sediment microbial communities from Yellowstone Lake, YNP, Wyoming, USA - YL17G05_15 | ecosystem: Environmental > Aquatic > Freshwater > Lake > Sediment | place: USA: Wyoming | collected... | reverse complement strand
GAATCCAACCCGGCCAGCTTCATGGTAACCTTTAGCCCGACGCCCGGAATTGCCACCATCTCTCCCAACCCGTTCAATGCCGGGAAGGAGTCGGTCACCATCAACGTGGCGAGTTCTGTGGGCGGAGCGACCATAAACAATATCGGCTACTACATCTTCGATATGACCGCCCAGCTGGTGCATAAAGAAGTTACTTCCAGCACCCAGACAACCTGGAACGGACTGGATCAAAATAACGCCGTGGTTGGCGACGGCGCGTATATCTTAAGAGTGATCAACGAGGACAGCAAGAGCCTTATCGCCAAGGGCAAGATCCTCGTGATCAAGCACTGAGGTGAAATTAATGAAAAAACTTAACGATATATATATAGGAGAAGCAAAAATGAAAAAAGCCATATTCGCCGTAAAAACCTTCAAGGCCTTAATGGCCATAATGGCCATCATGGCCGTAATGGCCTTAATGGCCACCGGGACATTCGCCGACGGTTACCTCAGCGATCCGATGACGATCGGCGTCGGCGCCCGAGCGCTGGGCATGGGCAAAACCTACGTCGGTGTGGCCGAAGACGGCGACGCCGTTTTCATGAACCCGGCGGGAATTGCCCGGGCCGTCAACCCAAAACTATCCAGTATGTACTCATCCGTTATGGGCGATGTGAATTACGTCGTCATCGGCGGTGCCTACCCTTACGGGGAAAAGTCCGCTATCGGCGCGGGATACGTTGGCGCTTCGGTTACCGACATTCCGCTGACCAACGCTTCCGGCACTTCGCAGGGCACCGGCACCTGGGGCAACAATGTTATGTTTCTATCTTACGGAACCTATCTCAGTGAGCTGCCGCTGAAGATCGACCTTGGAAAAGACGTTCTGGTGGGCGGAAGCTTTAAATATTTCAGCGTGGGCGGCAGCGGCACCGGCACGGTTGAGTCCGGCGCCGGGACCGGCTACGATGTTGACCTGGGGATTCTTTACCCGGCTAACGAATATATAATGCTGGGCGCCAACTTCCAAAACGTGCTTCCCGCTTCCATGGGCGGCAAGATCACCAAATCGAGCGGAAGCGCCGACAGCATCCCCTCCACTTTAAAACTGGGGACAAGAATCACCCTGATCGGAAAAGAAGGGGCTGCGCTCTCGCCGCACAGCTCGCGAAAACTTTACGGCAATATCGATTACGATTATCACATGGACAGCGCGCGCGCCAACGCTCTGCACTACGGGCTTGAGTTCTGGCCGGTCAACAACCTGGCGCTTAGAGCTGGATCCGACAACGGCGATCTAACCGCCGGCGTTGGTGTCCGCTTCTCCGGAGTTGAATTCAACTACGCTTATCATCCCTACTCCGGAATTAACGAAAACACGACTTCTTATTTCTCGATCGGATACCTGGGCGAGCCCCGCCAGCGGGAACTGCTGATCAAGCTTGACGGCCCCGCCGACAAATCGGTCATTTACGAAGACCATGTCAACGTTAAAGGTAAAGTCGAGATAAAAGAAGGAGATGAACCAGCCCCGGCAGGACCCCTGACTATCAAAATCAACGGTGTCAACGTTTCAGTCGCGCCCGACAAGACCTTCTCCGCCGACATTCCGGTAGATACTTACGGCAAGAAATTGGTTATGGTCGAGGCCTCCGACACCGCTGGGAATTCCGCTAAGCTGGAAGCCCGCCTGGTCCGCCTGACCTCGTTTGCGGACGTTCCGGAAGGCTACTGGGCAAAACAGCCCATCGAAAACAACGCCACGGTTGGATTGGTCGAGGGTTATCCCGATAAGACCTTCCGGCCGGAAAACGCCCTGACCCGCGCCGAACTCGCCACCCTGCTGGTTCGCGCCAAAGGGATCAAAGTCACTGAGGGACAGGCGCGGCAGGTCTTTAAAGACGTGAAGCCGGGCTTCTGGGCGGCCAAGTATGTTGAAATCGCCCAGCGTGAAGGATTGGTCAAGGGTTATCCCGATAAGACCTTCCGCCCCAACAACAAGATCAATAAAGTGGAAGGGATCGCGGTTCTGGTCCGCTTCGATAACCTGAAGCTCACCGAAGTCGATTCCAAGCCCTACTGGGATATTTCGACCAACCACTGGGCAGCCAAGTACGTGCAGGCGGCCAAAGACGCCGGTATGCTCAAGTTCATCGAGCGCAACAAACTGCGCCCGAAAGAAGCGCTGGTTAGGTCCGAATCAGTCGAGATGCTGGCAAAAACTTCCCTGGCCGGCGGCAAGATCAAGGATCTCTACACCTGGGAAAAAGGCTTCAAGCCCGAGTACGAGAGACCGCAGATAAAAGCTTCCATCGAATAATACAGGTCGCTTGACCTGATAAGAGAGGCCCTGAGAAATCGGGGCCTTTTTGTTTTCGCTAATTTAACTTTCTCCAATGACTCTAATTCCCGTATCTCTAATCCCTCTAATTGGCGCCAATTGACTCCTATCCTTGCCCTTGAGAATTCTTTTGTAGATCATATTATTGCGATTAAGACTTGCCAGGATTCCTAGTTGAAGGCTGCTCTGTTTGAGGTAATTTAGGACCTGCATGATATCTTTGGTGGAGAAACTGGGAGTGGTTTTGATTTCTAAGACTATCTTGTGGTCAATGATAAAATCTAGGTAATATCTCCCAATTATTTTGCCATTGTAATTGAAATCGGTTCTAACTTGCTCCAGAAAGGGGATTTGATTTACAAATAGTTCTCTTTTTATTGCCTGCTGGTAGTATTTTTCCTGATACCCTCCACCCAGCTGGTTATAAACCTTGAAAAGGATCCCTACTAACTTGTAGCTCATCTCGGGATAGATTAGTTCAGCCATTTTAGCTCCTCCCTTCTTGATTAGAGTTCATTAGCGTCCATTCGCGGATTGGCGTTCTCGGTCATTAGCGCCATTAGCGAATGGCCAAATTAGCGAGTATTGGAGACTATACGGCCATAACAGCAAGTTTATTGCCACGCTCAAGGAGCAAGAAAGCGACGAAATTTCGTCACGTCGAATACAAAATAAAGTGAAATTTTTCAAAAAGGCTGCCGATAAATATCTGGTCGGAAAGAATAAAGATAGGAGGTAAAAAATCATGCCTGTTGATGATGTTACAGCGTTGGGTGTTTTAAGTAGATTGTTCAGGATAGTAGTTAAAGGTGGAAAGACGGGCGGCGCCGCCGCTTGCACCGATCAGGAAACAACGAAGCAAATTAAGCAAATTTCGTTGGATTTAAGCATAGTACGTAATGATATTAAAGCCCTGGCGAATACCTGTGCGCCAAAACCACCAGCCTCTCAGCCAGCAGATACCTCTTCCATTCCTGTTTTATTTTGTCACACCGGGGTCAATCCCAATAGTGCTGAAAAAGGGACCAAAGAAAAACCAACTGTCGTAAACATAACCATCAGCGGAATTTCTGTGAAAATAAATCCGAGCGACAACATTGAATTGGAGTTTGTGGATGGCAGCACTGCTTCAAAAGGCTTCACTGCTTCAAAAGGCATCACTGCTTCAGATGTCAAGCTGTCGCCGGACAAGAAAAAAATAACTGCGGTTATCACTATTACTCATGAAGCAGAAGAAAGATCCAGCGATCTTAGAATCAAAGTAAACGGACATCATATTGATATGAGACTTGAAAATGCTTTTGAGGTAACAGCAAATAAGGCGGCGAAGAAATCAAGCGCAGGAGGGGGCGCTAAAAAAGTGAAAAAACCCGCTGATGAAATTAGGATCCCGTCCCATCCGCCAGAAAAGCCAAAGCCAAAAGCGGCGGGAAATCCTTTTGAATTATAAGTGAAATTTTGGGCAAAAAGTGCCGATAATATGGTAGGAGGATAGTGTCATGTCCGAGGGTATCATAAGAAGAATTATAAATATCGCTGTTAACGGTGGAAGGACCGGCGGGGCGGCCCAATGCGCCAGCCCTGACGTGCAACCCGCTTCAACCGCCGACGACGCTCCGCTCGGGATCGACAGCAATACTTTTCAGTCCGCTTTTAAGAAGACCAGTGTCGCCATGTGCTCAGACAACGCCGACAGCTACGGACTTCTCACCGTTGCCGATCCGACGGACGCGAAAAATACTCTCTGGAGAAACGTGGCCGAAGAAGTCTTGAAGTTCAGGACTTTTCGAGCCGAAGCAGAAAAGCTCAGCGCCGAGCAGATGGCCTATGCTGTGGGCGAGATCGAGAAGGCGCTGGCGGGAGAATTCCAAGGGATGAAATTCAAGGACATTCGGGCCTGGAAAGGCTCTTACTGGCTTGCCTGCAAGACCAGATCATGGGGGCATATGTTTAAAGACGAAATTATAAATTTAAAGGTCACCCACGGTGAGGTGCGCAAAATCCTAAAAGCGGCGGCAGCGCGACCAACGACCGGCGCAAAAGAATGTGCAAAGACAGAAATCGAACCAGGAATGTCCACGCAGGAACCTCTGGTATTAACTGTAGCCAGAGGGATTCCCGTTCTTTTAGAAAATAATTATCATTACGCTGATAAAAAAGCCTCTGCTCTTCCGGCGGAATGCAGCTACACCGCTAAAAAAAAGGTTTCTACTGCGCCGGGAATTTCATTTCCGGCTGAGGTTAAAAAGCTCGATCTATCGCAGGAATCCACCTCAGCCAGTCCGGCGCCAGCCGGAGTTGGCAGAATTCCGGTTATGCCAACTTTTTTAAACATCAAAGCCAAAGCCGTATTTCATGAAATAGGTCAATATTCGCTAAACCTGGTTTGCAAAAAACCCAGCTTCTCTATGGTTTTGGGGACCGTAACGGTTACGGAACCAGCCGTTAGAGGTCCTAAGGAAAAACCAAAACCAGAGCCGGGACCAAAACCGAAACCGGAGCCAGGACCCAAGCCAGAACCAAAGCCGGAACCAAAACCCGAACCGGAACCGAAACCGAAACCAAAGCCAAAAGATGGGGGAAATCCCTTTGAACTATAAAATACAGGAGGAATAAAAGATGACTTTAACCGTAAATCAAATCTGTCAAGGAGTTTCGCAGGTAGACTTTCCTTCTACCAAAGGGAATGAAGATAAAAAGGCCGTGGCCGCGCTGCAGGACCTTTTGATCCTTCAAAAGATGCTCCAGATCGCTAAAGACGCTACCGGCGCCCCCGACCGCGAGGGAACCATCACTTATTACGGCGAAAAGCTTACCAAAGCCGATTTTCCCATCGCCTACGACATCTATATCGCCATTCACAACCTGGATCCCGAGCGCACCGCCACCCGTAAAGTAAAAGAGACCATAGCGAAACTGGTTGAAAAGCTCAGCAAAGCCGGGAAAAAAGCGCTTCCCGCAGCCGAAAGTTTATCCTCCAGCCAGTTAGAAAACCTGAGATTGACAGGCAATGATGCAAAGGTTCTCGAGGACCTGAAGAAACTGGTCAAGATGCTTGAAATCGCCAAACAGGCTACCGGAAATGAAACCACGGAGGGTACCTTAACTTATCTGGGCCATCAGCTTTCGGGCGTTGAACCCAACATTGATGGAGTATATGATATCTATATCGCTATTCACCAGCAGAAACCGGAGCGATCGGCTACCAGGAAAGTTAAGATGACGATCGATCAGGTTTGGGCTGCGCTTCCCCAGAAATTCAAGGACCTGGTCGGGGCCGGTGCCTTAACTGAGGAAAAAATTGTTGCGGCTCTCAGGAAACTCTGCGCCCTCCCCGCCGCGATTATCAAGAGCGTCACGCCATTTGAAATCCGGCCCGGAGACAAAGTTAAATTTGTCATTGAGGGGGAAAGCCTTCTGCCGGTAAAGAAAGTAAAGCAGGCGGTCCTTTTTCCGGCCGGGATCGAGATCACCGAAAACATAGGGAAGAAAATGACGACCGCGGAAGTGACTATCACAAAAAATGCCACGGCCGGACTCTACACCTTCACTCTGGCGGATGAAAGAGACGAAGTGGTGGCGGGCAGTTTCACTATTAAAATCACGACCTCCGTCGACGAGTCAAAGCTTACCCGCCTGCAGAAAGCAGCGGATGTTGTCCACAATAAATTAAAACTGGAAGCCAAGGCGGGAGGCGGACCGGCAGGATTCCTTGCTGGCCCCGGGCAAAGCCGGATGCCGCTTGCAAACCGCGCGGCCGCGGAAAGGCCGAATGTCGTGGTCGGTCTCAGGATGTCCCCTACCATCATCGGCCCGCAAACCGAAGACGGAAAACCGTTCAAAAAGAATGACAAACATGAGGTAACCATCCCGGTCGAAGTTGGCTACGCTCAAGAAATTAATAAGGGTTCCAGGGATGCCATATTCGCCTCGGTCAAAGCGGGAGCGATTTACCGCTACAACCCGAAGGGACTCTCACCTGAAGCCTATCTGTTTTACAACTTCACTGATAACCGATTGCGTTATCCGAATACCTATCTGCCCACCGGCAGCTCACACCGGCTGACCCCGGGATTAGCGCTTAATATTCCTTTAAAACACCAACTTGGGGTGAGGGTCTTCAGTGAAGCCCAGCAGGAATGGTTCGATTACGATTCCACGGTGCTGGGATACCCATTCGGAGGACAGTCCCTGGCCAACCGATCCGGCGCCGAATTAATTTTTAACTGGAGTAAACTCGGGGACAAAAAGAAGGCTCCCTATCTTCCCAATCTCAGTCTGGCGTTAGCCGGCCTGGCGGGAAGGCGAGAATTCCCTGACCGGATGCCCGGCTATCAAGGGAGCGTCTACTCGCCCTTCTGGGGAGTTGAAGGCGAATTAAAGGCCGATTGGAAAAAATCTTCATTGAAGCCTTACGTGGCAGTGGGCGGTTCATATCGCTCATATGAAGGGTGGAACCCGACCTCCGAGGTTTACGCGAGAGGTGGAATTAATATTAAGCAAGCGGGCGAATTCAGCGCGCGGGTCGGACATATTTCAAACCTGACCCCCTATTATGCCGGTCAAGAGGGAAGCAAAACTTCGCTTAACCTCACTTATTCGCCGCCGGAGAAATTAGGCTGGCTGAGCGCGTTTTTCGTCAGCCTGGGCTATGACCATTACAAAGACGGTCAAAACAACGGCTACAACCAGTTCAGCGCCATCTTCGGGGTGGACCTGGTAAAACTGATCTTTGGGGCAAAGACCAAGGTGGCTTCGGACAGCGAAGCTACCGCGCAGGACTTCATGAAGCAAGGGGCTCAGGCGCGCACCCCCGCCGAAGCGATAAAAGCCTTCTCTCAGGCAATCGATGTTGAACCCAATAACGCCTCCGCTTACATGCTGCGCGGTTTAGCTTATTCTGCCGCCGGAGCCTATGCTGAGGCCGCGAGAGATCTTACCATCGCGATCAATCTTTCTCCGGAACCAAAAGTGGCAGCTGCCGCCTACTACGGCCGGGCTTTAGCCAATGACAAACTGGACAAAAAGGACGAAGCGCTGTCCGATTATGGCAAAGCCTGTGGTTTGAATAAGGAGTTCTTGCAGAAGCCGGGTCCTAATACCGAGCCAAATGCGGCGCAGCAACAAGATCTCCTGACTTTAATAGCCTACACGGATGAAAAATGTGAGGAAACAGCCGATCCGCAGAAATGCAAAGACGAAGTCGGAGGCAAAATCAAGTTCTGGCACAAAAAAGAGGATATAGATAGAGAAGTTGCTAAATATCCTAAGAAGGAAGAAAAATCTTCCGCACCTCCGGCACCGCCAAAAGCACCGGAAAAACCTGCCAAAACGGAAAAACCGGCAAAAGAGAAAAAAGCTCCCGCAACTCCCAAAGCGGATGCGGCAAAGGCCAAAAAAGCGGTTGACGAGCTCAGCAAATAATCGGCGAACAGCACCGTAAGGGGAAGCAATCTTGAGCGTCTTTGCCAATTTAATCACTGCCTTTCCTCTCCAGGCCGGCGGAGCCGACGAAGTCGAAGCCATCAAGGCCAGACTGATCGGCAAGATCGAAGAAATCCAGGCCAAATCCAAAAGCGAACTCAAACGCAAATTTGAGTTTTTTGTTCGGGCCGCCAATTCCGTCCCCAAAAAACCTTCCGACACCGCGGATCAACTGCGATACGAGGTCGTGGCTCTGGCCAGTGAGCTCTTGGATCTCTTCAACGACACGCTCGAAGGCTATTATTCATTTGTAAGAAACGGAATCCTGCCCAAAGATTTCGTCAATAAGCTCCTTAATCTGGAGAAGCTCTTGCTTAAAGTTTTGGACAACAAGTTTGACGCATTCAAGGAAGAAGCAAAAGCTTGCAAGAGTCCCGGCGACATCATCCAGCTGGCGGAGAAGATAAAAAAATTCAAAGCCCGCTTTTTAGAAATCATGCGGGAAGAGAGAAGGCTTTCCTCTCATGGCGCACGATATCAGGGTGACCAAAAAACCAGCCCGGAAACTAAAAATATTATCGCCCAGGCGAAAGCTGAGGTCTTAAGAGGGGATTTCAAGCCAGCCAATGAAAAACTGAATAACATACTATTTAATAGACCGCTTTCTAAAGAAGATCGTAGCGGAATTTCAAAATTAATCTCTCGACTGATGGTCGTTACCGTTGCGGAAGACTTTGTTAAAATGGGGAAATTGCCCCTGGCTATTGAGACCTACGAAAAGGTAAAGGATCTAAGCCCTGCAATTGCACGGCGAATCGATGAATTAAAGAAAAAGATAAAAGAAACGGAAACCTCTAAACCAGCCGCACCGGCTCCTGCCCAACCGGAGGAAACCAAAGTTGATCTGGAAGCTGCCCGGGATTATTTTGAAAAGGGATCGCAATCTTTTCAAAAGGGCGATTATAAGAATGCGATAGTGTATTTTGTGAAAGCGTACAAAATCACGAAAGATCCTTTGTTATTTTACAATATTGCTCAGTCATATTGGCGATTGGGGCAAAAGATGGACGCAATGATGGGATTCGATGCTTACCTAAGAGGCGTTCCGGATGCTGAAGATCGGGAAGAAGTTAAAAATATGATCGGGATACTTGAAAAAGATGAAGCTGTCATTCTTGCCAAACAGGCCATGGCTTATATGCGTGCCGCTGAGCAGTCAACTGACCCTAAAAAGAGGGATCTCCATTATCGCTCTGCCTTGGTTGTGTTCTCCGCCATGGATGAGAGCACAAGGAACGGCCCGGCGATCCTTTTCAGAATGGGGATATGCTACCATTCTATCTCCGATTTCAAGCACGCACTGGAATATTATCAAAGAATCGATCGCTCGATCAGTGAACATCGTCAATACGACACTGAAATTGCTATTAAGCACTGTGAGCTGGGCTTCTCTTCAGAAGAAAAAGCGAAAGAAGCCGCGCTGAAATTGATGGATGAGGCCAACGCTCTGCTCAAAAAAGGGAAATACGAGGCTGCGATAAATAAATGTCTTGAGGCAAGAGATCTCGCCCCGAAAAATGTGCTCATCCATCTCAAACTTGGATACGTATTAAGGATGGCAAAAAGATTTGACCAGGCCGCGCAAGCATATGAGAAAGCGCTTGCCCTGAAACCTCAAGATGTTGAGCTCCTCTTCACGATAGGAACTTGTAAGCAAAAAGCCGGAGATCACAAAGCGGCTGTGGAATTCTTTAAACGGGCCGCCGCCGTCGAAAATATTTCCAAAGTGCAATATGCGCTTTACGAATCTTATGCCAAAATGCATGATGTGGCAAATGCACTCGAAGCTTATTCAAAAGCTTCCAAGTTATATCCGGTTGATTACCCCCCAAAGACGACCGCACAGTCCTTGTCAGATATTAATATCTTGTACAGCGAAGCCCTGGCGGCTGCGAACAAAAAAGAAGAAGCGCTGGCCGCCGCCAAAGCTGCAGTGGAACATGATCCGAATTCAGCCCGGGCTCATCTTAATCTCGGCAGGCGCAATCTTGATCTGGAGAATTATAAAACCGCCATCGCTAATTTCACCCAGGTTATAAAGCTAAAATCAACTACCAAAGAGGAAAAGGTCGCCGCTTACGAAGGCCGTTCCCGTGCGAACCAGGGATTAGCCAGGAACTATGCTGGCTCCAAAAATCTTCTGAAAAAAGTCCTTTACAAGCAATATTCCGCGGCAGCAGAAGCCGACAGCAAAAAGGCCAGTGAATTGGGTTTTGAATCTGCACCGGCCCCTGCTCCCACGCCAAAACGTGTGCAAGCCCCTAAACCGGAACCGGAACCAAAGCCCAAAATAGCCATGGTAACTCCGCCGCCGGCTGAGAAAAAAACCAGTGATGAAAACAAAAGAACCTTGAGCCAGGTTCACAATATGATAGCCGCCAAAGGCAATCCCGAAGCTGCCACGCTGATGCTTCAAGAAATAAATAAAGAGGAGCTTTCGAAAGCAGATGCTGAAAAATTTAAGTCGCTGACCGTTCAATTAAACACTCTTTTGCGGCAAAAGACCCAGTCTGAGATCGAAAAAGGCAAGTTTGCCGCCGCGCGCGCCGCGCTCCAATCAGTCAGGACGGAAGTACTTTCCGCCGCCGACCGCGAAACGCATGGCCGTTTGCTGCCCGCTCTCAAAGAGATCTCCCAGGCGGAAGAGCTGGAAAAGAACGGAAAATTCTCGGAGGCCAGGGCCATCTATCTGAAGCATGTGGAGCTGAACAGGAAAGAAATTTTAGAGCGTGTCGTCCGTCTGGAAGAAAAGATCCAAAAGCAGGAAGATAAAGCCCGCAAAGAAGAAAAAATAATTTCGGATAAGATCGTCCCACGTTCGGA
>Ga0315277_10012539_pt1 | contig 10630 bp, 8 predicted proteins | sample YL17G05_15_MG_FD_203695 | JGI IMG/M metagenome (GOLD analysis project Ga0315277, IMG submission 203695) | Sediment microbial communities from Yellowstone Lake, YNP, Wyoming, USA - YL17G05_15 | ecosystem: Environmental > Aquatic > Freshwater > Lake > Sediment | place: USA: Wyoming | collected... | reverse complement strand
GAGATTTCTGGCAATCTCGAGTGTTGTTGAACCAAGGTGTGATGATACCTACTCAATTTCTGCTGCTTGCGAAGTCTGGTAGGTTGGATAATTTTCGGCGTGTCTCAGGCGATACAAAAAAGCCCTATCAAGGAAATGTTTATAATGACTCGGACGTTTATAAGTGGCTCGAAGCTGCTTCATGGACAATGATTTACAACCACGATGAAAAGTTGCGATTATTGGTTGAGCATGTCAATGAATTGATCATCAAAGCTCAAGATAAGGATAGTTATCTAAACACCTATTTTTCCTTAAACAAGATCAGAGAACGTTGGACAAATTTGCAGGAAAAACACGAATTATATTGTGCCGGACACCTTATCCAAGCTGCGATAGCGCATCGACGCGTGACTAGCGAGAGTAATTTGATGAACGTCGCAATCTGCCTGGCGGATCATATATGCAGTACATTCGGACGATCTCAGGTTGCTGGAACGAGTGGTCACCCTGAGATCGAAATGGCATTGGTTGAACTGTACCGTGCGACTGGAGATTCAAAATTATTAGAACAGGCAGCGATTTTCATTGACCGGCGTGGTCATGGATTCCTTGAAAGTCGTGAGTACTTATTTGATCATATCCCCTTTCGCAACTTGGACTATCTAACCGGGCATGCAGTACGAGCTCTTTATTTAAGCTCGGGAGCCACGGATCTCGTCCTTGAAACAGGTGAACATCATTTAAGAACAACCCTTGACCACTTGTGGACCAACATGGTTAACCAACAGATGTATATTACAGGTGGAGTTGGTACAAGGCACGATGGTGAAGCATTTGGCAAGCCCTATGAATTGCCAAATGAGAGAGCTTATGCGGAAACTTGTTCTGCAATTGCTAGCGTAATGCGGAACTGGCGTATGTTGCAATTGGAAGGAAACCCACGTTATGCAGATTTAATGGAATGGACATTATACAATGCTGTCCTTCCTGGAATTTCGTTGGATTCGAAGGAATATTTTTATGTCAACCCATTAAAGGATACTGGAGACCACCGACGAGAGGCTTGGTTCGATTGTGCATGCTGTCCCCCAAATATTTGCCGTACCATCGCGATGTTTCCAGGTTATATGTACAGTCTTTCCAATGAAGGGATCTGGTTTCATCTATACGCACAATCAAAAGCAATACTAGAACTGATGACTGGTCAAAAGGTGGAGATACAACAAACTACATCCTACCCATGGGACGGACATATATCATTGCACATAACTGGCTTACGACCGTCACATTCTAACAATGGTGTTAGGTTAAATTCGGCTAAATTCAGCCTCTTCCTTCGCTTACCTGGCTGGTTAGCTGACAAAAAAGTTAATGTCAAATTAAATGATAAACCATATACACATCATGCAACTTCGGGTTCATACCTTGAAATTCACCATAATTGGAAGATAGGTGATATTGTGGCACTCCAGTTGCCTTTGGATGTTCGGTTTATTGAAAGTCATCCCATGGTGGACGAGAATTACGGGAGAATTGCGATTACACGAGGACCCTTAGTGTATTGCCTTGAAGCAGTGGATAACCCAGATGTTTTATTATCCGAGGTCGGGATTAATCCTTCGATCCAGCCAGATTATGGATTTGTGCCAGATTTACTTAGTGGAATTGTAAGACTTCACTTATCGGGTTGGGTTCGATCGAATGATACTGAATGGGATAATAAACTGTATCGCCCAATTCACAAAAATCTGCCTCATGCTTATGACCGTGAGATTGAGATTGTATCCATTCCTTATTATGCTTGGGCAAATCGCAAGCCAGGTGCGATGGGAATTTGGTATTTAATTCAATAAAATAAAGAAGCCAGATAGCGTTCTAATCCAAATTTAATAAATATGGAAGATATGATTTATTTTTACCCAGAAGGACATATTGATCATTTTGAAATAGGGCATCCCGAAAGACCAGAACGTGTCGAGACAATACGGACTGCATTACAAAATGCCGGTTTATGGGATCCTTATCCAAAAATACAGCCATTTGATTTAGCTGAGTTACTTCTGCAAGAAGTACATTCACCAGCTTATCTGAATTTATTGGAAATGACATGCAGGAGATCTGGGCATCTGGATATGGACACCTATACCACCCCAGCCTCATGGCAACTCGCTCATCGAGCTGCAGGGGGAGCTTCTGCACTGGCCGCATCTATTTGGGAGGGGAAAGCAAAACGGGGATTTGCCCTAACCCGCCCACCTGGCCATCACGCGACCCATGGGCAAGGGATGGGTTTTTGCTTGATGAATAATATTGCTATTGCTGCGCAATATTTAATCAAGGATTACGTTGTCGAGAGGTTGGCGATTGTCGATCTGGATTTGCACCATGGTAATGGAACCCAGGATATATTTTGGTCCAGAAATGATGTGCTTTATATTTCCACTCACCAGTCGCCATTTTATCCTGGTACAGGGAGATTGGATGATATTGGTGAAGGAAAAGGAGAAGGTTGGACAGTTAACTTTCCTCTTCCACCGGGCTCAGGAGATATTGCATTCACCACTATAATGGATGAGCTCATCCTCCCTTTGCTTGATCAAAGAAGCCCCCAAGTGCTCTTGGTTAGCTATGGGTTTGATACTCACTGGCTGGATCCGCTTGGGCAGCTTCAATTGACAGCTGAATGTTATGGGAATCTGATCAAGAAATTATGCACCTGGGCGGATATCCATTGTGAGGGCAAGATTGGTTTATTCCTTGAAGGTGGTTATGATTTGAACGCAGGAAGTGCCTGCTCTGTAGCAGCGATCTCTGCCATGACCGGAAAATCATTCGACGATCCGTATCCATGCCCATATAAGGAAAATAGCGCATGGCAGCTTACCCTAAAAAGGGCGTATTCAATATGGAATCTATAGAAGTAATATAAATCTATAATTAATTAAATCATTACACCTTGCCATTCAATCATTTTCGTGTTAAAATTACTTTGGTAAAGGTAAGTAGATTATGGCGACGTGGAAAAGTGGGCAGCACCCACTTTTCTTGCGTATAAGGCCAATCCCGTTGTGTATTTGTTCGGAGAAAATCAAGAAATGAAAAACGAGTTCATGTTGGCATTTAATGAGGTACTCGAGGAAAAAGGTCTACCGAAAAATGTGGTCCTTGAAGCCCTCGAAGCTGCCATGGTTTCAGCATACCGTCGAGCGGTAAACGCTTCCACTGCACAATTAGTTGAGGCTAAGATCGATCCTGAAACAGGAGAAGTCACTGTCTTTGCTGAGAAAGAGGTGGTGGATTCTGTACAAGATGAGCGGACGGAAGTATCACTTGAGCAAGCCCGCAAGATCGATCCAAACACTGAACTTGGCGGTATGGTCACGGTGGAATCTACACCTACTAATTTTGGAAGAGTGGCTGCTCAAACAGCTCGACAGGTGATCCAACAGCGCATTCGTGAAGCTGAACGTGATTCACAGATGAACTATTATGGCAAACAAGTAGGTGAAATTGTTAGTGGCGTTGTTCAAGCGGTTACTCCACAACAGGTTACGCTTGGATTGGATATGAAAGCTGAGGGTGTCCTACCAAGAAACCAACAAATAAATGGTGAGCATTTTCGCGTACATGATCGGGTGCAATCATTATTACTTGAAGTAAAACAAACCCCACGAGGTCCGCAGATCGTACTTTCACGCTCGCATCGCAATTTCCTTAGATGTCTATTAGAGAATGAAGTCCCCGAGATTTACCACGGACTGGTCGAGATCCGGTCAATTGCGCGTGAGCCTGGACAACGATCAAAAGTAGCAGTTGCTGCTCAACAGCCTGCGGTAGATCCGGTTGGTGCATGTGTAGGTATTAGGGGTGTGCGCATTCAAGCGATCGTACGTGAATTGAACGACGAAAAAATCGATGTCATTGAGTTCGACCCTGATCCAGCGGCATATATTGCCAAGGCACTCAGTCCAGCGCGTGTGACGGGTGTTTATCTGAACGAACATGCCAAGGGGACGAAAACAGCCACGGTGGTTGTAATGGATGATCAGCTTAGCCTGGCAATCGGGCGAGATGGTCAAAATGCACGTCTAGCAGCCAAGCTCACTGGGTGGCGTATAGATATCAAATCATTACTTGAAGCCGCTGGTGATGCTGTTCATCGAGTACAGAGCGATCGAGAATTTGCATCGATGGCAGAATTGGAAGCAGAGAATATACCAAGGGTTGAACTTATTTTAGGTAAGAAAGCTGAAGGACGTCCGATAACTCCTGAGGAATATCAGTTCCTGAGCCAATTCGTGGATAGAGTTGAGCGTGGTCTAATCCATCGCCGAACAGCAGAGAAATTAGCCGAAGAAGAACGCCGGAAAGAAGCACGTGCTAAGATTCCAACCGCTGCCTTCGCAATTTCTCTCAAAGATTTAGCGTTGACTGAACGGATCTATGATTTACTTAGCTCGTCAGGCTATGAGACAATTGGTGACCTTATGTTCCAACTAGCTTTGGATGAAGACGCAGTATTGGGGATAAGTGGAATTGGTCCAAAGGCAATGGAAGAAATAAAGGAAAAACTGGCGAGTATTTCGTTCCCGTCAGCTGAGCCTGAAGTGGTATCTCCCGAGGTGGTTGAGCAGATTGAACCAGTAGTGGAGAAAGTAGAAGAGCTTGGCACACCTGCACCTGAGGAAATTATTGCAGCTGAACAACCCGAGGTAACAGAGGAAGTCTCATTAGTTCAACCGACCACTGTGGAAGAAGGTACTCAGGTTGTTGAAGAAATCAGTGCAGAGCCTGAATCAGTCAGTGAGGAACAAGTTTCAGCTGTTACTAGCGAAGTAAAAGAAGAAGAAACTGAGAAACCGATTGATTTTAATGAGATCTTCGCTTTACGACCTGAAATACTTGGGATACAAGATACAGAAGAAGAGGAAGAGGAAGAAGATCTCGATCAAAAAGGTAAAAAGAAGAAGAAAAAGAAGAAAAAATTCGTGGAAGTTGTGTATGATCCAGATCGAGATATCACTCTGGTGAAAAGAAAACGCAAACGTGGCGGTGATTGGGAAGATGATTGGAATTTCTGAACCAATATAAGAAGGACTTGTGCCCCGAAAAACCGGTAAAAGAAGGCATATTCCCCAACGTACTTGTGTAGGCTGTAGGGAAATATTACCTAAGCGTTCAATGGTTAGAATAGTGCGTAGCCCGCAAGGGGTTGTGATTGACCCGACGGGTAAATTGTCAGGAAGGGGTGCTTATCTTCATGAACTGCGTACGTGTTGGGAAAGCGGATTGAAGGGAGCACTTGCGAATGCTTTGAAAATTGAATTAACTCCTGAAGAGCGCGAGCGTCTAATGAATTACGCCGTATCATTACCGGAGTAGGAACCGACAATGAACGAGTGACACATCTCACCCGCTCATAGGGGTCTAATAAATCGAATTCATAGAGGTACCATATGAGCGAGAACGGCAACAATTCAAAGAAAATAGAAGTATCTTCAAGTATTACAGTGCGTGACCTTGCACAGATCATGCAAACCAGTCCCATTGACGTCATTAAGGCTTTGATGTCGAACGGAGTAATGGCAAGCATTAATCAACCCATTGATTTTGATACTGCAGCAATCGTTGCTTCAGAGATGGGTTTTGAAGCTATACCCGAAAGCCCAAAGGTTACCGAGCAGGATCTCGGAGAGATACCACAATGGAGAAAGGCCATTTCCAAAGAAGACATTGAGAATTTGGAGCTTCGCCCTCCTGTTGTTACTATCCTTGGTCATGTTGATCATGGAAAGACCACCCTGTTGGATGCAATCAGAGAGACGAACGTCGCCGAGGGGGAGGTCGGTGGGATTACCCAGCATATTGGAGCTTACCAGGCAGAGCATAACGGACATCTAATTACATTTTTAGATACTCCTGGTCATGCTGCTTTCACTGCCATGAGAGCGCGCGGTGCCCAAGGCGCGGATATCGTTGTACTGGTAGTTGCAGCGGATGATGGTGTGATGCCACAGACCAAGGAGGCGATTGCCCACGCAAAAGCTGCTAAAGTTCCGATAATAGTAGCGATGAATAAAATTGATAAATCCAATGCTGATCCAGACCGTGTGAAACAACAATTGGCAGAAGCCGGATTGGTACCTGATGACTGGGATGGGGATACTATAGTCGTACCCATGTCTGCCAAACGCCGGGAAGGTCTGGAAGACTTACTCGAAGCCATCGTGCTGGTGGCAGACAATATGGATATTCGCGCGAATCCAAATGGACAGGTAATCGGGACGGTCATCGAAGCTGAATTAGATAAAGCGAAAGGTACAATGGCTACATTACTTGTCCAGAATGGAACACTTGAAATGGGTGATGTGGTCGTTGTAGGGCATGCGTTAGGGCGATTAAAAGCACTCTTTGATTTTCGAGGTCGAAGAATCCGTAAAGCTGGTCCATCTACTCCAGTTTCTGTGATGGGTCTGAACGAAGTTCCTCAAGCTGGTGATATATTTCAAGTTGTTCCTTCAGAACGTGAAGCGCGAGTTATCGTGTCCGAGAAATCTCAAATGGGTGATAAGGTCTCAAGTGGCAAGATAGCTCAAATAACCTTGGAGCAACTATATGATAAATATAAGGCGGGTGAGATTCGGGAATTAAGGTTAATTATTAAAGCTGACGTACAAGGATCTTTGGAACCAATTATCTCTTCATTAAAAGACCTTTGTACTGAGGAAATCACCGTAAATATTATCTACGCAGAAACTGGCAATATCACTGAAAATGATGTCATGCTTGCAGCCGCCTCCAAGGCAGTAATTATCGGTTTTAGCGTACAAGCAGACGTGCCTGCAAGGCGTTTAGCTGAAAGAGAAGGCGTATCTATTCGACTTTATGACATTATTTATAGAATGATCGAGGATATCGAGAAAGCTTTGAATGGGATGCTTGAGCCGGTCGAAAAAGAAACCGTTTTAGGGCATGCTGATGTTAGAAAGGTGTTTCGTATATCTAAAGTAGGAAATATTGCTGGTTGTTATATCATCGATGGTGAGATCAGACGTAACGCGAGGGCAAGGGTATTTCGGAACGGAGAGATTGTAGCAATTGGTGAAATATCAACAATAAAACATCTTCAGGAAGATGTTCGGGAGATTCGCCAAGGATTTGAATGCGGTATAGCGATCAAGAATTTCTCAGATTTTGTGGAAGGCGATCGGATTGAATGTGTTTTAGTCGAGAAGGTGGCTGCAGCCTGATAAATTCCGGAGGCTGAGATGGTATCCAAAACACGATTAACTAAAATATCAGAACGTATTCGGGAAGAGCTCTCAGAAATTATATTAATGGAGAGTAGTGACCCACGCTTGAAAGGCGTCACCATCACAGGCGCTGAAGTTGATAAGGAATTAGCTTTTGCTGAAATCTATGTTTGTGCGCTCGAAGGATCTCAACGGTCTCAAGAAGTCTTATCTGGGTTGGAACACGCACAAGGTTTTTTACGGAGTGAATTAGCTCATAGAATGGAGCTACGAGTTTTTCCACGACTAAGATTTCATTGGGATCCAACCTTCGAGCGAGCGGATGAAATCGAACGATTACTTATCACAATCCATAAGACAGACACAACGAAAACAGTTGCTTCAAAGAAGAATAGGGCGGTAAAACGTGAAGGACCCTCATCATGAATTAATTGCGACGATTCGTAGGCAATTAAAACTAACGAAAAAGGTGTTAGTTATATCACACCAACGGCCAGATGGAGATGCTATCGGATCATTATTAGCGATGGGTTTACCTTTACTCGCTGCTGGGAAAGATGTCCAAATGGTACTGAAAGACGGGATTCCAGATAACTTTCGGTTTTTAACTGGCAGTGAGCTAGTAAAAACTAAACCCGTTGGAAAAGTTGATTACATCATTGTCGTAGATTCTTCTGAGGTTGAGCGAACCGATACTGATTTTAATGATTATGATGTTCCTGATCTTAACATCGACCATCATAAGACGAATACTTATTTTGCCAAGATAAATCTTGTTGAAAGTGATGCAGTGGCAACCGCAGAGATATTAACCAGGTATCTGCCGGATTTTGGTTTTCGAATCACCAAGCCAATCGCAAATGCTTTATTATCCGGCATAGTCACAGATACGATTGGATTTCGCACGACCAATGTCTATCCCCAAGTCCTTCGAATAGTTGCAGATTTAATGGAACTAGGCGGAGACTTGGCGGATATATACTACAGAACGATTGTAGAACAGTCGCTTGCATCAGCGCGTTACTGGGGAGCCGGTCTATCTAAAATCCAAATGGAAGATGGATTAGTATGGACAACGCTCTCATTAAGTGAACGCCACGCTGCGGGTTATATCGCTCGAGATGATGCTGATTTAGTAAAAATCTTATCCGCGATTGAGGGAGCAAAGGTAGCGATAATATTAACAGAGCAAGACGCAGGATATGTTAAAATAAGTTGGCGCTTGTGTGGTAGTCTGGCAACAGATTTAGATGTATCGGAAATTGCCCAGAAATTTGGGGGTGGGGGACACAAGGCAGCGGCAGGAGCAGATGTAAAAGGAAAATTGAATGAAGTCCTGGAAAAAGTCTTGACAGACACAAGGATATCTATGAATCATGTCAAGGAGACTATCGAGGAGAGTAGCTAGAATATTTATTATCAGGGATGGTATATGAACAAGAATTATGAAGATCAACTAAAGAACGCCGTGTCTGGTGTATTGGTTGTCGATAAGCCAGTCGGTTTAACCTCACATGATGTCGTTCAAATTATCCGCAGGGGTACAAATATCCACCGAGCTGGTCATACTGGTACATTGGATCCAAGAGCTTCAGGAGTACTTGTAGTTCTTGTTGGACCTGCTGTTCGTTTAAGTGAATATGTCTCTGCTTCGGATAAGCGCTATCAGGCAACGATACATTTGGGTAGCACCACAGATACCTTTGACTCAGAGGGTAAGATTACCTCCTCTGGATCTGTAGAGAACATCACTGAAGAGCAATTTGAACAAGCCTTGGAGCAGTTTATTGGTGAAATTCAACAGGTCCCACCACCGTATTCAGCGATTAAAGTTCAAGGTCGTAAAGCATACGAGATGGCACGGGAAGGTGAAGAGGTCGAACTTCAACCGCGGACGATCCAAGTATATAGTTTGGAATTACTTGAATGGAATCCACCTGAAGCTGTTATCGACGTATTTTGTTCCTCTGGGACTTATGTCAGGTCTCTTGCAAATGACCTGGGTGTTGCCTTGGGATGTGGTGCACATCTGGTTGGTTTACGGAGGACAAAAAGTGGTCGCTTCACGTTACGAGACGCAGTGCTATTACGTCGATTACAAGAATCGTTTCACGTTGGTGATTGGTATAAATTCCTCATCCCGGCTGCTGAAGCTTTAGGAGATTGGCAAATGGTGGAATTAGATGGGGACCAGGTAGAGTTAATCCGTCACGGGCATCGAATTGCTGCTGAAGGTGAAGTAAAAGGATGGGTCAGAGGGATTAGCCAACAAGGAGATCTGGTTGCACTCATGGAACTTGACGAAGCAACCAATGAATGGCAACCACGTAAGGTATTCTTTTCGTAACTAAAGATTTTGACGACCCATGGTGCAACACTACACATCTCTTGATGGTGTCAATATCCAGAATACATGGCTGACCATTGGATCATTCGATGGTGTTCACCTAGGTCACCAACAACTTATCCGTGAGCTGAATAACCATGCGCACCAGGCTGGTTCCAAATCTTGTGTATTAACTTTTCATCCACACCCTGCAGTCATATTGCGGGGAAGGACTGGGGCGTTTTATTTAACCACTCCAACTGAAAAAGCAGAACTACTCGATGAACTTGGCACTGATATCGTAGTTACGCATCCATTTACGTATGAAATTTCCCAATCAACTGCCCGTGAATATGTTTCAAATTTAATCGACCATCTTGGATTTCGCCAACTCTGGGTAGGTTATGATTTCGCACTTGGCAAGGGAAGGGAGGGGGATGTATCTTACCTAAACCAGCTAGGAGCAGAACTCGGTTATAACGTTCATGTAATAGAACCAGTCATATCCGATGGATATATCATATCTTCAAGTCAGATTCGGAAATTAATCACTGATGGCAATATTGCCGAAGCAAATAAGTTGTTGGGGAGAACATATCGAGTGGTTGGTGAAGTTGTGCATGGAGACGGTAGGGGGAAGGAAATTGGTATTCCTACTGCAAATTTAGAGACAGGCAATGAAAAATTAATTCCCGCTGCTGGGGTCTACGCATGTCAAGCGCAGATATTTGATGAAGTCTGGCTTGCGGCGGTCAACATAGGTACTCGCCCGACCTTTGAGAGTACCGACCAACGCTCACACGTCGAAGCGCATATCCTGGATTATTCGAATGATTTGTATACCCAGAAGATAGCATTGGAATTTATTGCACGTTTACGCGGAGAAGAACGATTTCAAAGTGTAGAAGACTTGATTCAGCAAGTCCATGCAGACATCAATCAGACCAGAGAAATTATTACAAGAGTAAACAGATAGCTCGTATGACCATAACTCCAGATTGGAATTGATTATGCGACAATACCTTGACTTACTTCAGTTCATTTTAGATCATGGGGTTGATAAATCTGA
>Ga0315277_10012538_pt1 | contig 10631 bp, 6 predicted proteins | sample YL17G05_15_MG_FD_203695 | JGI IMG/M metagenome (GOLD analysis project Ga0315277, IMG submission 203695) | Sediment microbial communities from Yellowstone Lake, YNP, Wyoming, USA - YL17G05_15 | ecosystem: Environmental > Aquatic > Freshwater > Lake > Sediment | place: USA: Wyoming | collected... | reverse complement strand
GTTCGGCAAGCCCCTGAAGACCTTGGAGGAGCTTCGGCGGCGGCATGTGGAACTGGTTCTTGAGGAGCTGCCGCGGCCGGAGCGTCCAGCCTGGCCGGCCATGGCGCATCTGGAGAAGACGCTGTTCGCCAACCCCCGCCACGTGCTGCCTGCCGAGGATGCCAGCGGCGTGGAGATCCTGGCCGCCGCACGGCAACTGGGCGAGATCGAGTTGATCGGCTCGCGGATCAAGCGGCTGTTGACCCAAGGGGATCAAGAGCTTGGGGGACGGCCCGTCAGACCCCAGGAGATCGCGGTGGTGTTCCGTTCGGCCGAGCAGTCCGGCGCGCTGCTGGGCGAGGTATTCGGTGACTTGGGGATTCCCTTCGCGTTGGAGACGGGGCCGCCGCTGGACCGCTCGCCGGTACTCTCTGCGCTGGTGGCGCTGCTCCGCCTGGACCGCGACGACTGGCCGTTTGTCCGACTACTGCAGGTGCTGGGGAGCAACTACTTCCAGCCCGATTGGCCCGAGTGGGAAGAAGGCCAAGCGGCAGCGGCGGCCGAGCACACGATCCGGCGGCTGCAGATTCCCCACGGCCGAGAGACGCTGCTCGATCAACTCCAGATTGTAGGAGGCGACTCCATTCGCCGATCGTCGTCGTCACGCACCGTTTCCGGTCGATCCGATTCGGAGGAAGCTGATCGGCGACTGGAGTCGCCTCCTACAGGTTTCACGGGCCGGCCCGACGAGTGGTCCCACCAGGCGCGGCTGACCCTGGCACTGCTCCGCCGGCTTTCCGCCGCCTTCGACGAGCTACCGCAGCAGGCCGGGCCGGCCGACTGGGCCAAGGCCTGGACGCGATTGGCCCGGCAGACGGGGCTATTGCGGGCGATCGGGCTCGGCGAGGGCGAAGCTGCCGCCTTGCCCGATCTGGCGGCCTGGGAACGGCTCCAGACCGCCCTTTCTGCCGGCGACGACTTGGCCCGCTGGCTCGGCCAGCAGCCATCCCAGTGGAACCGCAGCGAGGCGTTCGATGCGCTGCTGGACGTCCTCTCGAGCGAGCGGATGGGGCAGGCCAAGGACGAATCGGGCCGGGTGCGGGTCCTGTCGGCCGCCAGTGCCCGGGCGCTGCAGATTCCCTACCTCTTCCTTGCGGGCCTGTCGGAGAAGGCGTTTCCGCCCGCGCGGCGGGCAGACTCCCTCTACAGCGAGGCCGAGTACCAGGAGTTGATCGCCAAGGGCCTGCCGCTGGCCGCCCGCACCGACCGGAACCGCGAGGAGATGCTGCTGTTTTATGAGACGATCACCCGGGCGACGCGGCGGCTGTACCTGAGCTATCCGTGCCTGGACGAATCGGCTCAGCCGCTGCTGCCGAGTCCCTTCTTGAGCGAAGTGGAACAGGCGTGCGGCCGGGATCGGATCCGGCGAACGGCGCCTGTCGATCTGAGCCCCGTCCCGCCCGACGACGAGCCCCTCTCGGCGGCCGAATTCCGCCTGAAGGCCCTGTCCACGGCGCTGGAAGGGGACGTGTCCTTGTTGGCCGGGCTGGTGCGCGACCAGCCGGGCGTGGCAGAGAACGTCCTGGCCGGCTTGCAGTTGGCCGCTCTCCGCCAGGATCGCTCCTGTTTCGGGCCGGCCGAGGGGATCATCTGCGGCAACGCGGCCAGAAAGGAATTGTCGGCCCACTTTTCTCCTCAGCACACTTTCAGCACCACGGAGCTGGAGCAATATGCATCTTGCCCCTACCGGTTCTTCCTCGAACGCGTCTTGGCGCTGAAACCGATCGAGGAGTTGGCCCTGAAGGTGGATTATCTGGAGCGGGGCCGGCTGGCGCACGACGTGCTGGCGGCGTTTCACCGCCGGGTCAATCACTTGGCTGCCGATCGTCCAACTTCGCCGGCCAGATTGGACGCGGCCGAGTACCACCGGTTGCTGAGTGAGACGATCGACGAGTTGATCGGCCAGCCGGTCAGCAGCCCCGTTGAGGCCGCCCTGCGCGAAGTCAATCGGCGATTGCTGGACCGATGGCTCGCCGCGTATCGCGACCAGCACGGCAGTTACGACGCGCTGTGGAAGGAGTGCGACCAGCCGTTGCTGCCCGCGTTCTTCGAGGTGGCCTTCGGACGGAAAACCGACGGTGACGCCCCCCCTTCGACCGACCAGCCGCTGGAGTTGTCCTCCGAGGAGGAGACGATCCGCATCTCGGGGCGGATCGACCGCATCGACACCGGCCAGGTGGCCGGAAAGACGGTGTTCAACGTGCTGGACTACAAGACGGGCAGCCCGATCAAGTTTGACAAGGAATCTGTCAAGGCAGGAAGGACGCTCCAATTGCCCCTGTATGCCCTTGCCGTGGCCGAACTCATCCTCAACGACCGCGACTGCGTCCCCTGGCAGGCCGGATACTGGTACCTCAAGGAAGGCGGGTTCAAACCAAAGCAAGCGCTGAAGATGTACAGACAGGGCCCAGCCGGGCTGGAGCCGGAAGAGAACTGGGAAGGTATCCGCGGGGGGCTCCGCCAGACGGTCGTACGGTTGGTACGAGGCATCCGGCAAGGGGACTTCCCCGTTTGCAGCCAGGAGGACCGCTGTACCGGCTATTGCCCTTACAGCACGATCTGCCGGATTAACCAGGTCCGTTCGCTGGAGAAGACATGGCAGCCCAACCCCAACAGCAGGTAAGCGGCCGGCAGTGGACCGACGAGCAGCGCCGGGCCCTGGAGACCCGGGGGGTCTCCGTGGCGCTTTCGGCCGGTGCGGGCTGCGGCAAGACGTTTGTCCTGACCGAGCGGTTCCTGGCACAGCTTCAGCCCCAAGACCGGGCGGCGGCGGGAGGCTCTGAACTGGGACGGCTGGTAGCGATCACCTTTACCGAGCGGGCTGCCCGCGAGATGCGCGACCGGATTCGCCAGGCCTGCCACAGGCAACTCCAGGACGCGGCCGAGGAACAGGTCGGCTACTGGTTGGAACTCAGCCGCGACTTGGACGCCGCCCGGATCAGCACGATCCACGCCTTTTGCGGCTCGTTGCTGCGGGCCCATGCGGTGGAAGCCGGGCTGGATCCGCAGTTTAGCGTCCTGGACCAGGCCCAGGCCGAGACCCTGCTCTACGAGGCCCTCGACGAGCGACTGCGAGACCGGCTGGCTGCACGTGACGACGCCGTGATCGAGCTGGTGGTGGAGTTCGGGCTGGAGCGGCTTTACGAGATGGTCGACACACTGCTCCGCCGGCGGCAGGAGATCGAATGGGCCCAGTGGCACAGCGAAACGGCCGAGGGACTCGTGACGATATGGGACGACTATCGGCAGACCCACACGGTACCCAGAATGCTCAAGCAGGTTGCCGATTCGCGGGCGGCAGACGCGCTGCTCAGGCTCGCTCGACTCCAGCCGTCGCGCAGCCCGAAAATGCAGGCGCGGTTCAGCTTCCTCCTGGAACGCCTTCCGGCGTTGCCCCATAGTACGGATGCGAAAGCTGATCTGGAGGCCATTCAGGAGAACGCCAAGGTCCAGGGCAGCACCAAGAACCATTGGGAAACCGAGGAGCTGTACGAGCAGTTCCGCAAGCACGCCGAAGAGCTTCGCAAGCTAATCAAGGAACTACAGCCCGCCCTGCAATTCGACCGCGCTGAAGCCCTTCCCGCCGCCGAAACTGCCCTGCGGCTCTTGGGCGTGGCCGCCGACGTTGCCGAGGAGTATGAACGGCGTAAGCAGGACCTCAGCGCGCTGGACTTCAACGACCTGCTGATCTCCGCCCGGCAATTGCTCACGGGGCCCCAGCGCAAGGGCCTGCGGAAGCGGCTTTCCTCCCAGATCGGGCTGCTGCTGGTCGACGAATTCCAGGACACCGATCCCTTGCAGGTGGAACTGGTCAAGGCGCTCTGCGATGACGACGTAACGGGGGGAAAACTCTTCTTCGTGGGGGACTTCAAACAGTCGATCTACCGCTTTCGCGGCGCCGACCCGCGGGTCTTCCGCAAGCTTCGCGGGGAGATTCCACCCCCGGGCCGCCTGCCGCTGACGCTCAACTTCCGCAGCCAGCCGGCCGTACTCGATTTCGTCAACGCCCTGTTCTGCGAGGAGCTGAAGGCGGGCGAGGAATCGGGCGCGGAGTACGAGGCCCTGCGGCCGTACCGCCCACAGGTCGGCCCCACGCCGGCCGTCGAGTTTCTCTGGGCTACCGACCCTGCAGGAGGCGACTCTGTCGGCGACCTTGTAGGAGGCGACTCCGTCGGCGACCCTGTAGGAGGCGACTCCAGTCGCCGACCATCGGCATCTGGAGATGCCTCCTACAACGGACCATCGGCATCTGGAGGTGCCTCCTCCAACGCACCATCGGCATCTGGAGACGCCTCCTACAACGGACCATCGGCATCTGGAGATGCCTCCTCCAGCACGGCTGGCCAAACGGAACGCCTGCGACGCCGTGAGGCCGATTGGATCGCCCGGCGCCTCCGCCAGATGTTCGATGCGTCGGAGATGATCGTCTACGACGCCGAGGCCGCCAAGGCAGGCCAGCCGGCGGCCCGGCCAGTTCGGCCCGGGGACGTGGCCCTGTTGTTCCGCGCACTATCGAACGTGGAACTCTACGAGGAGGCCCTGCGGCGATACGGCATCGACTACTACCTGGTCGGAGGCCGCGCCTTCTACGCCCAGCAAGAGATCTTCGACCTGTTGAACCTGTTGCGGGCGCTTCGCAGCCCGTGCGACCGGGTGAGCCTGGCCGGCGTGCTCCGCAGCCCCTTTTTCAGCCTGTGGGATGAGACCCTGTTCTGGCTGGCTCGTCATGCGGACGGTTTGTGCGGCGGGCTGTTCGCCCAAGACCTGCCGGCGCAACTGGACCCCCAGCAGCGAGGCCGAGTCCGGTTCGCCGCCGACGTGCTGCGGGAGCTTCGGGCGATGAAAGACCGCCTTCCGATCGCGCAGTTGATCGGCGAGGTGCTCAGCCGGACCGGCTACGACGCGATCCTGCTGGCCGAATTCCTCGGCGAGCGGAAGCTGGCCAACCTCCGCAAGCTGATCGAGCAGGCCCGGAGTTTCGATCGTTCCGGGATCTTCACGCTGGCCGATTTCATCACGCAACTTTCGCAGTTTGTGGCCCGGCAGCCGGACGAGCCCCTGGCCGCGACCCATCCCGAATCGACCAAGGTGGTGCGGCTGATGACGATCCACCAGGCGAAGGGCCTGGAGTTTCCGGTGGTGGTGGTGCCGGACCTGGACCGGCGCAACCGGGGCTCGTCGGCCTCGGTGGCCTTCACGCCGCAGTTGGGCCCGATGGTCAAGTACCGCGACGCAAACAGCGGCTTTGATCTGCACGCGCTGGCCGAGGCCGACGAAGAGCGGGCCGAGCTGGTCCGCCTGCTCTACGTGGCGACGACCCGGGCGGCCGATTACCTGATCCTCTCGGCCGGGTTGCCCGACTTGGACTCGGCCAGGGGGCCGTGGATGGAGCTGCTCGGACGGCGGTTCGACCTTCGCAGCGGGGAGTTTCGCGCCGGCTTGCCCGACACCTACGGCCAGCCCAAGGTCAGGGTGACTACGACCGAACCGCCGCTGGACCGCCGACCGTCGTCGGCGCGTGTTCGGCTGGCCCTTCCAGAAGTGGTCGCAGAGGCTCGGCAGACGGCCGAGCGCGGCGCGGGCCGGGTTCCGCAATACCTAGCGCCCGTGCCGCCCGACGCGGCGGCCCGGCGCCAATACTCATTCTCGCGGCTGACCGGCGCACTGCACGGGGACTGTCCCGATTTTCGCGCAGCGAAAACGGGACTGTCCCCTTCCGACGAAGGTTCCGGGGCCTGTCCCGATTTTCGCGTAGCGAAAACGGGACTGTCCCCCTTCGACACCGACGAGCCGCCGGCCCTGGATCCTCTGGGGCTGGGCACGCTGGTCCACGCGGTGCTGGCCGAGATCGGTTTTGCCGACCCCGGCGACGTCCCGGCAACGGTCCGCCGCCATGCCCAGCGGCATCTTTCCGAGGGCGAGAACAGGCTCGACGAGCCGATCGAGCTGGTCCGCCGCTTCCTGGCCTCGCCCCGGGTGGCCGAGATCGTGGCGGCTGACGAGGTCTATCGCGAGCTGGAGTTCCTGCTGGCCTGGCCGCCCGGAAACGACGAGGATTCGGACGGGCGGTACCTGCAAGGGTTCATCGACTGCCTATACCGCGACGCCGCGGGCCAATGGCACCTGGTCGACTACAAGACCAACCGGGTGACCGCGGCCACGCTCGCCGCGGTGGCGGCAGAGTACGAGATGCAGATGCTGCTGTACGCCCTGGCCGCCGAGAGCGTCTTGGGCCGCCCGCCCGCCGAGCTGGTCCTCAGCTTCCTCCGGCCCGGCCTGGAACATCGCTTCCCCTGGGACAATACCTCGCGGCGGCGCGTGGTGGAGCTGGTCGATCGGTCACTACCATAAAGATGCGACCGCCGGTCGCGGAGTACTGGGTCCGATGTGCGGATTGTCTCCGCCACCGCTGGTCGCGGCTCCATACGGAGACGCTGGCCCCATCTACCCCCATCCGAGACCCCCTCGCTCCAGCGGGACCGTGAGGCTTGCACCTCCCGCGTCGGGAGGTTATCGTGATACCTGACGCCGCTGTGCCGCATGGCGGCGGAAGATGCCCCCTAACCACCCCGCAGTCACTTGAGGTGTTGTCTGATGGAGAACCATATCTCGCGTCGATGTTTGTTGCGCAACGTGACGGGCGGCAGCGTTGCCGCAGTTGCCGCGTGGACACTTTCTGGGGACCTACGAGCCGCCGAGCCCGAAGCGGAGGCCCAGGCCCAAACCCCGCTCAAAGGCCACATCAACCACTCCGTTTGCCGCTGGTGCTACGGGAAGATCTCGCTGGATGATCTCTGCAAGGCTGCCAAGGCCATGGGGCTGAAATCAATCGAGCTGCTGGGACCCAACGAGTGGTCCACGCTCAAGACACACGGCCTGACCTGCGCCATGGCCGGCGGCGCCGGGATGGGAATTGGCAAGGGCTTCAACCGGGTGGAACTCCACGACCAGCTCGTAGCAAGCTTCGAGAAGCTCATCCCCCAGGCAGCCGACGCCGGCCTGAAAAATGTCATCTGCATGTCGGGAAACCGCGAGGGCCTCGACGATCAAGAGGGCATTGAGAACTGTGCCAAGGGCCTGAAACGCCTCATGAAACTGGCCGAGCAGAAGAAAGTCAACGTGGTCATGGAGCTCTTGAACAGCAAGGTCGATCACAAAGACTACCAGTGCGATCACACCGCCTGGGGCGCCAAGGTCTGCCAGCGCGTGGGCTCCGAGCGGATGAAGCTGCTCTACGACGTCTATCACATGCAAATCATGGAGGGCGACTTGATCCGCACCATCAAGGATAACGCCCAATACATCGCCCACTATCACACCGGCGGCGTCCCCGGGCGGCACGAAATCGACGAAACCCAGGAGATCAACTACCCGGCGGTGATGAAGGCCATCGTCGAGACGCGCTTCGAGGGCTTCGTCGGCCAAGAGTTCATCCCCGCCGGCCCCGACCCCCTGGCCTCGCTGCAACGCTGCGTGCGGATCTGCGACGTGTAGCGGATGGCCGGCCTTGCCAGGGCCAATGTGCCCTGGCCGGAACACCAGCGGTTGCTACGGTTATCCGATACGGATCACCTTGATGCCGCCGCGCCTGCGGACACCTCTAGGGACCGCAACCACCGTTCGACACCGGCGACATGCGTGGCTGGGACCCACCTTCCCGCTCCAGCGCGCATGACCGAGCCCGTCAGCCCAACCCTGCGCTCCATCTCCGGCAGCACCAATTGACGATCGTCCGAGAGTGCTAGCGCCGATTGAAGCAAACGACTGTTCTGGTGCGAGCCTTCTACCACAACCAGGCCAACGTCGGGCTTCTTTCGCCTGAAATGTGCGTTGGCCCACAGGTGCTTGAGTGCGGGCGGCGGCCAAGGCTTCAGCGTCGTCACATCGTGTACACTCTGCACGGTGAAATACCCGATCACGTAAAGACGGGAACCCCGCCGCTCGTCAGGCGGCCGCAAACCAGCGTAGAAAACCAGCATGTCGTTGCTCGCCAGACGCAACAATTGTCTCCGCTTGTTTCTGGTTGGGTCTCCATACGTAAACGTGTCAAACTCCGGGTCGTAATGCGCTGGGCCAGTTCGATATCGTGGCGGTACGAACCGCTCAAGCGTGCCGCCGAACCGTGCGGGCAATTGGGAGAAGTACAAAGAGCGGGAGCACGTCTTCTTGGGGTCCTCGGGAATGGGGACGTATTCGAATCGGCCATCGGCAAATAGCGGACCAAGCCCGCCGAACCCAAGATCCATTCCTACGCGAAGCAGAAGAATCCGCTTCGCGCCCACGACATCTGATGCTCGGTCGGTAGAACGACAGACACTCGCCTTACGACGAGTCCCACACTTGGAAGTCCTTTCTTTGGGAGGAAGAAGTCGTGGAACAGTGTCAAGAGGGTGTCCATCCAGTTGTGTCCGCGCGTCGCAGAGTGCGAGGAGGACTTCAGGCGCGTCTGTTTCCAGGTGAAGACCTTTGTAGAGGAGGCCACGCGGCCCCCTATGGACGATAGGGTAATTCCGGCTTGCGTGTGTGTTCTCCTCGGCGAGGCAACTTGAGACGCCGTGTACCGAGCAAGTCTTCAGAAATTCGAGGATTTCGTCATCGACCTCGGGGCCGCGTTCTCCCAGCCAGCGGCCGACGCATCCGTCTGCCGGCGAGCAAACAAAAAACGCATCGAGCTCCCGCGTATCAGGCCCCCGCGAAGCCAAGTCGCGGTACCAGTCCTTTTTGTGCATGGAACCGGGAATATGCTCGTAATCAGAGCGCGGGAAGGAGCCACTTCTCTTCACCGGACGCACGTGGATCGGACCACCAGGTCCGTGGAGCTTCGGAAACCGGCGGTATGCCTCGGCAAAAGTCATGCGTTTCTCGATCTTCGCGACAAACACAATCCGTCTCGGCCTCGTCGGCGACGGCGAAACTCCGAACACGTAATCTCCGCGCTGCATCTTGGGACGCATCGACCTCTTGCACGGCCCGAAGTAGAGCGGACTTGTCCAGTCGGTGGGCACGCATGAGCGGCTCCGTTGAACGTAGCCTCGCGTGACGGTCGGCACCACGTAGATGAATCCGGTGGGCACGGCGAAACCCCCGACATCAAGCGCCTAACTGACCCTCTAACCTGATTCCCACCCGTGCCATCCTACAAGACCGAGCATGGTGCTGCAAGCGGGTGCCGAATGCCAACTGGCGGGCCGGCGCGTCGGTGGCCGCGGCGGCTGAGGCTCGGTGTTCCCGTCGACCGCCGCTTACCTGTGCCGCCGGCTCCCTTGAAAAGGATGATCCGGAATGATACGATTAGATCATGCAGTATGAAGTCGAATTGAAGCCGCGGGCCAGGAAGGACCTGAGTCGAATCGCCAAACCGGATGCGGCAAGGATTATTGACGCACTGGAAAGACTGGAAGATGGCCTCACGGGGGATGTAAAACGTCTGACGGCGTTCGCCCCAGAATACCGACTGCGGGTGGGAGATTACAGGGTGCTGTTTGAGATCGAGCAGACCAATCGTGTGGTCGTTTATCGCGTGCGCCACCGGCGAGAATCTTATCGAATGTGAGGAGATTGAGAATGGTCACCATTCATCCGAATATCCTGGAGCACGACGGCAAGAAGGCCTTCGTGGTCCTTCCTTACGAGGAGTTCGTTATGATCGAGGAGGAACTCCAGGAGTACGAGGACCTCAAACAACTCCGCGCTGCGAAAGCCGAGGAAGCAAGCGAGCCCAGTGTCCCGCTCCACGATGCAAAGAAGGAACTGGGATTATAGGACCGACTTCTCAAAGCACGCAGTTGCAGCGGCCGATGCTCTCTTGCAGGTCGAGCGACGCGAACATCGACTCGTCTTCCAAGCACAGGCCGATCTCCAGGTCGGGGCGATGCCGCCGGATGCACTCGACGAAGTAACGGTAAACCTCTTCGCGGGCGGAGTGACTGAATCGAAGCCGCCCGTCGTTCGACTTGGCTGGCCCGCGATCAGCGCAAAGCACGACCCCTTCCGCCTTCGACACCTCCTGAGGTCGTCGATCAGCGGCCTGTCTTCGGTCCTCCGTGTTGGCGCCCATTCTGCTTCGCCCACCCCTCGCCGGAGTGGATTTATCCCTGGGTGAATCCCCGCGCCGACGGGTTTGACGAGTGCTTGCCGCGTCGTAGCGTTAAGTGCTTAGTGCATCACGACTTCCGCCAATCTGGCGGGAATTCTTGCCCGTCGTGACAGACCCCCGCGTTGAACCCTATAGGGGAACCGGTGCCGGCGTGTCCCGCGCGGCTGGAGTCGGGGGGCTCAGCGACCAACGCTGCGCGTCGGTGCCCGTGGACCCCAGGCACCCGTTCGCCAGAGTCGAAACTACTGTAGGTCTTCCGTCCGCCGGGCGGGGGGAAACGGTGATCGGTCTTGAAAGGAGGAGCGACATGCGTGGTCCTAAGAGAATCCGTCGGGCCTTTACGCTGATCGAGCTGTTGGTGGTGATCGCCATCATTGGGATCCTGATCGCGTTGTTGCTGCCCGCCGTCCAGGCGGCGCGGGAGGCGGCTCGCAAGTCGGCCTGCAACAACAACGTCAAGCAGTTGAGCCTGGCCCTGCACACCTACCATAACCTC
>Ga0315277_10012537_pt1 | contig 10631 bp, 17 predicted proteins | sample YL17G05_15_MG_FD_203695 | JGI IMG/M metagenome (GOLD analysis project Ga0315277, IMG submission 203695) | Sediment microbial communities from Yellowstone Lake, YNP, Wyoming, USA - YL17G05_15 | ecosystem: Environmental > Aquatic > Freshwater > Lake > Sediment | place: USA: Wyoming | collected... | reverse complement strand
CCCAGGCTCATCCCGCCGCAACCCGCGAATAAATCGACCGCAACCGGCCATCGCCTGGCCAGCCGCTGCGGCCTGGCAATCCCATTCTGCATCACCCAGCCAGTTTTTTCTTTTTCTGGATTTGGTACCACAATTCCACTGGTATAGCGATCCATTTTCATCTCGATTCCTGCCGATTTTTTCGTGTCTTTCGCGTCATTTCGTGCTTTTCGTGTTCCAAATTCCTCGGCTTCTCCACATCCTCATTCACCATCTGGCAGACCTCCCTCTGCTCCAATCTCCATCGCAGCTCCTCCACGCTCATCGCAAACAGATCCCGGTGCAAGCTCGCCTCCTTCGTGCATCCCTGCTTCAGGTGTACCTCCCCGCACTTCGGGCAGGCAGCCACCTCCACCCGCGCCGGTAGCCCCAATCGCGTCCGGATCCGCGCATCTTTCGGCTCGTATCTCCGCCTGGCGATCCGGAACGCCATCCCCCCGCTGACCCCGAACCGCCTCCCCACTTCCCGCCATCCCCCCTGTCCAGCGGCCTCCCGGTAAGCCTTTTTCAGTTCACGCCTGACATTACCTATACTCGCCATATTCCACCTTCCTGACCTGTTATACGTCGTAACAAGTACCTTCAGACCCCTGGTTCGGTCTTCATTTTTTCATCTTGCATCGCCAGAAATAGCCCGATCTCATAGACTACCTCGAACGCTCCCAGGGGTCCCATATTTTTACATCCGTCTATCAAAATGGTCATGCCATTGCTGATGTTGATTTTTTCCTCTACAGGCAAAGCCATGTAAATCCGATACGCATCTCTCAGCCTGTCGGGTACGTTGGTTAGAACAATTATTGCGTTTGGGTGTCTATTCATATTATGTCCTCAATTCCTGCCGACTTTTTCGTGCCTTTCGCGTCATTTCGTGTTTTTCGTGTTCCGCCTTGCACTTATCGCACAGCGCATAACGCCTGAACCCGTTCGGCCCGGAGAAGAGAACCATGCTGTAATCCGCCAGCGCCTGCTGGCATTTCGTGCACTTTTGTTTCTTTGCTGTCATCTCTCACCTCCATTTTCCTCGTAGGGGCGGAAGGCTTCCGCCCTGATCGCTCATGGGTGTATATTCATTCCTCGAAGCCATAGCCTTACCTCACCTTACCAAACCTCACCCCACCGAACCCCACCTCACCGTACCTTACCTGACCTCACCAAACCGAACCAAACCACACCGCACCCCACCAAACCGGACCTCACCAAACCTCACCACACCCAGCCAAACCTTATTTAAACTTCGTTACCATAAATAGCCCAAACCGCGGCCGGTAATCTCCAATCCCAACATATTTGCCAGCGTGCACCAGCACATCATTCACCATATCCCGTCCAATTTGTTTTTCATCTTCATTCACTTCGATCGTAAATGCCAGCTTCCAACCAGGTGCAAATGCCAGACGGGCGCGCATCACTGGGGCTCGTACCACAACCGCTCTCCGCACATCGATATAGATTGGTTTATCGTATAAATTAATGCCCGGATCCTTCTTCGGGGCTGGCAAATTGAAGGGGATCATTACCGGTCTGACGTATACCGCCGATAAAAATAGATCCTTGTAAGTTTTTCCACGCTTTCCTGTTATCGTGAAATTAATAGCCGCCTTGATCATTGCCGCCTCGAAATGATTGCCGGGTTGCACCAAATTCCCATCTGTCTGGTAACAGGTATCCTCCCACTCTTTTGAGTAATCGATCTTCCCGGTCACCTTTTTGCTCGCCTTTTGTAATTCGGCTTCTTTCACTCCACTAAATTTGTGTTGTAGTAATGGAGTAGTTCCCTCGACTTCAACAGATATTGTATACATGTCCTTTTCCTTTCAATTTTTTAGATTTTTTGTTAACCACAACTGACCATACCCATCCATACCTTATTATTCGTGATCCTCTCCTTTCAAAATTTGGTTATTATGGATTTAATATTCATTCCTCGAAGCCAAATCGCAGTCTGCAATCCTCGATCTTGTCCCCATCCAATACCACCGCCCATCCGTTCTTCGTCCGGTACACTGGGAAACGGAACACTTTTCGGCAGATCGGGCCGATCGCATTGGATTTCACGTGCAATCTCATGCTTCCCTCGCTCAGATTTTCTGCGTCGATGATCTCATTGGCGATGGTGACCAGGTCCTTATAGAGCACGTACCGCACCACCCCCAATGTCCCCAGTTTGCCAAAATGGTCGTATTTGCTATATTCCCATCCATGCGCTGCTTGCACTGCCCGGAAGACGAGCGTCTCGAAGCTTCCGGCTCGCCTGGGCTCCTCGAACGGGTAATTCGCCTGCCCCTCCGCATCCATGATCCGGATTTCTAATCCACCCCAATGGATCCCGAGTACAGGTGATCCGTTGTCGGATTTGGGCATCGACCAGGTGACCAGTTCCACCCCGCTGCTGTTTTTTGGCAGGAGTGCCAAAAGTTTATTGAATAATTCACTCATTTTGTTTTCTCCTTTTCGTATTTTTTGGGTGATACAATGATACACTTATGTAGATATTACGAAAATATGAAGTACTATGAAGTTCATCTCAAAAATTTCGCCATGGAACTCTCCTTCTTTTTTCTACAAGACAAAAAAAATGCCTTAAATACCATTGCTTCATATATATTCATAGTATTCATATATTTTGACCTTTTAGTAACTTTTCGATGATACAATGATACACTTATGAAGTATGAAGTACTATGAAGCAAAAAAGCCCTTTTTCGCCCTTTTAAAAATAATTTGTAAATTTTGTAATAAATGTAATAAATCGCTAATATAATTAGCCAATTGAACACCGTGTTCATAATTTGAACACACTCTCTAAAACTGAACACCATGTTCAATTGGCTAATATAATTAGCAAATTTATGACAAAAACCTTTTACAAAACATTTTTTTTGCCCCCGCCCGCAAAACCCCGAAAAAGCGTAATAGTTCTTCATAATGTTCATATTTAGCCGTCTTTTCCTTGATGCTCCTTTTTTTTTGGTACTGCATAGTACTTCATAGTGCTTCATATTTTCAGCGATCCCTGTTTTGGCTCTTCCGTTTTCGGCTCTTCTTCCGTTTTCTTTTCCTCATCCTCCATCCCGTAGCGCAGCTTGCCGACCTCGATTTTGGTCACGTCCAGCACCACTGCCCATCCGTTCATCGTCCGGAACACCGGGAAACGGAACGCATCCCGGCAGATCGTGCCCACCGTGTTCGATTTCACGCCCTTATCGTGCTCCGATTTCACGCTCCCCTCGCTGATGTTCTCGGCGTCGATGATCTCGTTGGCGATGAGGCACAGATCCTTGTAAAGGATATGTCTCACCACTCCCAGCGTCCCCAGTTTGCCCGAGCGGACGTATTTGCTATATTCTTCCCGCCCGTGCGCCGCCAGCACCGCCCGGAAGATCAGCGCTTCGAAGCTCCCCGCCCGCCTTGTCACCTCGTCCATGTAATTCGCCTGCCCCAGTTGGAACAGCTCGTCCAGCAGCTCCTGGTCGTTCTGGTAGATCGCCAGCACTTTCAGCGGCCGCATGATCTGGTTGATCCGCGCGCTGACCAGCGGGTCCATCAGCTTATATTTCTTGCGCGCCTCATCCGTCAGCTCGATGGATGGCAGCCAGTGTTTCAGCCGCCAGTGCAGCAACTGGTTGCGCAGCGCCGTAGCCTCCAGCTCGAGCTCGGGCGGCATGTAGCCTGGCTCGATCCCGGCCTTATACAGCTCAATGGCTTCTTTATCCGAAAGGTCGAACGTCAGGCAGCGGCTTTCCGTGCCCGGGTCCTTGAATGCCCCGTACATCGTCATCAGCGTCGGCCCGTACACGAATGTCGTCGACGGGCTGAACCCGTGCGTGCCGTCCGATCGCAATACCTCCATCATTGTCACTACCCTGGCCTGCTTTTTCATCGCCCGCACGTTCAGCAGCGCCCGCATCTCCCCTTTATCTTCCTTCAGCAGGTTGTCTACTTCATCGATGAACAGCGTGCCCTTGTAGATGTGCGCCAATCCCTTGAACCCGGCCAGGCTGCTCACCCCGCTGGTGATCATCAGCCGGTAGCACACCAATCCCAGGCGCAGCATCAGCTCGCTCTTGCCCGTTCCCGCCCCGCCCCGCGCCCTCAGGTACAGCAGGTTATCGAATGAATCGAAAACCCACGTGAAGATGGCGTACAGCGCCGAGAATTTATAGTGCAGCGGGTTGTCCAACAAAAAATACCGCCGCAGGAACAGCTCGATCTTGGCCAGCAGCTCCCGTGTGTCCTTCAGCGCCCCCAGCTCCGATGGCAGGAGCACCGTCCCGTAGCGGATGTTGTCGTCCACCAACGGCGTCAGCCGTTTGTCGGGGATGTCCAAGAAAGCAGCAGTCGTGATTTCCCGCTCCTGTTTCCCGTCCAGGAATATGTGTGCGTAGGCAAATTTAGCCTTCATCGTGCGCAAATCGTAGATGATATCCAGCAGGTAGCCCTCCGTCCCGTCCTCGTTCACCGGGTACCACCCGCCCATTGTTTCCTCGATCTCCGCCGGTTGCCCGTCGTCGTCGCCCTTTTTGCTCTTCAGCTCGTCCCCCACCAGCTTGCTGAATTCTCTGAGTGCTACCCCCTTGTATTCCGGGTATAGATCCTCAGGAAACAGCGCCTTGGCCAGCTTCTGCCGCATATCGTTCTTCGCATTGCGCGGCATCCGTGCGATCAGCGGGATGACCAAATCCAACATCTTCTGCCGTTTTGCCCCCTCCTGCCTCCCCGCGTGCTTCGCTGCCTCGATCACGATCGGCGTCGCCTGGCTGAATACCGCCTCCACCGCCTCTTTTCTCGCCGTTTCCTCGATCTCTTTATCGAGGAAATACTGCGCCAGGTCGTTGGCGTCCTTGCTGTTTTTCTTGCGCCCATCCGCCCCCGACCACTCGAACTTCGGCCACCTGGCGATCCACAGCATCGGCCCGAAGTGCGCCGACAGCGGGAAATCCCCATCCTTCCCGGTGACGATCGCCTCGCCTGGCGTGTCCGCATCCGTGGCGAAGTAGATCGCCTCGTATCTATCTCGCAGCGTCTTGATCGCCTCCGCCAGGTTCTTCCACGCCGATCCGCACAGCGCCATCGCCGGTATCCCCCACTGTCCCAGCGTGATCGCGTCCATCTGTCCCTCGACGATTACCACCCGCTCGTCCGACCGCCGGTGCATGTGGTTGAGATAAGGAATCCTCTCGCCCGCCAGCGCGCTGTATGGATTGAAAGCCTTCCATTCCCCCATCTGGCCGTCATCCCCCTTGATCTTGTCGTGGCCTGGCAGTTGTCTCCGGCTGATATACCGGATCCGTCCCTCGACCTTGTGAGCGTAAACTAACCCAGGCTTGTCCATCATCCCGTGGATGGTGTGCTCCTTGAACGAGCGCGGCTCCAATCCGTGCTTATGCGCCCAGCCGATAGTATCCCCCTTGAACCCCAGCACCACCACCGCTTGCGGGCTTTCCGGGTCTATCCCGTACATGGCAAATTCCGCCCGCATCTCTTTCACCTGAGTAGCAGTCGAGCGCCCGCTAAATCCCAGCCCGCTCGCCCGGATCGTCTCATCCGTCACGCCGCGCCTATGCACGTAAGCCAGCGCTTCCATATCCTCCAGCAGCCACCTCTGGAAAATGGTCATGGCTACCTTGTAAGTATCTTCTCGCACCCTGGCTGCCAGCCGCTGTTTCAATTCCGGCTCATCATATTGCGGCGCCTGTTGGATACCGGCCTTTTTCGCCAGCTCCTGGATCGCTTCCTTCACATCCCAGCCCGGGTTTAGCTTCAGCATCCAATCGATGACCGTCCCGCCCTCGTTGCACACCCCAAAACAGTGCCATGTCCCCGTATCCGGGAACACAGTCAACGCAGGCGACTGTGTGTTGCTGTGGAAAGGACAAAAACCGGTGTAATTCTTCCCTGACCGTTTCAGTTTCACTGCCCCGGTCTCATTCACCAGGTCCACAATATCCAATTTGTCTTTGATCTCTTCGATGATGGTCATGAAGTCTCCAATGTTTGATTATTGCCTAGATGACGATCCAGCAACAATGATGCTGGAGATACCGAGGGGCTTTTCCCCCGTTTTTGTACAATTTCTCGCCGTGCGAAGCCATGCCAGGCAGCACCCCCCACCGCCCTGGGAATTTGCCCCCCCGCCCCCTCCCTGCGTAAAACATGCAACATAACCCCATGTTATGTTGCATGAATTTTCCCTTGCCAAGACTGTTTTCTGGGCAGGTCAAGCCCATGCGAACCGAGCGGGAACATAACGATTCTCCCTACTACTGCATAAATAACTAAACGCATCATCGCTTCTCTATCAACTTGCTGGTGGCGACATTGATCTGCGCCTTCGCATTGCCTACCGAACGGCATATCCGTTCCATGTCCTCAAGCGCTGGATCCAACAGATCTGTTAAACCTGCGCGTCTGATTGCTTGCTCGATCCGCTGCCGCACAAAAGGGACTACTTCCTCGACATCTACCAGCTCGAGAACCACACTTTCCAGGTCTGCCCTAATCTTGCCTGATCCTTTATCCCTGTGTTTCATTCCGCCTCAATGCCCGTTCTTCCCTGGCTTCGAGATCTCGCATCTCCAGCGTTGTATAATGATCAAGGCCATATAATGCCAGCACCATCAAGCCGCCTGCTACTATGACCATCCATAACATCCGGATGATCTCCATTTCTCCACGCTCCCACAGCCACGCTGTGAATGGAGCCATTAAGCCCAGGACGCCGAGGATATAGGCCGCAACGCGGGGAAGCTCCCTACCCCTCAACAACATCTTCCACGGGAAGTAATGCAATAATCCCTCTGAAATCATCACTATCACGACCAGTAATATATTGTTCATGGTTCACCTCCAATATCAAATGCAACAAAAGCAGGAAACCAGCCCGCATGACAGCCGTCCTCTCAGGCGGGCAAGAAATATAGTCCACAGTCATGTGGATTTCCTGCTTTGACCTAGTCATTTATCAACAATGCTTTAATATGCCCGCTCGGCGCGGTCTAATTTCTTTTTGATGCTTCTCAAATCATCTTCCAACTCATTGGCACGCGACCGTTCCTCTTCTGCTTTGCGCTCCATATTAGCAGCCTGGCGGCGCAATTCTTCAGCTTTACGGAAGTTGTGCTCTTCGCGGGAGATCGATATCTCATCCGCGTCAGCAAGAAGCTGCTCGAACATGTTGCGTTCATGGCGAATTTGTAAGAAGGCTTTCATCAACAGGATGGCAACTGGATCATTTTTGAGCTCGGCGAAGAGCATTTCTACCTCGCCCTTCTCTTGTCGAATAGATTGTTGATTTTTCAGCGCCGTCTCTTGCTCGTCCTGCTCATACTTTTCCTCTGTTGCCTGGCGCGCCCGCACAAACTCATCACGCTGGATCAACTTCTGCTCGAACAGGAGCATTTCAGATTTAGCATATATAAGGGCTTCGTCCAAATCGTGATGCCAAACAGTCTGGTCAAAATCAAAATATGGATCTACTTCTTCATCACCTTTTACGCTAGCAGTCATCCAGGCATCGACATTGTGAAGGATAAGCGGCAAGCCAGGAATCGAAAAACGCAGTAATAGATCGCTAAGATTATCCCAACCCCTACCGATGCGTTCCAGATAATTATCATCAAACTCCCTCTCGGTCCTGTCATATTCTCGAATCCATTCAGGCGCAGATGATAAGGCTTTGGTGATCTTTTCACGCAGGATTTTGCGGCCTGTATCGATATGAGCATTCTTTTCCGACCGAACCTGCTGTTCCTTGGCCAACCGCTCATTCTGCAGCTCTCTATTTTTGCGGACAATCAAATCAACAACATTTGTGGGAATCTGTTGGGTATCCATTCATTTTCTCCTTTATGAAAATCTGATCTCGCCTCATCGTGAATCTGCATCCACATCTGAGGCGAGTTAGTATTACATCCTTTCCACTGCCGAGCGCAGGTCATCCCGGCGCGCCCGCAGGTAGGTCATGGTCGTGCGGGTGTCGCTGTGGCAAGCCTGCTGCCGCACCATATCCAGCGCAACCGGAAGCGGGCGACCACCCTCCAGGGCTTGATCCATCAGCCGGTAGATATAGGTGTGCCGCATATCGTGTGGCCGGACGGTTACACCAGCCGCCTCGCCGATCGCATACAAACGCCGCCGGATCTGGCCGGTAGTCAACCGCTGGCCGTCCCAGCCGGTGATCACCGCGCCGGTTGCGGGCCCCGGGCGGACCTTCAACCAATCCGCCAGCAATTTGCACAGCCGCTTGGGGATTACGATCTCGCCGATCTTGCTGCCTTTTATCCAGACCGATATCCAGCCCTCGTCCAGGTGCAGCCCTTCGATGTCCAACGCCGCCACGGATGACACCCGCAGCCCGGCGTCGTTGAGTAATCCCCAAATAACCTGGTCGCGCAGGCCCAAGATTCGGTAATTGGCCGTATCGCGCTTGAGATGGCATCCTTTTTTGGCAACCTTGCTCAGCGCCTTACACTCGTCCACGCTCTTCGCCCGTGGAGGAAGTTTCGAGTTGTCTACCCGGGCAATCCGGGCCGTGGGATCCGCATTGAGCAATCCGACGCTGATGCACCAATGCACGAAAATCCGCAGGCTGGCCAGGCGCCGGTTGCGGCTGGCCGGTGGGACGTGGCTGGCATCCTGGCTGCTGAAATATGTCTGGACGCCTGCCGGGTTAAGCAGCTCGGGGGAAAATATCTCGCCGGTGGACTGCAGATGAGATTTTGAATAATGGCGTAAATCTTGCAGATACGCCATGATTGCCTTTTCCGAAAGGCCGCCGCCGCCGCCGCGTTTGATGTGCTCTTCCTTCAGCCAGATCTCATAAGCGTCTAACCACGTGGTTAATACAGGCGCAACCTGATATTTCGTATCGGTCAACATGGAAATCTCCTTATTTTATGAAAATCGCGTAGAATGACAGCAGCCCTATTTCCAAAAGCATAATAGCCATCAATTCGTCCTCATCCCGGTTGATCAAGGCTGCTATTCCGATTGCCGCGATCAGCAGCATGCCGGAGACGCATAGATAGTTCATATTTCCCCCGGGATCTTCTTCCAGCCATTGCGATCTTCTCTTGCGTGGCTGGCAAACAGGCTCGCCGGTCCAACCTGGTAAACGAGATCCGGGATCGGACAATCCGGATTCGAACTCCGGATCCCTCCGAATTCTTCCAAAATCTGTCTGGCGATCTGTTCCGCCTCTCCCCCGGCCTTCAGATCGATGATCGTCTGCATTCCCAGACGCAATGTATTCCGTTCCATATTCGCCGTCCGCAGTTCAGTAACTAGCGCTTGCACGTACCCATCGGCCTTCGAGAAAATCTTATCAATCGCCATTATTTGACCTCACAATCTGGTGACATTGGCTATCCTGTACAATTTCATCCGGAGTTAATTGAATAAACTGAAGGTGAAATTCCATGATCTCGGCAATATGTAATAATATTTCTGCATGTTCAAGACAAACTCTTTTTTCATCCTGCCCAGGCCACGTATATCTGAATATTGCCGGAAACTGACATTTCTCATTCGGATTCGCCATTTTGCCCATCCTCGTTGGGGTGGATCTCCACCCACTCCGCCATCCGATTCACTCGCCCACACCACCTATCGGCGTATACTTTCGCCTGGCTCGCCGTCTTGAACCACCGGCGGCTGGAATGACCGCGCCTGCCGTTGTGGAGCTGGGCGAAATAGCGCTTCTCCAGCGTCCTGGCGTCCAGCCACCTGATCACCGCATGGATAAACCATCTCATGGCCGCCCCCTCATTTTTTCCAATTGATATTTGATCAATTTGACAACCTGGAGTATGCCGATCAGAACCGCCAAAAAATAAACGCTGAAACACAACAGATTTGGAATGTTAAGATATTCCATTTCGACCTCCTTATTTCCAGGGCAGCGCGCCCTTGAATCGGGTGGCAAATTCCCGGAGATATTTCATCGTCTCGGAGAAGGACCCGTCCTTGCGGATGAAAGCCGTTTTCTCGTGTCCATCTTCCGTCACGGACTGGATACCAAACCGGCTATCCTTGAGATGGCACAACAAATACCAGGTAGATTCGTATTTGTGCTTATAAACCATCACCGGCCCGTTGTTGTCCAGGCAGCGCCGGATAGAGACAGCCTCTTCCCCGTGCCGCTCGAACGCATGGGCGCTGAGGATTATCCCGGCGAAGAAAACCAGCGTGGCAAAAAAGGCGATCAAGATCGGAAACGGCGATGGCGCCGAAATCCGGCGATAAGTAAGCGCATTTGCGTTCATAGGGTCGCCTCCAAATCAAACCGGGTGTATGGGCTGTCATCCCCATCCCCGGTGAACAGGTCATTGTTGATGATCTTGATCGATTTGTCGCCGGTCTGAGTCACGGGGTCGTAATTCCTGACGAAAACCCCGTTCGCGGAAACCTCGTAATCTTTCAATAGATCGACCAACTCCAGCAAGAACGATTTCACCTTATCCTTATCAAGGTCTTCGATATGTAAAATCAATTTATCCATCCACACACCTCCATTTTTTTAAATACACTTCCAAAATTTTCTTCGACAAATTCTGTTTACCTGACCATGGCTAATCGGATACAATTCGGCG
>Ga0315277_10012536_pt1 | contig 10631 bp, 4 predicted proteins | sample YL17G05_15_MG_FD_203695 | JGI IMG/M metagenome (GOLD analysis project Ga0315277, IMG submission 203695) | Sediment microbial communities from Yellowstone Lake, YNP, Wyoming, USA - YL17G05_15 | ecosystem: Environmental > Aquatic > Freshwater > Lake > Sediment | place: USA: Wyoming | collected... | reverse complement strand
CCGCGGCTTTCAAGACGCGGTCGTCCACCCCTTCGGGCAGCACGATCCGCTGGTTATGACTGCGGGCACGATCGCGAAAGTCTTGTAGCACGTTGGGCATGACATCTTCCTCCAAAAAGTAGCATTCTACTGTACTGGGAATGCAGAGCGCACAGAAATGGGGAGAGCCCCTATGGCGGGTTGACTTCGACTGCCCCCGCGGCCCGCTGCCGGCCAGGGCGGATGCCGCCATTGTCGGGGCGGGCCTTACGGGTCTTTCGGCCGCCTACCACCTGCGGCGGGCACGGCCGGATTGGACGGTGGCGGTGTTCGAAGCCCAGGCCGTGGGCGCCGGCGCCAGCGGGCGCACCGGCGGCATCGTGCTGGACGACACCGCCGCCGGGCCGGTCCCGGAGTTCGCCCGGTGCCTCGATTTCGCGGCCGAGCTGGTGGCGCGGGAGAAAATCGATTGCGCCTGGAACACCCCCGGATGCTGGGAGATCGCCCACGATGGCGGTCTCGGAAAAGCTCCGCTGGACTGGATCGACCAGGGGGCGCCGCTGCGGGTTTCCAGGACCCTGCGCGGAGGAACGGCGGAGCCCGGCCGGCTGGTGGCCGGGCTGGCGCGCGCCGCGCTGGTCGCCGGCGCTGCCATTCACGAGCGCTGCCCGGTGGCTTCGCTGGAGTTCAGCAGGCCGCCGCGCCTGCACCTGGCCGGCGCAACGATCGCCGCCGAATGGATCGTGCTGGCCACCAACGGCTACTTCACCCAGGTGAGCGAAATCGAAGAGCAAGGCGTGGCGCTGTTAACGCTGGCCCTGGCTACCGAAGCGCTGCGGGAGAGCGCGCTGGAGGCCGCCGGACTGGCCGCGCGCATCCCCTTCTACACCGGCGATCTGCCCTACCTGTGGGGCCGGCTGACCGGCGACAACCGCCTGGTGGCGGGCGCCGGGCTGGTGGCGGCCGCCGCCGGCGACGTCACCCGCACCTCCATCCACGAGGCCGGTGATGCACCCAAGTTGTTTCAGGAACTGGAGCAGCGCATCGCCGGCCTTCATCCGGCCCTGGCCCGGGTGCGCTTCACGCACCGCTGGGCCGGCCCCATTGTGATCACCGACGATTGGCGGCCGGTGTTGCGCCGGCATTCGCGCTCGCCGCGCGTCCTGGTGGCCGGCGGCTACTCGGGCCACGGCGTGGCGCAATCCATCCGCATGGGGGCGCTGGTCTGCGACCGCATCACCCGCTGATCGTCCGGATGAGTTTCCAGTCGGCTATCCCTTGGCCGGGTGGCTCCCCATCCCGCCGGGCGGATTCGCTGTCCGGACTTTATTTCGTTTGTTTTCAACGGGCGCAAGCCATGAAAACGTTTCCAAGCTTGACACGTATGCTAGAATGAAATTATGCAGATATAGCAATAATTTCAGGGCCTTTTAGGCTGGCGCCATTATTTCACCATTAAAATAATGGCTCCGGTTAGGTAAGCATAACAAAAAAAAGGAAGTATAAATAGACACAACCGTCCTATAATCCAATAAACCGGCCAATTAAACGACCGAAAACTGGCGCCCGTGGCCGTGGTCGCGGTGCCGGCGGGCCGAGTCGGGACGGGCGGTGGCGCCAGGGCCTGGGTTGCGGCTTGTCCGCGTGAATCCGCGAAATCCGCGGATTACCGGTAGGCGAACAGCATGGCGTAAACAATCCCGACCACCATGAAGAAGCCGACGGCCAGCGCCGTCCAGGCGAAGAAGCGCACGGTGCGGATCACGATGGGCTGATAAGGCTCGACCAGGTGCTTTTCGAGTTGGCCGCTTTCGACCAGGGCTTGGTATTCGGCGGGCTTGTCGCGCCTGAACTCTTCCACCGGCATGCGCCCGGTGAAGATCACGATGTCCATGGGAAACTTCTCGGGCCGCAGGTGGGTGTTGAAGAAGTGGACGGTGAAGATGAAGCCGGTGGCCAGCAGCGCTTCGTCGCTGTGGACGATGGTGGCCACGTTCAGGAACCAGCCGGGCAGCAGGCGGGTGAAGAGCTGCGGGAACCACAGCGTCAGGCCCGTGGAGCCGATTATCGCAATGCCCCAGAAGACGGCGAAGTAGTCGAACTTCTCCCAGTAAGTCCAGCGGCCGTATTGCGGGCGCTCGCCTTTGCCAACGAACCACTTGATCGAGGCGATGAACTCGGCCGCATCCCGGCGGGTGGGCAGCATGGTGTCCGGCCCCAGCAGCAGGGCGCGCCAGGAGCCGTATTCGGTGCGCTTGCGGCGGACCAGGTCCCAGATGTGGGCGAAGAACACCGCCAACATCAGTAGCGCCGCCAGCCGGTGGATGTAGCCGGCCGACTCGTAGCCCCCCAGCAGGCGCGACAGCAAGGCGGCCCAGCGGGTGTATGAGAACTTCAGCGTCATGCCGGTGAGCGCCAGGCTCATGAAGCTGACGATCATGGAAATGTGCAGGACGCGGTTGAGGCGCGAGAAGCGCAGGTACTCGGCTGTGGCGATGCCTGCAGCGGCAGTGGCGTACGCCCGGCCGTTTTCGCGGCGCATCTGAAAGGCCCGCGGCAGCCACAGCATGGTGTGCGCCCCGCTCACGGTAAAGGTGCCCACCAGCAGCGCGGTCATGCCCCAGAAGGTCCAGAACAGCCAGGGGTACTTGCGCGGGTCGTGGTGGGTGGCGTGGGTCAGGTAGCCGGCGAAGCGCCGGGTGGCCCCCGGGTGGCACTTGCGGCAGGTCTCCACCACGTTGGCGCGGCTCAGGTGCGAGCGGGGGTTCTCAATTGACAGGATGTCGTGCGCGCCGTGGCAGTCGTAGCACTTGGCGGTCTTGGTGTAGCCGAGCTGCGAGACCTTGCCGTGGTAGGTGTCGAAGTAGGTCCTGGCGATCTGCTCGTGGCAGCGGCCGCACTGACTCATGATGGCGAGCTTGAAGCCCTCCTCGTCGGTGCGGCGGATGGTGTGGGCGCTGTGGCAGTCGTTGCAGACCGGCAGCGGCTTGCCGCTTTTCGTGACCCGCGGCGAGTGCACGCTGCGCTCGAACTTCTCCTGGATGCCGCTGTGGCACGTGCCGCAGGTCTGCGGGAGGTTGTTGGCGTTCACGGTGGAAGCCGGGTTGGTGTGCGGCAGCTCGCGGTGCGCGGTGTGGCAGTTGGTGCACATGGCGGTCACCGTCAGCCCGCTCTTCAGCAGCCCCTTGCCGTGGATGCTGTCGACGTAATGCTCGACGATCTCCTTTTCGCCGCCGGTGTAGCGCAGCGCCGCCTTGTGGCCGGTGCGGTGGCAGCGGGCGCAGAGGGCCGGCACGTTGGTGGGGAAGGTGGAGGAGCGCGGGTCGCGCTTGCTGCCGGTGGCGTGCGTGCCGTGGCACTCGATGCAGACCGGGGCGTTGCGGTCGCCGCGCGCCAGCAGTTGCCCGTGCGTGCTCTGCTGGTATTGCACCACCACCTCGGCGTGGCAGGCGCCGCAGTTCACCTTCTGGGTGATGGTCTCGCAGGGCCGCAGCTTGGACGGGGTGACGCCCACGTGGCACTGGCTGCAGGCCTTCTTGGCGTGCGCCGATTGCGAGACGACGGCGGTGTTGACGTAGAGCGGGCGGCCGTCCCTGGCCCGCAGGCCCTCGTTCTGGTGGCAGCGCAGGCAGTCGCGGTCGGCCATGCCCTGGTCATAGAATACGCGCCGCACCTTGTGCGGCTGGTGGCAATCGACGCAGGCCGGGAGCACGTGCGCTTCCTTCTCCCACAGCTCGCCCTTGATCACCTTGCGATGCACGTCCTCGATGAGCACGTGGCATTGGGTACAGGTGGCGGAGATGTTGCGCCGGGCGATCGAGGAGGCCGGGTCGGTGTGCCGCCGGATGTTGTGGGCCGTGTGGCAGGAGGCGCAGGTGGCCGTCACCACCAGCCCCTTCTTCAACAGGCCCTCGCCGTGCATGCTTTCGGAATAGTTCTCCAGGATGTTGGATTCGTGGATCTGGCGCTGGCGCTGCACGGGCGCGCCTTCCTGGTGGCACTTGCCGCACACGAAAGGCACGCGCTGCGGGTAGACGGCGGAGCGCGGGTCGCGCGCCGGCACGATGTCGTGGCTGCCGTGGCAATCGGCGCAGCGCGGCGCCAATGGATCGCCACGGGCCACGGCCTTGCCGTGCAGCGATTCGCTATGCTGCTTCTGCTGGTCGGCGTGGCAGGCGCCGCAGTTCACGCGCGCCGTGTCTTCCTTGTGCGGGAACTCGGCTTTCTCCAGGTCCGCGTGGCAGGCCACGCAGGGAAGCTGGCCGTGAATCGAGGCGGCATAGCGCTTCTGATCGACGAAAGCGGAAACCGTCTTGCCGTTGCGCGTGGCTTTCAGTGACTTGTCGCTGTGGCAGCCCAGGCAGTCGTCGGCGGTTTGTGCGGCGAGGAGGGTGGGGAACAGCAGCAAGGCCAACAGCGCGGCGAGCGTGAGGGAGAATTGAGGAGTGCGGATCCCGACTCCGCCGGGACAGGTCGCGGATTGCGGATTGCCAGCGACTTCGCCGGCTGCAATCCCCAACCCGCGACCTGCAATCCGAAATCTCTCCAGAGACAAGAACTGCCCTCCCCGAGCGTCACTTTAGCATAACAGACGCCTTTGAAGCGAATTGAAGGGAAAGGGGTTAACCACGCGGCAGTGCGGGATTCTACGGACGGACAGGGTGTCGTTGCGCATAAAACCCCACCTCCCGCTCTCCATCTGATGCGAAGTTCAACGATTTGAAAGCCTTAGGAACGTACCGGAATGGAGTGCCATATGCATTGAACCACACTGATGCGAGTGCCCCAGTTCGTCACCATCGTGGTTCTTGTTGCCCTTCTTCCGGCCGCGGGGCGGGCCCAGAAGGCCGAGAAGAGCGCCAAGCTGAATTGCCTGGATTGCCACTCGGACAAGGTCGACGGGGCGCAGTTTTCGGCCAGCGCGCACGCGCCGCTGGACTGCGCGGGCTGCCACGAGGTGGCGAAATTCCCGCACCAGCCGAAGCCGGCCCAGCCCAAGTGCGCCACCTGCCACGGGAAAGAGGTGAAGGAGTACGGGGACAGCCTGCACGGGCGGTCGCGCGCCAACGGCCACCCGGAGGCCGCCTCGTGCCAGGACTGCCACGGCAACGTCCACGCGCTGAAGGCGGCGAGCGACCCGGCCTCCAAGGTTGCCAAGGCCAACCTGCCGGCCACCTGCGGCGCCTGCCACTCGAATCCCGAGCTGGTGGCCAAGTTCCACATCCCCATCGCCCGGCCCATCGAGGCCTATCAGCAGAGCGTGCACGGGCGGGCCATCCAGCGGGGCGTGGCGGCGGCGCCGGCCTGCTCGGACTGCCATGGCAGCCACGCGCTGTTTGCCGCCCCGGACCTGCGCTCAAAGGTGAGCCGCGCCCGCGTTCCGGCCACCTGTGGCGCCTGCCACTCGCGGATTGCCGAAGTCTACCGGCAGAGCGTGCACGGACGGGCGGCGGCCAAGGGCATGACCGACGCCCCGGTCTGCACCGACTGCCACGGCGAACACGGCATTCGCACGCACCTGGATGCGGGCTCGGCCACTTACGCCACGCACGTCTCGCGCGACCTGTGTGGCAACTGCCACAACGACCGGCGGCTGGCCGAAAAGTTCAACATGCCGGCCGACCGCGCCAGCACCTATTTCGAGAGCTTCCACGGGCTGGCCTCGCGCAGCGGGTCGAAGAACGTGGCCAATTGCGCCAGTTGCCACGGCGTGCATGACATCCGCGCCTGGAGCGATCCGTTGTCGGCGGTGAACCCGGCGAACCTGGCCAGGACCTGCGGCAAGTGCCACGCCAACGCCGGCCAGCGTTTCGCGCTGGGCAGAATCCACGTGCCGGCCAACCAGGGCGACACGCCGCTGGGCGCCCTGGTGCGCAGCTTCTACCTGGTCCTGATCCCGCTGACCGTCGGGGGCATGTTCCTGCACTGCCTGGTCGATCTGCGCTACAAGGAGCGCATGCGGCGGTTGTTCGGCATCCAGCCGCACGCCACCGACGGCCGCACCATGAGCCTGAACGAGCGCATCCAGCACTTGATGCTGGCCATTTCCTTCATCATTTTGGTCATCACCGGGTTCGCGCTGAAGTTCTCGGAGAGCTTCTGGGCCAGGCCGATTGTGGCCTGGGAAGGCAGGTGGGCGGCGCGGGCCTGGATCCACCGGGGCGCCGCGGTGATCCTGATTTCGGCCGCCGTCTATCACCTGGTCTACGTCATCGTGAGCCGGCCCGGCCGCCGTCACTGGATGCAGCTTGTGCCGCTGAGGCGCGACGTAGTGGAGTTCTTCGCCGCCGCGCGGCAGTACCTGGGCGGTCCGCGGGCCACGCTAAGCACCTACAACTACATCCACAAAGCGGAGTACTGGGCGCTGGTGTGGGGCACGATCATCATGGGGGCGACCGGGGCGGTGCTGTGGTTCAACGACTTCACCCTGCGCTACCTGCCGCGCTGGGTGATCGACCTGTCCACCATCATTCATTATTACGAGGCGGTGCTGGCCGCCCTGGCGGTGCTCGTCTGGCACGGTTACTCGGTGATCTTCGATCCCGCCCACTATCCAATGGACTGGCTATGGCTGGACGGCGTCCATCACCACAAGAGCGCGCTCGTCGATCCCAGTGCGGAAGCGGAGCCGGCGGCCAACTAGCGTGCCGGCTCTGTTTTCGTCAGTAATAGAGCTTGAGGGCGAACTGGATCTCGCGGACCCCAGATGCGGTGGCGATGCCGAAGCCCCCTCCTCCCAGGTTGCTCCCCGGAAGCCCGAAGACCGGCGTGTTGAAGGCGTTGAACGCCTCCCAGCGAAACTGAAGGCGATACCGTTCCCGAACCCTGATGTTCCTGCTGATGGCGGTATCGAAATTAATCCGGCCGGGACCCAGCATGATGGCGCGCGCCGAGTTGCCGTAGGTGAAGCGCGCTGGTGGAGCGAAGGCGTCGGGGTTGAACCACTGGATGCCGCGCTGCCCGACGGCCGGCGTGCCCTTCTGGTCCGCAGGCAGGTTGATGTCGCCGACAATGTTGGCGCGAAGGTTCGTGCTGTTGGCATTATCGCCCAGAATGTCGCGCGGGCCGTTGGTGACCTGGACTCCGAACGGCGCGCCGGCCTGCAACGTCACAATGCCGGAAACCTGCCAGCCGCCGGCCATCCAGTTCAGCGGGCCGCTCTTCAGCCACTTTTTCCCCTTGCCGAACGGCAACTCCACGATGGGCGAAAACACGGCGCGGTGCGGGATGTGGTTGCTCGATAGCGACCGCTCATGCTTGAGGTCGTAAATGCATTGGACCTGGTCGTCGTCGCCCAAGGCCGTGCCGATGCCGGTGACGTTGTCGATCTTTTTCGACCAGGTATAAATCGCGACCCAGCCGAAGCCGTTCGAGAACCGTCGTTCGAACTTGGAGTTGAAGGCGTGATAGTTCGAAAGCCCCCAGTTGGGCGCGATGATCTGGATTTGCGGGGCATCGGAATCGAACTGCGGATACGGCCGTCGCAGGCGGACCGCGGTATCGGTGCGCGACAGCAGTTCCGGCGGGACCATGTTCAGATTGATGTTGCCGAATATGACCTTGCGCCCGAGATTGCCCAGGTAACCCGTTTCGAAGAACAGGCCGCGCCACTGGCGCTGGATGGTCAAGTTGAAGTTCTCGCTGTATTGAGTCTTGCGGTGCGGATCGAGGAACTGCACCTGTGATTCGGCAAATTTGCTGCCCCGCGTCCCGAAGAAGGGAGTGAGGTCGGCCGGCGACGGCGCCACCATCGACCCGGGTGGCAACCCCTGGCTGAGGGTGAAGGGCACAGGGTCGCGGTAGGTGCCCCGCGCATCGAAGCCGAGACCCATGCTTTGAAAGACGTTCCGGTCGTATGGATTCCCGAAGAAGATGCCAAACCCGCCGCGGACCACGGTGGAAGAGAGGCCGAACGGCCGCCAGTTGAAGCCGAAGCGCGGAGCGAGGTTGTTGGGGTCCCAGTCAACCAGGCGCTTTCCATACCCGTTGCGCCCCGGGAAGGTGACGATGCCGCGCACGCCCGCTGGAATGTCGCCCGTGCCGCCCGCCGGGTTGGGCACCCACGGATCGAAATTGTTCATGCGGTTGTTGACTTCGTAGAACGGGCTCTCCAACTCATAGCGCACACCCAGCGTCAGCGTGAAGCTACGCGAGACCTTCCACGCGTCCTCAAAGTAAGCCCCATAGTATTGGCTGCGCCGGGAGTTCCCCTGGCTGAACTCGGCATTGACCTGGTTCAGGCGGCCGAGCAGGAAGTCGGCGAAAGTCATGCCTGTGTTGGCAATGTTGTTGCCGCTGGCATTGATGCCGTTCGTGTAGCGCACGTTGAAGATGAACTGGCCCGAAGCAAATTGCCGGCTCTGCTCGTTGGCGTTGAAGCGGATGTAGGAGCCGCCGAACTTCAACGAGTGGTCGCCGCGCATCATGTTGAAGTCGGTGTGACCCTCGGAGTTTGTCAAAGAGGCGCGCCGGTTCTGGTTGCCCGGCGAGCCGAAGTTGCTCACGGTCACCGTGCCGCCCGGCACATTGAATCGCGGGAATACGTCCGGCATGACGCCCTTGATGCCCAGCTTGTTCGGCCAGTCTCCGCCCAGGCTTACCCCGGAGCGCCGGATGTAGACGCGGCCGAACCCGGCGCGGAAGGCGGCGAAGGTCCGCGGAGAAAACACCCGGGTCAGGTTGAGCGCCAAGTTCTGGCGCCGGTTGCGCAGGCTGAGAGCGTCGGTATCGGCGACGCCGTAGCCCGCCGTGCCTCCGGTGTCGTTCTTGTCCGGGCTGACGAGAATATAGCGGCCGAAGAGCTTGGTGCGCTCGTTAAAGGAATGGTCGATGCGTGCGGTATGGGTGTACTTATCGGTAGGGTCGGAAGAGTTCTCCTGCCAGTTGCCGCCTTGCGTGATGGGATTGTCCGGCGGGCGATTAGGCAGCGGCACATACGAGATGGCCTTCTGCGCCACCGGGTCAAACCGGGCCGAGGGGATGATGTTGTTAGGGAAGGGCGTGCGCTGGCCGGTCAGCGGATCGTAAATGACCAGCGGCTGAGCAATGGGGCCGGAGGCGCTGCTGACCTGCCGCGTCACGCGGGAGAGGTCGCCCTGGCGCCACTCCGCCAGCGGCACGGTGCGCGTGCGGACCACGCCCCGCCGCTCAGTGAAGACGTCCAGACCGTAAAAGAAGAAGGTGCGGTTCTTGAATATGGGACCCCCGACGGTGCCGCCAAACTGGTTGCGGCGCAGTGGGGCCTTGACGTCGGCGTTCCAGCCCCGCGAGTCCAGCTTGTCGTTTCGCAGGAACTCGTAGATCGCACCGCGGAAGGCGTTGGTGCCGCCCTTGGTCACGGCATTGACGATGCCGGCGCTGGAGCGGCCGTACTGGGCCGAGTAGGCGTTGGTCTCCACCCGGAACTCCTGCATGGTATCCACCGGCGGGTCCATCTCGATGTTCTGCTCGCCGATGCCGCCGCGCGAGTTGCTGACCCCGTCCAGCAGTGCGGCAGCCGAATTTGCGCGCCCACCGCCGATCAATACGTCGGCGCCGTTGCGAAACGAGCCGGGCGTCAGGTTGATCAGGTCGAACACGTTGCGGCCATTCAGCGGCAGCTCGTCGATCTCCTTGTTGTCCACCACGTGCCCGATCGAGCCGGTGACGGTTTCCAGGAACTGGGCGCGGCTGGAGACGGAGATCGTCTCCGCCACCGCGCCCACTTCCAGCGTCAGGTCCCGCTCGATGTTCTGACTGATGTTGAGCGTGATGCCGGTGATGCTGAGCCGCTTGAAGCCTGCGTGCTCGACACGAATCTCGTACGCGCCGGGCAGCAGTTGCGGGACCAGGTAACGGCCATCTTCGGCGCTCGCGCCCCGGGCCACCTGCCCCGTCTCGCTGTGGACAATGGAGATGGCCACGCCGGGAATGACGGCCCCCGTCGAGTCCTTGACGGTGCCGCCGATCGAGCCATATTGTGCCTGGGCAAAGAGGACGGAAGGAACTAGCAAGGCAAGCGCAACCGCTTGGAGCGCGCGCATGGTGGAACCTCCTTTTCAGAAAAATGCCGGAGGAGCCCCGTGGTCGTTTCACAGTATACGCTCATTCGCGGCCCATGGAAACCGGCAGGGACATCCATTGGCTGCGTCGCCCATTACAGCGCTCTGCATAAATAATGCCAACGTGACAGCAGAGCCGCGAGCGTCAGCGAGCGGGTGCCCGCGCAGCGCCGCGCTACCCTGCCGGAGCACCCGCTCGCTGAAGCTCGCGGCTCTGTTGAGGTGTGCCGCGCCAAAAAAAGCCTTGACTCCGCGTGTACCCGGGAGTAAATCTCTGCAACAGGTGAGGGCGAGACGCTTTTTGAGATCTCAAAGCCAAGGAGAACACCATGACTGTTCGACGGATATCTTTCGTCGCGATGCTGGTCTTGACGCTCGTGGCCGGCGCCTACGCGCAGGATTTTCGGGCCACGCTGACCGGGACGGTGACCGATCCGACCGGCGCCGCGATTCCCAATGCGACGGTCAAGGCCATCAACACCGCGACCAATGAAATCAAGGAAACAAAGACAACCGCGGACGGGGTCTACACGATTCCCTACCTCAATCCCGGAACGTACAACATCGAGGTGGCGGCCTCCGGCTTCCAGACGCTGAAGCGGGAAGCCATCG
>Ga0315277_10012535_pt1 | contig 10632 bp, 8 predicted proteins | sample YL17G05_15_MG_FD_203695 | JGI IMG/M metagenome (GOLD analysis project Ga0315277, IMG submission 203695) | Sediment microbial communities from Yellowstone Lake, YNP, Wyoming, USA - YL17G05_15 | ecosystem: Environmental > Aquatic > Freshwater > Lake > Sediment | place: USA: Wyoming | collected... | reverse complement strand
GCTAGGTTGGGGTGGGTTCGGGCTCAGCCCGAGTGTATGGAAACGATTCAGGTCGCCATCACCGATGCTCCCTACGCGGCGGCGCTGCGGGAGCTACTGGTGCGCAACGGGTCCTGGGAAGTGCTTTGTGTAGACCGGCTGGACCCCGATCGCGACGGGGTGATGGTGCTCGACTCGGAGCATCTGGGTCTTCTTCGGCGGCCGATCTCCAATCCCGAGAGAGTGGTGCTGATTGCGCGGAACGATTCCGGCGACCTGGCTCGGGCCTGGGAGGCGGGCGTGAATTCCGTCATCACGGACAAGGATCCGCTGAATACGGCCATGCTTGCGATCATGGCGGCGCGGCTCAGAACGGGCAAGGGTCCGCATTCCGGGCCGGTGAAAGATCCGCCGGGAGGGAAGCCTCCCGGCGCCGGTTGAGCTTCGGAAGGGGTTTCGGACCATCGCGCTCGCGCGGTTGGTGAAAAGGGCTCCACCGGGCGGCTCTAGCAGCCCGTGGTGGAAGTCGTTCCGACTCGGGGGACGCAGGCGAAACCGCCTGCGCCGCGCGGAGAATCAGATACTTGGCCCGCCGTGGGGCAGGCCGTTTGGCCTGCCGGGACTTTCGCCAGGGGCTGCTAGGCGCTTGTTGATAGAGTAGAAGTTTCCGATAGCAGGGCTGTGCCGGCTGAGCACCCGCCCGACCACGGGAGAAGCGAGCCATGAACCCTGAGCCGTGGGCGATCGGTTGGGCTAAAGCGAGCTAGTATGCGCCTACGGGCGAAACGAGAGGCGTATCTGTCGATTCTTCAGAGTGCCACGGGGCAACCCGGCCGTTGCGCAGCGGCTGTCGCGCCGCTTGCACTGCTGGTTTTTCTCTTGACCTTCCCGGCGCGGGCGCAGAAGGGCGGCGAGGGCGCCTGCTCGTCGTGCCACGACCAGGGGCAGAAACTGAAAGCCTCGATTCACGCGGATCTGGGCTGCTCCGGCTGCCACGAGAAACACGAGAAATACCCGCACCCCGCCAACGTCCCCAAACCGGCTTGCACCACCTGCCACTCGCCGCAGGTTCGGGATTACGGGATGGGCGTGCACGGGCGCGCGGTCAAGGCGGGCAACCAGGCCGCGCCGGACTGCTCGGTGTGCCACGGCGACGTGCACGCGACCGCCTCCGCCAGGACCGACGCTTTTCGCAAGGCCGTGCCGGAAACCTGCGGCATGTGCCATGACAAAGTGGTTGCCGAATTCAAGGCCAGCGTGCATGGCAAGGCGGTCGAGCAGGGCGTGAAGGACGCGCCGTTGTGCACCGACTGTCACGGCGAGCACAGCATCCTGCCGCACAAGGACGCAGCCTCGTCGGTCAGCGCCGGCCACGTCTCGGAAACCTGCGCCCGCTGCCACGGCGACGTCCGCCTGTCCCGCAAATTCGGCCTGCCGCCGGACCGGATCACGAGTTTCGACTCCTCCTTCCACGGTCTGGCGTCCAAGTCCGGATCGCAGACGGTGGCCAACTGCGCCAGTTGTCACGGAGTCCACGGCATCCTGCCTTCGAGCGACCCGAAGTCGATGATCAACGCCAGGAACCTGCCGGCCACTTGCGGGAAATGCCACCCGGGCGCCGGCTCGCGTTTCGCGCTCGGCTCGATTCACGTCGTCGAGGGGGCGCCGAACCTGCTGCATTGGGCGCGCATCTTCTATCTCAGCTTGATTCCCGTCACCATCGGCCTGATGTTGCTGCACCACGGCGGCGACTGGATCCGCAAACTGATCTGGCTGCGACTGAAGTCGCAGCCCGTGAAGGCCTGGAGGCCCATGCCGCCAGGGCCGCCCGAGATTCGCATGTTTCTGACCGAGCGCATCCAGCACGCCTTGCTGGCCGTGTCCTTCCTGGTTCTGGTCTGGACCGGTTTCGCGCTGAAGTATCCGGAACAGTGGTGGGCCCGTCCGCTGGTGGTCTGGGAAGGAAGCTGGCCGGTGCGCGGCACCATTCACCGCATCGCGGCGGCGATCTTGGTGGCCGTTTCCCTCTTTCACGCCTTCTCGCTGATGGTCAGCCGCCGGCTGCGGGAGCACTGGAAGACGCTCCTGCCGGTCAAGGCGGACCTCTACGAGGGTTTCGGAGGCCTGGCTTATGCGCTGGGACTGAGCCGGCAAAAGCCCGTAATCTCGGCCCATAGCTACGTCGAAAAGGCCGAGTATTGGGCCGTCCTCTGGGGCACGCTGGTCATGGGGCTGACCGGTGTCCTCCTGTGGGCCAACAACTGGGCGCTCCAGTTCCTGCCCAAGACCTGGATCGACCTGGCGACCGCGATTCACTTCTATGAGGCCGTTCTGGCCGCGCTTTCCATCGTGGTCTGGCACTTTTACAGCGTCATCTTCGATCCCGACGTTTACCCCCTCGATCCCGCCTTTCTGACCGGCGTGAGCGTCCGGCGGAGAGAATCGCACGCGCCCCTGCCGCGGAAAACGGAGACGGAGCCGTCCAAGGAATCCGAATGATCCGAGCGGGGACCGGGTTGCTCGTGGCAGCCCTGATCGCGACGGCGCCGGATCCGGCCGGCCAGAAGGCCAAGCCGCTGCCCGGTTCCGAGGAGTGCGCCAACTGCCACGACGCCGGCCGCCGGAGCGGCAAGCGGGAGCCCGGCATGCCGCCGCCCTTCGACGAGGCGGCGCTCAGGGCATCCCCGCACGCGCCGCTGGAATGCACGGGATGCCACACCGACGTCGACGCGAAGAAACTCCCGCATGCCGATAAGCTCGCACGCGTCGTCTGCGGGAATTACCATGCCGACGAGCAGACGCAGCAGGCCGAGAGCCTCCACGGCAGGGCCGCGAAGAAGGGCGATCCGCTGGCGCCGTCCTGCACGACCTGTCACGGAGCGCACAACATCCTGGCGCGGTCGGCGCCGCGCTCTCCGATCTCGACCATGGAGATTCCGCGTTTGTGCGGGCGCTGCCACAGCGAAGGGTCCGACGTCTCCAAGACGCACGCGATCCCGCAGCAGAACATCCTGGGCAACTACATGGACAGCATTCACGGCGAGGGCCTGTTCAAACGCGGCCTCACCGTGACGGCGGTCTGCACAAGCTGCCACACCCCGCATTTCGTGCTGCCCCACACGGACCCGCGCTCGTCGATTTCCAAGCAGAATATCGCCAGGACCTGCACGCGCTGCCACGCCCAGATTGAAGCGGTCCACCGGAAGGTGATCCGCGGCGAGCTTTGGGAAAAACAGCCGCACTTGATTCCGATTTGCGTCGACTGCCACGAACCGCACAAGGTGCGGCGCGTCTTCTACGCGCAAGGCATGTCGGACCGCGACTGCCTGCGCTGCCACGGCAACCCGGATCTCAAGGCCGACCGCGGCGGGCGGAGCGTGTCGCTGTTCGTCAAGCAGGACGAGTTGGCCGGCTCGCGCCACTCGCGCACCGCGTGCGTGCAGTGTCACACCGGTGCGACGCCCTCCAAGGAGCGCGCCTGCCTCACCATCGCGGCCAAAGTGGACTGTTCCATCTGCCACGACGCCCAGGTGACGCAATACCGCGAGAGCACGCACGGGCAGTTGATGGCGCAAGGCAGCCCGGACGCTCCTAGCTGCGCCGACTGCCACGGCACGCACGGCACCCTGGGAAAGGCCCAGGTCAACTCGCCGACCTTCTCGCGCAACGTCCCGAACCTTTGCGCGACCTGCCATCGCGCCGGCAAGAAGGCCGCCGTGCGCTACAAGGGCGAGGAAGTCAATGTCGTCGAGCATTACGCCGAGAGCATCCACGGCAGGGGGTTGTTGCAGGCCGGCCTGACCGTGACCGCCAACTGCGCGGACTGCCACACGGCCCATCGCGAGCTGCCCGCCAAGGACCCCCGCTCGAGCGTGAACGAGAAGAATGTGGCGGCCACCTGCGCCAAGTGTCACCGCGGCATTTACGATCTCTTCACCAAGAGCGTTCACTCGCGCGAATTCAATCCGGCCATGAAGAAGGAGCTGCCGGTGTGCAGCGAGTGCCACTCGGCGCACAGCATTCAACGCACCGATGTTTCGGATTTCCGGTTGCACATCATGGACCAGTGCGGCCGCTGCCACAAGGAGATCACCGCGCGCTACTTCGACACCTTCCACGGCAAGGTCTCGACGCTGGGCTACCAGAAGACGGCCAAGTGCTATGACTGCCACGGCGCGCACGATATCCTGCCCATCGCGGACCCGCGTTCGCGGCTGAGCCGCAACAACATCGTCGGCACCTGCGCCAAGTGCCACACGGGTTCGCATCGGCGCTTCGCCGGCTATCTCACCCACGCCACGCACCACGATCCGGACAAGTACCCGTTCCTGTTCTACACGTTCTGGGGGATGACGTCGCTGCTGGTGGGGACGCTGGTGATCTCGGGCTTGCACACCGCGCTGTGGCTGCCGCGCTCGCTCAAGTACAGCCGGGAGCTGAGGTCGCGGTTGAACGGCCACGGCGGGATGCACGTGCGGCGGTTCGAGCCGTTCCAGCGCAACCTCCACCTGATGGTCATCTTCAGTTTCATCGGGCTGGCGCTGTCGGGCATGACCCTGAAATTCTCCTACGCCGGTTGGGCGAAAGTGCTGGCGCGCCTGCTGGGCGGCTTCGAGGGCGCGGGCCTGTTCCACCGCTTCTGCGCCCTGCTGACCTTCGCCTACTTCGGCCTGCACGTGTGGGACCTGGCGCGGCGCCGCAAACGAGGCGGTAAGACCTGGCGCGAGATGATCGTGGGCCAGCACAGCATGCTTTTCAACCGCACGGACTGGAGGGAGCTGGTCGGGTCGCTCAAGTGGTTCCTCGGGCGCGGCCCGCGGCCGGACTACGGCCGCTGGACGTACTGGGAGAAGTTCGACTATTTCGCGGTCTTCTGGGGCGTGGCGGTGATCGGCGGCACCGGCCTGCTGCTGTGGTTCCCCGAGTTCTTCACCCGCTTCATGCCGGGCTGGATGGTGAACGTCGCCACCACCATCCACAGCGACGAGGCGCTGCTGGCGGTGGGCTTCATTTTCACCGTGCACTTTTTCAATACCCACTTCCGCCCGGAGAAGTTCCCCATCGATACCGTGATCTTCACCGGCGGCATGCCGCTGGAGGAATTCAAGATCGACCGGCCCAGGGAATACCAGGAGCTGGTGGACAGCGGCAAGCTGGAAGAGAAGCTGATGCCGCCGCCGGTTCCCCTGGCCGTCAAACTCTGGAGGCGCTTCGGTTTCACCGCCCTGACCATCGGCCTGCTGCTGGTCGCCCTGATCATTTACGCCATGATTTTCGCCTACAGCTAACGGTGAAGTGGGATATCTTTCCCCAATAGGGAAACGCGGGGACAGGCGCGACGTTCCCCGGGTTTTGGCTGCTAGAATCGATACTTCGGGACCACAATGGAATCCATCGAGACGCTGTGGGACAGGGCGCGCCACTGGCTGGAGCCTTTCGTCTACCTGTCCAACAACCTGTTGAGCCTGACCGGCGTCGTCGTGGTCACGACCACGGCCGTGCTCTGGGTTGCGCTTCTGCCGACCATAGTGCGGGGTGAGTCGCACAATCCCTATACCGGCATCCTGACCTTTCTCATGCTGCCCGGAGCGTTCTTCGGCGGGTTGGCCCTGATCCCGTTTGGCATCTTCTGGACCCGGCGCCGGAAGGTGCGCAAGGGTGAGTTGCCGGCGGAGATGCCGCCGCTCGATTTCAGGAACATCAAGCTGCGGCGGCTGTTTCTGTTCGTGGGCCTGACGAGCGTGGCCAACCTGGTCATCGCCGGACAACTCTCCTACAGCGCGCTGCACTACCTGGACGGCGTGACCTTCTGCGGCAAGACCTGCCACACGGTCATGGAGCCCGAGTTCAACGCCTACCAGAACTCGCCGCACTCGCGGGTGGAGTGCGTGCAGTGCCACATCGGTCCCGGCGCTTCGTGGTTCGTCAAGAGCAAGCTGTCCGGTCTTCACCAGGTTGTCGCGGTGGCGTTCAACACATACGAAAGGCCGATCCCGACGCCGGTCCGCAACCTGCGCCCGGCGCGCGAGACCTGCGAAGCCTGTCACTGGCCGCAGAAGTTCGGCGAAGACCGGCTGCGGATCATCCACAAATACGCCGACGACGAGGCGAACGCGATGACCAAGACCGTGCTGCTGATGCGCATCGGCGGCGGGCGCTTCGGCGGTCCTGGAATCCATGGCGCGCACCTGGGCGAAGGCGTCGTGATCCGCTACGCCCATTCGGACGAAAAGCGCCAGGCCATTCCGTGGGTCGAATCGACGCGCAACGGGAAGAGCGCGGTCTTCACGGCCCCCGGCGCTCCCGCCGACGCCGGCAAGCGCTACCCGGTCCGGGTGATGGATTGCGTGGACTGCCACAACCGCCCCAGCCACACCTACGAGCTGCCCGAGCGCGCCGTGGACCGCGTCATGAGGGAAGGCGCGATCTCGCCCGCGCTTCCGTTCGCCAAGAAACACACGCTCGATGTCCTCAAAGCCAGTTACGCTTCCAACGAGGAGGCGGCGCGGAAGATCCCGGTCGAGTTCGCGCGCTTCTATCGCGAGCAGAAGCCGGAGGCTTATCGCCAGTACCGTGGCGAAGTCGACCGCGCCGGCCAGGCCGCGCTCGAGATCTACCGCCGCAACGTCTTCCCGGCGATGAAGGTTACCTGGGGTCTGTACCCCAACAATGTCGGCCACACCGATTTCCCGGGCTGCTTCCGCTGCCACGACGACCAGCACGCGGCGGGCGAGAAGAAAATCAGCCAGGATTGCAACACCTGCCACCAGTTGCTGGCCATGGACGAGCCGGCGCCGAAGATTCTTACCGACCTCGGACTCGAGAAAAAGTAAACAGGAGCGACGCACATGAAATTCGGCGTTAACATGTTCATCTGGACCGCGAACTTCGACGGCCGGAGCCTGCACCTTCTGCCGATGGTCAAGCAGGCCGGCTTCGACAGTTTCGAGGTCCCGATCTTCCGCCCGCGCGAGTTTGCGGCGCGGGACATCCGCCGGGGCGCGGAGGAGAACGGCCTCGAGCCGACAGTCTGCACGGTGCTGACCGGCGGGCTGAACACGATCGCCGCGGACGCCAACGTCCGGGGCTTCACCATCGGGCACTGGAAGGAGTGCATCATGGCGGCCGCCGACGCGGGCGCGCATCTTCTGGTGGGTCCGCTCTACGCGCCCGTCGGCTGGCTGCCGGGCCGGCGGCGCACCGGCGACGAGTGGAAATGGGCGGTCGAGTGCTTCCAGGCTTTGGGCGACACCCTGGCCGCCAACGAGGTCTCGCTGGCCATCGAGCCGCTGAACCGCTTCGAGACGTTCTTCCTGAATACCACCGCCGACGGCGTGAAACTGTGCGACGAGGTGGGACATCCCAACGTCGGGCTGCTGATCGACACCTTCCACGCCAACATCGAGGAGAAGGACGTTGCGGCGGCCTACCGGCTGGCGGCGCCTTACCTGAAGCACGTGCACACCTGCGAGAACGACCGCGGCGCGCCCGGCTCCGGGCACATCGACTGGCCCGGAGTGTTCCAGGCCTTGCGCGACATCGGCTACGACGCCTGCCTGACCATCGAGAGCTTCGGTTTCGCGCTCGGCGAGATCTCGGCCGCCGCATCCATCTGGCGCGACCTCGCGCCCACGCCGGACTCGATCGCCTTCGACGGCGTCAAGTTCCTTCGCCAGCACATGGCAGCCTGAAGAACCAGGGACGGAGTCTTCCACGGCCTGAAGGCCGTGGGAAGAATGGGAAATGAGCACTCCGTCCCTGGTCTTTGCATCTTTTTCGCGCGCTCGTTCGTACACCGGATGAGCGCCATGATTACGGAAGCCGTCATGGAATTCGGTGAAGCCCGGCTCCGGAGCCGCGACCCGGATGCGCTGGGCGAACTGATCGCGCGCTACCAGCACCGGCTGTACCGATATCTTCTGCGGCTGGCGCCGGAGGCGGCCGAAGACCTGTTCCAACAGACTTGGCTGCGCGTGGTGGAATCGATCCGTCACTACGACCCACGGCGCGACTTCGACTCCTGGCTGTTCGCGATCGCGCACAATCTGGCGATCGACCACCTGCGCCGCCGGGCTCCGGCGAGCCTGGACGAGCCGGGCGAAGACCGGCTCGCCGCGCACGCCCCGGACGCCTTGGAACGCCTGTTGGCCGAAGAACGGCGCGCCGCGGTGGTTTCGGCGATGTCCGAACTGCCGTCGCTGTATCGCGAAACGCTCTCGCTGCGGTTTGAAGAGGACATGAAGCTGGAGGAGATCGCCGAGGTGGTCGGCGCGCCGCTGGCGACTGTCAAGAGCCGCCTGCGGCGCGGGCTGGAAGCGCTTAGGAGGAAGATCCAGTGAGGGAGCACCAGAGTATCCGCGAGTTGCTGGCGCTGGGCGCCGCCGGGGCGTTGGACCCTGATGAAGAGCGCCGGCTGCGCGCGCACGTGGCCATCTGTGAGGACTGCGCGGCCGAACTCCGGTCCTGGCAGGTTTTGGCCGGCGAGCTTTCGGCGCTGCCGGTTCCGCAGGCCCCGCCGCCGATGGTCGCCAGGACGCGCGCGCGTGTCGAGGCGGCGCTGCGGGCCGAGGCCGGCCGCCGCTGGGACGACGCGGTCCTGGCCTGCTTGGCTTTGCTGGCCTGGACGGTGAACCTGGCGACCTGGGCCGTCTGGCGGCTGATCGCCGGCGGCGCCACTGGCCTGGCGGTGATCGGCCTCACCGAATCGCTGATGTACCTGACCGTCTCCACGCTGGTTGCGTGGCTGACCGCCGGGGTAGCTGCCGTGGTCGCCGGCCAACGCCGGCGCGCCGTAGGGAGGAGTCTATGAGCCGCTTTAGAGATGAGTTTTCGATTGTTTCCCGCACCGGAAAGCTGATTGCATTCCTGGTGTGGCTGGTGTTGACCGCGGGATTGATCACGGTGTTCAGCTTCGCCAAACCGGGCGATCCACCGTTCGTGGTGAAGGTAATCATGACCGTGCTGGTTCCGATTCCGTTAACCATCTACGCGCTGGTGATCGTCTACATCAACGCCGATGCAAAGCGGCGCGGAATGCGCTACGTCATGTGGACCCTGCTGGTCATCTTCATCCCCAACGCCATCGGGATCATTCTCTATTTCATCTTCCGCGAGCCGCTGCTGCTGCCCTGCGCCAAGTGCGGCGCGATGGCGAAACAGACCTTCGCCTTCTGCCCGGGGTGCGGCGCGGCGCTGCAGCCGGCCTGCCCGTCCTGCCGGCGCGCGGTCGAGGCCCAATGGGCCAACTGCGCCTATTGCGGCGCCCGCCTGGCCGCATGAGCCTTGAGTTCCTCGACCATCGCCAGCATGCGGCGGTGATGCGGCCCGCTCCAGTAGACGCCGCCGCAGCCGTCGCAGCGCAGGAACTCGTCGTAGCAGGCGCGGGTGCGCGGCGGAAGCCCGGGGGCGACTTCCGCTTTCGCCGCCGCGCGCAGCGGGGCGTTGCAGCGCAGGCAGCGCGTGAACGGGCGCAGACACCCGGCCAGGTCGAAGCGCCCGACAATTTCCCTCAATTGCTTCCGCGCGTCGGTTTCCCGCACCCAGTAGCCGTGGGTCACCTCCGGGCGTTTCAGCAGTCCCCGGTCCCTGGTGAGCAGGATGCGGTGTTCAACCGTCGAGACGCGGGCGAGTTCCTCGTCGCCGGCGTCGCGGTGGCAGGCCGAGTCGAACCCCAGCATTCGCAGATAGCGCGCCAGCCGGCCCAGGTGTCCGTCCAGGAGGAATCGCGTCTCACGCAGCGGTTCCGGACGCACGCGGACCAGCGGGCGGATGTCGAACGCTTCAAAGACCGGATAGACGCTGACCCGGTCGCCGTCCGCCAGCACCCGGCGGAAATCCGACGATTCGCCGTTGATCAGCACCAGCTCCACCTCGGTGTGCGGCACGCCCAGCGACTCGATGGCGTCTTTCACCGGACCCGGCACAAGGAACTGATAGACGATATCCCGCGCGCGGCGCTCGGGCGCAAGGAAGTCGTTCAGCTCCGCGTAAAAGCGAAACGTAGCTCGGTTCATGGGCGCTTTTCGGTATCATGACATTGTAATGACCCCGCCGGAGACAGTCGATGGCCCGCCGGCCGCGCTTTCCAGGCTGAGCCAACTGGAAGACGCGCTGGCGGTCTCCATTCGCGGCAAGACCGAGGTTCTGCGGCTGTCGCTGGTCTGCCTTCTCGCCAAGGGACACCTGCTGATTGAAGACGTCCCCGGCGTGGGCAAGACCACTCTGGCGCAGGCGCTGGCGCGCTCGGTGCATTGCGGCTTTCAGCGGCTGCAATTCACTTCCGACATGCTGCCGAGCGACGTGATCGGGGTCACCGTCTACAACGCGCACACGCAGGATTTCGAGTTCAAACAGGGCCCGGTGTTCACGAATTTCCTGCTGGCCGACGAGATCAACCGCGCCACCCCAAAGACGCAGTCGGCGCTGCTGGAGGCGATGAACGAGCTCCAGGTGACCGTGGACGGGCGTTCGTATCCGCTGGCGGAGCCGTTCATGGTGATGGCCACGCAGAACCCGGTCGAGCACCACGGCACCTACCCGCTGCCCGAGTCGCAACTGGACCGCTTTCTCATGCGCTTGCGCATGGGCTATCCGGATGGCGTGAGCGAGCGCGAGATCCTGCGCAGCGCGACCTCGGGCGTGAAGGCCGGGGTC
>Ga0315277_10012534_pt1 | contig 10632 bp, 17 predicted proteins | sample YL17G05_15_MG_FD_203695 | JGI IMG/M metagenome (GOLD analysis project Ga0315277, IMG submission 203695) | Sediment microbial communities from Yellowstone Lake, YNP, Wyoming, USA - YL17G05_15 | ecosystem: Environmental > Aquatic > Freshwater > Lake > Sediment | place: USA: Wyoming | collected... | reverse complement strand
TTCTTTATGAGCATATTGGACGTTTTTAGTTTTTTTTTGTGATATCTTAACCAATATTGGACCGTCCCACATGATACTCTTGTTTCTTTTGCAATTTCAGATATAGATAAACCCTTGTTGACAACCGCCTGTAAAACTTCACGTTGTAATGGACCATTGTATTTTCTTTCATATTCAGATTTAAGATTGTATTTCCTGAACCAGCGAGTCACCGTGGCTGTGGATTTTTTAACTGCTTTGGCAATTTCTGCCCTCGACAATTTACTCTTTACAAGTTTTCTGAATAATTTTTCCATGTACCTATCATAGTACATGGTGTATAAATATTTTTACAATTCATTCAATCACAAGAGGAATCATACGATTTTCCTTTCACAGTTTTTTCGCATAAGTGGCGATAAAGATGTAGTTCTTCTTTATTTTGGTCTGACCTATCGCCATCAACAATAATCGGGTTTTTTGGATCGGCGGATTGTAAAATTATAATTTGCCGACCACACTTTTTACATAATGTTTCAAACATTCCCAAATCCTTCTTAACTATGCAAGAGGAATCATACGATTTTTGTTAACGCTTCTTCAATCATATCCTTACAGTTTGCATTATAATGATCGGAGAACCACAATTTTTGCAAATTGTTTCAAACATCATAGCCCCAACTCCTTCTTAACCGCTTCAAGTTTTTCGTTATCACCAGTATGTTTGCCTTCATCATCAGACAACTTCACAACCGTTTTCAACCCGTCACCAAAGTTAATGGCAATCAGTTTGATAACCATGTTGAGCGGCTTGTGGCCGCAGTCATTTGTTAGATGTGTACCAATACCCATAAAACATGGGATTTCATTACCGAAACGGGCTTGTAAAGCACATGCTTTATCTGTATCCAGACTATCGCTGAATACGATCTTTTTTTCCTTTGGATTAATGTTGTGCTTCCTATAATGCTCAAGTAATTGCATACCGAAAATAATTGGCGAACCGCTATCCTGGCGAACCGCAGTATACTTATTCATCAAGTCGCCATTATATGTTCTTAGGAACACTTCTGTAGTAAGGGTATCAGTAAGAGCGGTAAGAAGATGGGGATGTTCTTTATATTCTTCCCACCAATGTTCCATCCATTTAACATTGGATTCAGTAGCAGAATACTTCGCTTGCATTGCCATGACAGCTTCGTGGGCATAGGTGCCAATTGGTTTTAGACCATATTTCATGGCGAAATGGGGATTGCTTGTGCCAAGGAAATTTGGCTCATATGGACCCATAATACGGTTAAGAAGGTCTTGTGTAGCATATGAAAATCGCCGTCGTGTGCCAAAGTCACTCCACTTGACATTGGCTTCACACATCTTATCAGCTTTGGCCACAGTATTATTATAGAAGTCCACTTCATTCCAAGTCTTACCAGTCATTTTGAAATACAATTCGCTGATAATGGCCATGAGTGGAACTTCCCAAAGGATGGTTTCTACCCACGGGCCTTCAACAATAATGACGAGATCACCACCTGTTTGTTCGATAACGACTTGTTCTGGTTTGAAACGATAGTTCTCCAGCCAGGTAATATAATCGTGCTTGAGGACACCTTGTTCATCAAGCCACATAAGTTCTTCATTACTGAGCCGTACCTTGCTTAGATACTTCAATTCTTTCTTTAGGGCATCTGCGAAGCCAGGTGGAAATTGGGTTTTGCCACGATTATAAAAACGATAAACCGCGTCAGCATGAGGAAACTGATGGAACACAACCTGTCCCATAGAAAATTTATACCAGTCACTGTCAAGAAGACTTGTAATGATTGGGGTATGTCTGAAACGGAGGTAAAGATATACACCGCCAGCCATAGCGATATTAGCGCCTACCCAAATAAAAAGTGCTTTAAGCCCCAAGAGCAAAAACACAATAAAGGTGACGTAATACCATAAAAAATTAGGACCACTACTGATTTTCACTTGATTTGACATTGGGTATTTCCATTTGTGGTTTAGTCGCTGGACAAGTTGGACATTTGCCATCTTCTTGCCACTTATTATTGCAATTTTTACAAACATCATCATACTGATGAGGCTCAAAGAGACTATCAAGTTTTCTACATCTTTCCCATAGTTTAGATGCTTCCAAGTTGACAATTTTGCATTGACGCTCAACCAGACTAAACTTGTCGAAAACCCATAAATCGGGTTTTTCAGCCAAGATTAACGCAAGAACATCTGTTATCTCTTGAGTTTTATGCTGAATGCCAGCCGCTATATTATTCAAGAAACGAAGTTTAATGAAATCTGGACTGGCGTACCATTCTTCTCTAGTCATTTCAGTACAACCTCAATTATTTCTTCTTAGCCAAGATTTGTTTCACTTCAGTCAAGATATCACTCACCACTTCTTTAGACCGTGCTACGTCCCACCAATCCCTTGCTGTTTTGTAAGTATCGTCAGTTGGATAAGATACATAAACAATCATGCAGTTATTATACATGAGTCCGCACTTATCTTCGCCTTTTACAAAGTCTTCAGGCACAGTAGTAAGCACAGGAGTAAGATGAATGCCCTTCTGTGGTCTGGTTGCTTGGAAAATGGTAACATCTAATAGGTATTGATCGTTAATCAAAACCACAAGATGCCCTGGCCAACGCCCTTCGATTTCTTCTTTCCTGTCTCCTAATACAATCTGCCAACAACCTTCTGTAAGCCACTGCTGAGCCTCTTCGTCGCTTTGTGGCGTTCTGCCTTTTCTTACATAAGTTTCATTGAAGATGTTGGCTTCAACAGTGAAAGGTCTTACATTTTTGAAATGTAGTTTTTTAAGAACTTCAATGATAATTCTGGCACCCGCAATACAACAATTCTCCTTATATTTACGAAGAATGGCATTGGGTGCTACTTTAGCTATTGTTTCCAACATCTTTACTTGCTGTTCAGATAGTGACATTAGTTACGTCTCCAGTTAGCCATGCGGCATATTTGTTCAACTCTTCAATTGCTTCTTTTTCAGTTAAGTAAGGACCACCACCAAAATTCTCAGTTTCATCCGTAAAATACCAACCGCCTTCCATAGACTTCTTTTCCATCATTGCGCCTGGGAAAACATACCATACACACTTTTCATGTCTTGATTGTATCATTTTGACCTCGTATTTACAACTTCTGGCGTCAGACCCACTCACCCATTGAGAAGTTCCTTGATGGTTTTTATTCTTTCTTGAGCAATCCAAATATCATTCTCATATATGGGAATGATATTTCTTAGATGCTCTTTCAGTTTGTAGATTGCCTCGTCTTCGGTTTTGCCTTCTGCTTTATAGACTTCGCGGACAATCCAGATTGTCGCTATCCATTTACCGTCTATCTGAATGTAAGTTTTCATTTTACTTCTTATTAAGAATACATATGTGATGTTGTATTGGTGCGTAATAGTTTTCTTTGGTATCATCCTTGGGGATTTGTTTTCTGGCATTTTCCATTGGTGGGAAGACCGTTATGGAAAAACCGAATGGCCCATCATTGGCAAATTCATCATTGAAAACAACATAGGCCACCATAAAGCCCCCTGGACTATAGGCAATGAATCCTATATCACTAATTGTGGCCTCGCAATAATTGCGTTACTGCCACTTATGATACTATGCTGGTATTTTGGTCTATATGTTCTCGCAATCGGTTTTTTTATAGCCTCCCAAGCCAACCAAGTCCACGCCTGGTCCCACAAGAAGGCTAATGGATTTATAAGATTCTTTCAATCTTGTGGTATTCTACTTTCTCCGCGACACCACGCCGTTCATCATAAGCGACCCTATACTCAGCGATATTGCGTCGTTACCGACTGGCTTAATCCTATTCTACATGCCATTCGTTTCTGGAATGCTTTAGAATGGCTTGTATGGATTACTTTAGGAGTTAAAACTAACCCTGATCGGGAGATATACTAGGCTTTTTTGCCTCGCAACCCGCATAATGATCGAGTAATGTTAGCAGATTGCCAGGGTGATCGCCAGGTTTTTTCAGGCTAAATCCAGTTTTGCAAATTTTGCAAAACAAATGCCACTGGTCGCCCTTGTCAATCACCTTGTACTTCTCAGACAAGCTAGGATCAATTTGGTTCGCCATTTCTTCTCCCTAAAAAGAAAAACCTGTGGAATGCCCACAGGTTACTATACTACGAATTTTGACTTTGTAAAATTAGGATTGTCCGCGACCCTGCAACCATTTATTAAATATACCACTGCCCTTTGCTCCTCCTACTGGAGACAACGGTACACTGCCTGGTTGCCCACGACTTAACATAGATACACCCATTCCAGAGTCTTTAGCTGCCTGCGCCCGTGACTGATCTCGTTGCATCTGTCCAGCTAATTTACCACCATAATCTCCATCGTCCCCATAAGGTGCGTTTACTTGTGATGGTCTTGCCCTATCCCCCAAATCATTATATTGCATTCCGTGCTTAGTCATTAATTCTTTAACTTTATCACCCATTGACCTAAAACTCTGTACTAATGGCCAAGACTTCTCTACAACCTTTCTATCAAATACAGACTGAATGCGGTCCATATGTGCCTTTAATTCTGGCACATTTGCTAAATTCCCGACCCAATTTCTCATGGCAGAAGTCACGTCCTGCATTGCCTTCATAGCGTTTTCAAAGTTCTTATATCCTACTTTGATAGCTTCTAAAATCACTTCATCATCTTCTTCCCATTCCCTGGTTGGAAGTTGATTAACTAAATCCTTGGCCCAACTCACCCACTGTCGCAACTTGTTGGCATAAGGACCAACTTGGTTTGCATAAGAAGAAGTAATGTATTGCTGAGACTGTGGATTTCTTGTTTGTTGACTCACTCTGTTGGCGAATTGGTCTAATAATCCAAGATAATTGTCAACACTGCTCATAAGGTGAATTAATAATTGTCTATTGAATTTAATTCTTGTGTCAACTGCTGCCTGTCTGCCCTGTGGACCCCATTGGCCCATTGATCTTGCGGCCTGTTTTTGAACGGGTTGTGCCATAGGAATTGGTTGTGCCGTAGGAATTTCTTTGGCTTGTGGGATTGGATTACCTTGAGCGTCAACATATTGACCTGGGTAAGTTCCAATAGTATCCTTATTAACTGGACTCCAGTTCCAAACCTTTTTGAGCCAGTCGCTAAACTTTTCATTAAAAGTACAATTTTCCATTAGTCTTCTTCCTTTTCAAGTCCCTGTTCTATTTCTCTACGAGTATCACGCTTATCTGTTTCTCTACTTAGGTAAGGCTTCATGGAACCAGTGCCGCCACCCTTGCCATATCGCATATTGCCAGAAACCCAAGTGCCTTTAGGACGGCCACCAGTCTTGCTAACGTCTTTGCCCTGACGTTGTTCGCCACGCTGACCACGCCATTCGACATATTCTCTGAATTTTTTAAATACGCTCATATCTTATTTATAACCTTATATCAATTATTTGAGTCAAAAGTTTCTTAGCACTAACGTTAATCTTGGAAACCTAATTCTTAAAGAATTCCTTATTTAGCCATGCTTTAAATTCCATAAGATTATTTATGTTTTACCATATATATTTTTATGGGAGCAACCACAGTAACAGGAACAGGAACAGGCGATTCACATAAAAGACTTGCCTATTTATCCAGGGATTTACCAAGAGGTGAATTCACCAAAACTACAACCAACGTTCAAGACCTTATTACAGGCATTCCTGCTGGCGGTGGTGGGGGTTGTGATTGCGATTTTAATACAGAATGGGAGCTAATCTACAGCCGTGCAGTTAATGGATTTGATCCAAATGATCCTTCTCCTGTTGATACAGGAGTCGTTTATGATAACCTTTATACTTGGGCATTTGGGATTCATGTAGAACCAGTTTCACCATCAATGGCATTAAGCTTTGCCCCAATTACTGATCCAGTTCTTTATCAAGTATTGGATTTATATATATATGGTTCATTTATTGGTATGGAATGGTCGCCAGATGGTAGCACTACTTTTCAATTTGTTTTTAACTTAAATGAATTCTCAATATTAAGACCTTCTTTATTACCGTCTTCACCACTTATACAAATGCTCTTTAATTCGTCCTCCTATATTAGTTATGATGGCAGCACCAATACATTTGTGACGTTTTTTGGTGATAATGGTGGTGATAGTGGTGGCAATGATGCTTACTTTGTTATTGCTAGAAGAAGAATTATTGCACCTTAAGTGTGTAACTTAATATCAGATATTTGATTTAAGAGTTTTTTAGCACTAATGTTTACTTTAGACATTTGGTTCCTAAAAAACTCTTTGTTTTCCATAAAGTCCTTAAGTAAATTAAGAGCTTTGAAGTAATCAAGATGCCAGAAATTAAGACTCCATTCTGGCTTACCTATGAAGTCCATGAACATCTGGTTCTTGGTATGATGGGTAACATCCACAAAGGGTGTGCCGCCAATACAACTGAATATAGCCGAATGCAACCTTGTTGTAACCGCTGCGTCTGCTGCGGTGAATATATCTAATGTCTGTTGGATGGTTAGTTTCTCGAATACTAATAGATTCTTTCTCCAGAATTTGGCATTAGCATAGACAAAAGCATTCGATATTCTATCGTTTTGTGGGAAACCATTGCCAAATGGCAGTAGGATAAAACTTGCATTCGTATTATCCATTAGTTTAGATAGATCGTAGCATATCTTGTCAAATGCCACATAGTCACGGGCTAGTATCCTTTCTCTGACACAAAGGAAACTATTCAGTGTCAATACAACAACATTTTCATATAACTCCGAATTGTGTTTGGCGAATAATTCCTTTATCAATTTTTTGCCATCTTCTTTATTACCTTCAAGGACAAAAGTGAAGTCTGGATAACACTGAATTTTGTAATTATCGACCATTCTTAAATCCACAAAGTTTCTAGATATAATTTTGTCAAATTGAGCTAATTGTGGTCCGATATCTTCTTGTCTTAGGTTTATGGAAAGAGCATATTTTTTGGCTTGTGGTTGAGCATCAAGCACTTTAAGGAATTTAGGGGATAAAACATCGCCGCCGCCTAAAATGATGATATCGGGCTTACCTTGGATTTTTTCTCCAAATGTAAACTCGTAATCTTTGAATAACTTCGGGAAAGCGATTTTATATGCTTCATCGCCAATGTTGTCATGGTCATACCAACCTAGAATGTGGATCATTGTAGGTATATATGAAATATTATTCTTGTTTAATTAGATACAATAAATAGTTTTGGAGATTGCCAGGATTGTCGTCTCTGCAAAAGTCACAGGAAGAAGAAGTTTTTCTATTTGAATAGCCATTATATTTGGCACAACGAATTGAACACCACCGCAAACCACAGTCACAAGTAATAAAATCATCGCCATCAGAAACATAATCAGAACAATAATCACATTGAAAATAAGTGTCCATTAAGTCTCTATTTTAGTTATTTTGACTACGACACAGCTTTCTTTCGCTAGCTCTATACATACCTGGCTAATTATGCAAAGAAAACATTCCACCTCGATTTCGTCCGAGTCAGTTAAATCTATGATTGGAATTTTTTCTTCACAATTTTGCAATTTTTAGCCTCCAAACTATTTAGTTATAGGTACGAATTATTATGGTCCAATACCCAGAAAGAGTGAGTATTATTGTTGGTAAAAAGCCAGCTATATATGTAGCCCCCCACGGCGCACATTGCGACGATGTAAATACGGCTTTAATTGCTGAGATTTTAGCAGAATCAACCAATGGATATGCAGTTATTAACCGTGGTTGGGAAAGAGCCGATGAAATACACTATAAGAAAGAAAAAGCTAATTGCAATAATGTCGAACACTGTCATAAAGATGTAATTAAAGAAGAATTTTTAGACCCGCTATTTAGATTCAAAAATAGAATACTTAAAAAGTGGGCCAGAGTTGCGATTATTTACCTGCATGGCATGTCTAATAACATACAAAGCACTTCTGGAATAGATGATCTAAATTATGTGGTTGGTTGGGGTAGTGGAAAACCACCATCACATACATGCCAAAAGTGGATCAAAGATTTTGTTATATATCATTTGTCAATAGGGGATAATTGTACTGTCGGGGAAGGTAAAGCTGGCGGGAATTATGCTGCTTGGTCCAGAAAGAACATGACCCAACTATTCAGAAAATGGTATCCAGATAGTGAAGTAGACTCACTTCAAATTGAAATCATCAATAAGCTTAGAAACACTAAGCTTCTAGCGGAAACAACCGCTCAGATTATGGCTATAACCTTTGAAGAAATGTTAGCAACAGACTCGCAATGGGCATTACCATCCAATTACATAATACCCAAAATTTAAATTTTTTTAGACAGTTGATCTTCACACCATTCCAAATCAATCATCTTGAAGTCATCATCTTCTGGAACTTCGTAATACTTTGTAACATCTGCGGATGCTTGCATAAATCCACTAATGTCCCCAACGCAAACTGTGCCTATTTTCACACAAGGAAGATGCGCAACGCTGTCTAAGAAATAGTATAATTCCCTAGAATTATAAGGTTTTGCCACGAAGTCCTGAATCTTTAACTTAACATATGTTTCCATTTCTCGTTCGGAGAGATTAAGAAATGTATAAAGAATTAAATCTCCCATTGATCTGTTAAATTTCTGCATTATTTACCACCCTGGTTCTGGATGTGGAACTTCCCAAATGGCTATGTCATTTGGTGAAAAATGGACACCTTGCATTTTCTGCCAGCTATAACCGCCGCCCTTTTCATAGATGTGGCATGGAATATCAACACCGTAGGCTTCTTGTTGATTATAAACTACTAACCAACTATGGTCGTCGCCTTCCTGACCACCTTCCGTAGTATCAGCATTTCTTATATTTCTTACAACTACATCCCCAACGGCTCTAGAAATCTCGTCACAAATTCCGCCACCACCTAATTCAGCATCCATACCTTGTTCATCTTGCTCCCAGGAATTGTAAATGTTCTGAGCAGCAAAAGCCATTTGTGTTCTTAAACGCATTAGTTGGTTATATAATGGACGATTTACTGGCATTTATCCTCCGCAAGTCTTTTAGTGCTTTTGGCATGTGAACTTCCATCACTTATTTACCTGAACACTCTAAATATGACCATATAATAGTTTCGCAATGGGTACATTGTCCAATATATATATAACCTGCACCATCCTCACATGAATACCTTCCCAACTTCACTGCTGTACGACAGCGACAAGGTGGCTGGTAATGGTCAACAGCAAAACCTGGCGGTTCAGCCTGAAACCAGGGACGATCCTTTGCGAATTTTACTATTTTTGAATTTCCAGCCCATTCAATCAAAACATCTGCTGGTGCATTATCAGTAAGCATAATTCCCCTCTTTATATAGTTTTATCAGCTTTCAAGAATTCTAGATAACCTTGATGAATTTCACATTCTTCCCCACTACTCAATTTAACAACTACGCGACTATTTAAATTAGATATTGGATTCAAAATTGTCCCAAGCCCAATAGAAGCTATCTCTACAGCATCAGCCAACGGTCTTTCATAAATAGATCGACCCTGCAACTCGCCAGTTGGCTGTCGCCAAATTCGCAAATCAATGTTCGTAACTACCGCATCTTCAACAGACTTCAATTGAGCCAAATAAGCCTTACGGTTTTTCTTAGGAACATGTGACACTGGATGTGGCAATTTAAACTGATTCTTTGCCTCTTCCAATAACTTCCTAAATCTCTTTCTAGGAAGATTCTTGTTGTCATCATAAAGCTTTCGCAATTCCTTAATCTTCTCTAAAAGTATGTTGGCTGACCCTTTAAGATTATTGCATATTGCGCACATCGTCTGGTAGTTGCTATGTATGTCTATGCCGCCGTAGGACTTAGGATGCATGTGATCCTTGGTCATTAGAATATAGCGACCGTTTTCCAGTCCATAAAGGTTAAAATGTGGGTTTTTATCGGATGGGCTTAATTCGAGACAGAATTTAACTCCTTGTAGGCCGCAGGCTGAGCAACACAGATTTTCACGAAAAACGAAATAACGAGAGCTATCCATACGGACTTCGTAGGTTTTTTCACCTACTTTATACTCCCGTTTTCTATCTTCACGGGAGATATAGGGTAAAACGTCTTCAATATTAAATTCTGCCAGTCTGATCCTGTGTTTAGGCTGTTTTAATTTCTCTAGTCGTACTTGCTTTCTTGTGAGAGTTATATGAGCGGTTAATAGGTTCAAATCTTCTTCGGTTTCAAGTTGAGCTTCCGAATGATCTTTTTCAGTTTCAAGATCGTAGGAAAAGCTCACATTGACTCTATAACGGTTTTTAGACATGATCTACTCTTTTATAACATGAAAATCTGCAAAAAATGCAATCAAGAAAAACCATCCACAGCATTTGGCAAAGACAAAAAGAGGGATGATAATTTACAAGTTTATTGTAAAGAGTGTCGCAAAAAAGAGAAGCGCATATCGCCAGAAAAAAGGAAAGAATGGGAGAAAAAAGATCGCATTACACATCCAGAGAAATACACAAAAATCAAAGAATATAAAAAACATTGGTATTTAAAACACGAAGCACCACCTCGCAGAGAGAAAATTGACCCCAAAATTACAATTATGTGGAGGCGTGTTCTAAAAAGCTCATTACGAAGAATG
>Ga0315277_10012533_pt1 | contig 10632 bp, 1 predicted proteins | sample YL17G05_15_MG_FD_203695 | JGI IMG/M metagenome (GOLD analysis project Ga0315277, IMG submission 203695) | Sediment microbial communities from Yellowstone Lake, YNP, Wyoming, USA - YL17G05_15 | ecosystem: Environmental > Aquatic > Freshwater > Lake > Sediment | place: USA: Wyoming | collected... | reverse complement strand
CTGGCCAGTAACACCGGCATTGGCATTGGCGGCCAGATCCTGGCTCTGGGGGGAAACGCGGGAACTTCGTCGGATCGGGGGGATGGGGGGGCGGGAGGCGCCATACGCCTCATCGCCCCGACTGTTTCCGGGGCGGGCACACTTTCCGCGCTGGGTGGTACGGGCCACGAGGGCAATGGGCAACACGGCGTTGTTCGCATCGAGGCGCTCAACGATGACTTCACCGGTTCGACCATAAGCGACAAAGTGCGCCGAGTGGCTCTCATAACCACCGGGAATAACATTTTTCCGTCAGAAGGATCCCAATACGCGCGCCTTGTGCGCATCGGCGGCGTAGCATTGCCCGTGCGCACTTCCGGCAGTTTCACTGTCCCCGACGCCGCCATCAATACGGACCAACCGGTCCTGTTCGAGATTGAAGCGCACAACATCCCCTTGGGCACCCTGTTCACGGTTTCCTTGTGGAACGAGACCATGCGTCAGATCGAGTTCCAAACCAGCGGCCTGGCCGGGACTTTGGCCACTTCAACGGCAACGGCGACACACACCATCCCTTCTGACTACACGCGCGGCTACATCTATGCTACATGGACGAAGTAGCAGCGTAGAACGCCTTGCATTTGTCCATTCGTCGAAAGGACTCTGCCATGAAACGACCAGCGTCTTATTCCCCATTCTCACGGCTGTTCAATATCGTGGTTTGGTCGGTCTTGTTTTTCGCGGCGGGGGTGTCGCTTGCCCATGCAGCGGACACCGATCGTGACCGGCTTGATGATAGCCAGGAAATCGCCTTGGGAACGGACCCCGCAAATCCGGACACGGACGGTGACGGTTTCCTGGACGGGGAGGAAGTGGAATACCTATCGAATCCGCTCGACCCGAACGATACCCCCGACTTGCTTGGCGCCACCAACTACTACTATAGCCGCTCATTTTCCATTCTCAACACATTTCCACCCTCAGCGAGCGAAACCCAAGGGTTGTTCTATAGTCGCGCATTTATGATCTTGAATACATCACCGCCATCTACCGCCGGAATGCCTCAGGGGATTCTGTCCCCTTCATGGTCCGTCTATAACGGCGCGCTTCTCTATGACCCCGCTCTACCGCCCTACGTGACATCGGTGCGTCTTTCAGACCGTGACGGCCAACCCTATGTAGGATACGGAGAGTACACCGACGAGACGACGGTCCGAGTGGACGTGACGACGGCCTGGCCAGTGGATACGTTCATCGTGAGCACAGATGATTTCGCAACAAGTTTCGCCATGGCTGCAACGGCATCATTTGACTATACATTCACAAACGATGGGGATGGCTGGAAAGCATTGTGGATCAAAGCGGTTAAGGATGGGGTAACAGGTCCGGCCACAATGGATGGCATCTGGCTGCGAACGCCGGAAACGCATACCATTGACTTCACGCACGGGATACCCGGCTGGATTCTGGCACCGCAGGAGGCCGACGAGTGGTCTTTCTTTGGGCGTCAAGGGAGGATGATCACCGTCGCCGTTGATCCACATGCGCCCAGCGCGCCCTATCTGGAACGGGCCGGGGTCACTCTGCGGGGACCGGACAACTCCATTTTGGGCACGGCGGAAAGCACCGCCAACGGCGCCCTAGCTATCATCCGCGCTGTGCAACTTCCGGCCGACGGGGTCTATCGCATCCAAGTCGCGGCCGCTTCGGCCACTCCGCAGGCGACCGGGAATTACCTGGTTGCCATCTATGAAGTGACGCCCAACGAGCTGGCGCTCGTGCTTAATACGAAGCATCACGGACAAGTCGCGAATCCATACACGTTGGACCGCTGGCATTTCACGGCTGCGGCCCAGACGGTGGTTCGGTTGCGGGCCCAGGGCGCCTCGGGGCCGGTCTCTTACCGCCTGACCGGTCCGATGGGCTGGGAGGGATTCAGCGGCCTCCTCGCCGATTCGAGCCCGATCAACCTGCCCGCCACGGGCGAGTACATTCTGGAAGTGACCGCCCAGGGCCAGGCAGGCGCGGCCTATGCATTCACGCTCGAACAAACGAATGTAATCGATCTGACGCTGGGAACGCCGTATTCGGGCCAATGGGCGGGCAGCGGCCAGGCGCAGCTCTTCCGCGTCAGCATCTCGCCCAGCATGCCCGCGAGGATCGTGCTCAATGACAATTCCTCCGCCAATAGCAATGAGCTCTATGTCAGGCTCGGCTCGCCAGCCACCCGCGCGGAATACGACTACCGCTTCTCCGATCCCTCCGCCGCCGACCAGCAGGTGATGATCCAGATGGCCGCCGCGGGGACGTGGTATATCCTGATTTATTCGGCGAATGCGCCACAACCCGGTGGCTTCACGTTGCTGGCTGCGGCCGCCGACCTTCTACTCACCTCCGTGACGCCGGATCGCGCCGGCACCGGCGCGGATGTACATCTTACGTTGGTTGGCGCCGGTTTCGTCGCCGGAACGCAGGTCGAGCTGGTCGGCGCGGGGGGAACCGCTTACCAGGCCGGCGCGGTCGAGGTTGACTCGTTCACGCAACTCACCGCCACTTTTCTGGCCGGCTCGGTTCCTGCCGGCACATACTCCATACGGGCCAAGCCGCCGCTGGGGAATCCAGCCGAGTTGCCGAATGCCTTCCAGATGATAGACGGCGGCCGGCCGGAACTGGTGACCAACCTGGTCGTACCGGCCCAGCTGGGCTATCACGGCATCGGCACGATCTACATCGAATTTCGCAACGCCGGCAATGCGGCAATGCCCGCGCCGCTGCTCGTGCTCACCGCCACGCAGGAGCATAAGCCGGAGAAAGTGGAAATGGGTTGTCTCCGCGAGGGCGCCTTCCTGACCTTGCAGGCGACAAGGCTGGTGAAAGGTTTCTGGACCTCAGCCGAACCGGAGGGATTCAGCCACTCGGTTCAGCTCCTAGCCTGCGGCGACACGCCAGGCGTGCTGCAACCGGGCGAGTCGGGTCGCGTGCCGGTTTATTACGCGGGCTGGCAACAGCCGTGGGACCTTGCTTATCCGCCCATGAACTGGAACCTGGGCGTCCTTACGGCGGATACCACCGCCACCGTCGAATGGGGCGGCTTGAAGGACTCGATGCGGCCGGCCACCATGGATGCGGAGACCTGGGAGCCCCTTTGGGCGAACTTCACCGCCGAAGCCGGCCAGACGTGGGGGGCTTATGTGACCATGCTCGACAGCAACGCGGCTTACCTGGGCCGGCTGGGTCAGCGGGTTGTTGACGTGGGAGATTTGCTGGCCTTCGAGTTCCAGCAGGCCGATGGCATCAGCCCGGTCCGGTCGCTCGCTGGCGCGGCCGATGCGGTTGTCGAGGCGCCCGGTCTGCCGATCGTCTTTTCCCGCTCTTACGCCCAGCCGATCTCGCGCCGCTATGCAACAGGCCGGCTGGGTCGGGGCTGGTCGCATAACTGGCAGATGTCGCTGAGCCAGGAGGATGGAAAAGTGGTGATCACGGGTCCGGCCGGCTCGCGCCGGATCTTCCAACCCGACAGCCGTCGCGCCGCCTATTTCCCCCCGCCCGGCGACCATGCCACGCTGACCAAACAGGGAAATGGCGCCTTCATCCTCCAGGAGTTAGGCGGGCTGCGCCAAGCCTTCCGGCCTGACGGCAAGCTCGACTATATCGAGGACCTGAACGGCAACCGGATCACATCCGTTCACACCGGCGAACTCCTGACCAATCTGCAACATTCTTCGGGCCAGTCGGTCCAAATTGCCTACAATGAGAAGGGGCGAATCCAAACCGTCACCGACTCGGTCGGGTGCCAGACCCTGTTCACTTACGATGCCGCCGGCGAACACCTGGCCGCCGTTCAGGCCGATGACGGCCGGATAACGAACTACTCATACATCACGGGCCAGGGCGCCTCTCGCGAACACGCCCTGAGCCAGATCGGTTTCCCGGGTGGCATCAATCAGTACTTCGATTACGATGCCAGGGGACGGTTGGCCAATTCGCATCGCGACAACAACATCGAACTGGTCAGCTTTGCCTATGACTCGGCCGGCAAGGTCACGGCCACCGACGCCACGGGTGGGTCCAGCAAGTTCTACTTCGACCACCGCGGCCTGCTCGTCAAGACCGAGAATGCCTTGCAGCATGCCGTTACGCTGAACTTCAATGAGGAATACAACCTGATCCGCACCACCGATCCCACCGGACGCTCTTACACCTATGGCTATGACGCCAAGGGGAACCTTGCCCGCTCCACCGATCCCCACGGCAACATGACCCGCTTCGCCTACACCAGCCTCGCCAATCGCTTGGCCGCGGTCACCGACGCCAGGGGGAACCAGACCCGTTATGATTACGACGCCAAGGCCAACCTCCAGTCCATCACGTATGCCGATGGAAGCAGTGAGCGTTGGGGTGCGTATGACGCATCGGGAGACCCGCAGACCTGGACCAACCGCCGCGGGCGCTCGATCAACTACACCTATGACGACGCGGGGCGAATCACGTCCAAGCTCTATCCCGATGGTTCGCGGGTCGAGTACGCCTATGACGCGCGAGGCAATATGGTCCAGTCGCGCGATGCCAATAGCTCCACGACGCTCGGTTACGATGCTCACGACCGGCTGCTGCGCGTTGATACTCCGGGCGGCCGTTTCCTGGAGTTTACTTACGACGATGCGGGCCGGCGCGCCTCCAGCGTGGATCAACTGGGGCACCGACTGGACTACCATTATGACGCCGCCGGACGGCTGGAAAGCCTGACGGATCAGAGCGGCCGTGAAGTCGTACGTTATGCCTACGATCCCGCGGGGCGGCTGTCGCGGAAGACGCTGGGGAATGGCGTCTACACCACCTATGATTACGATGCCGCGGGCCAACTCCTTCACCTGATCAATGCCAAGCCTGACGATGCGGTGCTCTCGCGCTTCGATTACACTTACGACAGTCGCGGGCGACGAACCGCAATGGCCATGCTCGATGGGACGTGGAGTTACGAGTACGATGATCTCGGCCAACTGACCCATACGGTGCTCGAACCGACCACCGCCACGCTTTCCCGGCAGGACCTGACCTATATCTACGACGCGCTGGGTAACCGCATCCGCACGATTGAAAACGGCGTCACCACCGACTACACCACCAACAACATGAATCAATACACCCAGGTGGGCGACACCGCCTACCGTTTCGACGCCGACGGCAACATGATCCAGGAAATCACGCCGCAGGGCACGACTAACTTCACCTATAACGACGAGAACAAACTCGTGGCTGTCAGTAAGGGAACGGACACTTGGGCTTATACCTACGACCCCACGGGCAACCGCGTGGCGACAACCGAGAACGGCATCACTACCCACTATGTGATTGACCCCATCGGCCTGGGCAACGTTGTGGGTGAATACGACGACGACGGCAACCTCATCGCAAACTACGATCACGGCCTGAGTTTGCTTTCGCGAACGGATGCAGCGGGTAACCCGGCTTACTACACCTTCGACGCCATCGGGAATGTGCAGCAACTGGTTAACGCCGCGTCTGGCATCATAGATACTTATGCCTACACGCCGTTCGGCACAATGTTGAAGAAGATGGAAACCATCCCCAATCCATTCCAGTTTGTGGGCCAGTTTGGGGTAATGAGTGAACACAATGCGCTTATGTTCATGCGAGCGCGATACTACATTCCAGCTTACGGACGGTTCACTGCGACTGACCCGATTGGGATTGCCGGAGGGGATCTCAACCTCTATCGATACTGTAATAATGACCCCATTATGGGGATCGATCCCTCTGGAAATCTTCCTTTTGTCGAAATCGCCTATTATGTTGTGACATCTTACAATATTCTCGAAAATATCAGGAATAAGGATTACAACATGGCGGGCTTCCATATTGCCGCGCTTCAATTGGAGGTTCAGGGGAGAGTTGCGAGCAGATTGGGGAAAGAGATAAGTCGGATTGGGAGTGGGATACGTGGGATAGAATCGATGGGGAGGGGATTAGGTACGTTTGGTTTGAAAATGACAACTGCTGCTGTATATTTAGAAGGTGCTCTGCTCCTCTATGAAATCAACGATAATTTCTATCATTGGATTGCTGCAGAACGGGATTGGGCCAGGGCAGAACAGGGGCGTTATGATGTTTACACGAAAAAGAGTGAGGTGGTTGCCAGGAAGCTAGCGAGCCAGATGCAATCGCTTGGTTCCCGCCCCACCAGCGTTACACAATCAATAGATCCAAACTCTAAGATCGGTCCCATCGGTATTGGCCTAGAGAGTTATATCGGGTTAGGATATCCGCTCATCTATCGAGTTGATTTTGAAAACGAATCCACCGCCACGGCCCCTTGCCAGCAGGTTATCATCACAGACCCGCTCAGCTCCAATCTGGACCTGACCACCTTCGAGTGGACCGAAATCGGCTGGGGCGACCAGTTCATCGTCGTCCCGCCCGATACCCAGCATTTCGAGGCCAGCGTGCCGGTGAGTTACCTGGGCACGGATTTCGAGGTGCAGATCGAGGCGGGGATGCGCTCGGGAACGGGGCAGGCATACATCACTTTCCGCGCGATTGACCCCGACACCGGCCTGCCGCCCAGCGTTGACATCGGTTTCTTGCCGCCCGAGGACGGCACGGGTCGCGGCCAGGGTCACGTCTCCTATATCATCAAACCCAAACCGGATCTCGCCACGGGGACGGAAATCCGCAACGTCGCCCTGATTTCGTTCGACCGGCAGACCGACATCGCCACCAACCAGGTCAATCCGCATGACCCGGCGCAGGGGACCGACCCGACCAAGGAATGCCTGAACACCATAGACGCCGGGGCGCCCGAAAGCGCGGTCGCCGCCCTACCCCCGCTCATCCAGGAGAACCAATTCGATGTCGCCTGGTCGGGCGCGGATGACGCCGGCGGCTCGGGCATCGCCGATTACGATATATTCGTCGCAACCGACGGCGGACCATATACGACGTGGCTTGCCAACACCACCCAGACCCTGACGCTCTTCACCGGCGCGCCCGGTCACACCTACGCTTTCTACAGTATCGCCCGCGACAACGTGGGACATATCGAAAGTGCGCCCGCCGCGCCCGACGCAATGACGACTGTGCAGATTCCTCCGCGGGGCAATGTAACGATCCAGGTCACGCCCTCCGACGCGCCCTGGTCGCTGACCGATGGGGATGGCGGGATTCATCAGGGCATCGGCGACGCCACACTGACGGACGTGCCCGCGGGACAGATCACGCTGACTTGGGGAACCTTGCACAATTACGTAACTCCAACGCCTAATCCCGTGATACGCCAATTGGGCGACGGCGAGACCGAAACCTTCTCCGGAACATACACGCTGCAACAGGTGCGGCTGTCGGTGGCCTCGGCTCATGGTCAGCCGGTTCCGGCGGCGGGCAGCCACGATTACACCACGGGCACGATGGTGAGCGCCTGGCTGCCCAACTCGTCCGAGTTGGACACCACCGGAACGACGCGGTTCCTGGCGACGGGCTGGACCGGCAGTGGAGCGGTTCCTTCCAGCGGAGCCACCACTCAGACCACCTTCATTCTCGACCAGGATTCCGCTATTGCTTGGCATTGGAGAACACAATACAAGCTCTCTGCCACGGCGCTACCGCCAGAAGGCGGGCGGGTGCTCCTTGCCGATGGCCTGACCACGGCCACCGGAACCTGGCACGACGCTGGCACGACAGCTACGCTTAGGGCTATCGCACAACCCGGCTGGGTCTTTGGCGGCTGGGGCGGGGCAGCCTCGGGCAACGCCACCAGCACAACCCTGGCAATGGATGCACCGACCAGTGTGACGGCGACCTTCGTGATCACCACGCACACGCTGACTTACACGGCCGGAGCGGGCGGTTCGATTTCGGGAACCTCGCCCCAGACGGTCGACTACGGCTCCGACGGAACTCAGGTGACGGCGGTTCCGAACACGGGATACCACTTCGTGAAGTGGAGCGATGACGTGATGACTGCGTCGCGCACCGACACGAGAGTGACGGCGAACATCAGCGTGGCGGCGAACTTCGCGATCAACCCATTGCCGCATACTCCGGCCAACATTTCTCCCGCCAATGGCGCCACCGTTGTTTCCCTGACTCCGAGACTCGTAGCTTCCGACTTCTCTGACCCCGGCGTGGGCGACACACACGCGGCCAGTCAGTGGCAAGTGCGTGAGTTCTCTTCCGCGCCGGATTATTCGACGACAGTTTTCGATTCGGGCGCAGACGCGATGAACCTGACTTCCATCGCAATCTCGGCGGCGATACTGAACTACAACACCACTTACTCCTGGCGCGTGCGCTACCAGAACAATCTCGGCACGTGGAGTGGCTGGAGTAGTGAGACAAGTTTCGCGACATTTTCTCCCCTCTTGATTCCTGTTCCCGCCGGGACGTTCACGATGGGCCGGCGCGACGATGGCGACGACGCAATCTATGGAGGATCTAATGAGCTTCCCCGTCACTCTGTGACACTATCGGCCTACGAGATCGGCAAGTACGAGGTGACCAATGTGGAGTTTTGCGAAGTGCTCAACTGGGCGCTTGCACAAAACTATCTGACGAACTCAGGCGGCGGGGCATACGCGGGTGGAACTGTCTACTCGAATGGCAGGATAGTGTTGGAGATGTCCCCGGCAATTGAAGTGGAATACAGTGGCCGCGCCTTTGTGTGCCAGACGCGAGACGGCTATCCGATGGCGGATTTCCCCGTCATCGTTCCGTGGCATGGGGCGGTGGCGTTCTGTAATTGGCTGAGCGAGATCCGGGGCCTGACGCCATGTTATGACCTGAGCGCGTGGCAGTTGATTGATGCCGACAGCGTGGCGCCGGGCATGCAGTTCTACAACGGCTATCGCCTGCCGACCGAGGCGGAGTGGGAACGCGCCGCGGGGTGGGACGCGGGCGCGTCCAAGCACTGGATTTACGGATACATGGACGACACGCTCGCGGGCAGCGCGCGATGCAACTGGCGGCTGGACGGCGCTTTCGTCAATCCTTTTGTGCTGACGAACGAGCCGTACACGTCTCCCGTCGGCTGGTTCAACGGCGTCAGCATTAGCCCCAATGGAGACGTCCAGACGGAGAACAGCCCTAGCCCCGTCGGGTGCTATGACATGACAGGCAACGTGATGGAATGGGTCAACGACTGGGCCAGGAGAGAATATGGGGCAGGGAACGCTACGGATCCAATGGGACCCGATAGTGGAAGCGCCAAGCTGGCCCGTGGGGGCAGCTATGATTCCCCGCAGGATGTCTGTCGCAGCGCTTCGCGAAACGATTGGGATCCCACGCTCTCACACAGCATCATCGGTTTCCGTATTGCCCGTAGTCTAGCCGGGATGCCCCGCCAGCCCGAGAACATTGCACCAGCCGATGGAACGACGGGCGTCTCGCTAACACCCGCGCTTTCGGCTTCTGCTTTCTCGGATCCCAACGCGGGTAATACACACGCGGCCAGCCGGTGGCAAGTGCGCGAGTCGTCCTCCGCGCCGGATTACTCGGCGACGGTGTTCGATTCGGGCACGGATGCAACCAACCTGACTTCGATCGAAATCCCGGCGGCGACGCTCAAGTGCAACACCTCTTATTTCTGGCGTGTGTGTTACCAGAACAACCAGGGCGCGTGGAGCGCGTGGTCCATCGAGACGGGGTTTACCGCAATCCAACAACAATATACGCTAACGTACACCGCCGGGGCAAACGGCTCTATCACGGGCACAACGCCGCAGACAGTCAATTACGGGGCCTGTGGCTCGCCGGTGACGGCCGTGCCGAACACCGGATACCACTTCGTCCGGTGGAGCGACGGCTCGAGACAAAACCCGCGCACCGACATGAATGTGACGACCGACATCAGCGTGACGGCGACCTTCACGATCAACCAATACATCCTGGTCTACATGGGCTGGCCAAACGGTTACATCAAGGGGAAGATGCTGCAGATAGTCAGTTACGGGGCCTGTGGCTCGCCCGTGACGGCCGTGCCGAACACCGGATACCATTTCGTCCGGTGGAGCGACGGCTCGACGCAGAACCCGCGCACCGACACGAACGTGACGGCGAACAAGTTCGTGATGGCGACCTTCACGATCAACCGATACACCCTGACCTACCTGGCCGGGCCAAATGGTTCCATCAAGGGAACGACGCCGCAGATAGTCAATTACGGGGCCTGGGGCTCGCCGGTGACGGCCGTGCCGAACACCGGATACCACTTCGTCCAGTGGAGCGACGGCTTGACGAAGAACCCGCGCACCGACATGAACGTGAGGGCGAACAAGTGCGTGACGGCGACCTTCGCGATCAACTGATACATCCTGACTTACATGGCCGGGCCAAATGGTTCCATCAGGGGAATGACGCGGCAGATAGTCAATTGCGGGGCCTGGGGCTCGCTGGTGACGGCCGTGCCGAACACCGGATACCACTTCGTCCGGTGGAGCGACGGCTCGACGCAGAACCCGCGCACCGACATGAACGTGAGGGCGAACAAGTGCGTGACGGCAAAAAGGGGGACACAAAAAGGGGGACAGGTTATTCTATTCTCCTTCCTTCCTCGTCTTTCTTCCCCGTTTCTCCGGACGAAGTACCCGTCCCAACAGACGTTCCAGTCTGGCCACAAACTTCTCCCCGCCCGTCGGGCGG